>ENA-OWNT01004764-OWNT01004764.1-seawater-metagenome-genome-assembly--contig:-NODE-4764-length-11623-cov-7.463884_pt1 | contig 11623 bp, 7 predicted proteins | sample MGYA00238136_ERZ651165 | MGnify/ENA primary metagenome ERZ651165 (study PRJEB26861, sample SAMN08777766) | seawater metagenome | isolation source: coastal seawater | place: USA: Florida | collected... | reverse complement strand
GCCCAGTAGGTCTGGAAGCCCGCGCAGGTGATCCCCTCGTAGGCGATCACCATGTGGGTGTCGAAGCCGCCCGGGGCCGCGTCGCCCGTGGCCTCGATGGTCATCGCATCGAGCGTCAGGACGCCTTCGGGCAGCCCGGTCAGGACCATCTGCCCTGACCCGACGCCCGCGTCATCGTCATCACCGGCGTCGTCGTCGTCACCGGCGTCGTCGTCGTCACCGGCGTCGTCGTCGTCACCGGCGTCGTCGTCGTCCCCGGAGTCGTCGTCGTCTCCGCCACCTCCTCCGCGGCGGGTCGGGGTGCAGGCGGCGATCGCGGAGGCCAGGAGCAACAACAGCAAGATGCGGAGGGCGGGCATTCGACGAGCCTACCCCCTGATTGCTTGCCGAACGCCCCGATCCACGCCATCTTCCGGCGCGTTCCCTCCAGGAGATCTCATGATTCGTCTGCGTTCGTTGGTCGTTGTCGCCTCCCTCGCCTCTCTCGTCGCCTGCGGAGGCGGTGAGAAGGAGAGTTCAACGCCTGCTGAGCCGGCCCCCGCCGCGAGCGGCGACGTCCGCTTCGAGGAGATGGACTTCACCGCGCTGCCGGACGACTTCGCGGAGGCCGTGAAGATCATGCGCGCCTCCCAGGGCTGGAACCCGCGCACCCGGGCCATGGAGAGCGAGGACCGCACCGCGGACCCGCGCACCACCATGCGGCTCGAGATGAACCGCGAGATCCTCGAGGAGAGCTTCGACCTGGGCTGCCAGTTCATGGCCAACTGGCAGATGCCCGAGGGCAACTTCCGCTACATGTACGACTGGATCGAGGGCACCTGGGTGGAAGACGACCACCAGGTCCGCCAGGCCGGATCCCTCTGGGGCCTGGGCACCTGCTACCGCTACAAGCAGGACGCCCGCTGGAAGGAGGCCCTCGACAAGGGCCTGAAGTTCTGGTTCGGGCACACCATCCCCGGCCCCGGCGAGGGCACCCTCACCATGAAGTACCCGGGAGAGCGCACCATCCACTCGGGCTCGGTGGCCCTGGTGACCCTGGCCATCATCGAGTACCTGAAGACCGACGCGCCGATGGACGCGGCCTGGAAGGCCGAGATCGAGGCGAAGCTGGACGGCTACCTGAACTTCCTCCAGTGGATGCAGCTCGAGAACGGCCACATCTCGGACCGGTTCGACCACAAGGCCAACCGCAAGCGCCCGCGCAGCAGCCCCTACTACGACGGCGAGTCGCTGCTGGCCATGGCCAAGGCCGCGCGCCAGCTCGACAAGAAGCACCTGATCCCCACGATCGAGACCGCCGCGCGCGCGATGGCGTACACGTACACCATCAAGTCCTGGCCGAAGGACCGCGACAGCAACCAGACGAAGGGCTTCTTCCAGTGGGGCTCGATGGCGTTCTCGGAGTACTACCAGGCGGGCTGGAAGGACAAGGACGTCTACGGCGACGTCGCGATCCTCCTGGGCTACTGGATGACCCACACCCACAGCACGCTCAAGCGCCGCCGCAACCACGCGTACGCCATCGAGGGCCTCATCGCAGGCTGGACCGTGGCGAACCTGCGGGGTGACCGCGCGGCCGAGACGGACCTGCTGTACACGCTCGACCGCTCGCTCCACAAGCTGGGCCAGTGGCAGCACGGCGGCCCGCTGGCCCACAAGAACAAGTGGCTGGTGAAGAACGGCAAGGAAGACCCGATGACCCTCGGCGGCGTGATGAACGCCAAGAAGCCGAGCGGCGTGGACGTCAACAAGGACGTGTCCCACCAGCTCCGCATCGACGTGACGCAGCACCAGATGCACGCCACGTCCATGGCCCTCGAGGACGTCTACGTCGACGTCAAGTAGTCCGTCCCCGCCGAGGTGAAGTAGGGCGTCCGGCCCTCCGGACACACCCGCCAGGATCGACCCGCTGCGTCCGGTCGTCCGGACACCGCTCCCGTCCTCCTACAATGGTGGAGGGATTGGTGAGGGACGGGGTTCGATGGCGAAACTGGTGGTGTTCCGGAGCCGCGTGCGCGAAGCCGTGTTCGAGCTTCGTGGTTCGACGTGCATCGTCGGGCGCACCCGCAGCTGCCACCTCCAGCTCGACGACCGCCTGATCTCACGCCAGCACGCCCGCTTCGCGAAGCAGGACGGCCGCTGGAGCGTCGAGGATCTGCAGACCAAGAACGGCCTCTACCTCAACGAGGAGCGGGTCACCTTCACGCCCGTCAACGACGGGGACGTGGTCTCCCTCGGTCAGCACCTGCTCGTCTTCCGTGAAGGCGACATGAGCTCCACCGAGGCCATCGCCATGAAGACGCACGTGCGCAAGTGGCAGGGGCCGGGCACGGAGTCCACGCACCGCCTCCCGAAGGTGAAGGTGGAGGACCTGATCGTGCGCGCGCGCCTGCGTCTGCAGGCCCACGTCGTGGTCCTGGGGGGCGAGCCCCGCGCCGTGCAGCTCGACTTCCCGGACATGACCGTGGGCTTCGCGGGCGACTGCGACATCGTGCTCGAGGGCCGCGGCTGGCTCGCCGATCAGGCCTTCGTCCTCAGCCGCGACGCCCAGGAGGCCTGGTTCGTGACCGCCCTGCACCCGCTGGTGAAGGTCACCGTGAACGGCAAGCGCGTGCAGCAGCAGAAGCTCGCGGACGGCGACACCATCGGGGTCCGCAAGGTGAGCATCCGGTTCCACACCGCGCTCGCGGTCAGCTCCTAGCGCAGGCCCACCCGGGCGAGGATGGCGCGGTGGTCGGACACCCGGTCCGCCAGCACGCGGTGCTCGTGGATCGCCAGGCTGCGCGAGACCAGCACCCAGTCGATCCGCACCCCCAGGGACGGGAAGGTCGGGAACAGCTGGTCTGGCCGCCAGGTGTGCAGATCGAGGGCCTCCGACAGCACCTGGGCGGCGCCGCCCGGCTTCCAGCCCGAGTTGAGATCGCCCGCGATGATCACCGGACGCTTCCGCGCGTTCGCGAGGTCGACGATCTGCCGGACCTGCTTCCGGCGAGCCCCCGGCCGGGCGAAGTCGAGGTGCACGGAGTACACGTCCACCTCCATCCCCTCGATGGAGACGGTGCCGATGACGAGCCCCTTCCGGGGCGTCGGGATGGTGCGGGCGAAGGGCTGGGAGTGGGTGTCGATCAGCTCGCGCCGCGACAGGATCCCCGTTCCGTACTGGATCCCCGGCCATTTCACGTGGGTGCCCCGGTGGTGCCAGTCGTAGGAGGCGCGCTCGGCGAGGCGCTTCACGTGGCAGTAGCCGCCGCTCCAGAAGGAGGGGCCGTCCGCCTCCTGCACAGCGACGACGTCGGCGCCCACGCGATCGAGCAGCGACGCCACCTCCTCGAGGTGGGAGTGGATGGTGGCGTTGCGGATGAGCGCCTGGTGAAAGCGCTCTGCGCGGCCGTGCGCGAGGTTCAGACTCAGGACGGTGAGCACGTGGCCTCCCATCCCTTTCCTGTGTTCAATCCAGCGAGAGTCAAGGGGTGGTGAAGGATCGCGCAAGCCCCGAGCCGGGGCGTCGGGCGCACCTAGAGTGCGCGGCATGCTGAGTCTCCCCCTCTTCCTCGTCCTCACCGCGGCCGCCGCGTCGGCCACCGACGCCGGCTACCAGCAGCCCCCCCAGGTCATCGCGGACATCCTCGACGCGACGTACCCGCCCTCGGTCTCCCTCTCCCCCGACGGGCGCTGGATGATCGCCCAGGAGCGGCCGTCCCTGCGCACGCTGGACGAGCTCGCGGCGCCGCGCGTGAAGGTGGCGGGCATCAAGCTGGACCCGTCGACGTTCGGACCATCGCGGCCGTACCTGTTCCGCTCGCTGACCCTGAGCGGCGTGGGCACCGGTGGCGCGGACCTGGTGCTGGAGCTGCCCGCGGGCTCTCGCGTCTCCGGCCTCGACTGGCACCCGGACAGCGACAAGTTCGCCTTCCAGCGCACCACGGCGGACGGGATCGAGCTCTGGCTCGGGCGGATCGACGGCACCGCGACGCAGCTGACCGGCCCGGTGCTCAACGCCACCTACGGCGCGCCCTGTGACTGGCTCCCGGGGGACGAGGGCCTGATCTGCAAGCAGGTGCCTGCGTCCCTGGGGGATCCGCCCTCCGAGCCGGCGCTGCCTGCGGGCCCCCGCATCGAAGAGAATCTGGGACGCACCACGCCGGCGCGGACCTACAGCAACCTGCTGCAGAACCCGCACGACGAGGCGCTCTTCGCCCACTTCCTGACATCCGAGCTCGTGCAGGTGGGCCTCGACGGGGCGGCGACGCCGCTGATGGACGCCGCGCTCATCGACGAGGCCTCTCCCTCCCCCGATGGCGCCTGGATCACGGTCCGGACCATCGAGCGGCCCTTCAGCTACCAGGTCCCCGCGTCCCGCTTCCCCAAGACCACCGTGGTGTTCCGGCGCGACGCCCCCGGCGAGCCCACCACGCTCGCCGAGCTGCCCCTGGCGGACGACATCCCCGTGCCGTTCGGCAGCGTGCGGACGGGCCGGCGGTCGATCGGCTGGCGCGCCGATGCGCCGGCGACCCTGTTCCTGGTGGAGGCGCTCGATGGAGGCGACGCTGGCGCGGAGGCCGAGTTCCGGGACCTGGTCAGCACGCTGGACGCGCCGTTCGACGGCGAGCCGTCTGCGCTCTGGCGTTCGCAGCTGAGGTACAGCGGGATCACCTGGGGCGACGACTCCACGGCCCTCACCTGGGAGTGGTGGTACGACACCCGGCAGGTGCGCACCTGGCGCATCGATCCCAGCAAGCCCGACTCCGTGCCCCAGCTGATCTGGGACCGCAGCTACCAGGACCAGTACGCCGACCCGGGCTCGCCGCTCACGAAGGTCGGGCCGCACGGCCGCCACGTGCTCGTCCGCACCCGGGAGGGCCACCTGCTGCTGTCCGGCAAGGGCGCGTCGCCCGAAGGCGTGTTCCCGTTCCTCGACCGCTTCGACATGGACAGCAAGGCCACGACGCGCATCTGGCAGAGCCGCGATCCCCACTACGAGACGCTGGTCCGCGTGCTGGACGACGACGCCCGCCGCTTCGTGACCCGCCGCCAGAGCAAGACCGAGCCCCCGAACTACCTGCTGCGGCGCGGGCGTCGCCGGCCCCAGCCCCTCACCCGCTTCGCCGACTGGGCTCCTCAGTTCGCGGAGGTGAGCAAGGAGCTGTTGGAGTACGAGCGGGCGGACGGCCTTCCCCTGACCGCGACGCTGTACCTGCCGCCCGGGTACGACAAGAAGAAGGACGGGCCGCTGCCGACGGTGTTCTGGGCGTACCCGGCGGAGTTCAAGAGCAAGAAGGACGCGGGCCAGAAGACGCGGTCGGACAACACGTTCAGTCGGCCCTACGGCAGCTCGGTGCTGATGATGCTGCTGGCCGGCTACGCAGTGGTCGACAACCCCACGATCCCCATCGTCGGGGAGGGCGACCAGGAGCCGAACGACACGTACGTCGAGCAGCTCGTCAGCGGCGCCGAGGCGGCCATCAAGACGGTGGTGGATCTGGGCGTGGCGGATCCGGATCGGCTGCTGATCGGCGGCCACAGCTACGGCGCATTCACCACCGCCAACCTGCTCGCCCACACGGACCTGTTCCGGGCGGGGATCGCCCGCAGCGGCGCGTACAACCGGAGCCTGACGCCGTTCGGGTTCCAGTCCGAGCAGCGCACCTACTGGCAGGCGACGGACACCTACGTCCTCATGTCGCCGTTCACCCACGCGGCGAAGATCGACGAGCCCATGCTCATGATCCATGGCGCCGAGGACCCCAACTCCGGGACCTACCCCATGCAGAGCAAGCGCATGTACGCCGCCATGAAGGGCAACGGCGGGACGGTGCGCTGGGTGGAGCTCCCCCTGGAGGAGCACGGGTACCGCGCGCGCGAGTCCATCGGCCACGCCCTGTGGGAGATGATCCGCTGGGCGGACACCTACGTGAAGGACGCGAGGCCTCGGGACGGCGGCTAGACTTCGGGGGCCGCTCCGTCCGCTCCGGCCCACCCCTGGGAGGCGACATGGCCCGCGTTGCGCTCGTCGTCCCCTTCGATCCGATCCACCTCGCGAACCCATCGAACGCTACGCAGCCACCGCTGCGGATCGCCTGTCTGGCGGCGACCACGCGGGCGCTCGGGCACGACGTGACGGTGGTGGACGGCGTCGGGGAGGGCTTCGGACGACACTGGCACTGGGGACTGGGGATCCACCTCCACGGCCTGCGCATCGACGAGGTCGTCTCGCGGATCCCGCGGGACACGGACGTGGTCGGCGTCTCGATGATGTTCACCCAGATCTACCCCGCGGTGCGCCAGGTGCTGGCGGGTCTGCGGCGGCGCCTCCCGGAGGCCGTCATCATCGTCGGCGGCGAGGGGGTGACCGGGATCGCGGACGAGGTCCTGCGCGAGACGGACACCGATGGGGTGGTCGTGGGCGAGGGCGAGGGCGCGTGGATGCGGATCCTCCAGGCCGCCGAGCGCGGCCAGTCGCTGGAGGGGATCCCCAACGTGGTGACGCGCGCCGGGTCGCTGAAGCAGCAGCGGGCGATGCGCGACACGGGCGGGATCGATCACCTGGACCAGCTGCCCTGGCCCGACTGGGACGGAGTGCCGCTCGAGACCTACTTCAGCGAGAAGAAGGTCCACAGCGCCACGTCGGCCGCGCGGTCCCTCCCCCTCATCGCCTCCCGCGGCTGCCCCTACACCTGCAAGTTCTGCACGGCTCCGTCCACCTGGGGCAACCAGCGCTACCGCTCGGCGGACGACGTCGTGGCCGAGATGGCGGCCCGGATCCGCTCCCACCGCATCGAGTTCTTCAGCTTCAACGACCTGAGCATGACCACTCACATCCGGTGGTTCTCGGACTTCCTCGACGCGCTGCTGGCCGCGGACCTGCGGACCCAGTGGTCGGTGCCGGCGGGGATCCGCGCGCAGCGCCTCTCGGTGGACATCCTCGAGCGCGCCCAGCGCTCCGGCATGACGCACCTGCAGATCGCGCCCGAGACCGGCTCCACGAAGGTGCTGGAGTGGCTCGACAAGCGCTTCGACCTCAGCTCCGTGGAAGAGACGGTCATCAACGCGAAGAAGGTCGGACTGCCGGTCTGCGCCTACGTCATCGTCGGCCACCCCGTGGAGGAGATGGACGACTACCTGGCGACGTTGCGGTTCCTGTCGCGGCTGGCCAGCCTCGGGGTCGATGAGATCGCGGTCTCCGCGTTCACGGCGCTCCCGGGGAGCCCGTTCTTCAACGACATGCGCGCGGAGGGGCGGATCGAGCTGAACGACGCCTTCTACGCGACGCTGGCGCAGGGCGATCTGTCCCTCCAGGTGTCCAACTCGCCCCACTTCTCCGGAGCCCAGGTCCGCGCACTGCGGCTCCACTCGCTGCTCTGGTTCTATGGCAACCGGTTCGCCCGCCGGCCCGGAGATCTGCTCGGAATGGTCGGGCGCCTGCTGCGCGACGAGCAGGAGACGAAGCTCGACCGGGTGTTCCAGCACGAGTCCATGGCGATCCTCCGGGGGTTCGCGCCGGTGCTGACACCCCAGTCGCTGGCGATCCTCGGGCAGAGCGCGCTGCACGCCCTGCGGGCCGCCCGGTAGGGCCTCAGGCCTCGATTCGGACGCTCGACACCACCGACGCCTGCGTCGGATCCGCCCTCAGGAACCCCACGAACTCCCGCTTGAGCTCCGGCGACAGGCCGGACTCCTCGACCATGCGCCGATTGGTCTTCGCCACGAGCGTCTCCTGGAGGGGGTGCAGGGCGGCGAGGCTTCGGGGCAGCTGCCGCTCGATGTGGTCCGCCAGGGCCTCACGATCTTCGGACGGGACCGATGCGAAGACGGTCGCGTGGGCCAGGCACCGGCGCCAGTAGCTGGCGCGGTAGTCGACGACGCGGCCGCGGGGCCACAGACGCTCCATGGCGAGCCGGAACAGGAACTGGTTCTCCTGGGGGACGGCGTCGAGGATGGGGTTCGCGAGGCGGGCGAGGTGCTGGGCGCTCGCGATGTGGCGGCTCTCGTCCCACCCGTGGAGCTCGGAGAGCGCGCGGATCGCGGGGTGGGACGGCTCGTGCCGGGAATAGGCGATCTCGAACGGCTTGAACGCGTGGGACTTCATCCCGCGGGTCATGAAGAAGAGCGTCGGGAAGTTCGAGCCGAAGATCCGGTCCGCGCCCTCTCCGATCAGCCACCGGATCCCACGGTTCAGGCGGCCAGACCGAGTCCCGGAGGTCGCGTCGACGCGCAGGGGGACGTCGCGCGGGAAGTACCGCGCTTCGACCGCGTCCTTCACCAGGAAGAACGCGGCCACGTGGTCGGCCTCCTCCGCGCTCTCCCGCTCCTGCAGCGCGCAGACGCTGGGGCAGACCGCCGCGAACCGGCGCGCGGCCATGCCGTTGAGGATGACGACCTGCTGCTCGCCCTGGGCCACGGTGATGTAGTCCATGACCCAGTGCAGGTGGCTCCAGGCGAGCTTCTGCTCCCTGGTGAACGCCCGGTGCACGGGGTGCTCGGCCGCCCGCCCGTAGTCCAGCTCGGGCGGGGCCCACTCGTGGTCCCAGATCCCGGGATTGGCGAGCGCCCGATGGGCCTCGTCTTCGAGCGAGCCAAACCGCTCGTGCTGGCGCGTCGAGCGGATCAACGTGCGCTTGCAGTACTTGTCGAGCTGTTCGAGCGAGTCGACGGGCATCGCGCTTCAGCTTAGTGGACCCCGGAGGCCCCGGCAGCGGTTGCGGTGCCCGCCAGCCCACACCCTTGGTGTTGGCCGGGCGAGCCAGTAGTTTGGGATACCAGGGGGGCAGAAGGGACACTGGCTGGCGTGCGGAGCTGGGCGACTGCGACACTGGTTCTCTTCTGCGGCGTCGGCTGCGCGCCTCCGGGCGGCGAGGCCCCTCCGCCCGGCCCAGCTGATCCAGATCACCCGGCGGACTGCGCGGACCCCGCCGCGGGCCTCACGGCGCTCGAGGAGACCACCGCACAGCGCGGAGTCGATCTCGTCCTGACCCCCACTGAAGAGCCGGGGCAGTGCCTCGAGTTGCCGGGTGGAGTGGTCGCCGAGGACATGGACGGTGACGGCGACGTGGACTTGATGTTCTGGCGCGCCGAGGGGTTCCCGGCTCTCTACCGCAACGATGGAGGTCGCTTCGCGGCGGTCCCGGTGGAGCTCGGAGCGGTCCCGGAGGTCTGGGGTCGGGACGTCGCCAGCATCGCCGCCGTTGACCTCGATGACGATCGGCTGCCCGAGGTGATCCTGGTGGCCGCCGAGCTCGTGCTGGCCGCGCCGAACCTCGGGGGCCTCTCGTTTGGACCCTTCGAGGTCCTCTACGAACGCCCCGGCTACCCCCGGGCGTGCACGGCCTCGCTCGCCGTCGGCGATCCGGACGGAGACGGCGACCTGGACATGTACCTCCCGGCGCTGGTCTCCGCGACGGACGCGGCGTTCAACACCGGGACCATGAACCAGGAGGACCCCGACAGCATCCCCCCCTCCCCCGACCGCCTGCTCATCAACACCGACGGCGCCTACGTCGACCGCTCGGATCGGGTCGCCGAGGCCGACGCCACCTTCAGCCTCGTCGCCGCCTTCACGGACCGGGACGGCGACGGCGATCAGGACCTCCTCTCGGCCAGCCACACGCCCTACCCCACGCTCTTCTTCCGCAACGACGGCGTGGCGGACCTCGCGCTGGCGGAGGACAGCGTCGACATCGGGTTCTCGCTCCAGGTCTCGTCGATGGGGATCGCGAGCGCGGACCTCAACGCAGACGGGCTGCTGGACTACTGCATCTCCGACGCCCGGAACAACCTGGTGTGCATGCTCAGTGGGGACGCGGGCTACTACGAGGCCGGGGTCGCGCTGGGGCTCACCACCACGAGGCCGCCGGGAGAGCTGGATTGGACCGGCTGGTCGGTCGAGATCGTGGACCTGGACAACGACGGCCGGCTCGACGCGCTGGCCACGGCGGGCATCCCGCCCGACCAGGGGCTCGTGGGAGGGAGCGAAGGGGAGGGAACCCACCAGGACGCCCTGTGGCGTGGAACCGACTCGGGGTTCGAGTCGATCGCCGCCGCGGTTGGCTTCGACTCACCCGAGGATCACTACGGCGCCGCAGTGGCGGACCTGGATGACGACGGGACCCTCGACATCATCGTCGGGGGCTACGACGACGGCCCACACATCTGGAGCCTCGGCTGCACCGAGGGTGCCTGGCTGCAGGCCGATCTGAGCGGCCCGCCAGGGAACCGCCTCGGGATCGGCGCCCGGGTGACGGCGGAGGCGGACGGACAGGTCTGGATCCGCGAGGTGCTGGGGCCGGTGGGGCTGGGGCAGTCCTCGGCGCGCGCCCACCTCGGGCTCGGGGACGTCGAGGTGCTCGATCGCGTCGAGGTCCTCTGGGCAGACGGGGCCACCACTGAGCTCTCCGGGGTCGCGACGCGCCAGCGAATCACGATCACCCACCCGGAGGGCTGATCAGCGCGGCGACCGCTGCGTGCTAGTGTCCGTGGGTGAGGCTGAGCAGGAGCGTCCCCGGCAACCTGGCCGGGCTCGGGGGCCCGACTTGAGTTCCCAGCGCGCCCTCGTCGCACTCACGCTCCTGGTGCTGCTCTTCTGCGCGCCCATGTTCGCGACGCCCGACGGCTTCGTGTCGGGCGATCTCTACCGCGACAACGACTGGCTCACCGACCGGTACTACGACCTGGCCGCGCGGCGCGCGATCCTCGAGCACGGCGTGTTTCCGCTGCGCTCGGAGCTGATCGGCGGCGGCTACCCCACCATCGGCCACCCCTTCGACGGCTCCTGGGCCCCGACGCTCCTCGCGATCCTGCTGTTCGGTCCGGTGATCGGGGTCAAGGTGAACCTGGCGCTGCTGCTGTTGCTGGGGGCCGGCGGCGTGTTCGCGCTGGGGCGGCGGTGGTTGGATCTGCCGGTGCCGGCGGCGGCGTTCGCAGCGGCGGCGTTTGCGCTCTCGGGGTGGCTGCCGTCGATGATGCTCGTGGGCTTCTGGCCCCAGGCGCTCTACTGCGTCACCCCCGCGATCCTGGCGCTGCTGCTGAGCGAGCGTCCGTCGAGCCGGATCCTGGCCGGAGCGCTCTTCTTCCTGCTGCTGCAGCAAGGGGGGCGCGGCGTGGCGGCCGTGGGCGCGTTCCTGGCGGCGGCCACGTGGGTGCGCGCGTCCGTGGACACGGGCTGGAATCGAGGCGTGGTGGTGCCGCTCCTGTTGCCGCTGGTGGGGACGGCAGGCGCGGCGTTCGCGTGGCGGCTGGAGAGCATCGGGCACCTCCTGGGGGCCCTGGTCTTCGGAGGCGTCGTCCTGGGACTGTCGCCGCGCACGCGCGACACCGTGCGCACGGCCCGCCAGCCCCTCGCCCGCCTGGCGGCGGTCCTGCTCGTCACGCTCACGCTCGGGATCGGCAAGCTCGTGGCGCTGGGGCCCCTGATCGAGGCCAGCGAGTACCCCCACGCTGCGCACCTCCCGCCGACCCTGTGGATCCTCGACGGGCAGCACCGTCCGGAGCGGGACGAGCACTTCCTCAACGGAGGCCGCGACCTCGTCGAGGCCCTGGTGGCCCGCGCGCCCGCCGAGGGCCTGTACCGGGCGCCCCCGGATGGGTTCGCCGATGGCGTCCCCCTCGAGCCCGGCGACTGGTCGAGCGC
>ENA-OWNT01004763-OWNT01004763.1-seawater-metagenome-genome-assembly--contig:-NODE-4763-length-11626-cov-3.206165_pt1 | contig 11626 bp, 9 predicted proteins | sample MGYA00238136_ERZ651165 | MGnify/ENA primary metagenome ERZ651165 (study PRJEB26861, sample SAMN08777766) | seawater metagenome | isolation source: coastal seawater | place: USA: Florida | collected... | reverse complement strand
CATTTGGCTGGCCTTGCTCATTCTCACCAATACACGTTGGAAGACTATCAATCCATTAATGTTGATGGAACATTACGGTTAGCTAATGAAGCTGTAAAGGCGGGCGTAAAACGTTTTGTGTTTGTTAGTTCAATCGGTGTTAACGGTATATCGACAAGTAATAAGGCTTTTAATATTAAATCTATAGTTGACCCACATAATGCTTACGCACTGTCAAAGTATAATGCAGAGCTTGGGTTAAAAAAAATTGCTGATGATACTGGTCTTGAAGTTGTAATTGTTCGACCTACTCTTGTTTACGGTCCCAATGCTCCCGGTAATTTTGGGAAGCTAGTTAAGTTGGTTGAAAAATTGCCAGTATTGCCTTTTGGATTAGTTTCAAATAGACGCGATTTTATAGCTGTTCAAAATTTAGCTGATTTACTAATGTGTTGTGCAACTCACCCCAAAGCACCTGGAAACATTTTCCTAGCCAGTGATGGTCAGGCCGTTTCCACTAAAGAATTTACTAATTCTATATCAACTGGGTTGGGTAAAGTAGTAATTCAGGTGCCAGTACCTATCGGTGTCATTCGATTCGTTAGTCGATTTTTAGGTAAATCACTGTTATTTGAACAGTTATTTGGCAATTTAGAAGTAGATTCATCCAATATTAAGCATGTGCTAGGCTGGACTCCACCCCTAAATATGAACCAGGCAATGGAAACATTGCGTGGTACGAGGAAATAGAGGAAATAAATATTATGATTCGTTTGCTAGACTTTCTTTCAGCTTTTTTTGGGTTGTTATTATTATGGCCTGTTTTTCTGATAGTTACTATTCTCGGTTTTTTGGATAGTGGGTCACCAATTTTTATTCAAGAGCGTGTTGGTCGCAACAAAAAACCATTCAAGCTAATTAAATTTCGCACGATGTCTGTAGATACAAAGTCCGTAGCCAGCCATTTAGCTAGCAGCGCATCGATTACTAATCTTGGAGCCTTTTTACGAAAAACTAAGCTTGATGAGCTTCCACAGCTTATTAATGTATTAAAAGGAGATATGAGTTTGGTAGGGCCTAGGCCAAATTTATTTAACCAAGTTGAGTTAATTAAACAGCGGGAGGCTTTAGGAGTGTATAATGTATTGCCGGGTATTACAGGTCTAGCCCAAATTCAAAATATAGATATGTCAACACCAGATTTATTGGCTAAAACAGATAAAAAAATGATAGATTCTCTGACGATTAGGGATTACATCAAGTACATCATAATGACGGTGACTGGTAGTGGTAGTGGTGATGCTGTTAGTCAAAAAGATTAATTTAGATTATTAAAAATGGCTATTGAGCACGAGGAAGTGATACTTTCTCTCTGACTCATAATCACCAGGTTTGTTTCTAAACGTCATTGTAAACAAAAAATAGAGAATAATTTTTATGGACAGGTTGGCTCATATTTGGTCTTTGTCACGCTTTCACAAACGAGTGATAAGTTTAGTCATAGACTCACTTCTAATTATTATAGCTTTCTACTCTGCTCTTTGGGCAAGGCTTGGAGAAGTATTCTTTTTAGCTAAGCCGGAGGAGTTTTATGCGTTGTTTGGAACGCTCGTTGTATCGCTATATGCGTTTATACGACTTGGTTTATATAGAGCTGTGTTGCGCTACCTCACCTTTCATGCATTAACAGTCGTTGGGGGAGGGGCTGTTATTTCAGCTTTATCCATTACAATTTTTTCTTATTACTTTGACGCAGATATTCCGAGAACAGTACCGGTAATTTATCTAACGTTTCTTGTGTTATTAGTGGGCGGTGCACGTATGATTGTGCGCTCGTTAATAGTGCAAACGAGCCGAAAAGTTGAAGAGTGTGATCCAGTACTAATTTATGGTGCTGGCTCTACGGGGCGCCAATTAGCCATAGCTATGCGTAATTCCCCAAACTATAGTATAAAAGGCTTTCTGGATAGTGATTTGTCGCTAGAAAACACAATTATACAAGGTATGAAAGTCTACTGCCCTAATGAAGTCGACGAGTTGGTTGGCAAGTTAGGCATTAAAAAAATTCTTCTTGCTATGCCAAGAGCCTCTCGTGTTGAACGTAAACGGATTATCGATAGTCTAATTCACTTGCCTGTTGAAGTTTTAACGGTACCTGATTTTACCGATATAGTGGAAGGTAAAGCGATGGTAGATCAATTGAAGGATGTTGCCATTGATGATTTGTTAGGTCGAGATACTGTTGAGCCCAACCCAGACTTGATGAGAGAAAATATCAAAGGAAAAGTGGTGATGGTGACTGGTGCTGGTGGCTCAATTGGCTCAGAATTGTGTCGTCAGATAGTACAGCAAGAGCCAAGTACACTGATACTATTTGAACTTTCGGAGTTTGGTCTATATCAGGTTGACAAAGAAATTACGCAAATTGTTGATAATCTTGAGTTAATGGTTCAGGTTGTACCTTTGCTAGGTTCAGTTCAGCGTATTAATCGTTTATCGGCGACCATGCGAGCTTTTAACGTGCAAACAGTTTATCACGCTGCTGCTTATAAACATGTCCCTTTGGTGGAGTATAATGTTGTAGAAGGGGTGCGTAATAATTTATTCGGTACTTACTATACCGCGAAGGCCGCAATAGAAGCTCGGGTTGAGTCATTTGTATTGATATCTACCGACAAAGCAGTTCGTCCGACTAATGTTATGGGGGCAACTAAGCGGATGGCTGAGCTTTCCCTTCAAGCTTTAGCTGTTGAAGAGAATAAAAAGGTTGGTGGTACTCGTTTTTGTATGGTGCGTTTTGGTAATGTACTCGGCTCTTCTGGTTCCGTCATTCCTTTGTTTAAGCGACAGATTGAGAAAAGCGAGCCAATAACTGTTACCCATCCTGACATCATTCGTTATTTTATGACGATACCTGAAGCTGCTCAGCTTGTTATTCAAGCTGGCGCGATGGGTAAAGGAGGAGATGTATTTGTATTAGATATGGGTGAACCAGTGAAGATAGTCGATCTTGCCAAAAATTTAATACGCCTTTCAGGTTTGGAGGTTAAATCAACCGAAAACCCAGCAGGCGATATTGAAATAAAGTTTACTGGATTACGGCCAGGTGAAAAGCTATATGAAGAGTTATTGATTGGTGATAACGTTCAGGTGACGGAACACGAGCGAATTATGACGGCAAATGAAACTTATCTTCCCCTAGATGACTTTATGGTTATTGTTAATAAGCTAGATAAATATTGTCACAATTTTGACCATGAGGCAATTCGAAGAACGTTATTGGAAGCCCCGACGGGCTTTACCCCGACTGATGGAATTGGAGATTTAGTCTGGAATGCCAAAAAGCAGACTCATTGCTGTGAAAAAAAAGTAGTAGAAATTGCGTCGATTAGTTAGAAGCACAGTATATACTATTGGCAAAAACTTAAACCTACTCTGGTTCGCTATTATTGAAGTTGAAAGGTTGATGTACGGACATCAACCTTTCAGTTTATTAACTACTCAACAGAGCTTAGACGTTGGTACCATGGTGAACGCGCGTCTGTCTGACTAAACAAATAGTGAGGTTTTGCCAGCATTTGTCCACCGTCTCGAGTGAGTGGTTCCCAAGAAATTGTCGCTCGGCTCGTACTTGGCTTGATCGTCATGATGTCCATTGGAATCGAGACATAGAAGCCTTTATTGTAACTGCCTTCCCCATACTCGTCTGCAGTGAGGTCGGTGAGGGTCGCATAGGCTCCGACAGTGACCCCCGACTTAAACTGTTTAGAAAAATTGACACGTGCACCTTTATCACCACCTAAGAATTTACCGACACTGACTTTGAAGAGGGTATCGCCTAAAAACTCCCATTCAGGCATATAGTAACCGGTGATATGTCCAGTCGTTCCTTTACTCAATACGTACGCTTGGCATGATGGCTTGGCTTCATTGCATGTTGCTTTATCGTAGAAGAAATAGTCATCATGATAAACACCCAGCCAAGAATCAGGATCTCGTTGGCTGACGAGGTTGGCATCGATCCCTACCGCCCAGTTGGCGTTCAGTGGGCGATACAGTGCTTCGCCGCCAACACCCGCAAACATCATCTCCAAATAGCCTCCGTACATTTGAGTGTAGAGGTCATCAAATGGCTGCTCAAACCATGTCAGTTGTAATTGATTTAAACGAACAGGGTTGTCGTGAACATAAGCTCGGAACATGGTGCGTACACGAGGGGTTGAGTAGTTGCGTACGTGCGGTGAATTTTCAATATAGTTAAACTTGTCATAGTTATCGATAAGGTTGAAGTAGAGTGAGCCACCTAAGATCAGGTTATCGGCAAGCCAGACACTGGACTTAGCGTTCACTCCGAAGCTGTACAGGTAAAAATCTTCTGGCGCCCCAATACTTTGCTTGAGTACGGGCTCTACACCATAGTCAAACACTTGTTTTGTTGAGCTGAGTGGTGTGTCGGCCACTTTTTCACCTGGCTTGGTCACACGAAAAGCCTGTTTCACATCGGCGTCTGTCGACATGTAGTTCGCCGCACTGACATATTGAGAACGGTCGACGGTTGTTTCGGTTAAGGGCATGCCATCTTTCATTTCCACGATATGGAATTGAGTCACCGACGGATCGCTGTGGTTGTTTAAAATCGCCGACGCACGATCACGTGCTTCGTTTCTATCGCGGTATTTGCCCTGCTCCCCTTGAAGGGTAATCGTTCCATCCGTTTTCGATATCGTGTTGAGTTTGTAGCCTGCGTTTTTTTCGAGTAGGAGAGACACCTCATCCCAGTTCGTGTTTTCTGGATTCGGGCGAAGTTGCACGAGGGGCTTGTTTTCATCTCGCCATATGGCTTTCATGTCGTTAAAGTTGGTGTATAAATTAAAGCCCAGTGTGAGAGTATCACCACGTTGATAACTGACTTTTGCATCCCCCCAGTCACCCAAACGATAGTTCAGTCCTATATTCCAAGGCGTGTGCTGTGACATGTCCTTATTGCCATGCTGGACGGGAAAATCTTGGCTGTAATCATTGCCTTCGTACTCAACCTTCAGCCTTATAGGCTCGTACGGTGTTTGATACTCAAGCCCCCCAAAAAGTGCCGCTGGTCCTTTAAACCAACGCTCAAAATCTACACTGCCGCCATTATCCTTTGTCCCATTTGGTCGATAACAAAATTTGTCACTGGTTTTGCAAAAAGGGTTGGCGGCGTTACCACCTTGTCCTAGGTACCCCCAACCCAAGCCCAATGAGACATCTAGATTGCCGAAGCGTTTGGTCGCGGCAATATATTCTCCGTCAAACAGGCCAGTTCCACCAAAGTCGCGAATACCTACAGAGGTCTCAGGTAACCAATAACTCTCGTCCAGTAGCCGAACTTTAAAGTCGATGCCTTTGTCGGTATATAAGTTGTCGCCGCTATATTCGGGGTTAGAGTTGTAAAGTACATCTGGCACACGCGTATAGCGAATGGTAGTTTCGAGCCAATGCATCAATTGGAGCGACACCATATAGTGATGGTAGTCCTCATTGAATGTCGCGCCGAGGTTAAGCTCCCCCTCCTCAGCCATACGAGCGGTAGGCAGTTGCATCAGACCCGTGCCACCAAAATCGGTTTGTGAGACTTTCCACAAGGCATCGTCGCTTGCTAATGTCACTGAGCAGCTCAGTAATGTAAACGATGATAGCAATATGGTGTTGTAATGGTGTTTCATTGCGAGCCCTTTCTCATGCTGATCAGTTTCACGATGTTTTCTTCTAGCCTTTGCAGTTCGCTATCATCTGAATTGAATCCAACAAAGACGACGGTACCCGGTGTCAAGTGTGTGTTCTCGTTATTCCAGTACGCGTAGCCAGCTTTGACGTGATGCCCGTCGGGGTAGATCACCCAAGCAAAACTATTATTGGCGGTAGACAATATGTCTGTTTGATCTAGAGCTTCGGAGAGTGTTGTTGCCGAGGCAAAGGCTAGAGTCTGAGGACGAAAGAGTAGTCCCTCGACTTGGATATGTTCTTCCCGTTGTGGCGTTATGAGTTCATACGCCCCAGCGAGTAAAGGGTTATGTTCTGCTTGGATCCTCACCTTATCGATATCCAGTGAGAGTGACTCTCTATAGCCGACAGTCCAGCGTTTCACTTGCTCGATTAGAATATCCATCGATGTATCATCGCCTGTATGCTGTTTCTTCTGTTCTAACTGTTCCAACACATCACTTTTGAGTTGCTGAGCCATGGCCTGTTTATTGCTGTTGAACAGCTGGTTGGCTAATGGATAGGTAACAGGAGAAAGGGTTTGGCTGTGTGCGATGGCATCTGACAGGACGGTTTCTAAGCGCTGAGCGTCTTCATACTGAAGTATGGTGTCCTGACTTAGAAGTTTGACTTTCAAGCCATCAGCTGATACACCAAAGATTGGCAGCAGTGCGCTTGCGAGAGTGATAAGCAGTGGTTTATTCATTTCTCATTCCCCTGAGGCTGTGTGAGAGCGAGAGGTTTTAAAATTTCTAATTCAATGTGTAATTTGTTGGGCACTACCCATTGAGCACTTTTTAAGATGGTGTTTTGCTCATCGACCCAAAATTGATTGGACATTGTGGTGTTGAGCGCCTCGAACGTTACCGTTTCTTCGAGTAGCTGCGTTTGTTTACTCCACAGCAATGAAGTTAGCCATTCATTTTTGATAAAGTGGGATTGGACATTGGCCTGGTGTCCAAAAGAATAACTGGGTTGCCAATCGTATTGTGCTTGCCACGGTGTATTGTTTGCAGCAGGAGTGGGAAGTGTTTGTGTGGCTGATATGGAAACTAAATTAGCGTTTGGTAGTGACAGTGTTTTGATGATGCGTCCTTTCTCGGTGACGATCATAGCTTTATCGGAAGACATCCATTTGAGTTGGGTTTCGCCTGTTGCTGGATTCTGCTCTGCGTATGCCAATACCAAAAAAATACGGTGCTCTCCATTAATACGAGCGTAGGCACTGGCATAAGGCAAATTTGCGACGTGTTCTGGACTCATATCAACACTTTCGAAGCCAAAAAACGCTTCTTTGACGGTCGCGTTGGTATCTTGGAATCGCTGTGTACATCCGGACAAAATCACGCAAAAAGCAAGGAAAATGGGTTTAGATAGAATATGCATGCTATTCCTTAAGGTTGGCAGTTCCCTGAGATAAATAGATGAAAGGCAAAAAAAACACCCTTAGTTTTCTAAGGGTGTTTATATGTGTTGCTTAGGCTTAGTTTGTGCCGTCAGAACCAGATGCTGAAGTGCCGTCATCATTATCTGCCGCGACTACCGCTGCAGCTGTTACTGCAACAGCTGTACCAACCGCTACAGCTGTTGTCGTTGCTACGCCAGCCGCTGCAGTTGTCGCTGCCGCCGCTGTACCTGCTGCTGTACCACCAGCCGCTGCAGTTGTGCCTGCCGCGGCAGTACCACCTGCGGTACCACCCGTAGTGGTTGCTGCGCCTGTTGCCGCTTCACCCGCAGCGAACGCGTTGGTTGACGCACCCAGCGCAAGCAACATTGCTAGAGCAATATGTTTCATGAATTTTTCCTTGTAAATTTACAATTAATACATCGATGTAGATGGGTTTTTAATCACCCGTGCTTATTCTATGCAACATCTTTACATGTGTAAAACGTTGATTAGAGTAGAGCATTTAACTGGCCTGTTTATCACTCTTGTACGCGTAGTTGTAGTAACCGTATCCGTAGGAACTGGATGCTTTTTTCTCTACGGCGTTGAGAATGACCCCTTTGACTTCGATTCCAGCTTTCTCGAATCGGTCACGAGCCACATCAATTTCTTTGAGTGTGTTTTGGCCAAATCTTGCCACCATGAGCGTGGTTCCTGCGATCGCACCCACAATGCTTGGGTCGGTGACCGCGAGCACGGGTGGCGTATCGATTATAACTAGGTCGTAATCTTGACTTGCCTTATCTAACAAACTTTTGAACCTTGGGTGCATCAATAGCTCTGAAGGGTTAGGCGGGACTTGACCGCGCGCGATGATATCCAAGTTCTCGATTGATGTGTTTTGAATTGCTTCACTGGCCTCGACAGTGCCCGCCAGAACACCTGACAGACCTTTGTCCCACTTTAAGCCAAAGATGCTTTGTAAGTAACCTTTACGCATATCCGCATCGATCAACAGAACTTTTTGCCCTGTTTTGGCTGCCACGGCAGCAAAGTTTGTCGACACAAAAGATTTACCAATACCCGGAGCTGGGCCGGAGATCATGAGTACGTTGTTCTCGGCTTCCATCATGGCAAAGTGTAAGCTGGTACGCAGCCCGCGTAAGGCTTCTACCGACAAATCGGCAGGGTTGGCTTCGGCTAGCAATTGTATTTCGGTATTACGCTTACCCTTTCTCTTCATTTTGTTGAGGAGGTCAGCTTGCATATCCGATTTGGGCACGCTGGCGTATACGGATAGACCGATTTTCTCAATTTCATCAGGGTTTTCAACACCACGATGCAGTGCTGCTCGGACAAGGATGAATGCCACGCTGAGCATGCCACCGAGTAACGTCGCTAAGACGACGATGAGAGGCTTTTTCGGTTTGACTGGCGCAGCATAGCTTTGCGCGTTATCAAGGATACGAACGTTGCCCACAGTGCCTGCTTTGATGATGCTCAGCTCTTGGACTTTGTTCAGCAGTTGAATATAGATTTGTTGGTTCACTTCAACATCCCGCGTCATGCGCAAGATTTCGCGTTGAGTTTTCGGTAACTTTTGCACTTGTTGGTTTAGACGTTCTTTTTCTGCCAATAGCGTTTGGCGCTTATCCAGCAATGAGCGATAGGCAGGGTGGTCTTTCGTAAAGCGCTGGCTAATGTCACTCTCTTTAAAGGTCAACTCGTTGAGCTGTGCCTCAAGTTCGACCATGACTTTTAGTGTCGATTGCGCTTCAAGGCCCAAATCCACGGATTCATTCTCTTGTCGATACTGGTTGAGAATGTCTTCAGACGAAGTCAGTTTGGTTTTGACTTCAGGCAAATGATCTTCTAGAAAGGTCAGGCTCTTTTCCGCTTCGGCTGAGTTTCTCTCCACATTCTGCAGGAAGTAGGTTTGGCTGATATGATCCAAGATAGCACTGATCTGGACCTTATTTTCCCCAGTGAAGCTGAGACTAAGGATCCCTGTTTGTGTTCCTCGTTCACTGATAGACAGGTTTTGTTTTAGCCATTCAATCGCTTCTAATTTAGAGCGTTGCCCAATAGCAAATTCATCTCCAGCGCTTGCTATGATCTGACTCACAAACAAGGTGTAACCATCGCCTTGGCTCAATTCACCTACTTGGCCTTCTAATACCACACGCTCATCTTCGCGAATGAGCTGGTAAGTTTGCGCATCAGGGCCTTCAACCACCAACGTATGTTGCATCGTTTCTGCATGTGACGGGAGAGTAAATCGACTGACTTGAATGTAAGGCTGCTCGCCGCTTAAGCGTGCCAAGCCTTTCCCCACGATGGGGAAGTAAGATGGGGATGTGACGGTAGTCAGGTTAAATGTGTCGACGGTATCACCTAAGATCATGCGTGATTTGATGATCTCGATTTCGGTGGTGGCTGTTGATTCTTGTGAGAACAGATCTCCCATATCTCCCACCATGGCTGAGATACCGCCAGAGCTTTTTTGCTCAATCTGGATCAGTGCGTCTGCTTTGTAAATTGGCGTTGAAAGGAGAGCGACAGCTATACCAACGATCGCAAAAACAAAAGTGACGATGGCGATGAGCCATTTAGCATCCAAAAGGATACCAATAAGTTTACCTAGGTCTATTTCATCTGACGTATTGTCAATGGATTGTCGTGCTGCTTGATTTGTCATAGTTCATCTTCAGAGTCGAGGAGCAATGCTGTAAACCAGAGGTATTTCTACATGCGAGTCCAGCTGTCAGTCGTGTCTTTTCCTGTTTGCTAAGTGAGTGGGTATAACCTTAAAGCTTTTTAGCCCAAGCTTCGGTTGCACTTTCGATTAGTTCGTACGCATGGTCGAAGGCTTCTCTACTTTGTCGGTGTGGGTCGGGGATATCTTTTTGTCCTATCCACTGACCGAACAACATGGCCTTACCTCTGGCTTCGGGCGCGATGGCCGTCAGCGCTTCGAGGTGTCCTTTTTCCATGACAAGAATAAGGTCGTATTGCGCGCACAAAGCGGCTGTTAATTGTTGAGCTTGGTGACCAGAAAGATCGATGTCATTTTCTAAAGCAACCTGAGTCGCCATTTGGTCGGCCGGTTTTCCGACTAATCCACTTTTCTCAGCAGCGATCCCCGCAGAGGCAATATGTTTGTTCGGTAATCGTTTTTTTAGTGTGCGTTCTCCTGTCGGAGAGCGGCAAATGTTACCGACACAAACCACAAGAATATTATTAAACATAACTTTCACTATGATGACAGCGGAGAGTCTTTCAATAGGATTCTCCGCCTGATGTAATATTTTTCAAGGATAGAAAGCGAGGCTATCTTATGGCCAATTACGCACGCGCAGTACGCTTTCTGTTAATTCGTTGAACCCGTTGATGGTAGGCATTAACTGACGGATCACACGATTCCAGCGAGTAATAGGCGCCGCCGTCACGTAGACAATGTCATAGGGCTTCAAGTCAAACTCGGTGCCAATCACCAGGGCGGAGGCGTCTTTTATATCAAGCTGATAAATATCCGCTAGACGTTCGGCTTTGTCATCGGATGTGCGTATTACAAATACGCCTGTCGCATCCGCTGATAGCTCATTGATGCCACCAACGTTACTGAGAGCTTCGGTCAGACTCATGCCTGAACGGTCCATTTTAAGTAGCTTGGGATCATTGACTTCCCCCATGACAAACACTTTTTGGCTATCGTTACGAGGAACATGAATAATATCCCCGGACTGTAATAGTCGGTTTTGTGTCAAATCACCGCGTTGCATGAGCGCATACAGAGAAATATTTTCCTCGACACCATTACGAGTGAGAGTGACATTTCTCCAGTCTGCATCTTCAGCGAGGCCGCCCGCGCGGTTGATCGCATCTAACAAGGTTAAAGGAATATTACTGATGGCTTGTTGGCCTGGTTTAGAAACCTCGCCAGTGACGTAGGTTTTCTTTGAGCGAAAAGCCGCCACACTGACATCGACTTGAGGGCTTTCGATATAGCGGGCAAGACGTTTTGCAATATCCGTTCGGATTTCCCTAACGGTCTTTCCTTCTACTTTTACTGTGCCGATAAACGGGTAAAAAATTGTGCCATCGGCATGCACCCAGTTACCCGCTTCAGAGGCACTGCGATAAGAACCTGCAGGAATGGTCAATTCTGGGTGGTCCCAGACCGTGACATTGAGAATATCTCCCGCACCGACTTTATATTCGTAGCGCGCGATCTCTTGTTCCAGTGCTGGGTTTGCACGAGAAGCGTAAGCACTTTTTGAAGACAGTGTCCCTACTGTATTTGCGGTCAGTGGATAGAGGTTCACATCATTTGAAACAGAGCCATGTTCGCTGTTTGTCGTCTCAACGATGTTTTTGTCGCTGGTCGGTATGTGCGCGCCAGGTATTGTACATCCCGCAAGCAGTGCTGGGGCGACTAGCGTCAGCAAAATCTTTTTCTTGAATTCCATGTTTTGACAAATCATCTAATATTATGGGCTTACAACGTTTTATGTCGTGATA
>ENA-OWNT01004762-OWNT01004762.1-seawater-metagenome-genome-assembly--contig:-NODE-4762-length-11626-cov-3.991081_pt1 | contig 11626 bp, 9 predicted proteins | sample MGYA00238136_ERZ651165 | MGnify/ENA primary metagenome ERZ651165 (study PRJEB26861, sample SAMN08777766) | seawater metagenome | isolation source: coastal seawater | place: USA: Florida | collected... | reverse complement strand
GGTGGGTGGGTTGGTTCGCTCGCTCGTTCGTTCGTTCGCTCGCTCGCTCGTTCGTTCGTAGTTCGTTCGTGCGTGCGTGCGTTCGTTGTCGCGAATGCCGTGGTTGTCGTGGTTGTCGTGGTCGTGGTTGTCGTGGTTGTCGCGGTTGTCGTGGTTGTGATTGTTGTGGTTGTTGTAGGTGGCGTTGTCGTGGTTGTGTCGGTCGTTTGTTCGTTTGTTCTGTCTGTTCCTTGGTTCGCCGTCGTCGTCGTTGTTCTTTGTGGTTGTCGTCGTTGTGGTGGTTTGTCGTCGTCGTCGTCGTCGTCGTCGTCATTGTTGACTACTTTACTTTTGCTGACTGCACTTGTGTGTCGAGCGGTGGCGCTGCCGCAGCACCGCCTCTAACCTTTCATCTCGTTTGAAGTGAACTGGCCATGGTTCTAATCACCACTTACTACAAAAAAGTACAACTTTGTGAAAAGTTACAGACAAAGACCAGCGCAAGTGTACTGCAGACGTCTTGCCGCCTGCATCGGGCTTACGGGATGTAACACGTTTTCAACGGCAACGCCGACGTCGTGCACCTGCCGCTTGTGTGACGCCCTGCGTCTCCAGCCGTCGTCGCGAAGATGGCAGAGTTCCGCAGGCTCATGGCCTCCATGGACGAGGACACACGGAACTTCATTAGTAGCATGGAACACAAGGCAAAAAAGATCCTCGAAAAATCGAACAAGCGCCGCGTTTTAGAGTCACAGCGGCAACTGCAAGATGCCGTCCGGGAGACCAGAAGGGATCGTAAAAACCGTCGACGCAAAGGCCAGAGTCCTCGGTCGGCTCCCGAAAAGAGCCAAAAGTGGGATTGGCTGGACGGAGCAGATGGCAGCGCGTCTGCAGCCGACAATGGTCAGTCCACAGATATGGTTCTGTCAAGCATGGCAGGACCATCCTCGAACTCTCGTGCGGCATCCCCGGCGGCGGCGACCGCACTAGTGCCACTGCAATCAATGGACGATCGCGCCATCGCCAAACGCCGGCACAGACTTGGTTCGGACGGCAAAAGGAGAGCAGGTAAAACGTCGCCGCGTTCGCGCAGTCGCCATCAAGCAAAGAAGCTTCAGGCGATGACATTGAACCCGTCCACAAACCTTGCTAACAATCACAAGCGTGGGGCTCAAAATCTGACTCACGGAGGACAAACACATACATTTCGACCCGACCATGCTCTGGACGCACGAAAGTCGAAGGCCCAGTGGCTGGATCCGAATGCCAAGACAAACTTAGAATCTGGCCTGCGCTCCCTCCCACGTATTCGTGCAATGGGCAAAGACATTGAGATCAAGGTCGACCCCCTAGAGCCTCAAGGACCCACGAACTGGTCGTCCGACGATCTGCGCTTCAAGTACCGCGACGAGCATGGGCGTCAACTTAGCCATCAAGCTAGCAAGAACCAAGTTGAGGAGGCCGAGCGCCTTCAACGAGAGCAGGGCATCATCGTGCCGGCAGTTAGGATCGAAGAGCATCCTAACTGGGTACATATTTTCGAAGTTTGGCGCGAAGAAAATAAGCGAGCTACGGAGCGCTCTCGCCGGCGCAATCGTGCCAAAGTCTTCGGCCTCGATATCAAGGCGCTGTGGCGGGCCCACAAGCCCCCGAAACTAAAGGAAGCAAAGCTCTTCGCAGTGGCGAAGAGTCTGCAACGCCGCCATGACATGAACGAAATTGCGGCGGGGCAGCACCAAGTACAATCCGTCTCGGCTCTGAGGGCTTTCGAAAACGCAATTGTAAGCCCTCTAGAAAAACTCCGAGGATCGCTCGGAGCGGTCAAAATGATCAAAAAGCTTCGGAAGAAGATGAGCGCTTCTGAGGAAGCAGCAGGAGACGGAGTTGAGCTCACCGACGAAGAAAAGAAGTTTTTTGCTCCGGATGTGGAGCGCTACGAGCCCTGGGCACGCTTGTCGCGATACTTCAAAGCCGAGACGCTCGCATACTGGAGCGGGGTCCCCGCGGACTCATTGCCCGACTCGCGGTGGGTCATCATCAAGCTGGAACGATCTCAAAACTTTGTGAGAGCGCAAATCACAGACGTGTCGAACAACTTGTCGTTCGAAGTCATTGAACCACGCAAGACAGTAGAGTGGGCAATGGGCGGAGAGTTTGAAGCCAACAAGCCCAAGAACTTCGCCGAACGCCTCGAACCAATCCTTCCGCCGGCCGATCTCGAATCAAAACCGTTTGTGTTCAATCGTTTGTCGCCTCAAAGGCCGCCCACAAGTTTCTTTGTTTCCGGGTTCGCATCCATGCTCAACGAAGTGCCCGGTATCGGCGTCGCAGGCTCGGAGACTTTCAAGGTGAAGCAAGCATTGAGGCGTAATGAACAGAAGATTCAACGTGGCGACCATACACAACCGATCATGTATCACTTCGATACCAACGGCCTAGTCACCGCACGCTTTTACCGCGACTCCAAGATATCGAAGACGGATTCGGTGATGGTGTGCTTGGCGGCGTCCCTGGAGTTAACACTGTTGCACCCGTTGACGTCTGCATGGGAATCCGTGCAGCTAGTTGCAGAGTTCTGCGAAGAAGAGATGACCGACAACATTGTGTCGGATGCCATTGCGCCATATCGTCATCGCGAGATCTCGTCAAACGTGTCGCAATGGCTTCCGAAAACATTATTTTTGCTCAGTGCCGCTGCGGCCTCGAGTGACTGCCGGTTCAACATTCCAGGACACCGTCGTTACGCTGAGATCAGGAACGACAGCGGCTTTCGTCAAATTCTCAGAGTGCAGCTGCGGCCATTGGATCCAGTAGTCGAGCCATTCCCTTTCGGAATCACTGAACGTGCTAGCATTCCCTCTGTGCCTAGTGTGTGGCCAAGGCGGTACTCATATCACAGCGAAGACCTGGTCACGGGTCTTAGTCCCCGCGATCACCAGCACTATCTGTACGTGCTGAAGGCACAAGAGGCTGCTGGGTATCCGGACCCTCTATCGTTCAGCATCATGATGCGTGGTTACACATATGACCGCCTTCGCACAATTACTCGCACTCAAGCTGTGCTAATCGAAGACGCTGCGCAGAGGCTTGTGGAGGAAATCCACGCGTCCATAGCAGCTGCCGCAAAATTGCAGGAAGGGCAAGAGTACGCGAAGTCCAGGGAAGCGAAAAAGAAAATGTTACAATACCAGAAAGCCATCAAAGACGATGCCGACCGAAAGCGAATGCAAGGCAAGATTCAGAAAGGTACTGGTGCAGGCGCATGGGAGCGGCGAAAGGAAGGGGCAGTTCAAGTTGCGCAGTGGCGGAATCCGGAAGGCGAGAAAGAATTGTGGACGAAATGGCAAAGTAAAACCGGTGCTCTTTTCTACAAGAAAGAGTACCCGCACACAGGATATCAGTGGGACCCGCCACTTAACTGGGGCCAGAGAGCGCCAGCGGCCGCGCATACGGGAGGCGGCAATCGGCTATTGGACGGCAGTGCCACCGGCGGAGGGCAGCGCAGCCTGGCAAGCATGCTTCAAAGAGGCGTACAGGGAGGGCCCGGCGAAGTGCCTTCAGACATGGAAACGATGATATCGATGCTCGCTACGAACCCTAAATTTGTGGGGATGCTGGCCCTGAAACTAGGGTTAAAGCGTGATGACGACAGCGACTCAGATTCGGAGGACGACGGTCCAATGGGTGCGTCGACCAACGGGCAACGAAAGCTGCCGCAGTTTCCTTTCTACAAGGCCGGCGATCGCGTGGAATCTCGGTATTTGGGTGGTACCCAATTCTGGCCAGGTCGTGTGATGCGAGTCAATCAAGATCAGTCGCTTGACATCGTTTACGACCTCCCAGATATGTTCGAAAAAGAAGTGCCCATCGAGCGCATTAGGCGAATCAAGGAGTTGAAAAAGCCTCCTGAAATCCCACTGTTGAAGCTCTCCGAGGCCCAAAAAGCGGAAGACGATGCCGCCGTTGCCATCACGGAACCGTCGGACGTTTTCGAGCACAACATGAACTGGCGACTCATGAAAGCCGATCGAGTGCCCTCCGGATTTGTGTCTCGATGCAAAAAGCCACGAATCGGAGTGCCTCTTCGTGAGTCACCAGTGGATAGCTTCCCGGATCTGTCGACCCCAGGACTGCTGGATCCGGCGGAGTTTGTGGAGGAGAACGACATCGAGAAATTTCTTGCCGTGCAACCGCGCGTGGAAGTCATCACCAACATCACAATTGATTCTCTTCGCTATGCGATGCAGCTTGGGGACGACCTTGGAAACTACGAAGAGTTGGCGGGTGACCGACGTAATGACGGTTCGGTCGTTGAAGATGAGAAGACCAAAAAGGAGCGCGAGTTGGCGGAGTACACGAGAAAATGTTTTGCCGCCGTTCAGAACCATCAAATCGAGGACGTCGAAGAATATCTCGACTATGGTGTCCTGCCGCAAGATGCGCGGGACGAAAATGGCAACTACCTTCTTCATATCGCGGTGCAGCAAGGCAGCAAGAGGCTGGCGAAGTTCTTGCTACGGCGTGGGGCTGTGATGAACGCCCAGAACAACCGCGGCAACACGGTGCTGCATTACGCGTTCTATTACAACTACGAAGAACTCGGAGAGTACCTCATTTCCAAAGGTGCGGACGACACGATCGTCAATGCCGACGGATTGACGTGCTACGAAGGCTTGGATAAAGAAGTTCTTCAGCAATTGTAGTTGGACTCTTTTGTTTCACATTCCTTGGCGGACTGCCGTACGTCCAGTCCCGCATTTATTTTGAGATCATAAAATTAATTCATTGTGCTGCTTAATTAATTCACCGCACAAATCCAAAATGGCACGTCATTCAGTCATTCACGCGGGCAGCGTTGTCGTCGCAATAAAAATGAATTTGATGCTGAGTGTGCAGTGGAACTCCTGTTTCCTTATTTTTTTTTCGCAAAAAGGTGCGGCCAGATTTTCTCGAGTTCGTGAACAGACTCAACAACATGATCTGCGAACTCAAAACCCTCGTTACTTTCGCCTCCGCGTGTGATCTTACCCACCAAGCAGGTGTGCCACCCACACTTCTTGGCCCGCTCAATGTTTTTGGGCGAGTCATCAGCGAAGTAGCAATGACTGGGGTCTAGTTCACCTTGAGCTCCAATCCCGTCTGCACTCCCTAGGCCGCGAGGACCTGCTGCTACACGTGCAAGGTGGAAGCTTTCAGCTTCGTACTTACTACCGAAACCCATATCTCTCGAGGTGCAGGCAAGAATTCTATCGTGAAAAAATGACAACACTCCTAGGCTTCCCAAGCAATTGTGTGCATGATCCATTGTGGCTGCGGTGAACACCCAAGCCGGTACCTTGCATCGCTCGAGCATGTCTTTGAGAACTAGGTCAGGTTTGATCAAATGAATGACCGAGGAGATATCGTGAGCTTTTACCATGTAGTCATCCACGTCCAAGTGCAGGTGCTCACGCATCAACCCTCTGAGAGTAGTTCCATACTTTTTGTACAATTTGTAGTTCTCGTCAGGTGCAAGACCCAGCACATCGACGCAATACTTCTTGATGTTTGCTGAAATGACCTCCGCCACCTGCCAGTTGTTGGTGTAGAGACAATCATCCATGTCCAGGAACAGAACGTCAGATTGCGGCGCCAACTTGAGGCTCTTTACGGGTGCGGCTCCGCGAGCCGCGCGGGCATATTCAACACCAGCAACAAAACCCAGCGTAAAGGCGATTGATTTGTCGTCGAGACCGCCGTCACCGCTTTTGTTGGTCATGTTGCGGTGGTGACTTTTGACAAAGTCAATGGATGGGGCGTGCTGACTCATCGTTGCAAGCACTAGATGCGCACCTCTTTCAATCCCCCAGGCCTTTCCTCTACATGAACTTACAACGCGCGGCGCTGCGTACAGACAAAGTTTTTGTCGTGGATTATTCGTGTCGGTTTTTGTCCTCTGTGTCAAATATTGGTGGTATCGTGTTCGACGCAATGTTGGTCCCTGCATGCATGTCATCTGAGGCATCGTAAGTTTGAAAGTAAGGAGCTGCACCGCCACCACTGACTGCACGGTCAATCTCCTTGATTCTGGATTGGAGGTTGTGCGAAGTGGTGTAGAAGTGACGCGATCGCGGCGAGGTGGTTGTGACATTTTGTCGATTTGGCCTCCGTTTGCATGAGCACGCGAACGACCGCACGAACGAACGAGCAGCCGCACGAACGAACCAACGAACGACCGCACGAACGAAAGAGGAAACCCCGCCAAACCAAACAAATTTTTGAACGTCGTCGTCGTCGTCGTCGTCGTCGTCGTCGTCGTCGTCGTCGTCATCGTCGTTGTTGCGACGACATTGCGGCCACTCCACGAACCATGACGTCACTGCCGTCACCAAACCCACTCAACACCCCGCCATAACAAATAACGATGTTCTCCAAAGTGACTGTACAATTGTACATATTGTATTTTACTTACACTACTGACCGCCACACAATAACCTGAAAACGACAGTGCATATTATATAGTTATAGTCGCGCGACCTCGCAGAGCTGCCCGCACTGCCACGCTGCCGCAGTCACAAAACAGTTCTATGGTATACAGTGTTAAATGTCATATTTCCATACAGCCACTGAACGCGGAACGCGTATGATAAAAAACCGCCGCCAGCCGCTCTTTTCATTTTCCAATTTTTCATTTTCATGGTCTTGCCCAACCAACCGCATAACCCCATGCCCCGTGGCGGAAACCCTATTATTCCCTAATCCGGAACGGTCATTAACGACCTTATGAACGCCGGGAAGAAGAAACCCATAAACGATATTACACTGATAATTGCCGACGCCTCCGTCCGCTCGTTGCTTCCTTCCGTCGTCACCACCACCACACACCACCACCAACCACACACACCACGGACAACAACTGGCCGCTCGTCGTCGTCGTCGTGGTGACGTTGTGTTGTATCCAACTTGACTTCCATCCAACTTTCGATCAATGAAATGACGAACGAACGAACGAACGAACGATGTGTGATTGATGAAGTAAGTTCTTCCTTCGTTTCGCTTTGGCCGATCGCTTTGGCCGGTCGTTCGTGGTCGGTCGGTTCGTGGGAGACGCCGCGGAACGACACGTCAATAGCATTTTTTCTGTGATACTGGGCGTTGCTAGACCGCGATGTGAGCGTGTGTGTTGGTCGGGTGACGAGCATCGAGCGACCGCGGCGCGCGGTGCGCGGCAGATGAGCCCGCGGTCAACGGACGGTCAATGTTGGAAGCGGAGGCATACCCGCCACTGATGTTTCTCCATGCCCAGGCTGCTTCAAAAATCAAGAACAACATTTGTGCCACAAAAAAACTGTTTGCCAAGCAACCATCGATCTGAGCGTTGCGTGCAACACGCAGTAACACCTCAGACACGATGACTACAGAAATCCGTCAGCGCAAGAAGACAAGCGAGCCCTCCACGCCGAAGCTGGTGCGAACGTATGTTGTGGATGGCCCCACCACAGAGCGACCTGCCACACAAGGATGGGTATCGTCTATGGTTGCTGGTGTGACGCTGCTGATTTTTGGAATCGCTGGTCACTTGTCGACCTTCATTCTACCAGTCCTCTGCTTGATCACCCGCAGCTACTACGTCATTGGCTTCACAGTGGCCCTCTGGCTCACGGCACTTCTGCCCGCGCAGCGCCGCTGGAATGCGTTCTTGGATAGTTACGTAATGAAGACGTGGCGACACTACTTTGAATTTTCATACGTCACCCTGCAAGAACTCGACACCAGCCGACGCTATGTTTTCGGCGAGTCCCCTCACGGCGTATTCCCGATTGGCCCAGTTCTCGCCGGCACTGTTGTCAACCTTTGCTTTCCTGGCATGGTTGTGAAGGCCGTGTCCGCGTCCAACGTGTTCAAGGTCCCGATCTTGAAGCATTTCATGTCTTGGCTTGGTGCCGCGCCCGCAACGCGAAAGAACTTCCAACTCATGCTGAAGGAAGACTGTGTCGCCGTCGTTGTCGGTGGGCTGATGGAGATGTACATGCAAGAACCAGACCGTGAGCGTCTCAAACTGAAGAGTCGTAAGGGTTTCGTCAAAATTGCCCTTGAACAGGGAGCCGACCTTGTTCCGATTTATCACTTCGGCAATACCAAGATCATGGACATCATTGGCAAGAGCCTGATGAACATCAGCCGAAAACTGCGAGCCTCGTTTTTGTTCCCGTATGCTCGCTTCGGCCTGCCCCTGGCTCGCCGTGTCCCGATCATGAGTGAGTGCGCTCGTGTTGTTTGTTGGCTGATTTCCGCTGCTTGCAGCCAAGTGTATCCGATTCAGTTTCCACCAATTGTTCGTTCACCCTGTGTTTTGTGATACCATCTGTAGTGGCCATCGGGAAGCCAATCGAAGTGAAGCAGATGTCAAGAGAAGATGAGGGATTTGACGCCGAGGTTGACAGACTCCACACTTTGTTCCTTGAAGGCATGCAAGATGCGTTCAACAAGTGCAAGGGCATCTACGGCTGGGACGACATGCCGCTCAGTATTGAGTAAATTGAGGAGAGTGACAGTCACATCTGTAACCTTTTTATCAGGTTTGGACGACTTCACTCCACCTTTTTCTTATCGTTGCCACCCTCAGATCGAGACACGACTTGTGCATCGTCACTGTCCTCCTGCTTCTCCTTGCCTTCGCCAAGAACTGGTGGTAGGCATGTTTCAGTCACGTCCTGCAGTCCTGTCTTTAGATCCAGCAGTAAGTGCTCACCACGAGCCTAGGGCAATGAGCACAGAAAGTGAGGGATTGTAATTGCAGTGGGTGGATTCAAATCATTGCCATTGTGATGCGCACCTCCTTTGGCAGGTTGTGCTTGTGTGCATCCCACAAATGAATCAAGGCCTCGATGTATTTTCTGTGCCACTTGTTCACAAGCTCCCGACCTTCTTTTGTTTTGTACAAATTCTACGGAGATGATGGGTTCAACAACATATCACACATCGTATTCACGATAAAGGCAGTCCGCAATAACGACCCACCTTGCCACGGAGATGCTTCGGAGCTTGGGGGACGTCGACGGGTGCTCCGCACACGATGGTGATAGGTCGGCGAAATGGCAGCAAACCTGTTTGCGTCGCAAAAGAGTGAGAAGTGTGAAGACATAGCGCTCAAGGAGAAATAGCCAACGTCCGTACCAAATCCATGACTAAAGAGCCCCCGTCCCGAGAAAAAAACGGGTGCCAAACCAAAAGTTCGCTGCATCCACTTCTGCCAGTTCCGCAGCCTGCTACCTCGTGGATTATCAACACTGTCGTAAATTTCGTTTTCTCCAAAAGCGAGAGTGGGTACAAGCTTTGCTCCATTGTCCAGGGCCACTCGAACAAATCCTTGCCTTGCAAGAGTCAGGACAATCGAGCCCGGGTGAGCATCTAGACTCTCAGCGGCACCTCCAACTGCAATCAGGATGGCGCTGCCTTTGCCTCTCTGCAAGATTTTGTTGCATGACCTTCTGGCAACTGAACACACTCCCATCGAGAGAAACAACTCCCTGGTGAAAGGAGCGTAAAAATTCATGTTCAACGTGAGTACACGAATGTCAATCCCTGGGAACTTTTCTTTGAATCCGCAAGCGTCAGTTGCAAATGCACCAGCGGCGCCCATGGCAATGAGTCCGTGGGGGTGGTAGGCGAAAATGTACTTGTTGTGCGGGTCCAGGTCGTGAGTCTTGATCAGCCGCAGCGGGAAATAGTCCGCGTACCACTTCCAGCATTTCCATTTTCGCGCACAAGGCCGACGAGAGCCATCTTCCGAACTTTTGTCGATGAACATCCACACCACATACAAGAAGTACGGGACTGCAATTACGGGCCACCAGATAATGGATACTTCCACAAAATGGCTCATCAGTGGCCACCACGCCAAAACAAGCGGGATGGAGAATACAGAGATCATGGCGAGCGGTGCGATCAAACAGAAGAAACAGATTGCAAAATTTTGTCGCCGCTGATGCTTCGGCGGCCGGTCTGGTGGAGCCCAACGAACCGTAGGAACCAACTTGTGAAGAACTGCATCCTTCACCTTTTGCACGCTGTTGCTGCGCTTGCGAGACATTCCAACTGGACTGGTGCTAAGTTTGAAAAGAAACAAATTCAGTACCCAAATGAGGTAACAATTTTTGGCATTGTTTCTTTCCAACGGCACTGACTTGGGTGGCATAAAAGCCGTAAGAAGGAGAAACGCGCAGGTTGGGTTTGAACAACACCCATCGTATCTCCCTCCCACCAACCCCGCAATGGAGTGCTTCTCTTTCCCCAATCATTGAATCCACGTCATCCACTTAACAGTTGCCACGCAGCTTTGCCTTTCGGCAACTGTACGACAGGAACCGATCCACCCATGCCTCGGAACAATGTCGTTAGCAGCAGCACTGTCGTCTGTGTCTGTCGCGTGGGCGAGGCGAGGCGAGGCCAGTGCGCCGAGGAGGCCAGTGCGCCAGTCCAGTCCAGTGCGCGACAGCAACCGCAAGCAACAGCAACGACAACAACAAAAACAACCGGCAAAAGGATCCAACTGCGCGGTGCGCACACAGTGACTGACTGACCGCACACCAACCAGCACTGAACGTAGTGGGAGGGCGTGGTGCAGAATTTTGACGTTGTGCGTTTGCTCGTACTCGCTCACTCACACACACACACACGCATTACGCATTATGATAAAACTGACGCCGTTGGTTTGTGAGTTTGTGGATGTGTTGTGGTGGAGCTTTTTAGTGCGTGAGGTGGAAGAAGGTATGAAGGCGTGGAGTGTTTTAGTAGAATTGAAATGTTATGGGTACAGTATTACTTTACAAATAATGCAAAATGCAGTTTTAGGTTTTTTTAGAGCGATCGAGGTGGTGTGATCGCTCGTTCAGTTTCTCAGTTTCTCAGTTTCTCGCTTTCCTCCTTTTCTCCTTTTCGTCTTTTCGTTCTCTCCCTTCGCACTTTCCGTTGCCCATTTTCATTTTCAGAGTCGCCTTCAGCCACTGCACTAAACATCGAAAAAGTGTAAAAGCGCCAAAGTGCAAAAGAGTGCAAAAATGTAAAAGTGGAACTTCGAACTTCGAAGCTGTCGAAGCTTTCGGCGACGTCGTTCACTCTTTCTTTCACTCTCTCACTCACTCTTTGCTTTTGTTTTGCTTGTTTTGTTTTTTGTGTTTTTGTGTTTTTCGTGAGGCCCGCCGGCGGTCCATTGCGAACGGTTGGTTTTCGGAACGCACTCGCCCACTCACCCAGTGCAAGTGCCTGCCGCGCTGTCCAGCTTCACTCACAGCTCACTCACTCACTCACAGCCGAACCTGTATCATCCATCATACCACCGGTTTTGGAATTCACTGTTTTGTGTTTTGACGCTCCAAAACATGTAATTCAGTGCCGAAATGCTGTAATTTCGTTATTTCACACTGTAATTTTCGTTTTTACTGTTTTACCAACACCTCCAAGGTTTCGTAACCGTTATCGTAAAGTAGCCGTACACTACTGGATTACATTGTTCCGTGCACTGCCATGCCAACATTGAAAATGCAGGAAATACTGAATTCAGTCGGACTTTCCGTGAGCATTATAACGACCAGCCTTCGTTGTTCACTTTTTCGGGAAATAGTAAACAGTTGTTTACTTTCGAAAAGTGTTTACCAAGAAAAGTAAA
>ENA-OWNT01004761-OWNT01004761.1-seawater-metagenome-genome-assembly--contig:-NODE-4761-length-11629-cov-3.249654_pt1 | contig 11629 bp, 12 predicted proteins | sample MGYA00238136_ERZ651165 | MGnify/ENA primary metagenome ERZ651165 (study PRJEB26861, sample SAMN08777766) | seawater metagenome | isolation source: coastal seawater | place: USA: Florida | collected... | reverse complement strand
AGAGCCCGTCGCCGATATCCTGCGCGGGGTGCTGGACGGTCACGTGGTGCTGAGCCGGGACATCGCAGAGCGCGGCCGTTTTCCCGCAATCGATGTGGGGCGTTCCGTCTCGCGCAGCCTGCCGGACGCGGCGACCGCCGCGGAGAACACCCTGCTGTCCGAGGCGCGCCGCATGCTTGGAGTTTACGAACAATCGGAGGTCATGATCCGTGCCGGTCTCTACTCCGATGGCGGCGACCCACGACTGGACAGTGCTGTCCGGCTCTGGCCCGAACTCGACGCGTTCTTCGCGCGATCTGAACCTGGCCAGATCCGCGACAGTTTCGACCGGCTCGACCTGATCCTGCGACGCGCTCTCGGACCCGAAAAGCGCAAGGGCTCCACGCAGGCAGACTGAGGTTATCCCGTCTGCAAGAGTTGAAGCGCTATGGATTGCGGGGAATTCGACTGTTGGAATGCTTCCAGCTGCGATCGGACCAGGTAGAGGTTGGTGAGTTTTTCCAGGGCCTCGGGTTCACTGAACTGCGCCACGCTGTCCGCTCCAGTCAGGCCCTGCGTACGTTGCTGCAGGATTTCGACCTGTTTCTCCAGGTCCATTTGCGCCATTCCATCTGGGAGACCCAGAGCGGTCTGGAAGAATTCGCGCAAGGGCGTAGAGCCGAGAATCCTGTACCAGAGCGTCGCGTCGCTGGTACCATCCGTGGCTAGATCGGCGAGAGCATGTTGGGCATAGAGTGCAACACGCATGGCATTGTCTGCATCGCCGACCGCGACCTCGAATTTGTTCGCGACGCTATCGGCCAGGATCTGCCTCATTCGAGCGGTATCGCCGGTCGTAGGCGTTTCTCCCGGACCAAGGCGGAAAGCCTCGCTCAGTTTGCGATATCGGTCGTCCGCCAGACGGTTTGCCAATGCTTCCGGATCGGAGGTGCCATCGCCCAACACCCGCTTGAGAAAGTACTTGTTGTCGAGGTCGTCTTGCAGCCCGAACGCGCCAAGCGCAACGCTCAACAATTGCCGGTCGCTCACAAGGTCTTCCGCGGTTTTCACCTTGCCGATGTTCTCAAGGAAATAATCGGTATCGCGTTTCAGTTGAGCCGACTGCTGAAAGTTTTCGAACTGCATATCGTAGGTGCGTTGCAAAAAACGCCACGCAACCAGACCAGTTCTGGCGACGACGGGTTGGTAGCTCATGATGGCCGGGCCGCGAGCAGACGATCTTCACGCGGCATCAGGCTGCGCAGGGCCTTGAGGCATCGATAGTATTGCCGGTCGATCAGGGCACGCGTTGCCTCGGCAAGGGTGCGGCGGCTGTCGGGATCGGTAAAGACCTGGCTCAGTTCCTCGATACTGCGCAATAGCGACAGCTGCGCATCCTCGGGATTGCTGTCGCCGGTCAAGACCAGCTGCGCCGCGTAGCAGACCCGCCTGACAGGAGTCGTTGCTTCGGCAGGATGGATGGCGTCCTTAAGTCTCAGGATGTTGGCGTGCGGTGTAACGATGGCAAGCCGGCTTCGACGCTCTCCATTCTCGATCACCGCCCCATTGATCAGAAGCCTTTCCTTCGGCGCGAGTTTAAGCACCAGCCCGGTCATCTCAGGCCGCCTCGCCACGCAGGCCGCGCAGGACGGACTTGTTGACCTCCAGAAGCGCCTCGACCGTTGCCTGGCGGGCGAGAATTCTACCGGTATGGTGATGCGTGAACTCGGCCAGATAGAATATGCGCGCCCGCAGCTCTTTTGGCAGGGTGTTGCGGTCATCTGCCACTTCGATGGCGAAAATGTTCCAGAGTTTCTTGTTCTCGTGCAGCGCCTGGACCAGAGCGGTGAACCCAGCCGGGCCACGGTCGGCGGCGGCCTGCAGCTTCTGCGTTATTCTTGCCACTGCTTCGTACTCCGAGTTGCGGGCGGTACGGGTCGGGGCCGAAACCGACGAATAGGCGCGCCGGGCCTTTGACAAAGCGTTCACGACTGATCCTCACTTGGTTGGCTCGGGCGCTCGCGTCCGGCTTGCTTCGGTTGGCCGGGGCGAAAGTCGCCCCGGCCCTTCGTTTATCGGAACAGCGACAGGATCGTTTGCGGCGCCTGGTTCGCAATCGACAGAGCCTGGACCCCCAGCTGCTGCTGGGTTTGCAGGGCCTGAAGACGCGCCGAGGCTTCTTCCATATCCGCATCGACGAGCGCGCCAATCCCCGACTTCATCGCATCCATGACCTTGGACACGAACTCCGACTGGTCAGCGATACGCTTGGCCGAGGCGCCGAGCGATGCCGCCCCGTCCACCGCGGTCTGGATATGGGCCTCGATGGCGGTGATGGACGCTTCGGCGTTGGTAGCGTCGCTGACATCGATGTCCGACAGGTCGAGGTTGGATGTGAAGTCCACCGCAGAGACCGTGATGTTCGCGGCCGTCACGGTACCACCACTGTCGCGATCGATAGACGACAGGACGGTAAGATCGACACCATCATCGTTCAGCAGGTTCATCCCATTGAACTGCGATGCGCTGATGATCGAGGTGACCTGGCTCGTAAGTTCGGTCACGTCGGCCGCCAGCTTGGTGTAGTCGACGTTCTCACCGGTTGCCGCGACGACCTTCTCCTTGATCTCGTTCAGCAGGTTGGTGATTTGCTCTGCCCCGGCGAGTGCCACGGCAACCGTGGATTCACCAAGCGACAGAGAGTCGGAGACCGCCTGAAAGCCGGCCACGTCCGATTCCATCACCTTGGAGATGGCCCAGATCGCGGAGTTATCGCTCGCGCTGGCGATATCCTTGCCTGTCGAAATCTCGTTCTGAGTCTTCTCCAGGCTGATGTTTATGGACTTGAGCGTCTGAAGCGCGATCATCGCGCTGTTGTTCGTCAGAATACTCGACATAGAATTTTCCTTTGGTCACAGGGGCGCTTTTACGCCCGGTTGATTACCGCCCGACGGCGGCGCAAGCGGCGTTCTGACCTGTGCGATCTTCCGGTTGATCGGTATCGCGCCACCTGACTTTCAGGTGCGGCGTCAGGATCGTTGCAAAGTGCTAAAGGAGTCCTAATCCGGTCGACTTACATCTGGTGAATTTACCTCAATTCCATGTCAAACGCGCCGCTCCACACTTGCTGCGCTGGTTTTGACGAATCTTCTCCGGTGCCCGGCATTATCATAGATCGCCAGCCCGCTGCGCACTCGGTTCAAGGCCTTCATTCGCTCAGAAACTGACCGGAGTCCTTCGAGTGTTCCCAGAACAAGAATCTGATTTCTCTCAATTTTCTTTTGCAACCGACCGAGCGAGACGCGATCTGCGCGCTTCAACAGGTCCATGCGGACGAGCAACCGTTCCTTTAGCGGTGCCAAGCGCACCAATGCTTCCATTTGGCCCGTCAACAGGGCCTCCCGCTCACGTTCCAGTACATCTTCCAGTTCGTCGAGCAATGTGCGCGCAGGCTCATTTGTCATGGGCTCTCTCCACAAGTGCATCGAATAGGATTTTGGCCAGCCCGATTCCCCCGGCCTGCGCCATCAGGCGCGCCTGCTCAATCACCAGAAACGAGCTGAACTGGTCTTCTCCGACACCTCCGGCGGAGGAACCGGATGTTTTTGATAAGCCAGCGGATTTCAAAATCTCAGCCAGAAAGTTTGCTTCGAGTTCCACCGCCGCGGTGCGCAATGCGTTCTTGGTTTGAGGCAGCGCCGGAGATGGAGAGGTGAATGTGTCGGGAATCATGTGGTCGCTCGAATTGATCTGATTTTGGGAAGATGACCTGCGACCAGTTAAAATATCGGTAACCCGGATAGGTCATTCTGTGGTGGCACGAGAGAGTTATCGGAACACCATGCAGATCATTCCCGTCACTAAGTCAGGTCCGGAGACCTACCAACCGCCGCCGCGGCACTCGACCAGAGATCCGGCGACATCGATCTTCGCGGCACATATGTGTCGAACTCACGGGCAAACTTTGGGACCTGTGGCGTCAGCGGCGAACACGAACCGAGAGGTTGTTTTTGAGCAACCGGAAATGGAAGAGATTGCACAAGAAGGCGATGCGTTTGATCAAGAGGATCCAGGAACCGGTAAGGAACTGAATGCAACAGATACCTCTCAAACTCGCGGTGCCGAAGTGCCCCAGATTTCGACTGACTCAAAGAGGTCTCTTGACGTGCCACACCAAGGTGAATTGGACAATTTAGACGGGTATAGCAACGGCGAGATGGGCTACCTGAATGAGGTCAGGTTTGGCGATGAAGGGGTAACTCCACCTGCGGATGCTGTCACGTTAACTCCCGTTGAAAGCTCTCACGGGGACGAGTCAGAGCCTGAAACCTGGCATCTGGCGGAGGCTCTGGGACCGGATAATCAGACCCAGCAGAGCCTTTCTCCTCTGCGGGATGCTGCGCTTTCCTCTTCGACGCTGGCTGTCGAAAGCGGTTCCGAAGCTTCGATGAATCGCGGTCGATCTGCGCATCAGATTATGCCATCTGCGGTGTCCTCTACGTCTGGCGCGGAGCGTCCGGCTTCCGGAGTGGTCCCGGAATTGGGTTCTGAGACCGTAGGACCCCGCTTGGAGAACGGGCTAGTACGGATTCCGCAGGCAACGAAGCAGACAGCAGATATGTCACGCGAAACGAGGCCCGCTGAGAGAGAGCAGTACTCCTTGAAGAACGTGAGGTCCGCGCAAGCTGCCCCCAGTGGAACGAGCCGCGATCTAAGCAATGCGAGCTCGCTTGAGCCGGCGGGTCCGAATTCTGTCAATGCTTCGATGTCAGCCTTACGACCTGTCGTGGAGGGTACACATTCAAACGCGAGCCCGGAGGCATTCCCTGCTGAAACAAGCTCTCGGGGAATGGAAGCTTATCAAACACCTGTTGCCACGGTTCTCGAACGATCTGGAAAAGGTACGTCGCTTCATGACTATGGCATTCGGGCGCGAACCGGGAGCCCGGATACTAGCTTTGCACTGCCGGGGGAGCCTCGGTTTTGGTTGGGGAGCGAAAGCGCAACAGGCGAGGTGCGAGGAGAGGCCGATCCGGCGACCCGTGGGGCGGTGCGCGGCGAAGGGCAGCCACAGGCGCTTTCAGGCTCGGTACTATCACCAACCGCAGTGACAATCCGCGCCGATCTCAGCCGAATGCCGACTGCCACCCTTGCCGAAGAACTGGCGCGAGTGCCGAGGCGGGCGGTCGAAATCTCTCTCAGTCCCGAAGAACTGGGCCGAGTGCACATGACTCTATCGACCCGCGACACGGGTCTTGTCCTAGTGGTCAACGCGGATCGGGCGGATACGTTGGACTTGATGCGTCGCCACATAGACCAGTTGGGACAGGAGTTTCGGCGCATGGGGTATCAGGATATCGGTTTCGAGTTCGGGCAGAGCGGTTTGGAGGGGCGGTCGAAACGTGCGAGCGGTCATGTGAACGGTCTGCTGGATGACGCCATAGCGACCAGCGAGGTGCCGGAGATCGTTGTGCCGCGGGCTGCAACACGGCCGAGCGGGGCAGGTTCCGCCGGACTGGACCTGAGGCTCTGACGATGGTTACGGCGACAGATGCCTCGAACTCGACAAGTTCGGCCGGAGCGTCCGCCACGGCCAGTGCGACTACTGTTTCGGACGGGTCGGTGCTGACCTCGGATTTCGAAACCTTCCTCAAGATGTTAACAGCCCAGGCGCGTTACCAGGATCCGCTCGAACCGATCGACTCGACCGAGTTCGCGTCCCAGTTGGCGCAGTTCTCGATGGTCGAGCAGCAGGTCAAGACCAACGAGGTGCTGGATTCGGTGCTAGGGGCGCTCGCGGTGCAAAACGCCGCGGCGCTCTCGACCTGGATCGGGATGGAGGCCCGGGCCAACGCACCCGCGTTGTTCTCGGGGCAGGCGGTTACCCTGGCTCTCGCGCCAGCTTCGACCGCGGATGAGGTTGCCCTGGTTGTCCGGGACAGTGCGGGCACGGAGGTCCAGCGGCAGTCGGTCCCGTTGGGGACCGAGCGGCTGGAATGGGATGGCACCGGCCCTTCAGGCGAAAGCCTGCCGCTCGGGCTCTACAGCTTCGAAGTCGAAAGCCTCCGCGAGGGCGAGGTGATCCTGACCAACGCGGCCGAGGTCTACTCCCGCGTCGTCGAGGCTCAGGCGGGCGAGGACGAGATCGTCCTGCTGCTCGACAGCGGTAGCACCGTTCCGGCCAGCGCCGTCAGCGCGCTGCGTGCCCCATGACGTTACTCGGCGGCGTCCACATCTGCGTTGCTGTCGTCGATGACGTCGCTGCGACCGACCGAGACGTAGCGCTGGAAGCCTGCGCGGCGGGCGTCCCTCGCAGAGTAGATGTTGCGGAGGTCGGCGAGCGCGGGAAAGTTCATGCGGCACGCCAGCCGCTTGAGGTCAAGGGCGCGGAACTCGTTCCATTCGGTCAGGATGACGACGGCGTCGGCCTTCTGCGCCGCCTTGTAGGCATCATCGTGCCACTGGACCCCGGGCAACAGCTCGGCGGCCTCGCGATGGCCCTGCGGGTCGACGGCGCGGACCTTGGCGCCGGCCCCGATCAGCGCCGGAATCACCGTCAGCGAAGGCGCCTCGCGCATGTCGTCTGTGTTCGGCTTGAAGGTCACGCCCAGCACGGCGATGGTCTTGCCCGCGATGCGGCCATCCAGCATGTCGACGACCTTGTCGACCATCCGCCGCCGGGTTTCTTCGTTGACCTTGATGACGGTCTCGGTGATCTGCATCGGCAGGCCATAGTCCTGACCGATCCGCGCCAGCGCCCTGGTGTCCTTGGGGAAGCAGGAGCCGCCATAGCCGGGGCCCGCATGCAGGAACTTGTTGCCGATGCGCCCGTCGAGGCCCATGCCCTGGCTGACCAGTTTCACGTCGGCGCCGGTGCGCTCGCAGAGTGCGGCGATCTCGTTGATGAAGGTGATCTTGGTCGCGAGAAAGGCATTCGCGGCGTATTTGATCATCTCCGCGCTTTCCAGATCGGTCGTCAGGATCGGGAAGTCGCGCAGGTAGAGCGGGCGGTAAATCTCGGACATCACCTCGGCGGCGCGTTCGTTCTGGACGCCCACGACGATCCGATCCGGGCGCATGAAGTCGTCGATGGCCGCGCCCTCGCGCAGGAACTCGGGGTTCGAGGCCACATCGAAATCGGCCGCGGGGTTGGCGCGGGCGATGGCTTCCTTGACCTGCCGGTTGGTGCCGACAGGGACGGTCGATTTCGTCACCACCACCGCATAGCCGGTCAGCGCATGGGCGATCTCCTCGGCGGCGGCCATCACATAGGTCAGGTCGGCATGTCCATCGCCGCGCCGGGTGGGCGTGCCAACGGCGATGAACACGGCGTCGGCGCCATCGACGGCGGCCTTGAGATCCTCGGTGAACGACAGGCGCCCGGCCTCGACGTTCTTGATCATCAGCATGTCGAGACCGGGTTCGTAGATCGGCACCTTGCCCGCGCGCAGCATCTCGATCTTGTCCGGGTTCTTGTCGACGCAGATCACGTCGTGCCCAAAATCGGAAAAACAAACCCCGGAGACGAGGCCGACATAGCCCGTTCCAATCATCGCAATCTTCATGACCATCGCCCTGAATAACTTTTGTTCAGCCTTGGGCGACCGGCGGCCTCATGTCAACCGGACAGGCCGGATCAGAGGTCGGCGAGCGAGCGCGCCAGGTAAAAAGGCGGAAGCAATATGCGCCGGAACGGGCCGAGCGGGAAACGGGCCAGGGGCGTCTGCATCACGCGGGGCACGCGCGAGCGTCCCTGTGCCAGTTCCGCAAGCATCATGCCGGAATAGCTGCCCATGGCGACGCCGTTGCCGTGGTAGGCCATCCCCGCGAACAGGCCGGGCTGGCCCGGCACCGGGCCGACGAAGGGGGTGCGCAACCGCGCGAGACAGACCATTCCCGACCAGGCGTGGGTGGCTTCCACCTGTTTCCACGCCGGGAACATTGCTTCGAAGTCGGCGCGATTGCGCTGGCGGGCCTTGGCCTCGGCCGCGGGCGAGGACATGAGTCCGCCCCGCATCCCGAAGAGAAAACGCCGGTCCGGCATAAGGCGGAAATAGTGCAGCAGGTTGCGCGTGTCATAGCTCGCCTGATCGCTGGTCCAGCCCTGCGCATCCAGTTCGGCATCGGTCAGCGGCCGGGTGACCAGCACGTTGGACTGCGCCGGGATGTAACGGGCGCCCAGCCACTTGGGCAGGTCCTCGCTCGAGTAGCCGTTGGTGCCCACGATGACCGTTTCGGCGGTGACGGTACCGTGCGGCGTGGTCAGCTCCCACCCCCGGGCGCCGCGCTTCAGCGCCGTCACCGGGCTCTCGCGGTAGAGGCGCGCGCCGGCCTGATCCGCCGCGGCGGCCATGCCAAAGAGATACTTGCGCGGGTTGAGGCCAAAGCCGACGGGAAAGGTCAGCGCGCCGTGAAACGGCCCGCCAAGGCCCTTGGCCGCGAGGTCGCCCGCCTCGATCAGTTCGACCTCGGTACCCGATTTGGCGGCGGCCTCGGCCTTGCGGCGCAGCTTTTCCATGTCCTTGGGGCGATGGGCCAGCTGGGTTTCCCCGCGCGAATGGCGGTCCACGTCCAGTCCCAGCCGCTCGATCACCGAGGCGGCAAAGTTCACCGCGTCTTCCTCGGCCTGCCAGTACTCGGCGGCAGCCTCGGCGCCGACCCGTCGGGTCAGGCCCGGCTCCTTGATCATCGCCCCGCCGAGGCAGCAGAACCCGCCGTTTCGGCCGGAGGCGCCAAAACCCGGGAACTTGGCCTCGAGCAGTGCAACGGAGACCCCGGCCTCGGCCAGGTGCAGCGCGGCAGAGACACCGGTGAAGCCGCCGCCGATGATGGCGACATCGGCCTCGAGGTTGCCCTGCAGGCGCGGCCATTCGGGGGCCGCGATGGTTTCGTCCCACCAGCAGCCATCGCGCGGCCCGGGGCCGTAGGCGTATTCGGAAAAGATATGCTTCATTGCGCGCGCGCCGCTGCCTGTTCTTCCCTGCGTTGGCGGACCATGTTGCGCTTGGAGATCACCGAGGCGGTGATCACACCCGCGGTCACGATCCCGATCATGATGGTCGACAGGGCATTGATTTCCGGGCTGACCCCCAGCCGGACGGCCGAGAAGATCTTGATCGGCAGGGTGGTCGCCGAAGGTCCGGTGGTGAAAGAGGCGATGACGAGGTCATCGAGAGAGAGGGTGAAGGCCAGCAGCCAGCCCGAGATCACCGCCGGGGCGATGATGGGCAGGGTGACCAGGCGAAAGGCCTGTGCCGGCGAACAGCCAAGATCGAGGGCGGCCTCTTCCAGAGACTGGTCAAAGGTGGCGAGCCGCGAGGACACCACGACCGAGACGTAGCACATGGCAAAGGTGGTATGCGCCAGCACCACGGTCAGCACGCCGCGGTCCAGCCCGACACCGATGAAGAGCAGGAGCAGCGCGAGGCCGGTGATCACGTCGGGCATCACCAGCGGCGCATAGATCATGCCCGAAAACAGCGTGCGCCCGGTGAAGCGCCCGGCCCGGATCAGCACGTAGGCCGCCATGGTGCCAAGGATGGTGGCAAGCGTCGACGAGAACACGGCGACGCGCAGCGTGACCCATGCCGCATCGAGGAAGGCCTGGTCGCGGAACAGCTCGCCGTACCACTTGGTCGAGAAGCCCGCCCAGACCGTCACCAGCTTGCTCTCGTTGAAGCTGTAGGTGACGAGGATGATCATCGGGATGTAGAGGAAGGCGAAGCCAAAGGTCAGCGACACCGCGTTGAACCAGCTGAAGCGATTCATTTGGCGGCCTCCTCTGCGTCCTGCTGGTTGCGCTGGAACAGCACGATCGGGATCACGAGGATCAGCAGCAGGATTACGGCCACGGCCGAGGCCACGGGCCAGTCGCGGTTCGAGAAGAACTCTTCCCACAGCACCTTGCCGATCATCAGCGTGCCGGACCCGCCCAGCAGCGAGGGGATGACGAACTCACCGAGCGCCGGGATGAAGACGAGGAAACAGCCCGCGATGATCCCGTTGCGCGACAGCGGAACGGTCACCAGCCAGAAGGCCGAGAGGCGCGAACAGCCCAGGTCCTCGGCCGCTTCGATCAGCGAGCCGTCCATCCGGTCAAGCGCCGAGTAGATCGGCAGGACCATGAAGGGCAGGTAGGTGTAGACGATCCCGATATAGACCGCCGTGGGGGTGTTCAGGATCATCAGCGGTTCGCTGATCAGCCCCGTCCACATCAGGAACTGGTTCAGCAGACCTTCCTGGCTGAGGATGCCCATCCAGGCGTAGACGCGGATCAGGAACGAGGTCCAGAACGGCAGGATGATCAGCATCATCAGCGTGGCGCGCCATTCTTCCGGCGCGCGGGCCATGCCGTAGGCCAGCGGATAGCCGATCGTCAGCGTCAGGATGGTCGAGAGACCGGCGATGGAAACGCTGGAGAGGTAGGCTTTCCAGTAGAGGGAATCCTCGGTCAGGAAGACGAAGTTCTCGAAATCCAGGTCCCTGAGAAAGGCCATGATCCCGTCGTCCCACGAGAACTGCGGAACATAGGGCGGCCGCGCGAGGGCCACGTCCGACAAGGAAATCTTGAGGACGATGAAGAAGGGGATCAGGAACAGCGCCAGCAGCCAGGCATAGGGCACCGCGATCAGGAAGAACTTACGCATGGCGGCCTCCCCGGCGGGTCGGATTGCTACGCCGCACCGTCATCGGGCCAGCATCACCCCGGCGGTGGCGGTCCATGACAGCCACACCGTATCGCCCCAGGTAAAGGACCGCCGCGCGATCCGCCGCGTGTTGGCGGTCTGCGACTTGATGATCGTCCCGTCCGCCAGCTCGACGTGGTAGGTGGACAGGTTGCCGAGATAGGCGATGTCCAGCACCTTGCCCTGAACGATGTTGTCCGCCGCCTGCGGCTTCTCCGCCGAGATCGCGACCTTCTCGGGCCGGATGGCAACAAAGCAGGTCTGGCCCTTGTCAAAGGGCTGCGACGAGGCGGCGTGCAGGGGCATCTGCCCCTCGGCCCAGTCGATCTGGTACTGGCCATCCTCGATCAGGGTGGTCTTGCCCTCGATGATGTTCACGTCACCGATGAAGTCGGCCACGTAGCGCGTCGCCGGGGCCTCATAGAGTTGTTCGGGGGACGCGGTCTGGATGATCGAGCCGCTGTGCATGACGCTGATGCTGTCGCTCATAGACAGCGCCTCTTCCTGATCGTTCGAGAAATTTCGCGCGAGGGAACCCGTGGATTTTTCCTTTTGCGCGCGGGCCGGTGCTTTCTTGAGTTCAAGCCGGGTCTCGCCTTTCAGGACCGGCCGGCAATTTTCGTTGAGAGACAGGCTGCCATATCCTTCGGTGTCGATATTGAGAAGGCCGAGCGCCAGCAGCTGGCGCAGGATGGATTGCCAGTCCGTGCGGGAGATGCCCGTGCCGACGCCATAGGTGCTGAGCCGGTCATGACCGAATTTCCGGATCTTGTCCGTCTCCGCGCCGAGGAGGATATCGATGATATGGCCTGCGCCGAACATCTCCCCGCTGCGGTAGATGCAGGAGAGTGCCATCTGCGCCGCTTCCGTCGCGTCGAATGTCGCGGGCGGCTCCAGACAGTTATCGCAATTGCCGCAGGTCTCCGGCGGGGTCTCGCCGAAATACTCCAGAATAAGACGGCGGC
>ENA-OWNT01004759-OWNT01004759.1-seawater-metagenome-genome-assembly--contig:-NODE-4759-length-11630-cov-4.131914_pt1 | contig 11630 bp, 9 predicted proteins | sample MGYA00238136_ERZ651165 | MGnify/ENA primary metagenome ERZ651165 (study PRJEB26861, sample SAMN08777766) | seawater metagenome | isolation source: coastal seawater | place: USA: Florida | collected... | reverse complement strand
GCTTCAGCCGAAAGCAGGTCGTCGAGGCCCGCGTGCACGATGTCGCCGCGGTCATCGGAGAGATTGACGACCTCCTCGCCCGGGTCCTGGGCGAGCGCATCACCCTCGACATCATCGTGGCCGACGAGGTGCCCCCCGTTCGGATCGACGCCGGCCAGCTGGAGCAGGTGCTGGTCAACCTCACCGTGAACGCCCGCCACGCCATGCCCGTGGGCGGCGAGCTCACCATCCACGTCGACAAGACCCCCAACGATGTCCGCCTCACCGTCACCGACACCGGCGTCGGCATGGACGCCGAGGTGTTGGAGCAGGCCCTCGAGCCCTTCTTCACCACCCGCCCCGAGGGCACCGGCCTCGGCCTGGCCGTCGTGCACGGCATCATCACCCAGGCCGGTGGGCGGGTCCGGATCGACAGCGTCGAAGACGAAGGCACCACCGTGGAGCTCCACCTCCCGGCCGTCGACGACACGCCGGTGACGCCCCCCCGCACGACGACCGGCCCCTCCCGGGGTGGCCACGAGGTCATCCTGCTCGCTGAGGACGACGACGAGATCCGCTCGCTGCTCACCGAGGCCCTCGAGAGCCTCGGCTACGCCACGCTGGTGGCCGCCGACGGCGAAGAGGCGGTGGCGCTGGCCATGGACGCCCAGCACATCGACCTGCTCCTCACCGACGTGATCATGCCCGGGCTGACGGGGCCCGAGGTCGCCGACCATGTCCGCAGTCGCCACCAGGACATCCGCGTGCTGTTCATGAGCGGCTACGCCGACACCGAGCTCGGCCACCACTCGCTCCCTCCCGACGCCCGTGTCATGCGCAAGCCCTTCCCCTTGCGGGTCATGGCCGGGCGCGTGCGGGCGATCCTCGACAGCTGAGGGCTGCACACGCCCCACGACGATAGGGGGTGCCCCCGGCGGCCGATGAGGGTGCATGGACTTCGATGACTACCGTGCCGAGCCCTCCGTCGGTCGACGCGCCCTGCTCCTGGTGACGCTGCCCACCTGCCGTCTGCTGATCCGCGTGCTCAACCGCCTGGAGCTGGTCGGCCTCGACCGGTTCGAGGCAGCGCGCGCCTCGGCCCGTGGCCTGCTCACCTTCAGCAACCACGTCAGCCTGTTCGACGACCCATGGCTCCCTGGCGCGGTGGTGCGGGGCAACTGGGAGTCCATGCGGTGGTGCGCCACCGACGACGTGAACTTCTTCACCCATCCCCTCAGCCGCCGCTTCTTCAGCGCGGGGAAAGGGGTGCCCATCGTGCGGGGCGCCGGCTTGGACCAGCCCGGCATGCACTTCCTGGAAGACCGCCTCCGTCACGGCGACTGGGTCCACATCTTCCCCGAGGGCGGGCGCTCCCGTACCCCTCGGGCGCTGCGCACCCCCCTGAAGACCGGCATGGCGCACCTGGTCCAGGCCACCCGACCGCTCCTGCTTCCCTACCACCACTGGGGGATGGAGAAGGTGCTGCCCATCGGCACCGCCATGCCACGCTTCGGGCACCGGCTGCAGATGCGCTTCGGCGAGGTCACCGACAGCGCCCAAGGCCTCGCCGACGAGTCCGTGGAGGCCATCACCGCCTGGGCCGAAGAGCAGCTGCTGGGGCTACAGGCCGAGGCGGCCCTCACGGCGTCTGGGGGAAGCTGACCCGGGCCACGACCTCCCCGTGGTCCTCCAAGAAGCGCAGCTCCCCGCCCAGGTCGGTCACGACCTCCTCCGCGAGGGCACGACGCAGATCGGGGCCGCGCGCGTCGGATGGGCGGCGGTCGCGCACCTCGAGCACCACCCGACCGTCGCGGACGAAGCCCACCACGTGCACCTGGGGGTCGGCGCCACCGGCCTGGACGGCGAGGACGGCGTCGCGCACGAGCTCGTGCAGCACGGCCGTGAGGCGCGCGGGGTCGGCGCGCAGGCGCAGCTCCGGGTCGACCGAGCACCGCAGACGCACGGCACCATGGCACAGGGGCAGCACCAGGCGCTCCACGGCCGCGCACACCTCGCCCAGGGACACCGCGGCGGCCTCCGGGCTGCTCCGCAACACCTGGAGCCCCGTCACCACGTCGACCACGCGCCGAGCGCCCTCGAGGGCCTCGTCGACCAGCTCCGCCACCTCACCGGACGCGTCGCGGCGGGCCAGCTGTAGGCTGCCGATCACCACCTGCATGGGGCTGTTCAGCTGGTGCACCACGCCCCCGGCCAGGTCGTCGAGGCTGGAGAGCTTGGACTCGAGCAGGTTCCGCGCCTCCTGCCGTCGCTGGGCGGTCGCGTCGCGCACCAGCACCACCTCGTAGGCCCCTTCGTCGACCAGGTCGTGGGCATGGCCACCGAACACCACCTCCACCATGCGGAGGCTGGGCCCACCGACATCCTCGATGACGACGCGCCCTACCCGCGCGGGCTCCTGACACACCGGACAGGGCCTGCGGCCCGGGAGCGCCGCGTTGGACACGAGCTCGTGCCACCAGGTCGACACCCCACCCACGGGCCGGGCGAGCTCGTGGGCGACCTCGTTGGCGAAGACCACCTCGTCGTGGTCGTCGAGCCCCAGCAGGCCCACCCCCACCTTGGCCAGGCGGTCCTCGGTGGCTCGGCGGCGGGACTCGGCGTCGCTGAGTTGCTGCTCCGAGCGCTGCCGCAGCACCACCAGCACCAAGGAGATCAGGGCGAACAGCAGGCTGAGAAAGACCAGCACGGTGACCTGGTCCCAGCGACTGCCGAGCTGCCGGGACACCGCTCCGTTGGCTCGCCGGATCCGAGGCAGCAGTCCTGCGCTGATGGTGGACGCGGCCTCGGGATCCCCCGCGCGGACGCCCCGGCGAACCACCGACAGGGCCTCCAAGACCGCTGGCTCGGCCCCGAACTGCCCCTCCATCTCCGTGAGCACGGCGGGGATGTCGTCGGGGGGAGCATGGCCCTCGCTGAGCGCGTCCCGTGCCTCGGTGAGCGCGAGGAGCCAGCCCACCTGGGTCTCGATCCGCGTCCGCAGATGGCGCACATCCACCGCGAGCCACGTGGACCACATGGCGAACGCCAAGACCAGCAGCACCATCGCTGCCAGCCCTCCGGAGCGTTGCAGGAGCTGCTTCATGGACCGATTGTAGTGACTTCCGGTCGCCGGTCCGAGGCACTGGATGCTACCTCCCTCACATGCACGTTCGCTCCCTCGGTCAGGCCCTCTGGGTCCTGTGCATCGCGACGCTCCTGTCCACGGGTTGCCGGGGCGCGAAGGGGTCTTCCGGCTCAGGCGCCCCCCCCACGACGCCCGCCGACACCGACACCGATACCGACACCGATGCCGATGTCGACACGGATGCGGACACCGACTCGGACGCCGACACCGACACCGCGTTCCCCCTCCCGCTCCCCGTCGCCATCGAGTGGGCCCGCGAGCCCACCCCCGACTGGCAGGGGGCCGTGCTGAGCATCGACGCACCGCCAGAGGCATCGCTCACGGTGCGCTGGTCGGACGCCCTGGGCCACGAGCAGCTCCATCACCCGCCCGCCGGCACCACCAGTATGCCGGTGCTGGGGCTACGGCCCGACCGCACCTACCGCCTCACGGTGGAGGCCGAGCAGGCCGGCGCCCTCGGGTCCGCCGAGCTCAGCCTCACCTCTCAGCCCCTCCCCGCCGACCTGCCCCAGGTCGACCTGGTGGTGGGCGACGACGCCGAGCCCTTCTTCGTGATGGTCCCGCTCTCCCCCGTGGGCGACCGCCCCGAGCCCAGCGATGTCCTCGTGGTGCTCGACGAGGCTGGCGAGGTCGTGTTCTGGCAGACCTTCGCCGGCCGGCTCCGCGACGCGCGCCCCTACGATGTCGGCTACGACGTGCTCGTCGGCAACCTGTACCCGGTGATCGCCCACATGAGCTGGAGCGGTGAGGTGCTGGGTGGGTGGCAGAGCCCCGACGACCCCGACAAGGCCGACCCCGCCCTGGCCACCGCCGACTACAGCGGCCGCTTTCATCACGACTTCCTCCGCCGCGACGACGGCACCGCCTACGTCCTCTCCAAGGCCACGGCGGCCGACGTGCCCTACCCCACCGACTACGAGCTCTCCGGCCTGCGGACGGCCGACGTGTCGGCCGACATCGTGCTCCACCTGGCCGACGACGGCACCCTGCTGGACTCCCTGCGCCTGGACGACGTGCTCTCCACCCTGCGCATCGGCTACGGCGGGCTGCAGCGCACGAACCTCGAGGGGGAGTTCGACTGGACCCACGCCAACGCCGTGGTCGAGCACCCCGACGGCGACCTCCTCTTGTCCCTCCGCCACCAGGACGCCATCGTCAAGGTCGACCCCGTCACCGGCGCCCTCGACTGGATCCTCGGCAACCACGACAACTGGCCCGCCGAGCTCCAGCCCTACCTCCTCGCCCCCGATGCCTCGGTCACCTGGCCCTTCCACACCCACGGCGTCAAGGTCCGAGCCGATGGCGTGATCACCCTCTTCGACAACGGCAACTTCCGCGACACCCCCGGCCCCGACACCGACCCCCTCGAAGACGTCGAGACCTGGTCCCGGGTGGTGGGCTTCGCGGTCGACCCCATCGCCCGCACGGTGACCCAGGCCTTCGAGCACGAGCCCGAGCAGCGCACCTTCGCCTACGCCGTGGGCGACTGCGACCCGCTCTCCAATGGCCACACCATCGGTCACTTCGGGCGCATCATCGTCGAGGACGGCCAGTACAACGACGACCTCGGCCGCAGCGTCACCACCATCCGCATCATCGAGTGGGCTCCGGACGGCACCGAGGTGTGGCATGCCCACCTGTTCAACGACCCCGCGGTGTTCCCCGAGGGGTGGTACGCCTACCGCTCGGAGCGGTTCGAGAGCTTCTACGCCTACCAGTGATCGGACAAGTCGATCTTGGTGCGCTTGCCGTGCAGGGCCACGTCGACCGTGGTGGACATCTCGAAGGGGCCGTCCTTCACGGTGAAGGTGTGCGTGCCGGCCTTGAGCTTGGTGTGCACGGGCAGGGGGCCCACCGAGCGCCCGTCGATGCTGAGCTTGGCGCCCCGCTTGCCTGGCCAGACGACATGCACGGGGCCAGGCCGGCCGTGGGGCTTGATGTGGGGCCGTGGTGGTGGGGTGGGCTTCGGGCTCGGACTCGGGGCCGCGGGTGGAGCCGGGGCGGGCCGGGGCGCCACCGGGGCCGGGGCCGGCTCGGGCGCAGGAGACGGCACCGCCACCGGGGCATCCTCACCGAACCAGCCGGTCGGTAGGTGGGGCTGGAAGACGTAGGCGCCGACCCCCACGGCCGTGAGCAGCACCAGGTTGGCCCCGCCGAACAGGGCGAGGACGGTGGTGCCGCCGACCGTGAGCAATGCAGGTAGCCGGGAGGGCGCATCGCGCGCGTCGCGGGCCTCGCGCAGGAGCTCCTGGGCCTCCCGCACCGTGGCGGGGCGGTCGCGGGGACGGGTGGCCAGCAGCCGGTCGACCGCGTCGCCGACGGCGTCGGACTCGTTGGCCAGGTGACGCCAGCGCACCTTGCGGTCGTGACCCTGGAGCTTCGCCGGGTCTTCCCGCGTGAGCAGCGCCACCGCCGTCGCGCCGAGGGCGTACACGTCGGTGCGCTCCGAGGCCTCCCCGGCGAACTGCTCGGGGGCCATGAAGCCGAAGGTGCCCGCGACGGTGTCGCCACCGAGCTGTGGGTCGCCCAGGGCGTCGCGGACCGAGCCGAAGTCGACCAGCACCAGGGAGCCGTCGGCCCGTCGCCGGATGTTGGCCGGCTTGATGTCGCGGTGGATCACCGGCGGCGACAGCCCGTGCAGGTAGTCGAGCACCTCGCAGAGCTCGTCGACCACGTCCAGCACGTCGTCCTGAGACAAGCGGCGCTCCAGCGCCTCCTCGGCCAGGTCGGTGCCCTCGATGAGCTCCTGCACCAGGTAGAGCGCCCGGGCCTTCCCCTGGCCCTGATCGACCTCTGCGATGAAGGTGGGAATGGCCGGGTGGTCGAGCTGTCGGAGCACCGCCGCCTCGCGTCGGGCCAGCTCGACCGTCTTCGCGTCGACCGCCGCACCGAGCGCGATTTCCTTCACCGCGACGGCGTGCTCGCCATCCAGGGCCCGCCAGGTGACCCCCATGGCCCCCCGGCCGAGCACCTCCACCAGCTCCCAGCGGCCGTCCAGGCGCGGGTCCTCCCCGCAACCGGAGCAGGCGGGGCCGTTGGTCTCTTCTCCGCAGTGGGCGCAGAACATGGGCAGACCTTACCCCGCGCTGCGCCGCGCGGTAGCGTGTGCGGCATGTGGACCCTCCTCGCCCTCGCCCTCGCCGCCGAACCCGTCCCTGCCTCCCCCGAGGCCGAGCCGGCCCCCCACGAGAAGGAGGGCTGGGGCTTCGGCGGGCTCCCCGCGGTGAACTACAACAGCGACGAAGGCTTCGGCTTCGGCATCGTGGGCTCGGTCTACCGCTACGACGGCCACACCGCGCCCTACAAGACCGCCGTGAATCTGGTGCTCTTCACCACCACCCTCGGCATCCAGAACCACAACCTCGAGGTCGACACCCTCGAGTTCCTCGACCCCCGCCTCCGCCTCACGGTGCGCGGCGCCCTCGATGCCACGAAGACCAGCAACTACTGCGGTGTGGGCAACGCCGTCACCTGCGACCCGGCCGAGGCCGAGGCCGCCGCCGACCGCCGCGGGCTCTCGGGCGACGTTCGCGACGACTTCGTCCGCCGCTACTACCGAACCCGCTTCATCAACCCCAACCTTCGGGTCGACGCCCGCTGGATGCTCCGCGACAAGCCCCACCGCATGGAGATCATCGCCGGCTACCGCGGGTCGCTGCTCATCCCCGGCGACTTCCAGGAGCGCGCCCCGTGGCCGGGCTCTCGCTACGAGGAGGACTTCCCCGGCGGGGAAGACGGCCTGATCAGCGTCCTGCAGGGCGGCTTCATGTGGGACGACCGCGACAACGAGCCCTCCCCCATCCAGGGCTACTGGGTGGAGATGACGTTCCGGGGCGCCAGCGGGGTGTGGGGGTCCGACTACGACTACGCCGGCATGAACTTCACGGCCCGCACCTACGTGCCCGTGGGCACGCGCCGCCTGGTCTTCGCCAACCGCCTGATGTTCGACGGCATGGCCGGCGATGCGACCACCCTCGAGATCGCCACCCCGGGGGGCACCCAGCGGATGCAGTTCTTCGGCCACCTCAACGCCGGTCGGGGCATCCGGCTGCGTCGCTTCCTCGGCAAGGGGAAGCTGATGGACCAGGCCGAGCTGCGCTGGACCGCGCTGTCCCCCACCATCGGCAGCACCGTGCTCGACATCGGCTTCCTCGGCTTCACCGACCTCGGCTTCGTCGCCGAGGAGCTGTCGGACGTGCCGTCCATGTGGAACACGCCCTTGCCCAGCACCGGTGGCGGGCTGCGGCTCGCCCTCGACAAGAACTTCATCGTGCGGGCCGACGTAGGGGTGTCCCCCATCGAGGACTGGTCACCCAGCGTCTACATCGACCTGCGCAACCTCTTCTGAGGCCCCCATCACCCGGCGCGGTCGGCCCACCAGGCTTCCAGCGCGGCGCGCTGGGCACGGCTCAGGCCGACCTCCTTCCGCCGCCCTCGTAGCTGGGCCTCCGCATCCTCCACGCTCACCGCTCGACGGGTGCGGAGCAGCCATGCAGACACCGCCGTGGCCCCTCGACCCAGCCCCAGGGCGCAGTGAACATAGACCGGGCCATGGTGTCGCTGGGCTTCGATGAAGTCCACCGCCGCGTCGAGCTGGCTCGGCGTCGGGGCCGCGTTGTCCATCACCGGCAGGGTGAGGTAGGTCTCGCGGCCCGAGAGCAGCCGCGACCGGGCCACCTCGGCGGTCATGTCCAGCACGGCGGCGGGGGCGAGGGCCTCGAAGCCTGCCCGGTCCAGCGGCCCAGGCCGGCGCCCCAGCCAGACCCCCTCGTCGACTTCGTTCCAGCGCTCCGACAGGCCGGTTCGGTTGAAGGCCCGCAGCGCCGCCCGCCCCAAGACCAGGAAGGGCCCGAAGGCCGTGTAGCTCCACAGGGGCACCATGCCGTCGGCGCGCTTGCCGAGCAGACCGGGCCCCACGCCGCCGTAGGCCATGGCCACACCGCCGAAGCTCAGCGCCACCCAGCCTGCCACCGCCGCCGGGACCCAGCCCCAGGGCCCGAGCCCCGACAGGAGCCAGGCCCCCACCGCTCCGACCAGGGCGACCGTGCCGAAGATCAGCGCGTAGATCACGGGAGCGGCGCCGGGACGGGCTGGCCATCGGGGCGCCGGATCAGCTCGTGCCCGGCCACGTAGTGGGTCGTCAGCCAGGGTAGGCGGTCGCGCACGCCGGACAGCATCCCGCTGAGAGTGGAGAAGGACCACCGGGTCGCGAGGTCGTCGGGCACGGAGCCGCCCACCACGGTGCGCACGTGGTAGACGAGGAGCGTCCCGCCGCCGGCCTCGACGTACATCCAGGCGCCGTCGTTCTCGGGCAACCACACCGCATCGGGGTCTTCGTGGGTGGCCCCGCGGAGGCTCGAGAGCTTCCAGGTCCGCTCCCACACCTCGCCCGTGGTGGCATCACGAAGGGCTGCGTTGTTCACCACCTCGATCACCCACTGACGACTCGCCAGGGGCCAGGGAAGGTCGATGCTCTGGTAGAGGATGCGGTGCTGGAAGGTGGACCCGGGCAGCTCCTCGTGGACCATGCCATCGATGTAGGACCCGTGGGGGTCCTGAACGCTGACCCAGGTGGCGTCCTGCGGCGCATCCACCCACACCATGCCCAGCACCCGGTCGGCTCCCTCGAGGCGCTCCCGCCGCCGAGCGACCTTTCCCTTGGCGACGCGGGCCCACTCGTCGTCGGTCCAGCGCAGGGGGTAGACCGCGTGCTGCTGGAGCGCAGCCCGATGCTCCTCCCACGCCGCAGCGAGCTCCGCGGCCGGCGGAACGTCTCGCGCCAGCGCCGACACCAGCAGCAGGCCGATCAAGCCCTACTCCTTGCGACGGATCTGGGCTCCGGGCACCAGCTGCACACGCCGCACGGGCTTGTAGGCCACCGGGTTGGCCTCGTTGCCGGTGGGCGTGCCACGGACCACCGCCAGGACCTGCTTCACCTGGAGGATGTACATCTCGAAGGTCTTGTCGCCATCGGCGCAGGCGACGGTCCACAGGGGCTCGCGCTCCTTGCCCTTGGGGCCCACCTTCTTGCGCTCGGCCTCCTGACAGGTGCCGTCGACCGTGCCCAGGAGCACGTCGGCCTTGCCGCCATCGCCCCAGGTGAGCGCCAGCGTGGCCTTGGTCTTGGGCTTGCCCGCGCCCTCGGCGGGGGGGGCCTCCGGCGTGCCCTCTTCGGCCGGAGCCTCCGGCGGGGGGGCCTCCCCTTCCGGGCTCGGCTCGGCGTCCGGAGCGGGCGCAGGAGCCGGAGCCGGAGCCGGCGTGCTCGAAACGACCTCGAGGGTGAGCACGCCATCCAGCGGGCCCTCGGCACCGATCGGCTTCGCCGGGGGCCGCTGCGGTGCCTTGCCCTTCGCCTTCCCCTTCGCCTTGCCCTTCGCCTTCCCCTTGTTGAGTGCCGGGTTCGCCTTGGTCTTCGCGCGAACGGGTGCCTTGCGGAGCGCCTGGTCGGGCTTGGGCTTCGGCTGGGGCTGGGGGGGCTGAGCCTCACCACAGCCGAGAAGGGCCGTGAGCAAGAGCAGGGAAATCGACATCATGCCTCCGGATGACGCACCCTAACCCCGCACTGTCAGTGGGTGACGCTGCGCACCAGGAAGCTGTTCACCTCCATGCTGCTGTAGAGCACCCAGTGGAGCAGGAAGCTGGGCCACATGCAGCGGGCCTTCAGGCAGAGCCAGCCCATCAGGATCCCCCCGAACCAGCTGCTGATCAGCTCGGGCTCCGGCTTGTTCGCGTGGAGCAGGAAGAAGGGAGAGGCCTGGAGCAGGATGGCGGGCATGGCGCCCAGGTGACGCTCGACACCGAACAGCATGAAGCCGCGGAAGAAGAACTCCCAGCAGAACATGTAGACGCCCATGGCCAGCTGGTACTGGAGCAGCGCGACGAAGTCGGTGCGACCGGGCTTGTAGCGAGGGTAGAACTCCGCGAACTCCGGGAAGGCCCAGCACACCACCGGCATGGCCACCAAGATCAGCGCCACGAGCCCGAACACAGGCTTGCCCCACCAGCGGATCTCGCCGAGACCCAGACCCCAGGTCGTCGGGGACACCTTCCCCCGGCCCATCGACGCGAACACCAGCGCCAGACCGAGGCCCGCGCCCAGCAACAAGGCCTCGGGCTCTGCCTTCAACGCCGCCTTGCTGCCCTTGCCGCCGTACGACCAGTAGAGCGCCGGGGCCATGGCCACCGCGGCCGCGATGGCCGACAGCACCCGAGCGATCGCGTCGTCGCTGTCGTGCCACACGCTCGCGAACAGCGGGAACACGAAGAACACCGACACAGCCAGCCCGGGCAGCACGAAGAGGTGCGCTGGGGGGCCGTAGATCATGTAGTGGAGGTGGCTGTAGGACGCGACGGTGGTGAGCAGGAGCACTGCTTGGTTGTCCCGAATGAGCTGCCACAGGTCTCGCATCTCGGCCTCCGCGCCCGCGGCATACCCCGCGCCAGCTCGGCCGACGACACCCACCGGGACCACGGTGGGCGGCAGCCCGGCACCCGGTCGGGTAGAACGCCCCCATGCCCCCCCGCCTCCTGCCCATCGTGCTCGCCGCCGCCTGCACCTCCACCCACCCGGTGCAGGTGACGGTCCACGACGCCGAGCGCTCCGAGATGGCCGGGGCCGGCCTCCTCATGAACGGCTTCAACGAGGCCGGCATGTGCCATGCCATGTGGTTGACAGGCGACGGAGAGACCCTCTTCGACATCGACTGCGAGCCGGGCCATCGCTTCTTCCGCATGAAGCCCAGCAGCGATGGCCGCGACATCCTCCTGGCCAGCAACCGAGACGGCGACGGCCTGGTCCCCGACGGCTTCATCCTGCGCATTCCCCTCGACGGCGGCATCCCCATGCGCACCGAGGCCCCCCTCATCCACCACGACTTCGTGGAGCTCCCCGACGGCATCGTGGGCTGGCTGGACTACTCGGAGTTCGGGCCCTACGACAACTGCAGCAAGGGCACCGGCCCCATCAAGGGCGACGTCGCCATGGACCGCATCAAGGAGTCGGCCTTCGGCGGCACCGAGACCACGGTCTACGACATGACCACCGACTACCCCCGCACCCTGAACTGCGACGTCGACGACGAGAACTTCCTCGCCGCCCAGGGCGTCTACGACTTCGTCCACAGCAACTCGATCGCCTACCGAGCCAGCGACGACGCCTACTTCCACATGAGCCGATGGCAGGACGCCTTCTACAAGATCGACCGGGCCACCGGCACCTTCGTGTGGGAGCTCGGCGGCCAGCACAACGACTTCACCCCCGCCAAGGGCCAGGACCCCGCCGAGCTGTTCAACCACAGCCACATGTCGGAGATCTGGGACGGCGGCATGTTCATCTTCAACAACAACGACTACGGCCCAGACGCCCCCGGTCCCAGCATCGTGCAGGAGTACGCCCTCGATGAGACGGCGATGACCTGGGAGCTCACCTGGCAGTGGACCAGCGACCAGGGCTTCGAGGCGCTCCTCGGCGACGCTCGCCGCATGCCTCAGAGCGAGTGCGACAACG
>ENA-OWNT01004758-OWNT01004758.1-seawater-metagenome-genome-assembly--contig:-NODE-4758-length-11631-cov-7.332439_pt1 | contig 11631 bp, 10 predicted proteins | sample MGYA00238136_ERZ651165 | MGnify/ENA primary metagenome ERZ651165 (study PRJEB26861, sample SAMN08777766) | seawater metagenome | isolation source: coastal seawater | place: USA: Florida | collected... | reverse complement strand
CCGATCGACGCTCCCGGCGACCTCGATCGGCCCGTGTGGGCCGGTGTCATCCCGCTGTCCCTCCGTCGCGGAGAGCCGATCGCAGACGGCTGAGCGCCGGCCCTCGACGCTCCGGGCGGCCGGCCACCCTGGTAGGCCCAGAAAATGGGACCTAGCGTCGAGAGAGTGAAGACGCGCGTTCGTGGCCCACTCGGGCTCCGCACCTTGAAAACCTTGGGGGCCCGTCCCCCCGAACCGCAGAGCCCGACGCGGGCTCGATTCGGCCGACTGGGCCGTGATCGCGGTGTTAGGCTGGAGATGAGGCGTGGGCCTGGATCCGAGGCCTTCTCGGACGGGTTCGGCGCCGCCAGGAACGAAGGAGACAGGCGCTCGAAGCGGAAGATGACGCGGAGGTGGGCCAGGAGCTCTGCACTGAGTGAACGGCCTGCAGCAGACAGTGGACGAGACACCGATCTTTGGCAGCTGAGTCGAGCAAGACCCCACCGCTCCACCTTCCGCGGACCGCGCGTCCCGCCGGCCCGCCCCCCGCCCCACCCGGGCACATTCCAGACAACACGGTGATTCGATGAGGCGTTGCTCGCCTCCGCTGCCATGAGCGCGCCAGCGCGAAAGGTACGGACATGAGCAACGGCAAGACGCTGATTGAGAAGATCCAGTCCCAGCAGGACCTGAACGAGTTCAAGCACCTGCACTGGTCGGGGACGTTCGCGGAGTACCTGGACCGCGTGCGCCAGAACCCCCGGATCACCCGGAACTCGTTCCAGCGCCTCTACGACATGATCCTCACCCACGGGACCGAGGACTACGTCGAGTTCAAGAAGCGCATCACGCGCTACAAGCTGTTCGACGACCCCATCGACGGGGGCAAGGACGCGATCTTCGGGATCGACGTCCACCTCATGAAGCTCGTCCAGGTCCTCAAGGCCGCCGCCATGGGCTACGGGCCCGAGAAGCGCGTGATCCTCCTGCACGGTCCCGTGGGCTCCGCGAAGTCGACCATCGTCCGCCTCCTCAAGAAGGGCCTCGAGCACTACTCCCGCACCGCCGACGGCGCGCTCTACACGTTCTCCTGGAAGGACCCGGAGGCCGAGGGGGGCTGGCTCGACGACCCCGTCCACGATGAACCGCTCAAGCTCGTTCCCGAGGAGTTCCGGAAGCAGATCGCGGCAGACCTGTCCTCCAAGGGCTTCGGCGTAACCATCAAGGGCGAGCTCTCCCCCGTGTCCCGCTACATGTACAAGCGGAAGATGGAGGAGTACGGCGGCGACTGGAGCAAGGTCATCGCTGACGTCCGGGTCAAGCGCATCGTCCTGAGCGAGAAGGACCGCGTCGGCATCGGCACCTTCCAGCCGAAGGACGAGAAGAACCAGGACAGCACCGAGCTCACGGGCGACGTGAACTACCGGAAGATCGCGATCTACGGATCCGACTCGGACCCGCGCGCGTTCAACTTCGACGGCGAGTTCCACGTCGCCAACCGCGGACTCATCGAGTTCGTGGAGGTGCTCAAGCTCGACGTGGCCTTCCTGTACGACCTCCTGACGGCGTCGCAGGAGCACAAGATCAAGCCGAAGAAGTTCCCGCAGTGCGACATCGACGAGGTGATCATCGGGCACACCAACGAGCCCGAGTACCGCAAGCTCCAGAACAACGAGTTCATGGAGGCGCTGCGGGACCGCACGATCCGCATCGACGTCCCCTACTGCACCCGGCTCTCCAACGAGACGAAGATCTACGCGAAGGACTTCAACAACGAGAAGATCACCGGGAAGTTCATCGCGCCCCACACCGTCGAGATGGCCGCCATGTGGGGGATCCTCACGCGGCTCGAGGAGCCGAAGAAGGCCTCCCTGACGCTGCTTCAGAAGCTCAAGCTCTACAACGGGCGGTCCCTCCCGGGCTTCACCGAGGACAACGTCAAGGAGCTCCGCAAGGAGGCCCGGCGCGAAGGGATGGAGGGCATCTCGCCCCGCTACATCCAGGACAAGCTGTCCAACGCGCTCGTGAAGGACACCCACAACACCATCAACCCGTTCATGGTGCTCAACGAGCTCGAAGGGGGGATGAAGCACCACTCGCTCGTCGGAGACGACGAGAAGCGCAAGCACTTCCGCGAGCTGCTGGGGGAGGTCAAGAAGGAGTACGAGAACATCGTCAAGACGGAGGTGCAGAAGGCCATCTCCGCGGACGAGGACGCCATCGGCCGCCTGTGCAGCAACTACGTCGACAACATCAAGGCCTACACCCAGCGCGAGAAGGTGAAGAACAAGTTCACGGGTGAGTACGAGGATCCGGACGAGCGGCTGATGCGCTCGATCGAGGAGAAGATCGAGATCCCCGAGGCCCGCAAGGACGACTTCCGGCGCGAGATCATGAACTACATCGGCGCCCTGTCGCTCGATGGGCGGGCGTTCGACTACCGCTCCAACGAGCGGCTGCACCGGGCGCTCGAGGGCAAGCTGTTCGAGGACCAGAAGGACTCGATCAAGCTGAGCTCGCTCGTGTCCAACGTCATGGACGAAGCCACCCAGCAGAAGATCGACGTGGTGAAGGCGCGCCTGATCCGCGACTACGGATACAACGAGGAGTCCGCCACGGACGTCCTGCAGTACGTGGCCTCGATCTTCGCGCGCGGTGAGAGCGCCTAGGCCGTGATCACCACGAAGATCGAGCGCGACGTCCGTCGCTTTCGGAAGATCGTCCGGGGCCGCATCCGGGACGACCTCCGCAAGTACATGTCCTCCGGCGAGCTCATCGGCCGGAAGGGCAAGGACTTCGTGTCGATCCCCCTCCCCCAGATCCAGCTGCCCCGGTTCCGCTACGGCGACAACCAGGGCGGCGTCGGGTCCGGGGACGGCGAAGAAGGGGACGCGATCGGGCAGGGCGAGGAGGGCGAGGGCGACGGGACCGGCAAGGCCGGACAGGCCCCGGGCCAGCACATCCTCGAGGTGGACATCTCCATCGCCGAGCTGGCCGAGATCATGGGCGAGGAGCTGGAGCTGCCTCGGATCGAGCCCAAGGGCGAGCGGAACATCGTCGCCAAGAAGGACAAGTACAACCGGATCGCGCCCCAGGGCCCCGATTCGCTGCGCCACTTCCGGCGCACGTACAAGCAGGCGCTGCAGCGGCAGATCGCGGCCGGGTCCTACAACCCGAAGAATCCGACCGTGGTGCCCATCAAGGCGGACATGCGGTACCGGTCCTGGACGGAGGACACCAAGCCAGAACGCAACGCCGTGATCATCTACATGATGGACGTCTCCGGATCGATGGGCGCCGAGCAGAAGGAGATCGTCCGCATGGAGGCCTTCTGGATCGATACGTGGCTGCAGAGCCAGTACGACGGCCTCGAGACCCGCTACATCATCCACGACGCCAGCGCGCGGGAGGTCGACCGGGACACGTTCTTCCACACCCGGGAGAGCGGCGGGACACTCATCTCCACGGCCTACAACCTGTGCCAGAAGATCATCGACGCGGAGTACCCGAGCTCGGAGTGGAACATCTACCCCTTCCACTTCAGCGACGGCGACAACTGGAGCGGGTCGGACACGCGCGAGTGCCTCGCCCTGCTCAAGGAGCGGATGCTCCCGAACGTCAACGCCTTCTGCTACGGCCAGGTGGAGTCGGAGTACGGCTCGGGCCAGTTCTACAAGGACCTGGACGGCGAGTTCGGCGGGGACGACGCGGACGACCGCGTGATCCTCAGCCGCATCGACGACAAGGACGCCGTGATGGACTCCATCAAGACGTTCCTCGGGAAGGGACGTTGAGCCGTGTCTGACGATCTCTTCGACATCCGGTACCGCAAGGGGCTCCCCGACGAGCTGCGGCGCATGCAGGACGAAGTGGAGAAGGTCGCCCGGAACGCGGGGCTCGACTTCTTCCCCGTGGTCTTCGAGATGGTGGAGCCGGAGGAGATGTCGATGCTGGCGGCGTACGGGGGCTTCCCCACGCGCTACCCGCACTGGCGCTTCGGCATGGAGTTCGAGCAGCTCCAGAAGTCGTACGTGTACGGGCTCAGCAAGATCTACGAGATGGTGATCAACACCGACCCCTGTTACGCGTACCTGATGAACTGCAACGCCATGGTCGACCAGAAGCTGGTCATGGCGCACGTGTACGGGCACTGCGACTTCTTCAAGAACAACATGTGGTTCGGGCACACGAACCGGAAGATGATCGACGTGATGGCGAACCACGCCACGCGCGTGCGCCGGATCATCGACCGCTTCGGGACCGAGCGCGTCGAGGAGTTCATCGACTGCTGCCTGTCCGTCGAGAACCTGATCGACCTGCACGGCGCCGCCATCAAGCGGCAGGGCAACCGCGAGGATCCGATCCGGGCCGCCCTGCGGGCGCGCGCGGAGGCAGGCGGCGACCCGGAGCTCCCCGACGCCCACCACTTCAAGGCGGACGTGGACCGCAGCTACCTCGACGAGTACGTGAACCCGCCCGACGAAGTGCTCGCGCGGCGTGAGCGCGCGCTGCAGAAGAGCCTCGAGCCCACGAAGCACCCGGAGCGGCCCGAGCGCGACGTCCTGGGCTTCATCCTCCAGAACGCACCGCTGCACGGCTGGGAGGCCGACATCCTCGCCATCGTGCGGGAGGAGGCGACCTACTTCGCCCCCCAGGGCCAGACCAAGATCATGAACGAGGGCTGGGCCACGTTCTGGCACACGCGCCTCATGACCGAGAAGCTCGCCACCGCCGACGAGATCGTCGACTTCGCGGACCACCACGCCGGCACGGTGGCGATGAGCCCCTACCGCCTCAACCCCTACAAGTTGGGGCTCGAGCTGTTCCGGGACATCGAGTCCCGCTGGGACACCGGGCGGCACGGACGGGAGTACGAAGCCTGCGATGACATGGCCCGCAAGCGCGACTGGTTCGTGGACGAGCGGGGAGGCCTCCAGAAGGTGTACGAGGTGCGCCGCATCTACAACGACCTGCAGTTCGTGGACGCCTTCCTGACGGAGGACTTCTGCCGCCGCAACGGCTTCTTCACCTACGGCTTCGACAAGACCACCAACCAGTACCTCGTGGAGAGCACGCAGTTCACCGAGGTGAAGAACAAGCTGCTGGACCAGCTGACCAACTTCGGCCAGCCGATCATCGACGTCGTGGACGCCAACCACGACAACCGGGGAGAGCTCCTGCTGCGACACCAGCACACCGGGGGCGACCTGAAGATGGACTGGGCCGAGACGACGCTGAAGAACCTGTGCCGACTCTGGAAGCGCCCCGTGGCGCTCGAGACGGTGCTCAAGGGCCGCACCGTGCGCCTCCGGCACGACGGCAAGGAGCCCAGCCGCGCCTGGCTGGACGGCAAGAGCAGGAAGAAGGACGGCAAGAAGGCGGCGAAGGCATGACGGAGCGGTCTCCGACGCTCGGCGAGCTGCTCGTGGAGCAGCTGCGCGGCACCGAGGCTCGGGAGGTCGAGGCCACCGTGGACGGAGTGCGGGCCCACGCGCGCGTTGCCGGAGCGGGGCCGTACGGCTGCGAGTTGGAGGGGCTGACCGTCGAGCGAGAGGCCCGCGACGCCGCGGGGCGCGGAGACCGGGCCATCGCAGTGACCGAAGCCATCGCCCGACGCGTCGACTACCTCGCCGAACCGCTGCAGCCGCTCGAGCTGGACCGGGCATCGGGCCGGGGCCAGCTCCGCACGCGACGGGACCGGGTCCGCGGCCACGAGTACTACGAGATCGACGTGGACGGCGGAGATCGCGTCGACGTGGCTCGCTATCGATACGACCGGGAAGCGGGCGCGCGCCGCGCCGTGACCGACAACCAGGGCCACGGCGTGATTCGACGCCTGGTCGACGACCTGAACGAGGCGATGGACCGGCGCGCGGCCCCCCGCGACGAGGAGTGACCCCGTGCGGCTCGCCCTGCTGACCCTGATCGCCCTCGCCGGGTGCGCCACCACGTCCCCCGCCACGCGCACCGGCGCGGCGCAGCCAGGGGCTGACCCGTTCGATGCGCCCGACGCGCTGCACCGGGACTTCACGGACGAGCAGCTCATCGCCCTGTTGACCGACCTGGGCTATGAGGCCCGCCCGGTGATCGACGGATCGATCACGTTCGAGCTGGGCCCGGCGCAGGTGATGCTGTTCAACCAGTGGGACGGCGACCTGCAGCTCTACTACGTCGTCACGGGGGGACGGTGGACGCTCGAGAACATCAACGAGTGGAACCGCACCCGGAGGCTCTGCCGCGCCTACATCGACCCGGACGGCGACCTGGTGCTCGAGTCCGACCTGTTGGCCCTGGGAGGCGTCACGAACCGCCAGGTGGTGTCGTTCGTGGCCATCTTCGACAAGGCGGTGGAGATGTTCATCCACGAGGTGGCGAGCGACGGCGTGCGCCGACGCCTCGAACAGGCTCCTCCGCCCGAGGAGCCGGGCGACGGCACCTGGCACTGATCCGACGGTCACTGGGCCGCGCCTCGACGGAACCCCGCCGGCTCCAGCGGCAGGTGCCCCAGCTCCGCCAGGGAGGCGAAGCGGCCGTCACCGACGATGACGTGGTCGCGCACCGTGATGCCGAGGAGCTCGCCGACGTGGGCGAGCTCTTCCGTCAGCGCCAGGTCCTCGGCGCTGGGTGTCGGGTCCCCGGACGGGTGGTTGTGGGCCAACACGACGGCGCTGGCCCCATCCGCCACGGCGCGGGCGAACACGTCCCGCGGGCAGATGTGCACGCGGTTCGGCGCCCCCCGCGCCACCTCCTCGCACGCCAGCCGACGGCCCCGCGCGTCCAGCGCCAGCACCCAGAAGTGCTCGACGCGCAGCCGACGGCACCGGCCCCGGAGCGACTCGTAGACCTGACGCGGTGAGTCGATGAGCGCGCCGCGCCGCAGCGGGCGCTCCGCCATCCTCAACGCGAGCGTTCCCACCGCCCGGATCCGCCGCGCCCGGGACGGGCCGACGCCGGGTACGAGCAACAGGTCCGACTCCCGCGCCCGGGGGAGCGCGCCCAGTCCGCCGACCCGAGCGAGGACGCGCCGCGCCAGGTCGACGGCCTGCGCGCCGGGCGGCCCCCCGCGGGTCAGCAGGAAGGCGAGGAGCTCGGCGTCAGCGAGCCCGTCGGGCCCGTGCAGATCGAGGCGTGCCCCGGGATCGTCCCCGGAGTCGGCGGATGCTGTGGTCATGGCACCGCCTGCCACGCATGGGGCATGCCAACAGGGTGATCGCTCGCCTGCTCGCCACTGGCGCCCCACCGGTGTCCGGCCGGTGTCCGGGTTGTGTCCGGCCACCCGGACACGAACCGGACACGAACCGGACACGGCCTCCGGGTATCCTCTGCCCGGGTCCTGGAGGGTTCATGGAGAGCGCACGACGATTCGAACGCTGGATGCGGTTCTCCGCAGTCCTCTACTTCCTCGGGGGGCTGTCGTTCGCCGTGCTCCCGGAGTTCTCCTTCGCGTTTCCGGAGAAGCTGCTGCTCGCCGTCCTGGGGCTCGAGTGGCCCCCCATGCCGAAGACGTCCGTCTATCACTGGGCGACGCTGGCGGTCTCGATGATGGCGACCATCACGGTGTGCAGCGCCCTCGCCGGCCGCAACGGCGAGCGGGACATGGACTTCGCGGTGCCCGTGATGGTCAGCAAGGGCGTCTCGTCCGTCGGCGCGCTCCTGGCGCTCGCCCTGCACGGCAGCTACGCCGTCTACCTGCTGGTGTTCCTGACCGACTTCCCCCTGATGCTCCTCACCTGGTGGTTCTGGTCCCGGCTGCGCGCCGACATGCTCGCCTGGGGTGGGTACGGAGTGCGCTGAGTGACGATCGCCTACTCGTTCGACTCCTGGCGGGAGTCCCTCGGCCGCGACTTCTTCGCAGACGACGAGGCCCTCCACGCCATCCTGGCCCACCATGGGCTGACCGGGGGTGCCGCCCGCGCGCGCGTGGAGCGCTACGGCGTGTACGCAGCGCGCTCGATGAGTGACGGGGCCGACGCGAACGACCGGCCCCACGAGCTCCCCCAGGTCATCGGATACGACCCGTGGGCCCGGCCCGACCCCCGCGGCGTCGAAGTGCACCCCGCGACGAAGCGGCTCCTCGCGGCCTCGTTGCGGGCCGGCGCGGCGACGGAGCCGGACGTGGTCGTCCGGTACGCCATGACCTACCTGGGCGCGCAGGTCGGCGAAGCGGGTGTGTCCTGCCCGCTGGCGTGCACGGACGGCTTCGTGCGGGCCGTGGACGAGCTCGACTGCGCAGAGCCCGTGAAGGCCGCCGCCGCCCACATCCGCATGCAGTCCCCGGGCGGGCCGGTGCACGCGGCGCAGTTCGTCACCGAGGCCCAGGGCGGATCGGACGCAGCGACGAACGTCGTGCACGCCGAACCGGTCGGGGACGGGAGCTACCGGCTCTCGGGCAACAAGTTCTTCTGCAGCAACCTGCCCGCCCAGTACTGGGCCGTCACCGCGCGCCCCGCCGACGGCCCGGCCGGCCCCCGGGGGGTGGCGCTGTTCATGGTGCCGCGGGAGATCGACGGCGCAGCCAATGGGTTCCGGGTCGAGCGGCTCAAGGACAAGCTCGGCACCCGCGCGCTCCCCACCGCCGAGATCACCCTCGACGGAGCGATCGGCTGGCCGATCGGACCGCTCCAGGCGGGCCTGTCCAACATGGTGCGGATCGTCCTGACCACGTCCCGCTTCTGGACCGGCCTCGCGGGGATTGGCTTCATCCGGGCGGCCGAGCGCATCGCCACGACCTACGCCGACTTCCGGCACGCCTTCGGAGGACCCATCGCGCGGTTTCCGCTCGTGGCGGCCTCGCTGGATCGGCTCCGGCGCGACCGGGTGCACATGCTGGCCGCAGCGTTCGACATCCTGGCGGCCTGGGAGTCGGCCTCGCACCCGGACGTCGACCGCGACACGGCGGCCCGCGCGCGCATCCTCATCATGCTGTTCAAGACGTGGGCGACCCGGCGAGCCACGCAGCGGGTGCACGACGCCATCATGGTGCTGGGGGGCAACGGCATCGAGGAGCGCTTCTCTCCCCTGCCCCGCCTGCTCCGGGACGCGGTGATCCTGGAGACCTGGGAGGGCCCCCATGGGCTCCTCCTCGCCCGCGGCCTGCACGATCTGCAGCGCTTCGGGGCCCAGGACGATCCGGAGGCCATGGCGCGCGTCCTCCTGCCCGCGTCGGCGGACTCCGGGTCCGTCTCACGGATCGGCGCGGCCCTCGGGTCGGTCCTACGCACAACTGACGAACACGCACGCATGCTCGCGTTCCAGGAGTTCACCGACGATCTGCTCGACAGCATCGGATCGATCGCCTGGGCCGACGTCTCTGGTGGATCTTCAGCCCCGCGCGTCGGTTAGCATCCCGCCTCGCCCGTCCGCCCCGAGGTCCCCGCGTGTCCGTCGTTTCCGCAACCTGCTACGAGCTCCTGGGCGTGCCTGTGCACGCACCGCGATCCGAGGTCGCGCGCGCCTGGCAGGACCGCCGACGAGCGGCCCTCACCGGCCCTCAGGAGCGCTCGGCAGAAGAGGTCGAGGCGTTGTGCGCCCGCCTGGACGACGCGTTCCGCACGCTGATCGATCCCAGCCGGGCCGCCCGCTACCGCGCCTACCTCGCGCGCCAGCGCAGCGCCCCGGCGCTGACCCCGGATGACCCGCTGCGCACACCGCTGGCACGCCCCTGGGCCCAGGGACCGGACCTCGATGACGTCATCGACGCGGTGCTCCAGACGGGCTCCCACGAGCTCCCCGACGAGGACACGATCAACACGCTCGACGAGTGGAGCACCCCCAACGCCGAGCTGAGCACGACGGATCCCGCGGCCCGGGTGCGGCCTGCGCTGCCCGTGGCCGGCCCCCGGTCCATGCCCGCGACCGTGACCGGGCGGCACCGCCGCATCGCGCGGACGCGCCCGAAGACGGCGCCGGGAGCGCGCGTCCTGCCCCCCTGGCGCAAGGACGACGAGTAGCCCTACGTCGGCTCGGTCCCGTCCACGGCGACGTCGTCGCCCCACCCCAGCAGCTCCGCCAACGCCCGAACGGCTCGCGGCCGCCCGAGGATCGCGTCCTCCACGGCTCCCCCCTGCTTCGACGGACGCCGCAGCATCAAGCCGCCCGCCTCCGCGATGAGGCAGCGCGAAGCGAGCAGGTCCCAGGGCTTCAAGCCCGGATCCACCATCGCGTCGACCCCGCCGCGCAGGGCCATGGCATGGCCGAACGCGTCCGTGTAGCCCCGCACGTAGGCGTGGTGATCGACGAGGGTGTGGAGCTCATGGAGCACCTTCGCAGCCGAGAACTGGGCCGGGTCGGCGGCTGAGATCACCGAACGCGCGCGCCCGCTCTCCGGGTCCAGGACGAGGGGCTGCCCGTTGTACGTGCAGCCCCGCCCCGCCGCTGCGGCGAACCGGTCCCCCTGGGCCGGCAGGGACAGGATCCCCACCAGCACGGCGTCGCTCGCCACGTCCTGAAGCGCCAACAGCGTCCCGAAGAGGGGGAGGCCGTGCACGAAGGAGACGGTGCCGTCGATGGGATCGACGACCCAGCGCAGGCTCGCGTTCGGGTCGTCGTCTCCGTGCTCCTCGCCCAGGACCGGGATGTCCGGGGTGCGCTCTGCGAGGACGCGACGCACCGCGTGCTCCGCCGCCTCATCGGCCTCGCTGACGGGCGATCCGTCCCCCTTGATCTCCACCGCGAGATCGATCCGGCCGAAGTGGTGCAACACCACGGCCTCCGCGGCCTGAACGGCTTCGATGCCGGCCGCGAGCGCGGCGTCCAGGTCGACGTGGGGGTGGGAGTCGGTCATCTGTGCCTCCATCGGGTTGCGCGCCGAGTCTTTCACAGGCCCGGGTTCAGGTCCCCGGCACCACGGTCGATAGGAGCGGGTGGAGGGTGCGTCCGCATGTCAGGACCCGAGCGTCGCAAGTTCAGCCGACTCGATATCTCGCTGGAGACGCAGATCGAGATCGACGGGCGTCCGGAGTGGGGCCAGATCGTCAACATCAGCGAGCACGGGGCCCTGGCCCGGCTGCCCTCGGCGCCGAAGAGCGGCGCGAAGGCGAAGCTGCTGTTCGAGCACCCGATCCGCCAGCGCCCGGCGAGCATGGAGGCCACCGTCGTCCGGTCCCGCGAGGCCGGCGCCACCGGGGGCGCGGACGTGGCCTTCCGCTTCACCGACGGGCTGACGGCCCGCGCCGTGAACCGGCGCAACGGCGACCGCTTCCAGAGCACCATCCCCGCGGAGCTCTACAGCCGGTTCCAGAGCGCCGCAGTCACGATCGTGGACGTCTCGGCGTCCGGCGCCGCGGTCAGCTGCAGCGCGCAGCTCGATCCCGGCCCTGCCCGGATCCGCTTCCGCCACCCCATGACCCGCGCGGGCTGCACCGCCCGCATCGTCGTGCTGCCCTGCACCCGGCGCTCGAACGACGGTCTGTACCGGCACGGCGCGCGGTTCCTCGACAGCCTGCGGGAGCTCGCGCGCGACCCCCGATGCGGGGAGCGGCTCCCCCTGCCGCTGGCGTCGGTCTCGGGCGCGTTCTTCGAAGAGGGAATCGACCTGATCGAGAGCCAGGAGCTGGACACCCGCGGCGTGCAGCGGCGGCTGATCTGGCAGGACGACACGGGAAACGGCGGCCCGGGACGCGTCGTCCTCGCGTCCTCCGACGCCATCCTGGT
>ENA-OWNT01004756-OWNT01004756.1-seawater-metagenome-genome-assembly--contig:-NODE-4756-length-11637-cov-3.194377_pt1 | contig 11637 bp, 11 predicted proteins | sample MGYA00238136_ERZ651165 | MGnify/ENA primary metagenome ERZ651165 (study PRJEB26861, sample SAMN08777766) | seawater metagenome | isolation source: coastal seawater | place: USA: Florida | collected... | reverse complement strand
AGAGAATTTAGAATTGCTTTGGGTAAGCAGCCAAAAGGCCATAAAACAACAGAAGGCGATCAACGAACGCCGGAAGGGCTCTATTTTCTCGACTTTATACTGGAAGACTCTAAATACTATCGCTCAGTACACATCAGTTACCCCAACGCTCAAGATCTAGAAAATGCACGCCGATTTAACCTCAACCCAGGCGGCAACATTAAAATTCATGGGCTTAAAAACGGTGAAACCAAGTCAGCTTCGTATATCCAAAGCTTCGATTGGACAAATGGCTGTATCGCGTTAACCAACCAAGAAATGGATGAGTTCATCGAGCTGGTCGAACTTGGTACACCGATTGAGATTTATTGGTAATACACGTTAGCTACGAATTATCTCGTGTTACCCACCAGCACATTAACGAACCGATTGTCACCATTACAACGCCTTCAAGGAAGCTTTGAGTCAGGGCAATTCCCAGTATAAATGACGACAGAATTGTTGAAAGCACTGGCGTAAAGTATGACAGCGTCGCTAAAAGCACCATGTTTCCGCCTAAAATAGCAAAGTTCCACAAAGCATAACCACTGCCCATCGCCACACCTGAAATTAGCAGTAGCCCGCTCGCTTCCCAGGTGAGTGTCATCCCCGTTTCGTTGCTAAGCGCATACTTAATCCAAAGTGTTACGGCAGTCATTATAAAGAACAACGTAATGCCATTTTGTCCATCTGAGATGCGTTTGGTTAAGTTGCAGTAGATAGCCCAAAGAAACGCGCCCACAAATGCCATCGCATAGGTTGTTGGGTTTGTCGCAACATTAGCGGCGATCTGCGCAAGGGATAAACTTTGATCCCCCGTAATGCTCCAGGCCACGCCCAAAAACGCGATAATAATACTTGGGTAGACTAAAACATTGGTTTTCTTGGCGCTAACGATAACCGCAAGTAGTACAGTTAATGCCGGCCATAAGTAGTTGATCACCAACATTTCAATCGCTTGCTGCCGAGAGTTCGCCATCCCCAACGCTAACGCCAAGCAGATCTCGTAGGCAACAAATAACCCACCGCAAATAACTACGTACCTAGGCGGGTAGTTTTTTACTTTAGGAACTCCCATTACGAGAACCAAAAACACCGAAGCAACAGTATAAATAGACGCCGCACCGCCAACAGGGCCCAGTAATTCCGTGACATTACGAGCAAAGCCCATAACACCACTCCAGAGAAGAATGGCTATCACGCCACAAATCGTAAACTTATGTTGGCTCACTTTTTACCTTCACATCTTTGATAAATAAGTATTTTAAGAACTCTTACTTTGCCGCACATTTACTCAAGTGAAAAAAAAGCCGGACTTTAATCAGCCCGGCTTAACACAAGAAGCCGCTTGGTTAGATAATTTCCCAGCTATGCGTCATTTCTACGCCTTGACCTAACATCAGGCAGACTGAGCAATACTTCTCTAACGAATCAGCCGCGACTTTAGCAACCACTTCAGCATCCAACGCTTCACCAGACACTTCAAAATGAATGTTCACTTTAGTGAAAATACGTGGGGCTGTTTCACGGCGCTCTGTAGTTAGCTTGGCAGTACATGCCGTCACCTTTTGCCCCGCTTCTTTTAGCCCATCAACCACGTCTACTGAGCTGCAACCACCAGCCGCCATTAAAACCATTTCCATTGGGCTTGGCGCGGTTGCGCCGCCGTTGCCATCCATCACAACTGCGTGGCCAGACTGAGATTGACCTAAAAACTTAAACTCTTCGACCCATTTAACTTCAGCTTGCATCGTACTTTTCTCTTTAAACATCCATAGGGAAAACCACGCCAGTCTGGCGACGGATTTCTGTTAATAATTTAGCGACAATCAGTGAGCGCGTTTTGCACTGTTGATCGATCCGCTGATTTGCCAATTGTTCGGCGAACGCTTGGGCTTCATAGAACATTGGGTTGCTGTCTTGTTCTACGCTTAAGTCCACCCCTGTACCACCGCGAGTAACCTTGGTTAACTTTTTCGCGGTAGAAATCATTTCCATAACCAGCGCACCATCCTCACCTTGTATTTCACTTGGCAGGTAAGAATCACTGGTTTTTGAGTGCTGCAGTACGACATCAAAACCCTGATAACCAAGAATCACACTGCCGCTGCCATCCACACCAGAATCCAGCAACTGCGCTTCTGCTTTTACCGATTCTGGCTCGCCAAAGAGCTCTATCGCACTGCCAAGGCAGTAATAACCGATATCCATAATAGAACCATTGGCAAAAGCCGGATTAAACGTATTTGGGTTTTCGCCAGCAAGATACTTAGGGTAACGCGATGAGTATTGGCAGTAGGTGATAAATGCTTTTCGTATTGCACCAATCGAGTTTAAGTGGCTTTTTAGAAGTTTGAAGTTTGGCGCATGCGGCGACATAAACGCTTCGAACAATACAACGTTACTCTCTTCAGCAATTTGATACATTTGCTTCGCCAACGTCTCATTCGCTGCCATCGGTTTTTCACACACTACATGCTTGCCCGCTTTCATCATTTGCATTGCCTGTGGCGCATGCAATGAGTTTGGGCTCGCGATGTACACAGCATCCACCGAGTCTGCATTGGCCAGTTTAGCCAAATCGTCAAATAGCTCTGGTGAGTCGTACTTTCCTGCGAACTCTGCGGCTTTTTCCAACGAGCGTGAATACACCGCGGCTAGTTGATATTCACCAGTTTTTAGTGCGGCTTCGACAAACTGGCCTGTAATCCAGTTCGTTCCTATCACAGCAAGTCTAATCATCAATTTGTCCCCTACCATAAAAGGAGCCAAAACGGCTCCAATCAGACACTAGGTTTTATCCACCCAAGCGTAAAAATTTATTGTTATGTGCTGTGGTTATACGGTTAACACAACTCTAACCGCTAAGAGAATCAAAACTGCACCAGAAAGTCTATCGATAAATTGCGCTTTAGCACGAATCTTATCCAACAGCCTTGGGCTTGATAGCAACAAAGTAATGAAGGTGTACCATAAACCGTCAACCACAAAAGGTGTTAATACGATAAGAGACTTCGCGGCAAAGCTGTCACCAACGGCAACGAATTGGCTAAACAATGCGGTAAAAAACAGCGCGATCTTTGGGCTAAGTAAAGAAATCAAAAAGCCTTCTTTCGCGGACTGCCAAGCACTACTTTGGTCGCCCGCTTCCAACTTCGCGGCCACCCCACCTTTAGAACGTAACGCATTAAACCCTAAATACGCCAAATAAGCGGCACCAGCGTAGCTGATCGCCTTAAACACCAATGGCGATTGCTGCAAGACAACTGCCAAACCAATCAGCGTGATGAAAGCATAAATACCAATCCCAAAAGCGTGCGCCCAAGCAGTCGCTAAACCATTAGCGCGCCCACCCGCCAAACTGTGTTTTGCGACCATCGCTAAACTTGGCCCTGGCGACATCGCACCCAGCAAACAGATAGTAAAAAGTGAAAGCCAAATCGTGAACGTCATTATTGTTATCCTGTTATGTACTCAATTAAGCTTAACTTAATTCACTAGAAGGATGATTTGAAATCAAACTTGAGAATAATCACTATGATTTTAAATCATACCGATTGAGTAACGTGAGGTCTGCATCGCGTTAAGAACCAGCTCACGCATCCATTGATGGGCTTTGTCTTGGTCATATTTTGGGTGCCACATTAGCCAGTATTGATGTAATTGCGTATCAAATGGCAATGAGCAATACGCTAAGGGGTGATCGTTCGAGAGGTTCACCGCAATATGCTCAGGCACTATCATCAAGTAATCACTGGACATTAAGGCGTTAATCGCGGCAGAGAAAAACGGTACTTTTAACGCCACCCGTCGCTGATAACCTAACGTGTTCAGCGCCACATCTGCGCTTGAGTCTTTGTCGCCTCCACCCGTTACTTTTAAATGCGGGTATGCGACAAGGTGATCGCAGCTAATGTCTGTTTGATTCAATAAAGGATGACCTTGGCGCATTAGGCAAACCGATTGGTCCTCGCCAATTTTAATGCTACTCACATTGTCTGGCTTTTCGGGCAACATCGTTGAAGCTAAATCAATACCCATCGCATTGAGCTGCTGCAAATAGTCCGGCTGCCACAACCGATAGGCAATGTTTACGTTGGGTGCTTGCTCAACCATCACCGACACCACATCCGGCATAATGAACTGCGCAACATAATCGCTAGACGAGATCACAAACTCTTGCTTCCAAGTTTTAGGCTCAAACACGTCATCGCTTAATAAACTTTCAAACTCGCCCAACAACTCATTCAACTTGCTTTGAATCGCCAACGCCCTAGGTGTCGGGATCAAGGTATTGCCATCTCTTACCAACAAGGGATCACCACACAATTCACGCAGTTGAGAAAGCTGACGGCTGACCGCTGATTGCGTGATGTTTAAACGCTCCGCGGCACGGCTGACGTGACACTCATCCAGTAGTACTTGTAATGAACGCAATAAATTGAGATTGATGTGGCTAAGAGGCATGGGCAGTATTAAAAAATTCGGTTAGCACAGTATGGGTCATTAAATGACGCAACTCAGGAATCGTTTGGAGCTCATCTCTGATCTGGTTTAGGCGCTGCATGGTCGGGACTTCAACAAACAGCATCATATCCGTTTCGCCACTGATAGCGTGGCACCACTTCACACCGTCAATTTGATAAATTCGGCTCGCATAGGTTTCGCAATAATACGTCGCAGCAGACATATCGAATTTAAGCGCCATGTAGGCTTGTATCATAGGGCTATTCTTAGGTGGCGCGAGCTGGGCGTGGTAACCCAATATCACTTTGTCTGCTTCAAGCTTCTGGATTCGGGCGGTGACAGCAGAACGCGATAGATTCACTTCTCGGGCGATGTGACTCACAGACGCGCGAGCCTGATGTTTTAGTATCTCTACGATTTGACGATCAAACTTGTCCATATTACTTCCTGTCATAACTCAACTTATCCTGTTGATTACAAGTAATGTGACACAAATTTGCTCGACGATAAAGCCATCCGTTTGCTTTACATTCGATCAATTCAAACAGAAGTTCAGCATTTGCTAATATTTAATCCGAATCTGATAACTTCATCACTCCACACTCAATAACCATACAAACAGTGTGATTTTGTTCAAACTGATATTCAAAGAGTAATCCTACGCTTAATACAAAACAGACCAAAGCAAAGCCAAGGAGTTGATATGAGACTGTCGCCAATCATTATTGGCATTACTGCAGCAACAGCTATCGCGCCGCTGAGTATTGCCAACGCGAAAAAGGACATGGTTTTAGAAAGTATTAAAGCGCCCACAACAATTAGTATTGATGGTATACCAGACTCTACATGGGATGCGGCAACCGCGCTTAAAGTAAAACTTAAGAAGCTTCCCTATAAACCAGATAATGGCTACAAAGGCATAAAAAGGACAGACGTATTGATCAAGTCGCTCTATGACGATGAATACGTATATTTCCTTATTCAATACGACGACCCGACAAAAAGCATCGAACGCTTCCCCTGGATGAAGCAAGCCGATGGCTCGTGGAAACAATCCATGAATAAAGACCAGACGGGCCATGAAAATACATACTATGAAGACAAGTTTGCCGTGTTCTGGGATATCAACACCGATGACTTTGCAGAAAAAGGATGTAATGCCGCCTGCCACCGCGCCAAAGACGGAAAAATTGGCGGCAGAAAGGATAAAAACCCGGCCAGAAAGTACACCAAAGAAGGCCAATTTATCGATATGTGGCACTGGAAGGGAGTCAGAACAGCAGCGCATAATCAACTGGATGACCAGTATGTTGATAGCAATACCGATCCAAAGCTAAACAAGGGCTGGGGACGTAAAGGTGATGACAAAACAGGTGGCGGCTACGTCAATAACATTAAAGATGGTCAACCTGCGTTTGTGAGTGCCAATCTCTCCGCTGACACATTACTCATTCACGAAAATGAAAAAATGCCTTTTACCCAAGAGTACAGTAAAACAGACCGTATTCCTGGGCTGACTGGTGCGCCATTCCAGGGCTCACGGGGGGATATAGAGGTAGGTTCAAACTGGAACGAGGGTGTTTGGACACTTGAGATGAAACGGAAACTTGTCACAGCCGGTTCAAATGCGAAGACACAAGACGTTCAGTTTGATGACATGTCTAAGAGCTACCCGTTTGGTATTGCCGTTTTTGACAACAGTCAAATCAACCACGTATACCACCGAGGTGTTCTAAACATGGTATTTAAATAATCGCTACAGTTAACGTTGGGCGATTCCTTCGCCCAACGTATCAAAACTGATCTTATTGAGGGTAGCTATGCGGATCTTTTCCCTAATTCGTGCAATACAGAACTCTGCTCTAAAGTGGCTCTGTGGCCTTATTGTATTACTTGCGGCTCAAACCGCTTTTGCCGACAGCAAACCCGATTTTGCTCAACAAATCACGTCTGAACAAACGATGGCAGTGATAGCCAAAGAAAATAAGAGGTGTATTCGGTGCCATCAAAAGAAACGTCTGATTAAGAATATTGACGCTATTACGTCAGTAGGTCAGCACGAAAGTCTCCTGTATTACGGCAATTGTACGGCATGCCACGGCAACAAAGGGGATCACCCTAAAGACGATCACGCCATCATAGGGTTCAATCACACAAATCGGTCAACGATATTTGAGCAAAACCAGCAGTGCATCACCTGCCACCAGCCGCAAGCACTCAGAGCAGCAGAGTGGACGCATGATCTGCACGTAAAAGAAATGTTTTGTTCAACATGCCATTCTCTGCATCAGCCTCGCGATCCTATTATCGGTATCACAAAGAAATTTCGAATTGGATTATGTGCCTTTTGCCATGACAAAAGATCTGAAGAAACTTCCAGCCATGAGGAGACACCGCGATGAGTAAGTTTCTCGTTACCCTTTTATTGATCATTTCTCCAATCACTTATGCCGATGACCTTCCTAATCCAGACGAGGACACACTCGCCAATTTCCATTTAAAAGACGAAACGTGTGCAGGACAATGCCATGAACATGAGTCGGTTTCTGACGATTTGGTCTTTGAATATAGCAGTTGTATTGAATGTCACGATGACTTTGGCTTATTACGCGGAAAAAGTCATAACTTAAAACATAAGGAAAGCGAGAGCATGGAGTGTGTAGAGTGCCATCTCCCCCATGAAGAGTTCGATCCCAAAGACATTTGCTTAGACTGCCATGATGAAGGCGATAGTGAAATTGAAAACATCTATTCTCATCGTTTAGAACGCTATATGAATCACTTTGTATTCATATCCCCTCGTAAAGCCCTTCGGTTCACAATCAAGTAAGGGGAGCAGTGTCTAGCCATAGCGTCAATTCGCTTACCCACCGTGAAAATTCCGTCACTTTGACGGTTATCTACGACGAAATGCTGGCTGCTTAAATCGCGGTTATTCAGTAAGCTATTCCTGTATTAGAAGGAATGGAAGCTATGGGCGAATTAAAAAAAGAAATAACCCTCATTTCAGGAATAGGACAACTTTCAACAACGTTACTAGGTACTGGGCTGTTTATGGTGCCAGCTATTGCGGCTGGAATCGCGGGGCATTTGTCACTGTGGGCATGGGGATTGCTTTTTATTGCCATTTGCCCGATTGCCCTCACCTTTGCCCAATTAGGCAAGCGATACCCAAGTGCGGGGGGCACCGCGTACTTTGTCCGACAGGCGTTTGATAAACGGCTAGAAAAGAGCGTGGCGTGGCTGTTTGTCAGCGTAATCCCCGTGGGCATACCCGCCGCTATTGCGCTTGCCGCTGGCTTTTTACAACAGCTGTTACCTGAAGCGATTAACTCGGCAATGCTGGCTCAAATACTGACGGTGGCCCTGCTAATGGCGGTCAACTTGTCTGGAACCAAGTCCTCCGGCCGACTACAAACGGTCATCGCGTTGAGTGTATTTGCTCTCGTCGCGGCCTTTTGGTGGAAAGGAGGACTATCGACCAATGATATCGTGATGCCGACGCTCGATTCAGACGCATTCTGGAGTATTGGAGCGGCTCTCGGCGTTATGTTTTGGTGCTTTGTTGGCATTGAAGCATTTGCCCATATGGGCGAGGAATTTAAAAATCCACAGCGAGATTTTCCCATCGCCATCTTAGTCGGCAGCTTCATTGCCGGGGCCACTTATTGGGCTTGCTCGGTGATTATTCTTAAGTTTGGCGCTTACGGCTCTGCCGAATTTGAAAGTGCGTCTATTCCTTGGATCTCAGAACAACTGTTCGGGAATCAATTTAAAGTGTTGATTAGCCTACTTGGTTTCGCCGCCTGTTTTGCCAGCGTTAACTTATATACGCAAAGCTTATCGCGTATGGTGTGGGCTCAAGCGCGAGAATACAAACCAACCAGCCCGTTGGCGAGAGTGTCAATTAAAGGAGTACCCGCAAATGCCACGCTAGTCATAGGCGCTGTATTGATCCTTTCTTGTGTCGGTGGCGAACTATCAGGACTGGACCTTGAGTTCTTTCTGAAACTCGCAAACAGTGTGTTTGTCTTGGTTTATCTGCTTGCCATGTTGTCCGCCTATAAGCTGCTTACAGGGGTGGGCAAAGTCCTGGCGGCGATCGCACTTATCCTTTGTACCATCGTTTTTATCTGCTTAGGTTGGTCGATGCTGTATGCACTTAGCATTTTAGCCCTATTCTCTCTTCCGTGGGAGAAACTGCGACCACTGAAACAACCAAAACCCGAGTAACGTTAAGGCCCAGAATTTCTGGGCTTTTTTAATGATTTTTCATTCCCCAAATCACCGCTTCTGCTAACATGTGCTCATAAAATCAAACCGTAAACCTGCGGAGTGCAACGATGAGCGAATTTCAGGAACTATCTCATCACATACAGACCATTGCCCGTGTTGAAGACGAGCAACAGAATCAAATATTAAACGAGTATATTGAAGAAGGGCTAGAAGCAGGTTCCATTGCGCTGATACTTGAAGCATTTCCGATTGATGATCGTGTGCGCTTGTGGCGAGGCCTACCATTAGAGTTGCATATTGAAGTGCTCACCGACGCCCGTGCGGATGTGCGTAACTCAATTATCTCCGCCCTTTCCGAAACTGAGCTGAAACTTACTCTAGCGAAACTCGATAACCTATCTTTGATCGAGTGGGCCGACTCGTTACCCGATGAAATCATCAGTGAAGCACTCAGCCTAATCGAAAAAGACGAGCTAGAACTTTATGACTTAGCCAACGAGTACGAAGATGATGAACTGGGCCGTTGGGCAGAACGTAAAATAGTCACGCTTCCGTTTAACCTTTCCGTAGAAAGGGCAACCGAGCTGATGGAGCGTTACAGCTATGATGCACCGCAGCAAATCTACTTAATTAATAAACGTAAACAGTTCCGTGGTGTCGTGAGCTATATTGATTTGCTCAGAGCAGATGAGTCCGAAAGGCTTAAAAATCTCGCCTCCGATAACGTGGTAACGCTGAACGCCAAACTCACCTTGGCCGAAAGTATCGAAGCACTAGAGCACTCTTCGTCCTCAACAATGCCCGTTATTGATGATGACCAAATGCTGATCGGTGAAGTCGACTGGCAATTTGCCCTCAGCACACAACGAGAGATATATGAATCACGTTTGATGGCGGGTACGGGTATGGATGAAGGCGATGACCTATTCGCACCTGTGGTTAAAAGCTCACAAAAGCGCGGCGTCTGGCTCGGCATTAACTTAATGACGGCCATTCTTGCCTCTATCACCATTGGTTTGTTTGAAGACGTCATCGCACAAGTTGTTGCTTTAGCGGTGTTGATGCCGATCGTGGCCTCTATGGGCGGTATCGCAGGCAGCCAGACATTAACGCTTATGGTGCGTGCCATGGCACTCAACCAGATTACGGTAGGTAACCGCTGGGCGCTGCTGAAAAATGAAATAGGCATCGGATCAATCAACGGGATTCTGTGGGCAGTGATCATTGGTGGGTTAGCTGGCATGTGGTTCCAGTCAGGCATACTTGGTGCCACGATAGCACTGGCGATAATCGTGAACATCATTACTGCCGCGCTGTTTGGAGTGCTTATCCCCATCGCTTTGGAAAAGTTGAAACTAGACCCAGCCTTAGCCGGCTCTGTTATTTTGACCACTGTAACTGATGTCGTCGGTTTTTTTGCGTTTCTTGGCACCGCAAGCTTGGTTATGCTTTAAAAGACACACAAAAAAGTATGGAATAATGCAAATATTTGCATTTTGCACTTTCAATATGCAAATACATGACGAAAAATTAATGCTAAAGCATTAGTTTTTTGTGCAAATACACTCTATTAGACTTGGCACATATAGTGCATTTATTAAATCGACCCTTGATAAGCCGGGGGTCACCTAGCCAACTGACGTTGTTAGTGAACCTATATGTTCACACTCATACAAGCCAATCTCCCTTTTTGAGGTTGGCTCTTCTTTATTACACCAGTGCAAATCCCCACCTTATTTAAAAGCGGCGAAGCTTAAAGACAGTCAAAGCTATAAAAAGCGTAAAAAAGAAAACCCCACTAAGCTTGCGCCTAGTGGGGTTTAATCTTTACTCGCAGCAATCCGGCTACTAAATAGTTGCTCCCTGCATCTATTCCTTGATAGTACGCTGAATCCTTCAGCCCTTTCCTTACCATCGCCGTCCTAGCGGTGTCCTTGGCAATCCAGCCCGTTAACTATCCCAGTTAACTCTCATCGCTTTATCCTTAAGCGGTGTCCCTGATTCCGTCGTCCTGACAGAAATTGCCTTAGTCCGTTAAGCGTCCATTGTCTGTCCTTGCGCAACCATCCTAGTTACTAGCGTCCAAGCCAATGTCCTTTGCTTTCCATGCCAATTGTTCATCCTAAACAATCGAATCTTCTTCCTGAAGATGACCAATCCGTGGGTCTTTCCTGTTCCATGTCTGCTTCCTGCTGACAACTCAAGAATATGCCACCGGCCGTTTTTAACAACAGAACTTTTAATTCCCCCACGCTGACCCATCCAGGAAATAAAAATAAAATCATTAATTATCAATGCTTTATTTTAAATTCAAATAGATATCTGCTTTAAAAACACAAATTATGCTCACAGCTTTGTAAGAGATCTCGCACAAGCAGCGTGACCAATCTGCCCAACCCGAATCCCCACATGCAAAAATAAAATGTGATAATAGTCACTCAAAATTGACTTTTTATACGATAAGCACTGAGCCGACCACGTTTTTTACTGGACTAAAAGCAGGGAAATTAGGATATTATGAGGCGATCTCTATCACAATTAACCAGTATCCATGCCTAAAGGTACACTTTAGGCAAGTAAACATTTCCTAGAGGAAAATTGAATGATTTCTAAATGGGCACAACGCTTTTACCAAATGGCTGAACTTGTTGGCTCTTGGAGTAAAGACCCGTCAACACAAGTTGGCGCGGTCATTACTAAACAAAATCGTATTGTTTCCGTTGGCTTTAATGGCTATCCACATGGCATTTCAGACAGTGCAATGACAGACGATAGAGAGATGAAATACCTCAAGACTCTCCATGCAGAAGAGAACGCCATTCTATTTGCAAAGCGCGATTTGGACGGCTGCGAGATTTGGGTTACCCATTTTCCCTGCCCAAACTGTGCGGCTAAGATTATTCAAACAGGCATCTC
>ENA-OWNT01004755-OWNT01004755.1-seawater-metagenome-genome-assembly--contig:-NODE-4755-length-11638-cov-3.492258_pt1 | contig 11638 bp, 8 predicted proteins | sample MGYA00238136_ERZ651165 | MGnify/ENA primary metagenome ERZ651165 (study PRJEB26861, sample SAMN08777766) | seawater metagenome | isolation source: coastal seawater | place: USA: Florida | collected... | reverse complement strand
CAAACCAGATCCTAATATTCGTAGTCCAAATATCCACATATGCACTCACAGAGAATCTATCTAACATTTCAGGCGAAATATTATCAGAAACAAGCACTTCTTTAATAAATCCAACCAACCATTGTATTCTGTAAGGTAGGTAGTCATACAAAACAGCAGAAAGGATCACGATTAACATAGTGAGTGCTATTAAATATAAGATCCTCTTCCCCCCTCCCTGTATAAGCATGTAAATCAAAAAAGACGAAAACACGATCATAAGAGCAGCTCTATCATTAGATACTAAGATTCCTAATGCAAATATACTCATCGTTAGCACTGCCAAAATTCGACTTTTAAGTACATACATAGGAACAAAGAAAATCAAACTTAAATAAATACCGAGAGTCGGTGCTCCATAGTGGAAGACTCCCCAGTGCCGACCCATAAAAGGTTCGGAAAAACCAAAAATATTTGTTCCGTATATGGATTGAAATACTGCATCTAGAGAAAAAGCGGATGCAATGACACAAAATAGCCTCGGGACCAAAGGAGGGATATAAGATGTAAAACAGTATAGAATCAATGAAAAAACTGATACAAATAGCGCAACCTCCTTAATATACGCTAAAATTCCGTCACTTCTAAAGAAAATTGAAACTATTAAACTATACATTACAAAAATGGGTAAGAATAAAAAATTCAAGTCAATTCGGACTTTAAACTGACATGTTATCAGGTGCCGTACAAGACAAATAACACCGAATAAAACAAATAGAAGTCGATTTAAAACCATCAAACTTGGGTTCCACCCTTGAACAGCAAAAGGGAGTGACACAAACATAAAAAGAATGAATGATGATATAACCAAATCAAAGCTATAATTGTAACAAATTGATGTATTCTTTTGCACTTTTATTCCAACTATATTTTTTTGATATAATACTCGATATATAGTTTCTATCAAAGTCGGTTTCATAACATTGAGAAAACGCGCTAGATAGTTCGTAAGTGTCGTTAGCACTTACAACAACACCAAGTGAGTCATTAAAAATAATATTAGGAATTCCCCCAACATTCGTTCCTACACATGGAAGACCGAAAGACATAGCTTCTATCATTACATTAGGGAAATTATCATAATGAGACGTAAGAGCAAAGACATCAGCCATATTATAGAAGTTTGCCAATTCAGGTTTATCAATATTACCTGCAAATACTATTGATTTATCAATCATTAGATGCTTTGCTAATATTTCCAGATCTTGCTTTTGGGCACCCTCTCCAACAATGATAAGCTTTGAGTTCGGAACCTTGTTTTTAAATAACGAAAAACCTTCCATTAGCATTGGTATATTTTTTATATTTATAAGTCTACCAACGTATAAAACAACAAAATCATTCTGGTCAATGCTATATGCTTCACGCTGTTTTCCACTAGAAACTAATTCATGCTTTGAAAAATCATACACTCCAATTTCGACATAATTTAATTTCGGTTTAATAGAGTGTAACTTCTCTATTTTTGAATATGCATCACCATTAGCAATTATTCCATTACTGTTCTTAGCTAAGAAAGTATCATAAAAATTACTTAGCGGTCCGGGCATCCTCATATAGGCAGAATGATGACTAAAAGTAGACAGTAGATAAGTTAACAAAGGGAGTTCACAAGTATGCACCACTACGCTTTCATTTAGTTTTCTCAACTTGAAGTAGGCTCTTAACTCAAATGTGATCTGGCCTATGAGCCTAGGGATCGCACGAACCCCTTTTAGCTTACTGAGCCCAGGTGTTTTGTGAAACCATTGAGTAAACGGATACAGCCAAGGGGCTCTAATCAGTGTGCATTTTCCAAAGTGTCTCGGTACTGAGTCAAAATTAGTCTTTCGAAATACTGGTTGCAACGAGTAGATTTCCACATCGACACCTAAGTCATGAAGAGCCTTAGACATATTGATATCGAAATTTTCCCCACCACCGCGGAACATCATCATACCCATATTAACAAATATCAGCTTTTTCATAATATAATATCTCGCGCCAAACAAGGTTTGATATCGTAGCTGTAGCAATAATCTAAAAACTCTAATAAGATATCATACTGCAACTTATTGTTATTATTTGGTAATCGACAGCTATGTTCCCAGAAATGAGTTGCTAAAACAAATGGAAGGTTGTGAGTCAAACAGTAACGGAAAGCACTCTTCAATTGTTCTAAGTTCGTAGATGGCGTTAGTGCATAGCCGCCAATCTCCCACCGAGTGCCTTCAATTATGGGTTTTGGACTATCAAACCTATGTTTTGCCATATAGTAAATACGCTCCAATCTAGATTTTTGATGGGGCCATGAAAGCAAACTTCTCGTATTGCACCTTACGCCAGGCAAATTGAGCAAATTAAAACCTTGACTGATTAACTCACGAGAGACCTCTTTAGACATTGTGTTGCTTGGCGGGACAAATGTATTGATTTCAGTCATGAATACTTCTTCAAGATATTGCTTAGCTTCTCTTAACTGAACCGCGAAGTTAGGAGATGGCTCTTTGAGTTCAGGAACTATTTTATGCCTGTCAAATCGGTAAGTATGATGTATACCATGCATTACTAAATCTACACGCCCTTCCTTAATTTTTGACTTGATATAATTAACTAATGCAACATTTTCACCAATTGGAAATACAGTATTTGTGTGCCAATACTCGAGTGGCATATGTCCAGCTATAGTCCCTTTCTGATAAGGTATAGTTGCAAATGTAATAGGAAACTCTTTCCAGACGCCTTGGTATAATCGTTCGATTAACTCAATGTCAGAAAAGTAGGATAAGTCGTCATCCCTAATAACGAATTGAATTGTCATGGTTTCTCTTCAATATTTTATCAAGTGTATAAAGCTTCATAATCTTGTGATATTGCTTGTTACGGTATAAATTTCGAATAACGTTCTTTGAATCGAAATATTTATTTAAATGATGGAGTTCATCAATACCGTTCTCTAGCAAAAAACGCTCAGAATAGTTTACTGTAAAACCAGTTTTTGGCCTGTCTATCAAGCTGGGTGACAAGATTGATTTGCCGATATTCCTCAAAATTATTTTGGACTTAGACAAAGAAAGCTTACTTCGTAAAGGGAGATTGAGAGCAAAACGTATAACCTCAATGTCAAGGAAAGGTAGCCTCATTTCTACACCATGAGACATACTCATACGATCTGCACGAGACAACAGTGGAACTAGGTATTCCTCAAGTTCGCTGGCGAGATAAGAGAGCATTTTTCTTTCATGTTCACTAGAAACAAAACTATATTTTTGTTCATACTTTTTAAAACGTTCTGACACAAGTATATGTTCAATCGTAGGGTGAGTCCCAGCACTTTTCGTGTCCGTGCGCGCATAAATAAGAGCTTGATTAAGTTGAGTAGGTACGAATTTTAAAAACCTACTTAGATAATTAGCTTTCATAAATAACTGATGATAAGGATAACCTCCAAAAAGTTCATCGGCACCTTCTCCACCTAGTAATACTTTATATCCTTGCTCACGAGCCAACTTAGAGACCTGAAGTATCCCAACTGCGTTATTATGAACTAATGGATACTCCCAGTAAAATAACGTATCGTCTAGGTTATTGACAAATGTATCGTAGTTAAGATCCATAGAATGTAATCTTACATTTAAGTCTTTTGCTAGAGAGTTGGCGTAGTTCAGCTCTGAATCATCAACAGAATTAACATGCAGTAAATTATAGTCTCCATAATCATTTGCGAAATGAGAAATCAACGACGAGTCTAGACCGCCAGATGCAATAATAGCAACAGGAACGTCTGACATTAATCTTTTCTTAATACTGCTACGTAATAAATCTTGAAGAATGGACTCGCAGTTCGAATTATTTAGTTCTCTATAATAAGACTCATCAATTAGATCAGACACTTCAAAATATTTACTAACTTCTATTTGAAAATTGCTTAGGTTGAGTCGTAAATATCCTCCAGGAGGAAGCGTTGAAACATTTGAATTCAACGACTCTCTTGAATAAAATGTGTAATTAAGAACATTATCGATGATCCTACTATCGAATTGAAATTCGATATTGAACTCCGAAAATGTTTTCTGTTCAGAAGAAAAGTAAAACTCATTCTTGTCATAGTCAAAATGGTAATAAAATGGTTTTTTCCCTAGTCGGTCTCTAAAACAGAAAATTTCGTTTTCTGTAATATCAAAAATGGCTATAGAAAACATACCATCGAGTTTATCAACAAAATCGATACCATAGCGTTTGTACAAAGCACAAATCACCTCAACTTCAGAATTAGTTGTAAATGTATAATCACATGAGATCTGCTCTCTTAAAGCTTTGTAATTGTATATTTCTCCATTGAAAACTGCTACGACATCTTGATATTGAAAAGGCTGATTCGCATTTGAAGACAAATCGTTGATAGATAGCCTTGTATGGCCAAATGTCACAAGGTCATGTTTCCATACTTGCTGATTATCCGGCCCTCTATGTGCTAAAGACCGTAAAGCATTATTCAGGTTGTATTGTCTTTTAGTAATTGAGCCTAATATTCCACACATTATAATTCACTTCTCACGTATATGTATTTTCCGCTCTTTGTTTTCGGTATCTCATCAACTTCTTCCCAATTAACTTTAACTGGCAATTCTAGTGCACCGGAAATATCGCTGTTAATGTTATTTAAAACACTCGATGAAATTGAACCAACACTAAGAACATAATAAACTATCACTTCATCCAATTTTGTTTGGACAACACTAAAATTTTTAATTTCGTCGATACCAAAAAATAATGTTATAAAATATTGAGCATGTATCTTTTTTCCATCTTTTCCTATAAGATAATCAAACACCCTTCCATTTAAGCCTTCAAGAATAAAGTCCTCTCCATGTTTAGAAACGCGTCGTCCAGAGTCCAAAATATCAAATCTAATTAGCGGCATTGTATAATTATGAAGGTTAGTAACCAAGATTCTATCATCTACAACTTCCACTATATTATTAAATATAAATATGTGTTTAAGTTGACGATGGTCATACTCTGCGGCAATACCACTAGACTCACGAGAACCATAAAAATCATACACTTTACATCGAAAGACTTCTTCTATTAGATACCTTTGCTCATCATACAACATAGCTGTGCTTGTAATTATCAACTTTGGTGAGAAGACTTTTAAATTATGTTTCTTTGCATAACTGGCTAGATCAGCTAAAGAGTTGCTATAAGACTTTAATATGTCGGGTTGGTAACTATTAATCTTCTCAATAGCTAGTTTTTTCCTATCATCACCAAAATCAAAAGCATTGAAAAAAACAATATTACTAATATAATTCTTTATTTTAGCACTAATTGTTGTTCTTTTCTTGAAATCATCTACTGAACCCCAGATTATAAATTTTTTGCTTTTTGTCCAATCGAGCTTTAGCATATCCTTGTAATAATAGTACAAAGTAACATCGACCCAATCTTGATAATTTCGGTCTTGTAAGAACTTAACTGGTTCGCCTGTAGAACCACCAGAAGTGTTCTCCCAGAATGGATACAAGGTAGAAGAAGATGTCAATTCTTTGAAGTTGTTTCTCAATATATCCTTGGTCATTATTGGTAAGCTTGTAAGATCGTTAACTTCAACCCTATCTAAATCTATATCTCGGTAATAAGGGACATGACTTTTGGCATGAGACAACAACAGTTTAAGCTTACGTTCTGAAAGAGTATTGAGAGACGACTCGTGCTCTTTTAACTCTTTGTACAGCTTAAGAATGTGACGGTTTTTAAACTTCCAAAGTAGTGAACTAATGATTCTATTCATTTATGTAATCCAATATCGCGGCTCCAATAATTTTTTTTTCAAAATTCTCATTACAGAACCTAATTGTAGTGTCAGAGAGCTCTTCTAGTAACCGTCTATTAGATATCAACTGCTCGATCTTATTTTTTATATCATCAGTTTCATCGAAGCTAAAAAGATACCCACTAATCCCTTCACTTATAGCTTCTCTAACTCCTGGCGTGTCATATCCTATAGAGGGTACTCCTACAAATCCAGCCTCAGCATAAACTCTCCCAAAAGTTTCCCCTAAGCCGTTGTGAGCCTTAGAAAGCAAAATATGTAGATCACTCACAGATAATATCTTGGAAATTTCGTCTTGTTCTTTATATCCAAGGAATTCAACATTCTTCCCTAAATTCAGCGCGTTGGCATGTGCTACTAAATTATCTCTATATTCACCATCACCGATAACTTTATATTCAAAAGGGAATTTCTCAGTATCAATTTTTGATAATATTTGTAACACTCCCTGAATGTTTTTTTGTTCTTCCAAGCGACTAAAAGTAACTATCCGAAATAAGTTATTTCCCCCTATATATCGGTTAGAGTCAGGCTTCCAAATGTTTCCATCGATAGGACGGGGAATCTTCCTCATTCGATCAAACTCTAATTTCGTGAATTGGGAGATATCGCGAGCCGTTTGCTCGGAAATAGTAATTATCTTTAATGCATTTTTATATGCTCGGCATAATAGGATATTACGGATAAAAACTTTGTGCCACGAGTTATGAAAAGACAACCTTGTTCCAGCGGCCAGTATTATAGCTTTAAATGCTAAGAAATTCGACAACACGCCATAGGAAACCTCGCACATATGCCCCATGACTATAACATGTTCATAATTGTCACGTAAGAATAGTTTGTTTGCCAACATCATGTTGTTTAAATCTGTGAAATAACCGCCTTTACCTGAGCGCAATACAGTAAAAGCGAGATCCTCGTCGAATTTATCGCTACCTTCGGTAAATGGACAAATTAGAGTCACTTCTGCTCCATTTTCTACCAGCCCCATAATAGTTTGATGAGTAGAAAATTGCATACCACCAATATCTGGAAGAAAAGAGCCCGTTATACATAAAATCTTCATAAATCACCTTTTCTATCACGCCAGATGATAGAGTTTTTGACCTTGAAACATAGACTTATTATAGTTAAAGCGATTACAAATACGCATATCAATGTAGTATCAACTTCGGTTCTAGGAGTTACGTATAGTATAATCAATGACAAAATTGAGATCGCTACCGACCAATCCCACAATTTTATCTTATATTTTCTACGGATAAACGCAAAACAGGAAAGCGAAAACACTACTTCGCTCATTCCTGTTGCTATTGCCGCACCAATGAGACCATATTTGGGAATCAGAATCATATTCAAAACTATATTTATCACCAATGTAAAAACTGTCAATTTGAATATTACGTCCGCCCTTCCCTCTGCTGAAACAACATACGAAGAATAACCAAAGCAGATACATACTGTATAAAGTAATACTAAAGTTTGAAAGGCGCTTAATCCATTTAAGTATTCATCGGTATACATCAAACTTATTAGATAGTCTCCTCCTACAAGAAAAACCGTCGCAACCGGTAGTGTTAAAGCAACTAGTATCTTCTGCAAAGTTTCAAAAGTCTGTATGACTTCACTATGTTCTTTTCTGACAATATACTTCGTTAAGACTGGTAACAAAATTGGCGTGAAGGCCATAAACCAAAAGTTGCGAACGATCACCGCGACTATAAACATTGCCCCATACAAGCCTACATCATAATTTTCCATGTAAAATCCGATAAGAATATTATCAGACCAAAGGTAAATCATAGATAAGATACTTGAAATTCCACTCAATATGGAAAATCTCAAGAATTCCTTGTCGAGTTTTAGACCCTTATCCTTAGTCGGAATTGACTGATAGTACTTTCTTATTAGAATGACCCAATAAAACAGCGAAGCTAGGTTACATACGATAAACACCGTTATAACAACCTTCAACCCAGGGATATGTAGTATTGAAACAATACATAGCAATAATATAGGTAAAACTTTTTGAAAGAAGAGCTCATTTAATTTAGTTCTTAGAAAATCTCCGTTAGTAATTGATATTTTCATTAAAGAAGAACCAACTGAATTGATGATTATATACAACCCCAAAATAGGGAACACTTCTGAAAATCCGAAGACAAAGTTTTCATCAATAGTTCGCTTACCTACATATAAAATGCCATACAGTAATAAAGATAGCGTTAATGGTATAAATATCGACAATCGATATACGTTTTTCAGTAGATGCTGAGAATTAGATTCCTGATATAGGGGAATAAATCGCATTACTCCGCCTGCAGAGCCTAAATTCGCAGTTATGGATAGTATTGAAAAAATAGTTAACGAAAGCGTAAACAGCCCATAACTGTCAACGCTTATTGTTTTCGTTAAAAAACTATTCCAAAAAAAACCACACATTAAGAACACTGGCTGCAGTAAGACATGCAGTCTAGCAGTGGAAAATATCTCTTTCATAAACTATCAATTCGATGAAAGGTATTCTGATAATCCAAGATAAATGGATTCGAGATTTTTTTCCGGCATCACGACGTCCCAGCCTGTTTCTAACGGCTCTGCAATCATACATTCAGTTGAATTAGAGAAGTATAAGGCCAAAAAATCTAGAATATCATTATCATTACATCGATAGTCATCTAAATACTCTTTTATAACCTTAGGCCACTGAGTTATCGCTGTGTCTCCGATATGCTTTACAAGTTTACAGTCATTGTAAAAAACTTTGCCCATAGTTATGACAGGTTTCTTGAGCAATGTTGCTTCTAACCCCGTTGTACCTGAAATAGTTGCTATAAGAGAAGCTTTTTTCATAACGTCATAACTATCTAGGTTCATCGCTATAATTTTAACGTTTGGTAACTTTCTCAACGCTTTATAAAATGAATATGGGTTCTTACCCAACATACCAGGGTGTTCTTTTACATAGATCTTATAACCCATTGGAACACTTTTTGATAACGCCTCGAGCGAAGACAGCTGGTTCATGTAAAAATGAGCATATGTCATGGTCGTAGCCTCAGGTTGAACCTGAAGTGGGAAATAAACGTACTTCGAACTGAGATCTGCATTATCCCACTTAAAATACTTTTTGTAATAAAAACGTTTCATTCGAGGAATCGCCTCTTCTACAAAAAGTTTTTTGAATGGATTAGGTTTTGAATGTCCAGAGTATTTTTTAGTTACGTAGTAATGATATGAATAGTTAAAGAATCTCTTAAGGTGCTCTTTTCCGATTGACTCTTTCTGTACAATCACATCTTTATCACGCTGGCTAATTTCTTGAGTCTGCCTGAACTGAGAGAGTAACTCTTTAGCCTTATGAAACATTTCAGGTTTTACTGGTTTGTACGGAACTAAGCTACCATAATAATTTTCACTCCAATAGGTATAATTGAAGAGTGCCATTCGCATCTTTGTACCATGAATTACTTTTATTCCTAGTTCAGTAGCCACGTAATACGAAATTAAATGTGGCATAGATGCGAATGCGTTTGTAACAATTACATCTGGTTTTTCGTTTACATATAGGTTTTCAAAGTAATCAAAAAATTTTGCCACCTGAACTAAGTTATTCTCATACCCATCTTTAATGTGTCTTCGATCACCCCAAACAAACTTCCATAGCGTTTCATCACCATATTTCTCTTCCAGCTCTCTGATGCGTTCATCCAAGCCTTCATATGTCATGTTGCTATAAATATGGCTTTCATAGAACTCATCCAAAGAATAGATTTTGTTAAATGGATGTTTTATTGTCCCGTCGGAAAGTTCGAGAAAGTATTTCTTTCCAACAACGAGTGCATTTATTTCTTCATCAGCGTAGATGTCTGATTTTAAACGAAATGCGATATCACTCCACAAGTATGAGAAATCCCAATCTAATATAAAAAATACTTTCTTCATAACTTACCTACATTAGCCATTCGAATATCTAGCCAAGCTATGATTTTTTCTAGATATTCACTGTATTCAGCTTCATTAAATTCATTTAGAGATGTTTGATTAATCATTTTAATAAGGTCTTTATCGAAATCAGCCTTATCAACATCAACATACTGTTTTGAATTAAGCTCTTCATATAATGATTCGATTTGTACGTAGTTAAACAAACCAATAGTAGGCACTCCCATACCTATTGGGCATACATTTGCATGGAATCGATTTGCAATCACTAGATTAGCGCCTTTGTATACTGACATTACTTCTTTAAACCCTTCATCACCATGCAATAATGAGGTAACACTAATTCTTCTCCTTCTATATTCGTCTGGAATAAATTCGAGAAAATCAGTAATAAATCTAAGATCTCTATATATATGAGGTACAAAGACAAGTTCCAGCTCACTATTTTGGGCTAAAACAGCTTTGGCGAAATTTGCAAATGTCTGTAAAAACTGCTCATAACTTGTACTCACAAATCGCGATTCGTGCATATCATTTGCTATATTAATAGCAATATAATTTCGTCCTTTATAATAATTTGACGGTTCGTCTACTTCGCAAAAAAAACCTGCATCTAATGTATAAATAAATTTGTCATGAAAATATTTATCGATGTGCTTAAATATGTTTTTCCTAGCACCATCATTGCGAACAGAAACAAGTTCATTTCTTTCTATTAACTTAGATAGGAAACGTTCAAACTTCTTGATATTTTTTTCTGAAGCACCTTGACCTGGATCCACGCCAAGAGAGTTAAAAAGTATGGGCGTTTTGATTTCGTCTAGCAAATTTAACTCAAGCGCAATAGAGGTACCTGTATGAGAGTCCTCTACCCACAACTCAAAATAGTTACCTCCACCAACTATTAGAAGGTCATATTCATTTACCAAAGATACAAATGACTCATCAAAGTACTTTTTCTTCCAGTAGAATTCTCGAATTTCTAGCTGGGTGAAAACAAATTCATATGAACCTAATGCACGCAATTTTCTATAAAAGCCATCATGGTTAGCGTTATCTCCAATATTACCGTCAAAGCTAGCCAAATGAAGAACATTGATTTTTTTCATAATATTTTCTTAATAAAGTGGTGATAGTTTAAAACTATCACCAACATTTTATTTATCATCGCACCCTGTATTATTTACATTATGACGCAATTTCCACTCACCATTCCCATCCTTAATCCAAATATGAGGACTTCGGAACTTATCTACAGTTTGATGAAATTCATCTTCGCTAGTATTTATATAATCAAGAAATTCTTTGAAATATTTAGATGGGAATTCTTCATCGTACTTTTTCACAAGGTAACAAGCTTCTTCCCTTGTGATTTTACCATTTCTAACTTCTTGTGCCGCGTCGTAAGTAGCTCTGCCAATCCCAAATTTGATTAATGTTGTAAAGTAGTGAAACGGGTCAATTTTGTCATCTATGCTGCTATATTTTGAGTAGCTACCCTCTGTTCTCACTGTATTTGCTTCAAATCCAGTATTGTCCACCGCATAGTAATAACACTCTTGTGGGTCCCACTTTAGGTAGTACCCCAAATAGTGAACCTCGACACCAGCGTCAATAAGTTCTTCTTTTTCCGGCGGGATATATGGAGCAAAATCATCTAGGCTGTAGTCTCCAGTGTCAATGTAATCTTTCATAGACACGCCACCAAATTTCATGTCAAGCGGATTATCTTCCGAGAAGAAGTCCATATTCATTAGTGGGTTCGTGTTTTCTTCTATTGCGTTTCCGTACTCAGCTTGATTTTCACCATACATCACTAACTTAACACCAAACTTT
>ENA-OWNT01004754-OWNT01004754.1-seawater-metagenome-genome-assembly--contig:-NODE-4754-length-11638-cov-4.249805_pt1 | contig 11638 bp, 5 predicted proteins | sample MGYA00238136_ERZ651165 | MGnify/ENA primary metagenome ERZ651165 (study PRJEB26861, sample SAMN08777766) | seawater metagenome | isolation source: coastal seawater | place: USA: Florida | collected... | reverse complement strand
CAAAGTTCCAAATTCGCACCAGCAGTCAGTCCGTCAGTTTGTGAGTCAGTCAATCAATCGCTCGGTCAGGTCAGTCACTCAGTCACTTCTGTCAGTCAGTCAGTCAGTCGCTCACTCTGTCAGTCCAAGGGGCATTACCCCTCGGCCAGTCAGTCGTTCACTCACCCTCAGTCACTACTGTCAGTCAGTCAGTGAGTCAGTCAGTGAGTCAGTCAGTGAGTCAGTCAGTGAGTCAGTGAGTCAGTCAGTCACTCACTGTCAGCGAGCGCCAGTGAGTGAGTGAGTGACTGACTGATTTCAGCGCACCTGCCTGCCTGCCGGAGTGAGCGCCCGACTGACTGACTGCGTTGGATGGACGAAAACGTATAGTATCTACATTCGACACTTATTCTGTATATCCACACACAGATTCATTGAAAAACGTAGAATTGTAATTATAGATACATACTCTGGCGCGAAGTTCTCTCTACATTTGACACTTATTCTGTGGTTCCACACACAGATGCCTTCAACAACGTAGAATAGTAATTGTAGATATAGATACATGTTCGGGAAAGTATCCATAATTGACACTTATTTCGCTTTTCCACATAAAGATGCATTGAAAAACGTAGAATAGTAATTGTAGATATGTATACATACATTGGTAAATTATCCATATTTGATACTTCCTCTATATTCACGCAAATGGGAGCATTGAAAAACATAAAATACTAGTTGTAGATACATATTGGTCGGTCCGGCGGACGAAGGTGTGGCTGAGTATGATTCGAGTGAGCTGACAGTGAACGGGTGAGCGAGTGAGTGGGTGAGGGTGAGGAAGAGGCGTGCAGTGTGTGGCGCTGAGTTGTAATTGGGGGACTGTTGTGACTTTCGTCGTGCCAGGTCATCGTCGCGGACGAGGTGTAGACACATCGAAGACGTGCGGGTGCTGTGGAAACATCAATGCCAAGCTCGGCGCCAAGACGTTCCAGTGCAGTCACTGTGGATACGAGGCAGATCGCGACGCCAACGGAGCCCGAAACATTCTGCTGAGGTACATCGGCAAACGAAATATAAGAGGTTGAGGCAACTCCACCGTTTGGGGTTACACCCCTTCAGGCTCTCTGATTCTGTCAGAGAGTCTGTCGCTCTACTAGAGATAACATTAGTTGGGAAACCATCGCTTTGTTTAGTTAATCATGTAACGTCGTCACGATTGCAGAGCTTGCATAGCAGGTGTGGTTGTGATGGTGCTCATTTCTCGAATCGGATATAGCCCATAGTCGAGCCGGAAGCAACATAGCAAATTCATTTTGATGATTGGAACGCGCGGTAAAGGTTAGATATTTACTTACGGTTACCGCTTACAACTTTCTGTTTCGTGGTTTGTAGAGTGGGGCTGTGTGTGCTTACTTACGCCTCCAAGTCTGTGTGTGTGAACGTCAGCTACTTTTATTGCTCGTCGTCAATGAAATCAAACTCCAAGTATCGCTCCTTCAATTCGTCGGGCAAACTCGCCACGGACGATACCTCGCTGTGTACTTCTTCTTCATTTTCTACCTCTTCAGGTTCATCGGGCAGGTACATTGGCTCAGGACTGCCTTGATTATGCTCAGCAATGACGCTCGCGGCAATGACGGTGGCGAGCTCATGTGTCGAGTACTTGTCCTCCTCAAACATGATCGGAACAAGACCACCTTTCGCTGGATTGCCGATCACTTTGCCGGTGATGCTGGCAGCCGACAGAACCGGTGGACGTTCCGCCAATGATTTTTTGTTTGCTGCGAGCTCCTGTCGCGTCATCTGGGCATGTTTGCGGTGCAGGAGGCCACGGGCCAATGCTTGCAGCTGAATGGCGGCCCGGTATTGCTCGAAGGAATACGGAGCTTCCGGTTCAAAGGTTGGCTTTGGTCTCGGTACCATGACGGTCTCCCCAACGTAGAATACTCGGCCATTCAGCGCAAACGCGCGGCGCTCAAGTTCTTCGGCCGCTAGTTCCTTGGACGTTTTCGCCCGTGCCATTCCTTGAGCGAGTAGATCAGCTCTCAGCTGCTCCATCACATCGTCCAAGTCGTCGTCGACGTCGTCGTCGTCTTTGCGTGACAACTGATCTAATTGCGAGTGAATGACTCTTAGCTTCTCAAGTTGTCGCTCCGCATTCTGCATGGCAGCGGAGTCTGGAGGATCTTCCCCTTGCAACAAACTAGCGCGGATGCCAAATCGACATCCCTTGGATGCAGCCGAATTGGAGCGCTCGACGCAGATGTAATAGGTGCCTGGTTCGTATGCTGAGTCAGTCACGTCAACGAGCAGTCGACCAGGCCTGTCGACTGCGATGTCCAACATTTGCCATGAATTGTCTTGGCGCGCCGGGGGTACACGAGCAGCCACAAAAACATCAACAGCCCCCCTTTTGACGCTAACTTCCAGGAGCAATGGAGAACCAGCCGGGACCCTGGCATAAAAGTATGTGCGCCCACTCTCACTGCTCGTAAGAATCTGGCGAATTAACACTTTGTCGATGGGGAGCGCTTCAGTTTTCAATGTTCCAGCCCTCAACAAATTGATGCGGCTGGCTCTTTCTTCCCGAAGGTGAAATGCGACCTGTCCAGCACCGTCTTGCATAGCTTGTTGGAACTCCTCGAGTTCTGTCAAGTCCAGGTTGGCAGCACCTTGCTGTTTCAAGCGGGCGAGCTCGGCTCGGCGCGCCGCGTTAGCTAACATTTGCTTCTTGAGTCGCTGACGGCGATCTCGAGCTCGTTTGGCTTCAAGAAGGTGCATGTAGTCGTTTTGCAGAGCTTCTTTCTCGACTTCAGCCTCGCGCGCCTCGTCCGTCATGAGCGCTTCCTTGCCGACGATCTTGGACGAGTCTTGCTCATCAAAGAAAGAGTTCCACTTCTCCAATGCCAGCTCGCTCGAGTCACGATCCACCAAGGTGGACTCTGCCTCGATGATGGGGGTTCTGAACTGAAAGTTTAACGGATCGTTGGTCTTGTCCTCCTGCACAGTGGCTTCCTTGTTGATGACATCATCGTCGTCATCTTCGTCATCACTAGCATTGCTCGGACGCCACCGTGGCAGATAGGTTTCCTCTGAAGAATGAATTAAAGATTTCAGCGAGATGTCCTCCAAGAAGGCTCCCTTTTTCACCTTCACCTGCTTCGGGTCAGCTGCGACAACGCGCAGTGGGTACTTCTCTTTCACGTCGTTGTCTGTCGTCTTTGTCTGCTTGCGGTACATTTTTGCCGCTTGCAACACCGTAAGAGCCAGTTGTGTTTTCTGAAGCTTCGATATGTTCGTGGCTGCCCTGTTTTTGGCTTCTTCAGCCTTGGTTTGGGACTTTTGAAGGGCACCCCATACACGCATACTGGAACCAATCTTGCCTCGTGCAAGGTTCCAGTTCCTCTTCGTTCGTTGATGTTGTTTCTTGAGGATTGCCAGCAAGCGTTCCTGTTCCTCAGCTTCTTGCTGTTTCCTGCGGCGTTCCTCTTCTTCTCGACGAAGTCGTGCTTCTCGCTCCTCCTTTTCGTCGTCCAGTATCTTGGGCAGGGTGACAAAGAGAATCTCATTTCCCGCCTTTTGTAGATATTTTTGCGCTTCCAGGTGATTGGCATTTTGCCGGCCTGATTTAGTCAACAGCGACCGAGCCTGTGATTGACGCCACACATGTTCTCGAAACTGCGAGCCAATGGGTCGAAGGACACTCTGAGCACCAGTCCATCGAAGAAACACGCGCCCTAGTTTCACCAAACTGTCTTGCGCTTTGCCGCGCAGTCGCGCCGCTCGTTCATACCTACCGGCGTTTTCGTACTCATCCTGCAATGTCTGACGGCACTCGTTGCCCATGGACTGTAAGTAGTGCTGCGCAATGAGGCGCTTCTTTGCAGCGGCACCGAAACGTCCAAGTCGCTCGCGTGCGTCGCTCTGCATTTGCAGAAAATGCTGCTTCCAGTTGCGCCGCAGATCTAAAAAGTGAGCACCGATCTGCAAAATGAAGCGCTCAGCTTCACATTTGTTCTTGTAGTATCTGCCTCTCTTGTGAAGCAAAGCTGTGGCACGCAACGTTGCCAGCGATCGTTCTCCAATTCCTGCAGTGCTGGAGCCGCCCTGTCGCACCCTTGGTGCACGCAGGAAACTGAGCGCTGACGTTCGAGCAGCGACCACTTTTTTTCTCTTTGCTTCTTGTTCAGCTCGCTGCTTGTCAGCTTTCATGGTAGCTTGCCAAAGAGCGAATTCAGCAGCTTTTCGTTTCTTGATTTCTTGTTCACGTTCCAAGATTCGCTTCCGGACACGCGATTGATTCAAAAATAAGCGCGCTGCACTTTGGATGACAACAACACTGTTGAGGAAACGACGTTGCTGTTCATGCAACGCAACCAACTTCCTGCGAGCGTGTTTTTGAATGGTGACAGCCGCGGTTTGCTTCGACATTACTTTGGGCACCTGCTTCGTTTTCTTTCGATTCTTGCGTAGAGATCCTTTTGGTGCGCGCTTAGCTGCCAACGCAGCGTTGCGAGCTGCCTCAAGTTCCGAATCATAAGTTTCTTCATCAGAGCCCCAAGTACTTTCTTCATTCGCCGCGGATGGAATACTCTGGTGACTGTCAGTGGTATGTACGACTGGCGTGACAATCTCTTCCTCTTCTTCCGAAGAGCTTTCTCCGAATACATCGACATGTAGCTTGGCAGGGCTCGGCTCTCTGTGCGAGACATTGAAATTGACACGAGAACACAAAGCGAGTAACACCTGATCAAGCAGATATAAATGAGTGACTAATTCGCAACGCCGAAACGAACATCGCGCCGACACCTCCGTGCCACAACAAAACGCGAAGCTTATCGAAGACGAACCTGCAATCGATGGTACTCGGCTGCTGAAGCGTGCTCTTTGCGCGACAAAATGCGGCGCACGTGCACACTGGACCAATCAGGACCACCAGAAATGTCCCGGATCGCGTTCCATCCCTTTCCACGTCTCTGGATGTACTCTTCGTCCAAACAGAAGAGTTTATTGATCATGGACTTCAGTTTCTTCAACGCCGATGCCCCACTCGCAGCTCCATTCGAACTGGAATTCAAGTAGTTTGCCTTGAGCTTGTCAGAGAGTTGCTCTGCAAGTTCCCGCACATACCACGCGACGTCGATCCCCAAGTGCTCAAACAGCGACACGGTGGCAGGTAAGCACATTAATGGGTACGAAATTGATCTGGTTGGCCGTGAAACGCGACCACGAGTCAGCAACTGCGGGATTTCGGTCCACAAACGCTTTTGTCGTTCAACATCATCAAAATGAATGCTGACTTCCAATTCTTTGACCGAATCCTCAATATTCTTGTTGAACACATTCACAGCGTGGCTACGGCTCGGACTGTGAGCAGGTTGCTCTCGCTTGGTGATGACAATGCAAACCTTTTCGCCCTGGTATTGCAGACCATACAGAGTGAACATTGTTACCCCTCAACAGAACATTGTGGGTGTGGCGTCCGAACCTGAAAAGCGGCTCGTAAAAACTGCGGCCAGTGGAAGAAGCCAAGTGTTTGACCACCGTCATCGTCGTTCGCAGAAGACATGAAGAACGGATCTCGAGCTCGCTTTTGTGCCTGAGCTCGATCAGGAGCATCCGTCTTGGCGAGTTTTCGAGGCGCGGCAGATCCAGCCATAAGCTCCAATCCGCGAGGCGGAGGCGCTGACACATGTCGCCGGACAATGGAAGGCCCGGAGCGTCGATCCGGCCTCAACTCTTCTCGTTCCGTACTCTGATCTCCAACGAGAGTGCTCTGTAGGTTCAGCATCGGCTACATGGACGAAAAAACAGAAGTTGATGGCAGCTTTGAGCAATAACCCAACGCACAAAGTCACTTACCTCCTCAATTGCAACCGGCTGCTTCACAGGTGCTGGACCGCGTAGTCCAAATAGTCTACTACTGTGCGATGCAGTTCCTCTCGAGCCAACTATTGCACTCATGGCCTTCTTCAGCTGTTTCCGTTTCTTCTTTGATCGTTTGTGTGTCGGCGTTAACGCATCTTTGCCAGACTGCAGGCGTGCGATCAGATTTTGAAGGCTGGGAAAGTACAGTGCCCATTCATATTCTTGCAAGTTGTCAAATATTTCTTCTCTTGCGGCAGCTTTCTCTTTCGATATGCCGTCAAAAGTGGCAGTCGACGAAGAAACAGCTCTCGTTGAGGCGATTTCGTCCAAATCGCACGGACGTGACTCCATTAACAGGCCATGAACAATGGCAAGGAATTCATTGTACGCAACGGGTGCGAGGTGGGTTGTATCCACCTCAAATCGATCTAAAACGCGTTGGTATGCCTGCTGCCGAGGCTTAAGCGGAGCAGCAACGTCTTCAGCTCCCCTGCTGATATCGAACAGAGAACACCGCTGCAAAATGTCCAACATATCATCTCGTGGCACAAAGCCATTTCTTTCTTTATCCGTGGTCAAGAACTGCGGAAAATACAGAACGCAAGTCATGACGACAGAACAAAGAATTCAACACAAGAAGGTATCGCACCTGCTCTAACAACTGCGCAAATTGCAGCCACTTATGTTGTCGTGCCACTTCTTGTGCGACTTGAGCGGCTCGCTCCGCTTTTCGAGCCTCTTTTGTCTTGGCCTTGGATTTTTGATGAGATGATGAATTAATGAGGGGAGCAAAAATTCTTCTAGCGAACCGTCCTTCAGTGCTGGTTCGGCGTTCCCACGTTTCAAGCAAAAGCTGAAGCCCTTCATGGACATTCAATGGCCGATGATTAGTCGACGAGTCACCTGAACAAATCACGTTGGGTCATCAGCATACAGCATGAGTGACAATGTTCTAAAGGCAAAATACAATAGAAATACATCAGCCATAGTTGCAAACGCACCATTGTTCAGAGCCTGCATTGCTTGGGATGACTGCAATGAGCCAGCAACACCGCCATCTGGTGCACGCGGATTTAGTTGAGCACACAATTGCGCCAACATGTCCGGGTGCACGTGGCCGCCCGACAGCAGGGAGCTCACGCAACTTGCGAGTTCTTTGCGATAGACTTGCACTTTTCCAATCCATGATCGAGCGTCTTTGTTGACAGGCTCTAAACCTGATCTGTCAAGATTTTGAGCAGGAGGGGAAGGATCGCCGTCGAAATCGTAGTCGAAACCGTAAGGATCATATGGGTCTTGTCTTGCAGACGGCCACAGCAAACAACACCGATCATTTCCGGCCATATTGAGAATAGACATGAAGAAGGAAAAAGTTGAAGGACTGTAGCTATCTGGCTTGGAAGAACTGCGGGTTTTCACTGAAAACAATCCAAGCAACTTGGCAAATATTTGCGCAATAATCGACTTCTTGCGGTACGCAACGACACTGTCGAGTAATCGAAGTAATTTTTGCTGTGCAAGTTGTTGGACACCGTGCCGACGAAGAAAATACTTGTAGATCATGCCGGGGGCATCGCTCACGGAGAGCAACCCGCTACGCAGGCCGGTGCCAACCGACCGTCGCTGTGTGGCGGCCTCTTCTTTCTGTCTTTGCAACAAACGTGCACCGCCATGATCGGTAGCAGACAGAACATCAATGTAAATGGACCAGATTTCAAATTCCAAGTCTGGCAGCAGAGAAAGTTTCTTGGTTTGACCAAGCTCAGGGTATACCGGAGGAGCTGATGATTTCCGTGTTAGCCCAGTCACAGGATCGATTTCATAGACTGGCTCGACAAACCAGAACTTCTTTAAGCTATCCGGAAAAGCTGGAGTCTTGTTCCCTTTGGTGGTTGGAGACACATCCGTTGGGATACTCAAGTCTAGGAATTCCTCCACGCTATCGCCATCCTCCTCTTCGGAATCAGTAAGATCCGGATTGAACCGTTTCGCCGGATTGTGGTGTTGGTGGTGGTCAACTTTGGATGTTGAAGGAGGAATTTTCTTCGCTGCTCTTTCCTTTGCTCTTGCTGTTGCCTCTTGATGGATGTCATCAATCGGAATATGGATAATACGAGGTTCTCCGTGTATGTCCCGAACGACACGCTTCATTGTCGACAGCTTGTGCGGTCTGAATTTTGCCTGTTGTCGCCGCTTTTGTGAAGCACCAGGTTGCAGCGCAGCACGCGGAGGACTGAGTACGATGGGCTCTTCAGCTTGGATGCCATAATCGCCGATACCGACAGTGGGAGTCAAGCGACCAACGGGGCTCTGACCTCGGCTATCACCCATGGATTTCGGCCATGGTGCAAATGCGTTGTCATCCCACGGCTCGGTCTTACGGCGCACGGTTAAGGACGGGCCCATCGGTGCCCGACCCTTTGCAACAGCGGGCTTTAATGCACTGAGTTGATTCGCCTTGTGCAGGTCCGTTGGACTTCCAGGGGTAGTCGGTGTACGATTCGATTGTTGCCCGAATCCACCAGAACGACTTGAATTGCGGCTGCGTCGTTCATTGCTGAGTTGCACTCGCAAAAGTTCTTGTTCATAATTGAACGCAGGGCGTGCACTGCTTGGTGCAGAATCAGGCGAAGCTGTGCCACGGCTAACCGAACCAATAGTCGGCAGCGTCGGCACATTAGCAGATATTTGTGTTCTTGAAGTGCCAGCCTTTTCGCGGGATAACGCACGAGATTTTGGTGATGATGCTGAATCCAATTGCGGGGTTAGTTGTGGGCGTTTTGTCTTCGGACCGCGGATGGTAAAAATGCCGGCGGCACCGTACGCAACGATCGAGCCATCGAACGAAAAAGTTACACCAATCAATGGACTGCTCAGCGCGAACACTTTGAGAGGTTGCAACGCCTTGCCGCTCCATAACACGACACTTTGATCCAAGGAACATGAAAGGAAGAACAAATCTTGCGAAACTGATGGTGGTGATAATGCCAGGCCAGTGACCCGTTGGTGGTGCTGCAAATGGACCGTTTCAGGTTTGGTAGCTGGAGGATAGCCTGGCTGTGGCAAACTCCACACAATGACAGAGCCGTTTGCCATACCACATACGAGGTGCGGTGGAGATGCATTTGAGCCTGGAACGCGGACGTCAGTGCTGGTATCGTGCATGTGAGCGAGCGGCGATATCGCTGTCAGCTGTGGCTTATTACTGAGGCTAACACCGTCGTTATCGAAGGCGTAAAAGAAGTTGGCCATTTTCATTTTTGGCATCTCCCAAACTTTGATGGCACCGTCCATTGAGCCGGACACAAAGTACGTCCCAGCATTACAGTGAAATCCAGCCACGCCGATCACTTTGGTGGTGTGTGCCGCGTTGCTGCCGACAAGCTTGCCTCGAGAAAATGGCGTCTTTGACGACTGCTTGCGACTACGTTTTCCTCGACGTTGTTTCGCGCTAATTGATTGCACCGATGCCATTTTCCAACAATGGAGACGGCCTTCCGATGTGCCGCTCACGAGGAATGTGACGGATGGAATCGTGGAATGGCGCAGAGCGTCTGGTTCTTTTCTCAACGTTGCCAATTTACAAAGAGCTGAAACAGCCTCCGACGAATTCTGTGGGGGGATGAAAAACACTGGTGATTGCGCAACGAGTACGATAACACCATCACTGCAGCCAACAAATGTGGCTTTCAACGAAGGGTCCCATGAGATTCGTGTGATTGCCGCAAAGCGGGAGGAATCTCCATGATGCTGCGATGGTCGCGGGACGGCAGGAATCGACTTGTCTCGCAAACTGAGCAGCTTTTCAATCGGGAGTGATTTTGACGTTGGTCCGCTAACCATTGAGACACGCTCGATGTTATTGTCATCTGTCAACGTCAGTAATTCAGAATGCTCGGGGTCGTACTCACTCGTTGACACCGTGGGATCATCGGGCTTGCAATGACTTGCAACGACTGAGACAATAGATTTTCCTGAGTACTGAGCGAGCACGATTTGGGGCGCAACAACTTCGATGACCAGAATTGCATTTCCAGCAACAACAAACAAGAGCTGCTTGGACGCGCTGGACGTGGACACTTTGCCGAGGCACAACTCTTGCGGAATGGGAAGAATGGGGTCGCGCTCAAACACATGCTCATGCTGAACCGGGATAGGAATGGAATGTTCACCCAGCATCACGTGTGGCGATAGACTCCAATGGCCAATTTTCCCGTCACGGCCACAAGAAAAGTAATCACCGTTTCCAGAAAGATTGGCCAAGTCGGTAACTTCTGTGGCATGAAGGCCGTGGTGCTCTCTCACTTTCAACGGCCGTGCTGCATAATCCCAACAAAAGACAGCTCCATCAGCGTAGCCAAGCAATATCTTGGAACTTCCGTCCACGAACTGCAACGACGATACGTTGATGACTTTGTCGCCTCCCCGTGTGTGGTCATGCTTCTTGATCAGCGTTGGCTCAGACATCTGACCGTCGGGTTCCACCACACTGCGTCGGTAGTCAATGCAGGAAGCTGCTCGGCCGCCAGCTGCTGCGATTTGTTGGGAACTTTCGTTGACGGACACCAAATCTACTTTTCCTTCTAAAATAACTCCAGCCGCCTTCGATACTTGAATTGAGCCACCATGAGCAAGAGTCCAAACGCTTACGTCCCCAGAGCGGCTACCTGTTACAATTTCGCCAGTGGCTTGAAAAATATCCGAAGTAACAATGTCACCACTGTTGTTGGCGTTGGCAGCACTGGTGTCACCCGGCTGTGTCAGATGTATCCGATCTTCTGGCACCAACGATGGCAGGAAAACTTGTACTGCCGCATGTTCGGATTCACAAAGACGGGATTTTTTTGTCGTTCTTGACTTACTGTCTTCCGCGTCAATGGGGACCAACTCCACGTACAAGCATACTATTCTGTCCACGCTTTGCACATAATGAACGTTGATGATGCGCACTGGGCCCGGAAACGAAAAAGACCGTACTTCGCGCCGCAAGGACCACAGCCTCAGCGCTTTGCTGTCCACTGACACAATCTGGCTAGTTGTTGGAATAAAAGCAACATGCAGAATGTTGTCTTGTCCCGACGAAAGTTGAGTTCGGTACTGCAGCGTTTGCTCAGCTGAGGTGCGCAATTGAGACTTGTGCTGGCGCGCCAGAGAACGTTGTTGCGTTTTGAGCTGTGGGCCCTCTGCTTTCAAAACTGTCGGTCCATAAGACGGGTCCGACGCCGAGCGCGGCGTGGGCATGGCGCTCGGAAACTACAACAACATCATTGCGAGCAAAGTGCAAATCACTTGATTCGCAACAGCTCCCCAATGTTGTTCATCACAACACACGGCCTGTGTCGGAAAACGCTGCGAGAAAAACGTATGGTCTGAAAACAACCGCCAGAGGAGTGATAGGGGGTAACCAAGAGTACCTATGAATGCATGCATCATAACAGCCACGTTCCAATAGCAAAGCAACCAGGCCGTGCCAAACAATTTTAACCGACTCAGCAACGACACCAATCTGTTGCCAAGGAGCCACGCAGCGCCCTGCACGCCAATGAGGTTTGCCGGATGACTCTGAAGCGGTGGATGGACGTCGGACGTTGAGTCCCAACTAACCACCGCGAACGACAAGACACAACAAAACGACGGACGGAGATGCACATGCAATCGAACGATCGAACGAGTCGAGTGAAGGAAGGAAGGAAGGAGCGAAGGAAGGAAGGAAGGAAGGAGCGAAGGAAGGAAGGAAGGAGCGAAGGAAGGAAGGAAGGAGCGAAGGAAGGAAGGAAGGAAGGAAGGA
>ENA-OWNT01004753-OWNT01004753.1-seawater-metagenome-genome-assembly--contig:-NODE-4753-length-11646-cov-3.744922_pt1 | contig 11646 bp, 6 predicted proteins | sample MGYA00238136_ERZ651165 | MGnify/ENA primary metagenome ERZ651165 (study PRJEB26861, sample SAMN08777766) | seawater metagenome | isolation source: coastal seawater | place: USA: Florida | collected... | reverse complement strand
AAACAAAAAAACAAAAACTTTCACATTTCAAGTTGCATAGCCAACTCAAGCAAGCAACCATCCAACACCAACACCAACACGACGTGACATTCAATAGTTTGTCCTGTACCTTGACTGCGATGCGGCGTCGAATCAAGCCTTGCATTTTGGTCACAGCTGCGATCTCTCTTGCCCGTTGCTCCAAGGAACTGTTGTTGATGTGGTAGTAAAAGTCTTGCAACCGCCGAGCCGCTCGATCCCGTTTCATTGTGTAATGCACCAGATGTCTCGCTTCCATCGCCCTCCAGTGCGTTTGTAGGCGAACTGCGGCCCAGATTCTCTGCCGGATTCGTCCGACTCTGAGCGAAGCCAACAATCCACGCACCATTCGGCCCATGTGTGTGACGGCAATCAAAATGATTTTCCCAAAGCGTCGCATACGGATCACTCGCCTTGCCAAGTACGCCTTCACGTTCCGGGTAATGATGTCACCGGAATCTCGAATTCGCTTGAGGTGCCGCAGCTTCGCCGCGGCTCTTCGGGCAATAGAGCCTCTCAGAATCCGCTGCAGCATCTGCGATGCTTTCGTTTGTTCAATCAGTCTCAGTCGTAGAGTTAGTTTGCGCCAAATTGTCCAAGATGGCGCTAATGTCCGTCTTCTCCAGCTTCGACACATCCGGAACAACCGCTGGCGAGTGATGCGCACCTTATGCGCAGCAAGGCGACGTTCTAACAGCTGTTCGAACGACAGATATGGCACCGCATTGCCACCATCAGTCGGAAAACGTTGCAGAACACGAAATTCTACAACGTCAGCGAAGGCGGGTAGTGGATCGTCTTCTTCTGGGGCAGAGTCATCGGGTACATTTACGCTGTCGTTGTTGTTGCTTGAGGTTGAACTTTGAACGGTGACGTCTGTTACTGTTGAGTCTGTGGTATCTTTCTCTTTTTCGATGCTGACGATGGCGGTCTCGGTCGGTTCATTGCTGGCTTTGGATTCACGATTCACCGATGGTTCAGCATCAGCATCAGCATCAGCGTCAGCATCAGCATCAGCATCAGCATCAGCATCAGCATCAGCATCAGCATCAGCATCAGCATCAGCATCAGCATCAGCAACAGCATCCGCATCAGCATCAGCAACATCGTCATCGTCATCAATGGCAGCAGAAGTTTCATCATCCATATCACCGTTGAGCGCAGGATTTGCGCCAATGTCAGCAAAACTGCCACCATCTTCGTCGGCGGCGTCGGCGTCGGCATTGGCACCACCATCGGCATCGCCATTGACGTCGGTATTTATATCGATGTCAGCACCTGCATGTCGATCTCCTTCAACATTGTCGTCAGCGTCGGCATCTGCAACCGCATCACCATAGACATTGGTGTCGGCATCGGTGTCACCATCGACGTGTGCATCACTCTCATCATCAGCACCGCCAGCGTCCCCGTCATCCGCGCCAACACCAACTTCGGCTGCAATATTAGCTTGGCCATCAGCATCAGCATCAGCATCGGCTTCGGCAGCAACGTCGGCATGAACGCCAGCATCAACGTCGGCATCAGCGTCAACGTCGGCATCGGTGATCATATCAGTGTCCACAAAAGGTTGGAAATCCTCCGCATCTACTCCAGCACCAACATTGATATCGACATCATCGCCGCCATTAGATTGAACACCAGTATCAGCTTCAGTGGCAGCTTCAGTGGCAGCTTCAGTGACAGCTTCAGTGGCAGCTTCATTGTCAGCTTCATTGTCAGCTTCGGGGTCAGCTTCGGGGTCAGCTTCGGCGTCAGCTTCGGCGTCAGCTTCGGTGTCAGCTTCGGTGTCAGCTTCGGTGTCAGCTTCGGTGTCAGCTTCGGTGTCAGCTTCGATGTCAGCTTCGGTGTCAGCTTCAGTGTCAGCTTCAGTGTCAGCTTCAGTGTCAGCTTCAGTGTCTGTACCGCCACCGGCACCGGCATCGGCATCGGCATCGGCATCGGCATCGGCATCGGCATCGGCATCGGCATCGGCATCGGCATCGGCATCGGCATCAGCATCCACATCTGCACCGGCATCTGCATCGACATCGACATCAGCATCAGCATCAGCATCAGCCTCAAACTCAGCAGCCTCGGCTTTGATGACAGCTGCGTCTTCTGCAGCGGCATCCACATCTGGCATTGCATCTGTCATGGTTTCCGATAGGCGCTCACCGTCGCCATCACCAGCGGCGTCTGTTTGCAGACTACGTCCGAAGTCAGTATCTGCATCTCTGCCTGACTCTAACTCTATCATTTGATCAGCTTCCGGATTCTCAGCACTCACAACAGCCACAGCCGCAGCCGCAGCCACACCGGCATCATCAGGGGCGGCGTCGTTAACGCTGTCAGCCTCGTTGACATTTTGATTGACGCGCCCGTCAGAGCCACTGTTGTCGACAGCGACTCTGCCGGAAACGACATCGGCACCAACATTTGCATCGTCCTCAGCATCATTGACACCTGCGCCAATGCCAGCCTGCGCTTCACCGTCCTTTGCACCTTCCGTATCGTCAGCAGCAGCGGTGGTGGCGGCGGCAGCGTCAGCAGCAGCGTCAGCGGCATCGGCAACACCATTTGGGGGGGGTTCCAGCGTTCCGTTGGAATCACCGGTTGCAGCATTATGAAGCCCGGCAGTAGCGGGCGAAAGCGCAGGACTGCTAACCTGAACTTCAGATCGAGTTCGCTTCTCTGGACCTGCGTTGGCAGTGAGGCTGCCTCGTGATAGTGAGCCAGCCGATCGCTTTGTGGGCGCAGCAGTCTTTGAACCCACTGATGCTTGCGACGACACGCTGGTGACGCGTTCGTCGATCTTGGCGAGTTTCGCCACTGCCGCGTCAATTGCGCGGTTTCGGCGTTGCATTGCACGTCGGAATGTCCCATCCTCGAGCTCTTTCGACAACTTGCGGCGCTACAACACACAAGTGCAGTGTTAACACGGCGACCACAGTTGTACAAGAACACGAGCGACGCTGTCTCACCTCCGAGAAAGACATGGTGGCGAAATCTTTACGGTGAAGGCGCATGAATTCTTGATTCAATCCAATGGCTGTCAATGGAACCTTCTTCTGACGAGCGAGTCGCCTCAGTGCCGCAACTGGCACGTCGGAGGTCGCAGCCGCACCAGTGTCCTTCTTCGCAGGTGTCGTCTCTTTGGTTGTTGCAGTTTTGTCTGTTGACACCTTTGGAGCAGACGGCACTTGGTCTGGTGCCCTCGAAGTTGGAGTTGTTGTTCGGCGCGCACGTTTCGCAGACGCGGCAGCTGCTGCTCGAATGGCAGGCGCGATGGGTCGAGCCACTTTTGTTGCTGCAGGCTTTGACGTTGCACCTGCGGCACGGGAGTGCGGATCCTTGGCAGCGGCAGGCGCGGGGGAGGTGACCACGGCGTGGGATCGCTTGGTGGGACGTGGACGCGCGGCAGCTGCGCCTGTCTGCTTCTTCTTCTTCGTGCGCTCGCTGGCCTTCTTTGCGGCTGCCGCAACAGTGGGTTTCAACTTGCGCCGTAGCGCCGCCTTAGCCTGGCACGTCATGGAGAGCACACGTGAATGAATCAACATCGTAGTTCGACTCTCGGTTACTTTTCCGACGAGTGGTGTGCAACAACACGCACCTGTTCGGGAGTGTACTTCATGAAATCAACAAGTGCTTTGACTCGCGCGGCGAACAGCTCCGCATTTTCAGAATCACTCTCGATGGCGGCAGTGGGACTCGACAATGGGGTGTGCGCGCCACGGGCAAAAATGTCACCTCTCTTGTAACTCAGCCGAGCTCGATGCGATGGGTGTTGCTCGACGACACTAGCGGCATGGAGTGCAGAGTAGCCTAGTTTTTTCGTCAAGCTCTATATCCACCGTAGCAGAGGGAAAGCGGATTAAACACAGTTGCCGATGATTGGTGAACAGTAGCACCAGGCAACGACAGTATGCGGCACCAACCTCGGCTTGGATTTTCATCAATGTACTCGACAGCTTGCGCTTTCGACGAGGCCCTCGGTCCAGTTGTTGGAAGAGTTTGGCCGACAACACTTGCTCCTATTTCACAGGGAGACAAACAGCAGGAACAGATCAATCAAAGATGAAAGTGACATCATTGACGCGCGTGCACACCGCACCTGTTGCCTTGCTCTTACAAGTTCCGTCCGTAATTTGTCAAGCGGCGATTGTGCTGAGGTCGAGGCATCGGTTGACGCGGGCCCAGCAGCTTGACCAGAACCAGATCCCGTGCTTCGACTAGAGTTACTGTCTACTGAGCCTAAGACAGTGCTCGATCGTGAGGACGCCGTTTTGTCCCGGCTGGTGCCGTCTTCTGGGACGAAGTTCCAAATGAGGTTCGTTTGCACTTTTGCAGCTGAGTCCACATCCTTCGCCTTTGCCAAGGCCTCGAAGACCGACGCCGGCGCAGGAGAACTTGCTGTGGCCGGGGCCACGGCAGGCTGCGCGTGGGAAGCGGCGTCGAGCGCAGCGTTCGCTGCAGAGCGCGACGCGGGTTGGTCAGAATTAGAGACGGGCTGCGCACCGCGGGGACTTCCAGTTTTTGACAAGGACAGGACTTCGTCGGCTAATGCGAATGGGGAGACGTCGGAAACGCGCGCAGGAGGTTGCTGGATGCCCGACTCATCCGAAGAAGGTGCACTGCCCGCTGCGCCCGGTTCTCGAACCGCAGCATCATCGGGTGAAACTGAGCCAACGTGGTCATCTGCAAGCGCCACCGCTTCGCTTGGGGCAGCGTGTGAGTCGGTGGACGCAGCGAGCAGCTCAGTCTGTAGAGTGAATGGCGTCGCTGTCGGTTCTCGCGGAGAAGGTGTGAACATGCTCGATGCCGATCCTTCGTCAGTCGTCGCGACCACATCCGCCACATCAGCGATTTTAGATTCCTGCGCGGTCTGCTGATTGGAGCCTGCGCTGCTCTTCGCTTCCAGTGCGTGAACCTGCGAGACTGGTTGTGGTTCTGCTTCAGAACTGGTTTGTTGTGTCTGCTGTTGTTTCTGTCGTTGCTGCTGCTGCTGCTTCTTCGCTTGCGCCATGCGGCGTTGCTTCTGGGCGAGCTGCTTCTTCTTCTTCCTCCTGTTGCGCGCCGCATTATTTTTTGCCATCTTGGAGTTGCGCAAAGCCGTGACGGGTTCTCAGCACGCCTCAAACCGCTGCCCCACTGCCAGCCCACACAGCCAGCCAGGTTCCTCGGGCACGGCCGGCCACCGCAGCAGGCCACAATGCCACCGCCGGTCGCGGTTCGAGGGAGTTGCGGAAATCTCGCCAATTCGGAGGCGACAAAAGGGCACAAGCAAACAAAAAAGCACAACCCGGTTATTCATATTCAACACCTGACAGTGTCGAAGCTACCTTGCCTCAGCACCAACGCTCACATGTGCAACAACGTCCATCGTCGCAGCACCAGACAACGCCAGGTGCTCCAACACACCAACAGATGCACGGACCAAAGGATAAACACGCAACACGCAACACGGCAGCCATGCATCAATTCAACGGTCAACACCCGACACACCCAACACACCCAACACACTGACACATTGGTTGACCGTGACACAGCGACAGAGGGACGGACGGACGGACGGACGGGCGCACGAACAGACAAAGCAAAACAAGCACAACGTAACACAACCCAAACGGACGGGCGCACGAACAGACAAGCAAAACAAGCACAACGTAACACAACCCAAGCTACACAAACAACCAAACCATTCACACCATCGAACAACATCCAAACAACCCAAAGCAATCTCGCAACACGACACATGCGTTCAAACAAGAATGACAACAGCGACAACAGCAACAACAACAACTGGCCGCTCGACACGTCCCTATTATATCGCGCAACTACGTCAGTGATGAGTGGGTGCGTAGATTGTAGGTAGTAAGTAAGTAAGTAAGTAAGTGCTCATTGTTTTGTAAACGTCGTGACGACGACAACCACAAAGTGACGACGACAATGTGACGACGACGGACTGACGACGACAATGTGACGACGACAACGTACGACGACGACGACGACAAGGTGACGACAACGACGACGACAATGTGGCGACGACGACGACGACGAAGTGACGACGACGACGACGACGACGACAAAGTGACGACGACGAAGTTCGAATTTCGTTCGTTCGTTCGTTCGTTCGTTCGTTCGTTCGTTGGCCCGCCGCCGATCGATGATGAGTTGGGAGAGCGAGCGCCGAAACCGTAAGTTACAATCAAAAAGCAATCATTCGCTACCGTAGAGTCTATCTACGGATTCTACAATGTAACCACAAATGCCGTTGATATCTAATGTATGCATTATAGTCCATAATCCCAGCTAACTGTTCTGAAATCCCCCTTACATTCCACCGTAGTCTCCCAAAATCTCCCACAACAATGCAATGGGTTATTGATGTACCGCTACAGTTTTTGGAATGCTGAAATTCTGGATAAACGGACTTTAAGAGCCCAGTATAGTCACTCGGGCACTGTCAGTGCACTGTAATCAGTCAGAATGGGAAACGGAAGGGGCGGGCAGCACGTTTGGCAGTTGGACGAACGTTCGTTCGTTCGTTCGTTCGTTCGTTCGTTCGTTCGTTCGTTCGTTCGTTCGTTCGTTCGTTCGCTCACTGCACTTCGTTTCGTTGTTGGTGAATGAACGAACGAACGAACAAACGAACGAACGAACGAAATCGAACGAACGAACGAACGAACGAACGAACGAACGAACGAACGAACGAACGAACGAACGAACGAAATCGAACGAACGAACGAACGAACGAACGAACATCTGCCTGCCAGCAGCCTGTGGCTGCCACTATGCCTTCTTTCACAATTAGTTATCCTCATTTGACATTACACTGTTATTGCCCTTTGTGGGCATTCATAATCCGTGGAATCTTAGTTATAGATACATTCTGTTCAATAAATATAAAATAGTGGTTGTCAGTATTATGTGTGTACAGTATTAAACAAGATTTTTGTGTGAGGATTGGCAGTGAATAAAATTTACAAAATTGATGGTGCAGACAGTGATCACTCGGCGGCAGCAGAAGGAAAAGGAAGGAAAGTTTGGCCTTTGGCCGTTCGCCGCTCGCCGTTCGCCGTTCGTTCGTTTGGACTTTGGCCATCAATCATCGATCATCGTTCGTCGCTGCGCCGCTCTCCGTCGCCGCCGCCGTCGTTCGGTGTACAGCACAACGACGAAGGCGACGACGACGGCGATCACGGCGACGGTGTTGGTCGAGATGGCGGTGATGGTGAAGATAGCGACAGCGACGACGACGACGACGAACGGTGATGGTAATGGTGGTCGTGGTGATGACGACGAATGTGATGACGGTGACGGCGACGCAGACCACCACCATCATCACCACCACCACCACACGACGACGGCGACGACGACGACGACGACGACGACGGCACAGCGAACGAATGAAAGGTCACAAGGTGAGGTAGGAACGCGGGAAGGAACGGAAGGACGGAAACGTATAAGATGTGAGTAAAGGTGGGGAGGAAGAAAGAGGGATCTAAGGAACAAACTTGTGCGAAACGAGCGAAGTTTTTTTGTCCAGTTGTTACTTTGTGGTTTGTGGTTTATTTGGACTTCCGGCTTCTGTGTCTTGTGATAGCCGTGTTGGTGCCGACTACGGTTCGGCGGACAGGAACAAAGTTGGGACCACGCATACCATGAGCCGCCTGGAGGAAGTTGTGATCTCCACTTCCATCGGAAAGTCTGCGGACGGGGACGAAGGTGGCATTCGAGTCTGGAGCCCTTCGTCTGGACAGCAGTATGCTTGCTTCTCAGGAAACTCGAGTGGGAAGGGATCGCTGGCATTCGTGCCTTCACGCAGGCGACAAGCTTTGCCATCCGCAAAGAGTGACTACATCGTCACGGCGCAAATGCAGAAACCCCTGATCAAGTACTGGCAGTGGGGCCGCGAGGACGTCCACATGAGATGTGCCACGCCCGAGAAAATGTGCGTCGTTTGCTTGACGCCCGGTGCTGGCTCGTACATCATCAGTGGCGGAGTCTCCGGTCGCTTGTACATTTGGGGCACGGTGACAGGAAAGCTGCACCGCGTGTGGGAAGGTCACTACCGCAATATTTCAGCCATTGCTGTGTCGCCCGACGGCTCGATGGTCGTTTCAGCCTCGGACGATGCCACAGTTCAGCTTTGGAGCCTCGCCGATATCCTGGATCGCAGCGTGCCCGCGGCAGCTTTGCATGGAGTCAAACCGCGCCAGGTGTGGAAAGGCCACTCCCTGCCAGTGTCTGCCATTTGTATCAGTGGTCACGGCGCTGCCACCGGCCTTCGGGTTTTGTCGTGCTCGACTGATCAGACGCTGAAAGTATGGGACGCAAACTCGTCGAAAGCTAGCGTCACTTTCGCGTGCCCGGACGTCCTACACTCAATGGCACTTGACCCTCACGAGCGATTCGTGTTTGTTGGCGGAGGAAGTGGAGACATTTTCCAAGCAAACCTGGAATTGAGTGGCTCGCTAGCCGACTGGCTGAAGCGCGACTCCAAGCCACAGCAACGATTTCGGGGTCATGAAGCCGCCGTCACTTGCTTGGCAGTCTCCATGGGCGGGCTTAAGCTCGTCTCGGGCTCCGTGGACAAGACTCTCAAGGTGTGGGACGTAGCCACGCTGCAAATTTTGCAGACATTCCGTGGCCACGACCAGCATGGACCCGTGTCTGCAGTGCGGGTAATCCTTCGTCCGAAGGAACTGTTCGCGAAAGAAAAGGTAGATAACCTGGTGCCTCTCGGCAGACTGAGCAACTTCGTCAGCGATGAGCACGAGGCCAGAACGACAGTCGACACAATCGCCAGCATTCGAGTCAGGGCGCAGCTCCCAGAAGTAGACATTGGTGGAGCCAATAGCAGTGGAAGCAATAGTAACTCCGACATTTTGACCGCCTCGACAACTGCAGAAGATGGTGGTGGCAGAACTCAACGTCGCAAGAGGCCTCGGTCCCACGTCGCTCTCTCCGTCGACCCCACCACCGTGAAAGGTGCAGCTATCTCCAGCCAGAGTGATCAGGGCTCAGACAAACAGGCACGCTTGGAAGCTGTGCACGAAAGTGAGATTCAGAGACTGGAAGCCGAGAAAGCCGAGATCCTTGCCCAGAATGAGCAGCTAAAGGAATTGAACTCCCAGCTGGATTCGATGCTTAGAAACGCTCTGCGGGCAGATCGGTGAGGTACCGTTACCGTGGACGGAAGGTCTCGAGGTCAACCACATTCGTGGTGTAACTTTGTTGGGGCCTCGAGCACACTTGTGCCTTTTATAAAATAGATTTTTGGCGTTGTACAAGTAATTTGTCACTGGTTAATTATTGTGGGTAATTTCGTAATTTCTCTGGTGTCGCGTGTTTGCTATCCGCAGCGTTCAGAGGGCAATCCGCTCATGGCAGGGCGAGCATGTCGAGCACCTTTTTGTATGACTCTTCCGTGAATCCCCCGGTCCCAATCGACACGTACGCGGCCTGGGCTGCAGCCTCGGCGGCGACCCGCGCTGCTGACGCAGCTGCAAATATAATGTCACTCGTGCGAGATTCACCGCGCGTTGAGTCACTCGACAAGTCCACGGAACGCGTGAGATTTGCGTCCGTCGTAACTGACTCGCTGGTTTTGTCCTTGCGTCTCGAAGAAGGCGCAGATTTTGCGGCCTTGATCCGCAAAACAAATCCCCCTTCGGCTGCGTTTGATCCTGCAGATTGTATCTGTAGTTCTTGGACGCTGCTGTTCAAAGTACTCTCTCCCAAGTTTGAGCTGGCTGAGAGATCCGAGACATTGGATTTTCCTTCGCTGTCACCGCCTGGTATGGACTCCACTTGTGTCTCAACTATTCGAATCTGCGACCAGAACGTAAAACTCAATCAATCAAGTGACACAGAAACGACCAACGCAACGCACAGCGCACGGACGCACCTTCTGCGTCCGCAGGAGTTCGTGGAGATCGTTCGATATTGGGCTGCGAGTGCTTTGGGCAGTAGAGAGGTCGACGTGGAGATCACCGTCTCCATCTTGGGCGTGGCCCGACTCAGTGCTAGTGGAACGATCCGACTTGGTTGGCGTGACAACGCTTTTACGCGCAAGTCGCTCTCGCAATCTAGGTGATTTTGACTTCATAGCACGGTAAACGACCAACAACAGTGGCATGTGTACAATGAGGGTCGGCGTTGACATCACAACAAAACATGCAATGCTTACCACTATATCTTCTGTTTGCGACACAATTTGATCGACATCATTCTCTTGAGCCCGAGTCTGCTGTTCGATCCTTTGGAGCCCTTCACGGACAAGGTCGGTGACCGTTCGTGGTCCGTCATTGTGCTCCTCATCTGCATCCGATCTCGGGGTGACGGGTATCGAAGATGCGTCGCCAGTAGTGGCCGTGCTAAAATTGTCCGTCGCTGAACCTTGTGATTGAGAAGATGCGTGGTCCCCATCACCAGATCGATAACCCCTCGTTTCGGAACTCTGTTCATCGTCTGTGGCGATGACCAGCTGCTCCCGCAGTCGTTCCATCCCTTCATTAATATCTGTTGACAGCAAGCGCTCATTATCGACAGGTGCTTGCCGTGAACGTTGGGCCGACCGCGACGATGCGGCTGCATGCAGCTGCTGATATCGCAAGCGGGCAATCTCTTGCACCCTTTTCTGGTGAATCTGCTGTTGTCGCTCACGTCTCTTAAGCTGTTCATGCTGCGTGATCAACTCATTGATGTCCCTTTGTCGTGACAGACGCTCATCGCTGAGCTTCAACAATTGTTCTGCAGCAGACAGGGAGGTATTTGGCGACCACGACCGCGTCACAGCAGGAAGCGGAAGCTGGAACATGCCGTCTGTTTCGGGTCCAGCGCCGAGGTTGCACTTCACGGGTGTTGGCGGGCCATTCGCTTGATCGGGGAACGGGCTTGGGGGCGCAGGGCCACGTACCGTTTCATTTCGCCGCCGACGACTGCTCTGACCGCCTGGACTAGCAGTGCGCAGATCTTTATCCCAGTTATACTCGCGATATTGGCGGACGACTGGTTCCTTGTCATAAATCGTTGTTCGCAGCGAGCGCCGCCGGGTTAACGGCATACTGCGAATTGCCTAAGATACTATTCCGAGGTTTTCGCAACGAATGTGTTCTTCGCGTGGTGGGGAGGCCACTGACCGCAAGGCACCGCGAAGCGAAAATGTCTTGTGGAAACCCGACGCGTTTGATTCTCATGTGTACTTGTTGAAGCAGCAGGACGACGATGGGTCTGGGCCGCGCAACTAATGGGACAGCAGACCAACCACTGACGTTCTGTCGACCAGTCAACAACATCAATGGCGTGGTCTAGCATAAGAGAGGCAGCAGGCTCTCCGCCTTCTCGTCAAGTGTCAGTGAGTATCAAGATACTTACCACCACGTATCCAACCGCCGGTACAGAATGGTATACAACACCAAACCTTCTCGAAGTGACGACGACCACCACCACCAACAACAACACAACACAACACAACAACCGCTCCACGAACCGAACCACAGCGGACACAGAAGCAACTATCAAACCAATAGGTAACATGGTCGTGATGACGACCACAAACCTACACACCAACGAACGAACGAACGAACGAACGAACGAACGAACGAACGAACGAACGAACGAACGAACGAACGAACGAACGAA
>ENA-OWNT01004752-OWNT01004752.1-seawater-metagenome-genome-assembly--contig:-NODE-4752-length-11647-cov-4.746067_pt1 | contig 11647 bp, 14 predicted proteins | sample MGYA00238136_ERZ651165 | MGnify/ENA primary metagenome ERZ651165 (study PRJEB26861, sample SAMN08777766) | seawater metagenome | isolation source: coastal seawater | place: USA: Florida | collected... | reverse complement strand
TGTGTAGATGGGCGTCAACTGTCAAAGCGGCGAAAAAGCTGGCAACGTCAATCAACACTCATGGTGAGCTGCGCCGGCTGCAAACCGGTACAAGTGCTTTCCACTGATCATGATGTGACTGCCGTGATGGTATCAGCTCCAGGCGACCACGTGTGGAAGTGGCTGTGGAAGTTGGTGGCCGTTTCAAATGACCTCACCATTCAGGTGTGTACCGCTGTGCGTGAGTACGGTTGGCAATGGTGTCCATTTGAAAGCTTCGATGCACTCGCGGTAGGATGCATTGTGTCGCGACGCAGTTCAATTTGCCGCATCAGTCCTCGTATCACGTTTTTTAACACGGGCAGAGGTACATTTAACCCCGTGGTCATGCAGAGTACTGCACGCAACTGGGTGCGTGATATTGATGCGATTGGTCAACAGGCTGGCTTTGCAGGAGTACCTTCTCGGGAAACACAGGCTGATATTTCTGAAATGGTCCTCGGCGAACTACGGCAAGCCATTCGGGTGAGGTCTCTCAAGTATTGTGAACTGGCGGTGAACCGCCACTAATGCACGGGCTTGTGGTTACGGTTTTAGGTATGTTTGGAGTGCATGAACGATTCCATTAAGCCGGTACTTTTCCACAAGTACAGCCGCAAAGTGTTTTCGTGCACGTACAATCTAGTAATGGTGTGTTTCCCTTCGTCGCGTGCACCGTGCTGCGCTATCGCTGTCAATAACACCGAATGCAACGCAGGCAACTTTCAAGAAAGGGTGGCGGCACGATCCCGCCGCACCGCAATGGGGTAAGAAGTTGTGTCTGCATTGCAAAAAGTTACCAGTCACTCACCACGAGAATGTTTGTTAAAGGTCGAATCTTCGACTTATTTGTGGCTGCACTTCAATTTTCGTTCTACGGGGTGGCACATCCATACGGTGCGCTTCCATGGTCTGTTACCTCAACAAGTTGGTTGTCAAACACGTCATTTGCTCCATGCTCAGGCCGCCTCCGGGATTCGAAGCCTGCTACAACACTCTCTCTGCATGTTGATGGTCGCAACATGCCGGTGATCTTGGAAACAGGATCGACAGGGAGCGGGACGCGGTCTGGCAGCGACGAGGATTTCGACCCCGACGCTGTTCCTGTAGGGGACATCAGTAGTGGGATTGTCGATTTGAATGGAGCTGAAGCAGTGCCTCGCACTCAAAGGAGCCCTGCTTCAGCATCGCATGCGGTCAGTGCCCGCGAGTCGGAAGAAGGACATGGATGCCGGTTACTAACTTGTGCCGTGTGTTGTGAACCTTCATGCAATCCACAGGTAAAGTGGCGAGATCGCAGCATGTGTAGATCACTGCTCAAAGTTTTACGAGGGCTACGCGACTTTGAAGCATGCTCGTCAAAGGAGAATGCACTGGTATTTATTCGTATGTGCGGTTGTTTCTCGCCCGCGATGCATAACATGCAAACGTGTTGCATAGCATGCTCTGGTGTGCATCATGGAATCGGGCATTTCGGCGGCGCGACGGTGGTTTGAGTCGAGTGGACGTCCTAAATCGACGGGAACTTTGCCCCCGCGTCCGAGGTACACGTCACTGCTGCCCATGCGATGGTGGACTTTGCATTCACTTTGTGCTTGGCTACCGTGCAGTGTCAACAAGCTACCGAGCGCAATCAACACATTTACGTAAGGACACAAGATCAAGATCGGTTAGGATTCACGCCCCATGTTTCTCATCGTTTCCTTCGCTGTGCTAATGGACAGGTCATTTCGAGAGTGTCCGCCAGGTTTAAGGTACGTCCAGTTGGAATGGGGTTGCGTCTGCTCGCTATTACTTATAGTATTGCAATCCTGTGTAGACGCGGTAGTATGAAGCTGAGCGTAGACTGTAGCTACAGACTGTACTTGCCCGGAGGTGATGATCGGCGAGCAGTACGTCCATGTGTGCGTTGCACCCGATCCGATTGTTTTTATTTATTTACTTTTTACTGTGGAATGTCCCCCCAACTTGCTAGTGGCTGCAAGGCAAAATCATGCTCAGAGAAAGAGCTGAAGGGGAGTCTGCTTTCTTGACAGTTATCGAGACTGAGCACGGCGATAGAAAGAACAAGTACTTTACGATTGTGTGCATGGGTCACCTTGAGTACATCGCAGCCGTGGAAGAGCAGGTTGAAATTCCCGCCGAATCGTCTACGGGGCAGCGAATGGCTTTGAAGCGAACGAAGCCAGCGCAATACGGTTCGCTACAAAACCCAATCCCGATGTCAGTTCTTGTTGCCTGCGTTTGTTTTAACCCAATGGACTGCATACCAGGCAACGCTCCATATTCTGGAACGACAGGAGTGACGGTGTTAAACTTGTTCTTCGCAGCTGACAGTGGGACGGAGTCCCGTTCTGAGCGCAAGAGTTGTCTGTCACTTCGCATAGCGTCCATGGACACTGTTGCCACGTGGGTCAATGCTCTATTCAGGCATTCTAATGCCGCCACCCGTTCGATTGCTCGCGCTGCGCATGATGTGGCCGAGCTCGTCATGGCAGATGAGACTGAAGCAAAGGTGAGGGTTACGTCGTCAACTGACCTTGCCTCTGTGTTCAAACGTGACGAACAATCTGTGGTCAGGCACGGGGACCTCCAATTTTAATAGTGAAGTCGAAAACGAAAAAGTCGAAACATGCTGATGATAGCTCGGGATTCATTCCATTTGGCAGTTTTGACCCCGCACCGAAGGACGTTCTTGATTCACTCGAAGTGAAAGTTTGGGAAGCCATTCAGCCTGACCCGGACGAAGATATTGAGGACCACGAGGTGAATCGGTGTTGTTGACGTAGATCATCTCGACGCCACGATTGACCCAAATTGCACTGCAGGTGCAGCCACTGTCAATTGAGGCGTTTCCACAGCTTGCCCGACAAGTGATGAAAACTTGCAACAGCTTTGCAAAACTTGACCCGAATCTTGCTGATGGTATTTTATCACACTTGAAGACAAGATCACCCACTGCATCACAGGTGCGAGTTTGCTTGCAGAATAGCTTTCGAGGTTGCTGTGTCACCCACGTGCTGTCCGTCGTTAGGTTGAGTACATGACACGAGTTTGCAGGTCTATTCGCGCGGAGGGTATCCAACAAAAACCTGTTGCACCCAACGCACGTGCAAATTCCCTGGAGTCGTTCCCTGGCGCATTGGACGACCCAAGTGATCAAAGTGAATCGGATGAGTTTGAAGATGTGGACGAATTAGACACTCTTGGTCCGATGCCGGTGCTAGATTTGGGTGTAGTCACTGGTTTAGGATTCAGCCCTGCCGGTGACCAAGTAGCCAGACGTAAATCGGTCTTTGACGCTGATGTTCTGGTGCGTACGGAGATTGCTGTGGTGAGTCGCAACGATTGCTCATTATACCACTGACTTTGTCAGCTCAATTGCGAAACGTTGGACGGAATGGATGCTTCACAAGGCTCGCTGAGCTTCGATGAAGACATTGACGATAGGGTAAGATATGTGTTCAAAATTGAATTTGGGCAGGACTTTTTTATGGACTTGTGCCGAATTTCTGGTAGACGTCTGAGGAAGACGACCTCGCATGGGAAGACCACGGACCTTGTGTGCATGCTGAAACGCAAACTGAGGCCGATGTCAAGATAGTTCCGCTGCCAGAATACCTTGAAATGCTGTCAAGGGTGGATGCGACCGACCAAGAAAGCGAATTAGCCAGAAAAGACTCTGAAATTGCCACAAAAGAACTGGAACTTGCGTCAACGGAGTCTGAGCTAGCACAAGTGAAAGCAGCATTGGAATCCATGACACAAAAATTTGAAAGTACACGTGTGACTTTTGAGGCTGCGTTGGAATCCAAGGGAAATGAACTGGAAAGCAAGATCGCCGAGAACGCGAAGCTGAGTGACCAACTCAAGAAGACTACAGGGCGTGTTCAAGAGCTCGAACAGGTCTGTGACAATCCGTTCCTTGTGTCGGGCACGTCTTGTTCAAACTCAGCGGCATATTGTTGTGTTTCAGGCTAACGCGTTGCAGTCACAGAAAGCAGTCGAGGCTTCGATGCAGTCAAACCAACTAAACCAACTGCGTACCGACCATGCAAGGCTCGTTGCCGAAAACGCAGCGCTGAGGGAACAAATTGCACAAGTTACGAATGAGAACAACTCCACGACGGCAGCGTATGAAGCCGAACATGCTGTTGTGAACGACGCTCTTGCACGTTTGCAAGGAGAAACACAGCTCGCAAAAGAAAGGGAGATTGAAATTCGTCAGGTACATGAATGTGAACATTTATGGCATCTGGTTGCTGTTGTTCCTGCTGACCGACGGAATTTCATGTTCAACGCTCTTGTGTTCCAGTTGACAGAATCGCAGTCTCGCACAGTGGCTGAAGTCGAGGCCCGATCTGCTGGCTTGGAGGATGAGTACAACGCGCAATATTTGCAATTGCAAGTCGTATGTGATGAACACACAGCTGTGCAGGTAGCGAAGCACCTCGTCAGATGAAGTAGTCAGCGCACTGCTCTTCACTGCTTGCACTTTCGTTGTACACATAGGAGGAATTAGCGAAAGCAACAGACGCTCACTTCGAAGCAAGCGAGTCCTCGGAGTCCCAGATCCTTAATTTGCGGACGTTGTACGGTCGAGTTACGGCCGAGCTGCAAGAATCTGAAATAGTACGTTGCCAAGACGTCTGCCTTCACGATACGAGTGTCGCTGATGTTGATGCGATGACCACAACACAGGCGTTGAAGCAAAATGTTGATATCATTGATCACGAAGAAACGGAACTTCAAAGTAGCGCTGCGCGCGCACGGACACTGTCGAAGGAGGCAGCCGACGCACAGTTCGAGTTAGAACGAGCAGAAGCACAGCAAGTGCGTGTTCGTAGTCAATACGAAACACAGCGCCAAGAGCTCACGGAGCAATTGTTGCAAGCTCAGGCAGTGTGTCGCTCATCAGAGCAGGTTTGCGTTTCTTCTCAACGGTGTACTCTCACTGTCGTTGTGATGACGACTTTCGGTGTGCTAGGCGTCGGAAAAGCAGACGTGGGCGCATGAAAGTGCCTTGCAGAAGCAACACATGGAGCATGCGCTAGCACTTCAAACTGCAAATATGGAGGCTCAATCTTTGCAGAAACAGGTTTGTGTGACGACATCTTTGTTGCATGACTTCATTTCGTGTTTGAACGCTCGCGGACGTATGCACAGCTGCAACAGGAGACAGCTGAAGCTGCCCGACTGCAACATCGAGCCATAAAAGTGGACGACTTAGACAACAGAGTACGAGAACTCAAGGACGAATTAGATAGGCAGCGAAGTGCGTTGCAATCGGAAAGGGATCAGCGATTTAGAGCCCAGTCCGAGGTACTTTGCTATTTCATGGTGCTTGTACGCAGGTGCATCCAATAACTACACCAATCTTTAGGCTGCCACGGCGGAGAGCCGCGTCAAGCAGCTTGAAGTTGAATTGCAGGTGCATCAACAAAGTTTGGTAGCGCCGTACAACAGAAGTCCTCAGCGTTCAGCTAGTATGACTGCGATACCCGCGGCAATGCGTGCTGCCCAAGTGCTCAAAGCATCACTGCCGCCAGCAACACCCGGACCGCCTAGTCCAATGGGTGCGTTCAAGTTTCGTGTTCTAGTTCGTGGTTTTGTTGGCGATATGTAACACACGCTGTACGTGCAGACATTGAAGCTCAAAACAGAGAAGAGGCGAAACTGGCAATGGAGCTTGAAATTTGCAAGCAAAGGATGCAGCAACTGGATGAAGAGGTACGTTGTGTTGAGACCGCTGCCGAGGAGCACCACGGAGTCAAGAAGTGTTGATTGGTATTATGCGCAGGTTCTAACTTTGCGCAAGAAGCTACTCCAAGCCGAAATGACTGCATCTTCGCAGGCACAAGCAGAAGAGTACAGTTCTCGATCCCATCAACATGCGTTGATGAGCGCCCAGTCTGAAGTTTCACGACTGAAGTCCAACGTAAAGATGTTGCAGCAGCAGTTGACCGCTGCTAGAGAGCAGGTACAGCTTCATCACGTCCCATTCACTGATCGCTGGCTACTGCAGGTGATAATCCGCAACAATTTGCGCAGGCAAGCAAGTACCGATCACGAATAGATGAGCAGGAGATGGAGTTATATCAGGTTAAAGTGGATGCAGAACAAACCCAAAAGCATCGTGTATCGCATGAATCTTGGGCACAACAACGCGCTTCTCGTGAGAAGGTTCGCAACGTGCTTTTCGAATCTAGATAAATGTGATCATTACAGTGACAATGAACATTCTGGCACAGGAACTGGAGAACCGTTTGGCGCGCGCCACTGAAAAGGTCCAACATCTTAGTGACGAAGTCCAGGAAGCCTCAACAACAAAGCGCCTTCTCGACAAGAGTCAAGCAGAGTCAAAGGAACTGGAGTCCATTCTGTCTCAGGTCCTTCATGCTGTGAAGTGTCGGACAAATTACCCCACGCAATGCTAATTGAATGGTGCTCTGTTGCAGATGGATCACACGAAGCTGCCGCAGCTTGAGCACGAGTATAAGCTGTTGTCGTCGAAGGCGAGCCTCCTTGAGGCGCAAACTCGCACTTTCGAAGCCTCCAACCAAGACCTGCACGCAGAACACATTTCGCAGCAGGCAGAGCTGGGTCAATTGCAGCTTAGCTTGCAGCAAGCCGCACATCAAGCTGATTTACAGCTATCACAAGCGCAGAGACGCCTCGACCTTGAGCTACAGAAATGCCGACAATCTGAAACTGCGGAGCTACAGGAGGCCAAAAGTCAGCTGGTTTGTTCGAGTATATATTTGCTGCATGCAGATGTTATTCCTCACACCACGATATCATTTCAGGCGGTGGCAGAAAGCGCGTTCCGTGTCGAAATTCGTGACATGAATGTATCACACGAAGAGGAATTAAGGACCAAGGTCAACATGGCCGAAGAATTACAATTTCAGAAGACGCAGCTTGAGCATCACCTCATTCGGCTTCAACGTGTGTTGGATGATACCCCCAGCCGTTACAAGGTACTTTCCTGTTTTTGTCTGTGGCAATGACGCTGCCCTTTAGCTGTCGCTGTTCGGTCGTTCAGGCGGAATACGACGCGCAATACGAGGCTCAGCTGCAAGACCGCGTCGAGTCGGAAGTGAAGCAGGTCAGCGATCATCCAACAATAGCACACTTTGCTCAACTTTGTCTCACGGTGTGGCTATTTGTAGACTGCACATTTGAGTCGAGAAATTAGTCAACTGTCACGAAAGCTAGCTGCGACAGAAGAACAGAAAGCTGAAGTCGCAGACCAGTTAGCTGCCACTCGTTTAGCCTCGGAAGAACGACTCGCCCAATTCAAGAATGACATGTTGGAAGCAACGACTAGCTCAAACGCAGCACGCCGTGAGGCGGAGTCTTATTCAGATCGCACCAACACGCTCGAGCAAGAGCTGGAAACTGTGCTGACAGCGCACTGGGAAGGCACTTCCCAAGGCGAGGTGGTGGCCTCTGCTTTGGAAAGAGAGATGGACGTGGCCATGCAATTACGGTCCAGATTGCAAGAAGAGTCATCTGTCCTGCAACGAATTAGCTTTGAGCATGAGCAAGCCACGGTAACTTCGGACGTCGTGCGTGCAACAGTGGTTCCTTATAGTTGTATCACTCACCCCTATTGCATCTCACAGGCTGAGCGACGTGCAGCCGAGCTTGCACATGCCAATAAGTTGTCCGAGCTCCAGCGTGAATTAGAGAGTCAGGCTCAAGCCCTTATGGAGGATCGCAGGACTCACACGGAGCAAGTGAAATGCTTAGAAGTCAAGTTGTCAGACGCTGAGGTTTGTTGTCGTCACCACTGAACGAATGCAACTCCATTCGCACTAACCTCAACCATCTCTTGTTGGCACTTCAGTCACAGCGTCAGCAGGCATCAGATGAGGCAGCAGACATCGGCAACAGGTTAGAAGTTGAAATGGAGAGCCGCTCGCAACTTGAGGGCGAGTTCGCGAGTGCCGCAACTTTAGCAGAGGCAATGGAAGCCAATGCTCAAACCGCGGCGGCCGAGGTTGACGAATTGAGAGCCGAATTAGCTCAGTACACCGAAGCTCGACATTTACAACTCAACGACATTGACGACGTGAACGAACATGCTGGCGCAACAATTCCAGCTGAGGAACACGCCGCCGTGACAGGCTTGATGGAGGAACTGCAGTTGCAGCGGCAGGCTTTGGAGGATTTGAGGTCTCAACAAGGGCGCGAGTTAGAAGCTGCAGACGGCTGGGCTCGAACAAAAGCGCATGAACACACAGTGCTGCTCGGCGAACTAGCCAAGGCGCATTCAACAATTGAGTATTTGCGCGCGGAACGTACCTTGGGGCGTGAGTCGTCACCATTGCTGCAAAGCAGAAGCCTCCACGTGTCTCCTCATTTGCAACGGCGCAGCGCAAACGCCCACATTCCTCATCTTCACAAGGAACAATCGTCAATCACACAACAATTGGTCGGCTCGACAATCCAGAGCACCAGCGCGGATTCTGGCCTCGAAAATATCTCGCACAAGGCATTGCAGTTAGAAACACTGCGCTGGCAACATGCTGCCAGAGTCGAAGCCGCAGAGTGTGGATCGTTGAAAGCGTTGAATGCAATTGCCAAACAGCGCGAGACGGAAGCAGTAAATCAAGTTGACGAAGTCGTACAGAAATGCGCAGCTCGTTACGAAAAATTGAAAGCCAAAATGAGCGCTGAGAGTGCAACAGCACGCGAGGAGTTGGAGACTGCCAAGGCAAGATTAGTTCAGGCAACGGAGAAGCATGAAGTAAAAGTTCAGGGCCTTGAAACAGTTTGGAACGCGCGCGTGAAGCGACTTACGGTGGAGAAAGAGGATTTGGTGGAGGTTTACGAGAAGCAGCTCCGTGATGCCAGCGAAAACCACAAGGCTGCGTTGAGTACTTTCCAGGCTCAGAGTTCCCTTGCGCTGGCCCAATGCAAGGAACAAAGCCGAATGGAGTTGGCAGAGGCTCGCGAAGTGATGGAGCAGGCCCATGTGATCAATGTGCACAACATCAAGGAGCGCATGTTCTCTGAGCAAACTGAGGAGCTGGAGCGCCTCGCCGCTGAGTCTGCTGCCGCCTCTCGGGAATCTGCCGAGCAGTTCGAGGAAGGTTTGGCCCAGTTGCATGCCACGTTACAGTCTGAGAGCCAGCAAAGGCTCTCTGCTCTTAACCAATTGGAGAAAGCTAACCTTGAGGCACAGGCGCAAGATCTAGAAATATCTTCGCTGCGTCGACAGCTCGAAAGTGCCGAAGAAAGTGTTGTGGAACAAACTGCTGCTATGGAACGAGAGAGAACGATCTCGCTCGAAGAGTTCGAGGATTTCAAGGCTGACAATGCCAAAACTCGTCAAGCGTTGATAGCTGCATGGGAGCAACGGCTCTTTTTGTCAGAACACAATCAGCATGTCAATGCAGAAAAAGCAATGGAGGAAGTTGAAGCTCGCTTCGCTGAAGAGCGCGACAATTTGGAGTCACAGCTGCAAGCACATCACGAAGAATTGTTGAGATATAGCAATGATGCAGTAAGTGTGCCACATGTTTTGGGCATGTGTGAGTGTTGTCAACTCAATTGTCAGTACTTCTTTTGCAGGCTGCGTCGAGTGAGGAAATTTCTGCATTAGAGCAATCTCTTGAGACGTTACGAGCTCGTGCGCATGTCGATGAACAAGAGTATCGCCAGGAATTTTTGGCGCATAAGAATGATATGGAGATGGAACATCTCAGCGAGCTTGATGCTGCACTTGCTCGCGCAACCAAAGAGCACCAGCAGGCTGTTTCGTGGATGAGTCTCAGGCACAGAGACGAAGTTGATGGCCTTGCAGAAGTCGTTGAACAAGCGAAGGAGCAAGCCGCTGAGGCGCGCCAAGCACTCGATGCCGCAAAATTGCGCGCTGAGGAGGAGCTGGCGGCGCTGCAGCGCCTCCATCGTAGTGACGTCATCGAGCTTGAGCATCAAGTTGAAACTCTTGAAGCAACCACTCAAGTCAAGCTGCAGTTGTTTGAACAGTCTCTGACACATGCACAAGTGTCGCTGAAATCCGTGACAAACATGGGATCGTCGGAAGACTTCGTGCGATTAGAGCAAGATCTCCAACAGCAAGTCGAGCAATCAAGATTGTATGAGAGCCGACTGCGGGAGACTGAGCTTCGCGCGGAGAATATGGCCGTCGAACACTTGGGTTTGATCCGTGAAGCCGCTGCGTTGGAGGGCGACTTCAATGAATCATTGTCACGTGTCGACGCAAAATATGCCAAAGATCTTGAGGTGAAGTCTGCCGCGATGGTCAAACTTCGGTCAGAACTGGCTGCGTCTCAACGGGCCGCGGAGACAGCGCGTCGGCAAGCGAAAGATGCCCACCAGCGACTCCAATCCGACGCAAAACTACAGGTTGCCGCGGCGGCGGATACTGTTGTGTTGGTGGAAGCACAGTTTGAGGCTCGTCAGCGTGATGCACAAACTAAAGCTTCTCGTGCGCTTGAAGCCCTGCAAAGTCGAGAAGCCAAAGCCCTCCAGGATTTGGAGCAGACGTTGAAAACCGAAATATCGGCTTGTGAGCATCGTTTGGTCGAAGCTCGACAAGAAGCAACATCGGCACAGTCAGAATGTCACGTTATTACAACAGAACTCCATGCTGCCGAAGTGACTTGTGCCGCAGACAAGGAGGATTTGGCGGCGAAGCATAGCTCTGCGTTGAAAGAGCTCCAAATGAAACTTCTTGAGGACAAGCAGAGCTCTGTTCAGGCATTAGAGTCTCGGAATGAGGTTGCATTGGCAACCGCAAAGCGTGCCCTGCAAGAAGTTCGCCGCGAACATGCACGCGAAAAAACAAAGCTGCAAGCGAATCTCGAGTCTGCAGCGCTCACGTTCGAGCAGGAGTTGACACAAGCCAAACTCGATCATGAAAAGGAATTCGAAGACTTGAGTTCCCAAACTGAGATTTCTGCGCGTCAAGAAGTTGTGCGACATCAGGAGGAAGTAGCGCGATTTGAGCACGAACAAGCCCTTTCCGTGGAGGCACGCCTCACTGAGTTGAAGCGCATTTTCGGCACGGAACGGGCTGAGGAAGAGGCAGCCGCGGTGGAAGCATTGCAGCAGTTTGAAAATGAAGTGGCAGCCATGCAGATTGACCACAATAACAAAGTCTCATCCCTCGAAGACCAAGTTCAACAGTTGAAAACTACACTGCAGGGGAAAACCCAGGCACTCTCTGACACGGAGTCCGCATTTGAGCAAGCACAATATGAGGCACAACAACGCCATGAGCAGAGTTTGCGCAGCACCATGGAGGCCACAGTTCGCGAAGCCGTCGACGCGGAAAGGCGGCTTGGTGAAGAGCGAGCTGCAACAATGGTATCCGTCGAATTGGCGAACGCCGAACAAGCTCTCCGAGCGGCCAGCGAAGCGGCACTGCTTGAAGCCTTGGGCACCCGCGATTCTTCTTGGAAAGCGCATCTCACGTCGTTGTCGGAGGAGTGGGGATTGGCGATCGAAACAGCTGAGGCAAAAACCGAAGTCGAACAGCAGCAACTGGAGGAGCTTCAATCCAAAATCTGCGCCGCTGACGAGACCGGTGGCGAGCTAAACGCTTTGCTGCAAATGCAGCGAGCAGCAGCGTCACAAGCGACTGCGGACTACG
>ENA-OWNT01004751-OWNT01004751.1-seawater-metagenome-genome-assembly--contig:-NODE-4751-length-11649-cov-4.527480_pt1 | contig 11649 bp, 7 predicted proteins | sample MGYA00238136_ERZ651165 | MGnify/ENA primary metagenome ERZ651165 (study PRJEB26861, sample SAMN08777766) | seawater metagenome | isolation source: coastal seawater | place: USA: Florida | collected... | reverse complement strand
TCTTGCGTACCGGCAACCTATATCCGGGGCCGGTCCCTGTGCTTTCCCGAACTGGAACAGGTGCTGACCCGCGCCGTGACCGAGGCCGGGCTGACCCGCGTCATGCTCGCCGCCCGTTGGTGGCAAGGCGAACATCAAGGGGCTGAAGTCACTTTGGAGGTTCTGGATGGGCTTGGCGCGGAGATCATCGTCGTTGGCCCGGCCCGACCTTCGATGCCCCGATGGAGGGGTTCGTGCAAGCCGCTGCGTTTGCGGGCGCAAACCCCGCCGCCCTGCCGCCCATTTGGCCAGATCGGTTTGCCTTCGACGTGGCGACGGTCAATGCGGATATGCGCCGCTTCGCAGGTTCAGTCGGCGCGGCCTATGTGGATCGTTTTGCCCTGATTTGCGACGATGCGGCCTGTCCCGTGCGAACGGGGACTTTCCTCTATTTCGACGAACAGCACCTCAGCCCCGCCGGGCTGGACGTACTGGCAGCGGCCTTCGGGTCAGACCCGACCCTGACCGCTGCCATCAATCGCAACTAGTTCCGGTTCGCCCCAAGCAGCCCCAACACCTCCATCAGGATCTGCTCGGCAATGTCCGGCCTGCGGCCCGGCGCCTCCTCAATCAGTTCAGGACGCGCCTCCTGGGCCGGGTCGATCATGGGCAGCGGGCGGGGCGGGATGCCATCATGGATGGTTTCCATCGTCTGCCGCCAGATCTCGGCTGGCAGACCGCCGCCTGTGACGCCCGACATTGGCGAGTTGTCGTCATAGCCCATCCAGACGCCGGCCACATAATCTGCCGTGAACCCGATGAACCACGCATCGCGGGCCGATGTGGTGGTGCCGGTTTTGCCCGCAACGGGCCGGTCGGGCAGTTGCGCCCGCTGGCCGGTGCCGTTGGCGACAACCTCAGCCATCATATAGGTCAGCTGCCGCGCCGCAAATTCTGAGATTACCCGTTCGCGGATACCGCCGCCCTGCCCCATCATCGGGTCGGTGTCGCCGACCAGACGCAGGTCGATCAGGCCATAGGGCGTCACGGCAGAGCCGCCGTTCAGGATACCCGCATAGGCCCCCGTCATCTCAATCAGCGTGCTTTCCGACGCGCCAAGCGCCAGGGCCGGGCCAAGCGCCAGATCGCTTTCGATGCCGAACTCCGACGCGACGGTACGCACCAGATCGCGGCCCACCTCCTCTGACAAGCGCACGGCGGGGGTGTTGAGCGAGGCTCTCAGCGCCTCGGTCAGCGTCACGGTGCCATAGAATTCCCCGGTATAGTTGCGCGGGCTGTAGGGGCCGGACCCGGGGACGTTGATCGTCAGCGGCGCGTCCTCGACCAGATCATCAAAGCGCCAGCCAAGATCCAGCGCGGTGGCATAGACAAAGGGTTTGAAGGCCGATCCGGTCTGCCGCATCGCCATGGTCGCGCGATTGAACAGGCCGGTGCCTTCCTGCCTGCCGCCCACCATGGCGCGCACGGCCCCATCCGCCGACATCACGATAATCGCGGCCTCGGCCTCGGACCCTTCGCGCACCTGGTTTTCGAAGACATCGGTCAGCGCAGCCTCGGCGGCCTCCTGCATCCGCGCATCGAAGGTGGTGCGGATGATCACATCCTCGGTGGTCTCGCGCAGCAGAAAATCGGGGCCTTGCGTCATCACCCAATCGGCGAAATAGCCGCCTGCGCGGGCCTCGGCGGCCTCGGACAGGGTGGCGGGGTTGGCGCGGGCCTCGGCGGCCTCGGATGCCGTCAGATAGCCCTGCTCCTCCATCAGCCCCAACACCACAGCGGCCCGGTCTTGTGACCGTCCAAGGTTCGACGTGGGCGCGAAGCGCGACGGGGCGGTCAGCAACCCGGCCAGCATCGCCCCTTCCGGCGCGGTGACCTCCGCCGCGGAATGCCCGAAATAGCGCTGCGAGGCCGCCTCGACCCCATAGGCACCGGCCCCCATATAGGCGCGGTTCAGATAGATCGTCAGGATTTCCTGCTTGGTATAGCGCAGCTCCATCGCCAGCGAGAACGGCAGTTCCTGGATCTTGCGCCACAGGCTGCCACGCCGGCAGTCGGCCTCGTATTCTGCCTCGCTCTCCCATTCATCGGGGTCGAAGGCCACGCCAAGGCAAAGCAGCTTGGCCACCTGCTGTGTGATGGTGGACCCGCCATGCCCCTCCAGCGGGCCGCGCCCTTCGCGCAGGTTGATGCGAATGGCCGAGGCGATGCCGCGCGGGGAAATACCCCAATGGCGGAAAAAGCGCCGGTCCTCGGTCGCGACGATCGCGTTGACCACATGTTCAGACACCGTTTCCGTGTCGATCAGCCCGCCATATTGTTCCCCCCGCCAGGCAAAGACGTTGCCGTCCCGATCCAGCATGGTGACCGACCCGCGCGCGCGGCCGTCCACCAGGTCGGTCATCGGCGGCAGGGTCGAATAGAGATAGGCCGTGGCCCCGGCCAGGATCAGGACAAGCGCCAGCGTCGCGCGCCAGAAGATGCCGAAGACGATCCGCCAGATCAGCCGGAAAAACCCTGTAATGGCACCGCGGAGCCCCCCCCTGCGCCGCTTTTGCGGGCGGTTGCGCCGCTGCCTGGCAGATCTTTGGCCTGATCCCCCCGACCCGGACCCCCGCGAAGATTTCGCAGGCGCAGCATTTCTGCGGTCTGCGACCAGCCTGCGGCCCGAACGGGAGTTTCCCCCGCCTCTGTTACCTGATGCGCTCATGCCTGTTCCTGCTCTTTTGTCCGCAACATAGGGGAATTCGAGTCGTTTGTGGAGAGCCGTCGCCGCAGTGCCGAAATTCCATACCGCCTATATTTTAGTCATTTGCACCACATCGTGCAAAAAAAATGCGACTCGGGCCGTGACGACCCACAAACCACCCCCCGTCACGTTGCTCTTGGCGGCTCCACGTCCTGCATTGGCGTCGTCTGGGCCGCAGAGCCCAAAACTACGGAAGGGTAACACCGTGAAACTCATCATTGCAGCAATCAAGCCGTTCAAGCTGGAGGAGGTCCGCGAGGCTCTGACCTCCATCGGCGTGCGGGGCATGATGGTGACCGAGATCAAGGGCTTTGGCTCTCAGTCCGGGCACACCGAAATCTATCGCGGCGCTGAATACGCCGTGAACTTCGTTCCCAAGGTCAAGCTGGAGATCGTCGTCGCCGACGCCATGGCCGACCAGGTGGTCGAAACAATCCAGTCCACTGCCAAGACCGACAAAATCGGCGACGGCAAGATCTTCGTCCTCGACGTATCCGCTGCCGTGCGCGTCCGCACCGGCGAGACCAACGACGACGCCCTCTAAGCAACTGTCAGAACCAGGGATAAAAACCATGCAAGTCAGAAAGTTTCTTCCGGCAGTTGCCCTTGCGGCCGTACTGCTGCCCACGATGGGCCTCGCGCAAGAGGCCGAAGCCGTGCCGACCTTCGACGAGATCGGCCCCTATATCATGACCACCCTGCTATTCTGCATGGCAGGTTTCCTCGTCTTCTTCATGGCTGCGGGCTTTGCCATGCTGGAAGGGGGTCTGGTGCGTTCCAAGAACGTTACGATGCAGATGACCAAGAACATCGCGCTCTACTCGATCGCGGCCATTATGTACTGGCTGATGGGTTTCAACCTGATGTATCCGGGTGAATTCAACGGCTATATCGGCAGCTTCTTCGTGCCGACCGTTCTGGACCCTGTGGGTGTGGCTGCTGCCGATGCAGCGCTTGACTATGCCTCGGTCGGGTCGGACTTCTTCTTCCAGCTGGTCTTCGTGGCCGCCACCGCATCCATCGTGTCGGGCGCCCTGGCCGAGCGGATCAAACTGTGGCCCTTCCTGATCTTCGTCGTGCTGCTGACCGGCGTGCTGTACCCGATCTCCGGGTCCTGGCAGTGGGGCGGCGGCTGGTTGTCCGCCATGGGCTTCTCCGACTTCGCTGGTTCGACTGTTGTGCACTCCGTGGGTGGCTGGGCCGCTCTGGCCGGTGCCATCATCCTCGGCCCGCGTCTTGGCAAGTACAAGGACGGCCGCGTCAACCCGATGCCCGGTTCCAACCTGGCCCTGGCAACGCTTGGCACGTTCATCCTGTGGCTCGGCTGGTTCGGCTTCAATGGCGGCTCGCAGCTGGCCATGGGCACCGTCGGCGACGTGTCTGACGTCAGCCGCATCTTCGCCAACACCAACATGGCTGCTGCTGCCGGTGCTGTCACCGCAATGATCCTGACGCAGGTTCTGTACGGCAAGGTCGACCTGACCATGGTTCTGAACGGCGCCCTGGCTGGCCTCGTGTCGATCACTGCCGAACCGCTTGCCCCGACCCTGTTCGGTTCGCTCTGGATCGGTGCTGTCGGTGGTATCATCGTGGTCTTCAGCGTGCCTTTCCTCGACAAGCTCAAGATCGACGATGTGGTCGGTGCCGTTCCGGTCCACCTGTTCGCCGGCATCTGGGGCACCATCGCCGTTGTCTTCTACAATGACGGCGCCAACCTGATGACTCAGCTGACCGGCATCGTCGCCTACGGTGTGTTCACCTTCGTGGCCAGCGCCATCATCTGGTACATCCTGAAGGTCACTGTTGGCATCCGCGTCAGCGAAGAAGACGAGATCAACGGCCTCGACATGTCCGAGCTTGGCATGGAAGCCTACCCGGAATTCTCCAAGGGCTGATCTTGTAAAATAGCTGGATCCGGGCTCTCCCTAGTACCGGATCCGGCAAATGCGGAAAGCGGCGTCCCCTACCGGGCGCCGCTTTTCCATGTCCAGCGACTTAATTGCCCGTGACAATTGTCCGCTAGGTCGATTGCGGAAATCAGAATAGCCTGCCGGAATCTCGCAATAGCGCCCAAAGGGAGGGGTCATCGTGAAACAGGTCGTCCTTGCATTGACCATATGGCTGCTGCCCGTCGCGGCCGCAGCTTTCGACATTCAACAGGTGCAGCCCGGCATCTGGGCCATAGAAGGCCCGGCCGAACAGCGGAGCCCGGAAAATTTGGGCAATAACGCAACTTTCGGGTTGATCGAAACACCCGAAGGCGCGGTACTGGTCGATCCAGGCGGCACATGGGCCGGCGCCGAGGCATTGCACGAGGCGGTGCGCGGCCTGACCGATCAACCCGTCACCGTGGTCATCAATACCGGCGGACAGGATCACCGCTGGCTTGGCAATGGCTATTGGGCGGCGCAGGGTGCGACCATCATCGCCTCTGCCGCGGCGGTTGCCGATCAGACCGCACGCGCCTCTATGCAGCTGACCGCCCTGTCGATACTGGTGGGCGAGGCCGCTGCCGGAACCGACCCTGTCTTTGCCGATACAGTGTTTCAGGACAGCCACAGCCTGACCCTGGGCGGACGCCGGATCGAAATCGCCCACCCCGCCGCGGCGCATACGCCCGGAGACAGCTATGTCTGGCTGCCCGATAGCGGGGTCATCTTTACCGGCGACATCGTCTATGTCGGGCGCATTGCCGGGGTGATGGAATTCTCAAACAGCGCCGCGTGGCTGGAGGCTTTCGCCGCGATTGAGGCGCTGGACCCCGCGCATCTGGTGCCCGGCCACGGGCCTGCAACGACGCTGGCCACAGCACAGGCCGACACGCGGGATTACCTGGTCAATCTGCGCGCCCGAATCGGCGAACATATCGACGCGGGCGGCGATATCATCGGCTCGGTCGAGGTCGATCAGTCGGCCTTTGCCTATCTCGACCAGTTCGAGGCCCTGGCCCGCCGGAACGCCCAAACCGTCTTTGAACAGATGGAATGGGAATAATCTGATAACAAAAGAAAACCCCCGCCTTGCGCGCTGCAGGGCGGGGGTCTCGATACGTTAGGGCGGGGTTCAGATCTCGCCCTGAATCCAGCTCTGTAGCGCCGCTTTCGGGGCCGCGCCGATCTTGTTCGACACAACCTCACCGCCCTTGAACAGGAACAGGGCCGGGATACCGCGAACGCCCAGTTGCATGGGGGAATTGGGGTTTTCGTCGACGTTGATTTTGACGATTTTCACCTGTCCGGCCATCTCTTCCGAGATTTCCTCAAGCGCCGGGCCGATCTGGCGGCAGGGGCCGCACCATTCGGCCCAGAAATCCACCACGACGGGGATATCGGATTGTTTGACTTCAGCGTCAAATGTTGCGTCGGTGACGGCGGTGGTGGCCATATCTAGCCCTCCTGAAGAGAATTTGCACGAGTCAGGGGCGAAATCTAGGGACGACGATGGACAAGGTCAAGCGACTGAAACACCCAAGCGCGATCATGTGATCAACGCGGCACATGCCGGCCGAAAAGAGGGGGGTACCATGCGTGCCCCCCAGTGCCCCCCGGTGCAGACAGATGGCGATTTCGCCGCCTTACGGCGTCGACCCGCGTGCGGCCCTCCTCAACCCCCGGCTTGCGCCGGAGGCCTCGTCGGCCCGCGTTGCCACGGGATATCGGAGAGGGTTGTGGGTCAGGCCCGATGGCCGGGTCTGAGGCACGGGCGGGATGCCTACGGCGGGAGTACTTGGGCCAAGAAGAAGAGAGCGGAAGGCTGGATGTCAGCAGGTCATCCCAGCTCCGTCGCGGCCAGGACCAGCGCTGGCGTGGTAAGCTCGGCGGGGAGCGGCATCAGCCGGGCGGGGCGGGTCCAGAGGATGGCGGTGTCGATGCGTTTGTCGGGGTAGATGGCGGCCAGCATCTCGGCATAAGCGCCCATCTGGCGGAGGATGCCGTCAGGCGTGTCCTCGGGCCGGTCGGGCGCTGTGGCGTTCGATTTGAAATCGACGGCCAGCACGCGGTCAGGTGCGATGATCAGCCGGTCGATCTGGCCCAGAAGGGTGCTGCCAAGGGTCGGGCTGGGGGCGGTCAACGTGACTTCGGCCAGCGCGTCATTGGTAAAGAGCCGCGCGAGGGCGGGAGTGGTGAGGCAAGTGGTGGCCTCCGCGAACAGCTCCGCCAGATCGGCGTCTGGCAGGTCGCCCTCCACCGCGAGAATGCCGGGGGCGGCGGCGTACCAGCCCGATTGCGGCAGGTCGGGCAGATGTTCCAGCAGCAGGTGCAGACGGCGGCCGCGCAGTTTGGCGGCGTCTTCGTCCAGCCCTGATCCGTCACCGGGCAACGCCTTGGCCCCGCCGAGGTCAGACGGCGACAGCGGCGTCGCGTCACGCGGGCGGGCCTTGGGGCGGCTGTGCAGCCAGTCGGGCAGAGCCTCGGCAAGCGACGCGGGCTGTGTACTGCGGCCAAGCGCCGTCCAGTCGCCGCTTTCCAGTCGCCAGCCCTGCCCCGTGGGCATCGGGTGGGGGGTGGCATTGCAGGCTTGGGCAGCGGCGAGGATATGGGGATACCAGCCTTCGTTTTCGCCTTTCGCAATGTCACCCGCTGCGGCCACAATCAGCCAACTTTCGGCGCGCGTCATGGCGACGTAGAGCAGGCGGTTGCGTTCCTCGACTTCACGTGCGGCGGCCTCATCAAACAGATCGCGCATGGCGGCGGGGCTGTCATCCTTGCGACCAGCCCAACAGACCGGGCCGTCATCCGGTGCAAAGAGCTTGGGCGCGCTGTGGTTGCTTTGCCGATAGGCGGTGTCGGGCAGGATGACGACAGGTGCCTCCAACCCCTTGGCACCATGGACCGACATCACGCGGATCTGGTCACCGGCGCTGCCCGGATCGCGCTTGATCTGCACGTCATCGGCCTGAAGCCAGCCGGTAAAGCCCGTAAGGCTGGGCACCTCCATCCGTTCATAGGCCAGCGCCTGCGCCAACATCGCGTCGATGCCATCCTCGGCCTCGCCCCCCATCCGGGCCAACAGGTTGCGGCGACCATTATGGCGGATCAGGATACGTTCCAGCAGGTCATAGGGGCGCAGGAAATCGGCGTGGTTGCGCAGATCCTCCAGCATTGCGACGGTGTCTGGGTCCATGTCGCGGCGCTGTTGCAGGACGCGCCACAGATAGGTCCGGTCGCGCCCATAGGCGAGGTCATGCAGCGCCTGTTCCGACCAGCCGCAAAGGGGCGAGCGCAGGACGGCGGCAAGCGACAGGTTGTCCTCGGGCGTAGCAAGGAAGGACAAAAGCGCCGTCAGATCCTTGACCGCGAGTTCGGCTGCCAGCCGCATCCGGTCGGCCCCGGCAATCGGCAGGCCCTGTTCCTTGATCGCGGCGATCAGTTCGTGAAACAAGTCCGACCGGCGCTGCACGAGGATCAGGACATCGCCCGGCGTGACGGGGCGGCGCGTGCCCTCAATGGTGATCGGCGTACCATCCATTATCATGCGCTTGATCTCACCCGCCACGGCACGGGCCAGCCGCACGGTGTGATGGTCATCGGCCAGTTGGTCGACGGGGTCATCCCAGTCAGGCTTTTCCTCGCTATCCGCCTTTTCCACCACGGGCCAGATATCGACGCGCCCCGGCAGGTCCTGCTTGAAGGCGATATGGGTTACGTCCTGCCCCACACCAGCGCTGGCGGCACCTTCGAACACCTTGTCGACCAACTGCAGGATCGGCGGGGCAGATCGGAAGGAATGGGCCAGCGCGCAGGATTGGAACAGCGCCTCGGCATCGCGCAGGCGTTCGGCGAAATGGTCGCGCATCCGGTCAAACCCGTCAGGATCCGCGCCCTGAAAGGAATAGATCGACTGTTTCTTGTCCCCGACGACGAAGATCGTCCGGTCCACATCGTCGCGCGCGCCCGACCCGGCGGCGAATTCTTCTGCCAGTTGCGCGACGATGTCCCATTGGGCGGGCGAGGTATCCTGTGCCTCGTCCACCAGAATGTGGTCAATCCCGCCATCAAGCCGGAACAGCACCCATTGCGCGACGCTGCTGTCGGCCAGAAGGCGGCGGGTGGCGAGGATCAGGTCGTCGAAATCGAGCCAGCCGAGCGCCGCCTTGGCGGCATCATAGGCAGGCAGGAAACCCCGGGCGAAGCGGTGGAGCGCGAGGGTTTTTTCCGCCGCGATGAGGGCGCGGCGCAGGGAGCGCGCCTCGGCCAGGCGCAGCATCAGCGCCTCAAGCGGCTCATGGATGGCCGACATTTTGGCCCAGATGGGTTTGGTGGGGAAACTGCCGATCTTGGGGCTATCGGGGGTCTTGGTTTTCGACCCGGTCAGAAAGACCTCTTCCAGCATGGCGATATCGGCCAGCCCCGGGTTGTCCCAGTTGATCGCCGACAGCCGTCGATGATTGGCGCCTTGATTACGGTTTTCGGGGTCGAGGTTCTGGCGAACGACATGGCAGATATCGCGTTCATCGCCGTCGAAGATGTGGCCGATCAGATCCGAGGTAGTGTAGCCTGCGGGCAGGCCGAACCAGTCCATAATATTGGCATCCGGCCAGTCGACCTCAAACGCCATGCGCTTGCCCAGAAGGGCGCGAATAAGCGGCATGGGATCATCGCCAGACACATGCGCGGCCAAAGCATCCACTGCACCCTGCCCGTCGCCCTCGGCCAACCCGTCCAGCACATCGGCGCAAAGCATCGCCTGCGCGCGTTCGTCCATTTCGGTGAAATTGGGGGCGACCCCGGCCTCCAGCGGGAAACGCCGCAGAACGGCCGAACAGAAGGAGTGGATGGTTTGGATCTTGAGGCCCCCCGGCGTCTCGATCGCGCGGGCGAAAAGCGTGCGGGCATGGGACAGCAGCGCCGGGGTCAGCGCGCCCGCGTCCATGCCCAGATGCAGCAGGTCGTTGCGCAGGTCCGCGTCCGGCTTCATCGCCCATTCGCCAAGCCGCTTGAACAGACGGTTCTGCATCTCGGATGCGGCGGCTTTGGTGTAGGTCAGACAGAGAATGCGTTCGGGCGGGACATCTTGCAGAAGAAGTCGCGCCACGCGGTCGGTCAGCACCCGCGTCTTGCCGCTGCCCGCGTTTGCTGACAGCCAGGTGGAGGCCGCGGGGTTGGCGGCGGTGATCTGGGCGGTGGTGGCCTCGTCAAACTGGATGCTCATTGGCCCACCTTCACGGTCACGGCGGCCATGGTTTCATCCCATTCGCCAAAGCGGGCGAGATGATCATAGTCGCCTTCGAACAGCACTTTCTCCATCGCGCGGCGAGAGGTGAAGCCATTGCTTTCATTGAGATAATGGTCAAGGAGATTGCCGAATCCTTCGGTGATCGCCGCAACCTCGGCGGGCGTCACCGGATGGTCGCGCACATCGCCCCCCGACCCGAGCGCCACATAGGCAATCAGCGCCGTCTCCATCGGCTCGCCAAACGCGCCTTTGGCGGCCATTGCGGCCTCTAGCCAGAGCTGTTTGTTGAACGCCTTTTCCTGATCCTTGGAGGGCGCGCTGCCGGTCTTGTAATCATATATAAGAATTTGCCCGTCCGGCCCCTTGTCGATCCGGTCGGCGGTGCCGGTCAGGGTAAAGCCCGGCGCGCCCAGTTCCGCTTTGCCCTCAGCCTCCAAACGCCACGGGCGGCCCATGGCGCGGCGGTCCCGCTCGGTGGCGATGAACCATGGGGCAATCTTTTCGATCCGCGCACGCCACAGGCGGCGGGCGGCGGGCCAGGGGGCGGCGTCTTCCAACACCTCGTCGGCAATCGCCAGCAGCAGCGCCTCTGCCTGGTCAGGCAGACCGTCCCATGTCGTCTCGATGAACCGGCGCAGCACGTCATGCAGGATGGTGCCGCGCAGGGACGCGTCCGGGGATTGGCGCAAGGGGTCAAGCGGTTTGAGGTCCAGCACCTTGCGGGCATAGACCCAATAGGGATCGCGGATCAGCTTTTCGACCTGCGTGACCGACAGGCTGTCGGGGCGTTGATTTCCGGGCGGCGCGGGCGCGGGCCGCGTCGCGGGGGCGATACGGGCGGCGGGTTCGTCCAGACGCTCGGCGATGGCCAGCCAGTCTCGGCCACGCGCCACCATCGCCTGCAACGCCGCCGCGCTTTCGTCGCTTGCGCCTTTCATCAGGTTCACGATCCGGTTCAGCCAGCGTGACGGAACGGTTTCCGTTTCCGCATCGCGTTTGGCACGGCAAAGCCAGACCTCCGCCCCCGTCACCGATTGCTGGAAATCATGCGCAGACAGGCCAATGACCCGATCTGGCAGCCGCAGCCCCGCCTTGGCCCGCATCCAACGGTTGAGCCAGGGGTCCGCGCCCGGGGCTGAGGGCCAGGAGCCTTCGTTCAGCCCCGCCAGAATGACCAGATCGGCGCCCATGACACGCGCCTCCAACGTGCCCCAGATCATGATGTCGGGGTGCGGGGCCAGCGGATCGCGCGCCTCTTCCTCTCGCAGCACGGCCCCCACGAAATCGCGGTATTCAGCGGCGGTCATGATGCCGCCCGCATCGGATTCGCGTTCCAGCGCCTGCATCTGGGCAAGGGCCTTTTCGCCCTCGTCCTTTTGCCACAGCGCCCCCGCGCCCTCGGCCCCGGGACCAGCGGCCAGCAGGCGAACCGCCGCAAGATGCTTGGTCACGTGGTCGGCCAGCGGCTGCGGCCCCGGCGCGTGCAAGGTCAGCGCCGCGTCCGCGGCCCATACCACCCAGCCCATCGCGCCGGGATCGGTATCGCGTTTTGCGGCCCAGTCCACCAGATCGGCACGGGTCGGAAAGGGCAGCTTGCCACGCAGCAGTTGCAGTTCCAGATCGCGGGTGCGGCGCAGGTGATCACCCCGGTCATCACGGCCCGAATGGGTCAGCGGATGCTTCAACAGGACCAGCAGATCCTCTGCCGTCATCCGTTCGGCCAGCCC
>ENA-OWNT01004749-OWNT01004749.1-seawater-metagenome-genome-assembly--contig:-NODE-4749-length-11656-cov-3.979446_pt1 | contig 11656 bp, 10 predicted proteins | sample MGYA00238136_ERZ651165 | MGnify/ENA primary metagenome ERZ651165 (study PRJEB26861, sample SAMN08777766) | seawater metagenome | isolation source: coastal seawater | place: USA: Florida | collected... | reverse complement strand
GGGGCCTCCATCCTCGCCGGGCAGGACACCTCCTACGACTTCCAGGACGACCGGGGCGAGCTCTACACCGCCTACTACCTGGACGCGTTCACCTTGGGCGTCCGCCTCGACCTGCCCCTGGCGCGTCGCATCGTGTACCCCTTCGTCGCCGGCCGCGGGGCCCTGCAGTGGCAGCGCATCCGCCTCGACGACGACATCACCGACCGCGACAGCCCCGGGCAGTACCAGACCAGCGCCGTGTCCCCCGGGTACGAGGTGGTGGGCGGCATCGAGCTGCGCACTCCGCAGGGCCGCGGGCACTTCGCCGCCGCCTGGACCCTCGAGCTGGGCCGCGCAGCGATGCAGGAGTCCACCTTCGCCGAGCTCGGCACCCTCACCGCCCACGGCTACCTCGTGCGCACGGGCATCGGGGTCCGCTACTGAACGGCCACCGACCCGTGCTGTAAGCTCCGCCCATGGAGCTCTGCATCGCCTTCATGGGGTTCATCCCCTTCCTGCTCGTCGGGGCCGTCATCCTCGGCTTCGCCTTCTGGATGAACTCCCGGCACGAGGAGGCCATGAAGCAGGTGGCCACGACCCATGGCCTCCGCTTCCACGAGGGGGGCGTCTTCGGCGGGAACTGCAAGGTCGAGGGGGAGATCGACGACACCCACGTCATCGTCGACACCTACACCAGCGGCTCCGGCAAGAACAAGTCCACCTACACCCGCTTCCGCGTCAAGGACCTCGCCATCGACCCGTCGCTCTCGGTGGGCAGCGAGGGCGTGCTGTCCTTCATCGGCAAGGCCTTCCAGGGGCAGGACTACGAGGTCGGCGACAAGGCCTTCGACGACGCCGTGCTCGTCCGAGGAGGCCACACGGCCGATGTCTGTGCCACCTTCGACGTGAACACCCGGCAGGCGGTCTACAAGGCCGTCAACAACAGCTGGAAGCTGACGGGCAGCGAGTGGAGCCTGCGGCGCAGCGGCCGCATGAGTGATGCCCGCCAGATGAGCGTCCTGATCGAGCGGGGCGTGGAGGCCGCGCGTGCGACCCGACGCCGCGACGGCACCGTCCTGGAGCGGCTCGAGCGCATCTACCGCGACGACCCCCAGCCTCGGGTGCGGGCCCACGCCCTGAAGGAGCGCGTGAAGCTGAAGCCCGCCATGGATGCGGCGGAGCTGCACGAGCTCGCCCAGGACCCATCCTGGATGGGCCTCGTGGCGGCCCATGCCCTCGGCACCGACGCCGCCATCGAGCACCTGCACTTCGCCATGGAGAACGGCGAGCCTCCTGGGGTGCGCATGACCGCGGCCGAGATGCTGGCGGCCAGCTCGGACCCCCGCGTGGACCGCGCCCGCGTCGAGAAGGTGTTCCGCTTCGCCGTAGAGCACGAGCCGTGGATCGACCGCGCCATCCGGGGCCTGGAGAAGGTGGGCACGGTCGACGCCGTCCCGGTGCTGCTCGAGTACGCCGACGGCTTCTTGCCCAGCGCACGGAAGACCGCGGCCAAGAAGGCCGTCCGCGCCATCCAGAGCCGCATCGGCGGGGCCGGTCGCGGGCAGCTCGCCATCGCGCAGGCCCAGGGCGGCGAGCTGTCGGAGGTCGAGGTGAAGCAGCGAGGCGCCCTGTCTCAGGCAGCGAAGCAGCCGGAGCGATAGCCTCCTCTCCAGCTTCGGAGAGTGCGATGCCCGTCCACCTGGTCGACACCGGCTACACCGGCGTGCCCGGCTGTGCCGCCGCCTACATCGTCCCCCACGACGACGGCGCCATGATCGTCGAGACCAACACCGCCCACTCGGTGCCCACCCTGCTCGCGGCGCTCGGCGGGCTGGAGCTGCGCCCCGAAGACGTGACGGACATCGTCATCACTCACATCCACCTCGACCATGCCGGCGGCGCCGGCGCCCTGCTGGCGGCGTGTCCCAACGCCCGGCTGCTCGCCCATCCCCGGGCAGCCCCCCACGCCATCGACCCCAGCAAGCTCGTCGCCAGCGCAACCCAGGTCTACGGCGCCGAGCGCTTCGAGGCGCTCTACGGCACCATCGAGCCCATCCCCGCCGACCGCGTGCAGGCCATGGGCGACGACGAGGTCGCCACCATCGGCGGCCATACCGTGCGCTTCCTCCACACCCGGGGCCACGCCAACCACCACTTCTGCGTCTTCGACGAGACCGAGTCCGCCCTGTTCACCGGCGACAGCTTCGGCATCCGCTACCCGCAGCTGGGGGGCCGGATCTTCCCGTCCACCTCCCCCACCGACTTCGACGCCGAGCTCGCCATCGCCAGCATCCGGCGTCTGGTGGCCACCGGGGCCGACACCGCCTGGCTCACCCACTTCGGTGCCGTGCACGACCTCGCCGCCGCCGGTGACACCCTGATCCGGCAGCTCGAGGCGTGCGGCCGGGTGGTCGACGAAGCGGATGCCAGCGGCCTGGCGGGCGACGCCCTGTTCGCCCACACCGGCGCCTGGGTCGACCAGTTCTTCGCCGACCTGGTGCCCGAGGCCACCGAGGTCCAGCGACACCTCCTCGAGGTCGACCGCTCCCTGAACGGGCAGGGCCTGGCCGTGGCGGTCGAGCGCCGTCGTCGACGCCGGTCACGGGCCGCTCAGGGCGCATGATCAAGCTCCGCGACCTGCGCAAGAGCTACCGCGTGGGCGACCGGGACATCCCGGTCATCCGCGGCGTGAACCTCGACGTCGCCGAGGGGGAGCTCGTGGCCTTCATGGGGAGCTCGGGCAGCGGCAAGTCCACCCTGCTCAACGTGCTGGGGCTCCTCGACGACCACGACAGCGGCACCTACCACCTGGCGGGCGAGCTGGTGGAGGACCTGTCCGAGGCGCGGGCCGCCACCCTGCGCAACCAGTGGATCGGCTTCGTGTTCCAGTCCTTCCACCTGCTGCCCTTCAAGACCGCCGCGGAGAACGTGGCCCTTCCCCTGTCCTACCGCCGCATGAGCCGGCGGGAGCGTCGCGAGCGCAGCCTGCACGGCCTCGCGCAGGTGGGCCTGGCCGACTGGGCGGACCACCACCCCAACCAGCTCTCGGGCGGGCAGAAGCAGCGCGTCGCCATCGCTCGGGCGCTGGTCACCGAGCCCCGCGTGGTGCTGGCCGACGAGCCCACCGGCGCACTGGACACCGCCACCTCCTACGAGATCATGGACCTCCTCCAGGAGGTGAACCGCCGCGGCAACACCATGGTCGTCGTCACCCACGAGCCGGACATCGCCGCCCGCTGCCACCGCACCATCCACCTACGCGATGGCCTCATCGTCGACGGCGACGACCACCCGTGATCGACGGCCTGCAGGAGATGCTGGTCGACGTGGCTCGACACCCGCTGCGGTCCGCCCTCACGGCCCTGTCCGTGGCCTGGGGCACCTTCATGCTCGTGGTGCTCCTCGGCCTCGGCGACGGCCTGCAGAACAGCGTGCGCTGGCAGTTCCGGGACGACGCCACCAACAGCATCTGGGTCTACCGGGGCGAGACCAGCATGGCCTACATGGGTCACCCCGTCGGCCGGTCGATCCGCTTCGAGGAAGCCGACATCGACCGCATCCGCCCCCTCCCAGGGGTCGACAAGCTCACCGGCCGCTTCTACCCCCCGGGGCGCCAAGCCATCCTCGCCGTGGGCGACCGCTCGGCGGCCTTCGGCGTGCGCAGCGTGCACCCCGATCACCGCTACCTGGAGAACACCCTGGTCGTAGCAGGGCGCTTCCTCAACGACCTCGACCTCGACGACAAGCGCAAGGTCATCGTCATCGGGCGGGAGGTCGCTACCTTCCTCTTCCGCGGCCTGCCCGACGCCCAGATCCTCGGGCGATGGATCACCCTCGCCACCACCCCGTTCCGGGTGGTGGGGGTCTTCGAGGACGTAGGCGGCGAGGGCGAGATGACCCAGGTGTACGTCCCCATCACCACCGCGCGCACGGTGTTCCGCGGCGGCGACCGCGTCCATCAGCTGATGTTCACCGTGGGCGACGCCTCCGTGGAGGAGAGCGAGCGCCTCACCGAGCTCGTCACCCGCCAGATCGCCACCGCACATCAGGTCCACCCCGACGACCGCAAGGCCTTCCGGGTGCGCAACAACGTCGAGCAGTATGCGCAGCTCGCCTCGGTGTTCGAGATGCTGTCGGCCTTCACCTGGGTGGTGGGCATCGGCACCGTGCTCGCCGGTGCGGTCGGGGTGGGCAACATCATGCTGGTCAGCGTGCAGGAGCGGACGCAGGAGATCGGCCTGCGCAAGGCCCTCGGCGCCACCCCGGGCTCCCTGGTGTGGTCGGTGGTGCGAGAGGCCGTGCTGCTCACGGCCGTGGCAGGCTACGGCGGCGTGGTGCTCGGGGTCGCGACCCTCGAGGTCCTCGCGCGCACGCTGCCCGACAACGACTACGTACGCAACCCGCAGCCCGACCTCGCCGTCGCCCTGGTGGCCACGGTGCTGCTCGTCGTCGCCGGGGTCCTCGCCGGCTTCGTCCCCGCGTGGCGGGCCGCCACCATCCACCCCATCGACGCCCTGCGAGACGCGTGATGCTGGGAGGTGTCCGCGAGCTCACGGCCGAGGTGGCCCAGGTGGCCGTGCGCAACCCCGTGCGCACCACTCTCACCATGCTCGGGGTGTTCTGGGGCACCTTCATGCTCGTGATGATGCTGGGCTTCGGCGCCAGCTTGGAGCACGGCGTCATGCGCACCATGGGGGGCTACGCCACCAACGCGGTGCACATGTGGGGGCGAGTCACCTCGCTGCCCGCCGGCGGCCGCCAGCCGGGCTGGCGGGTCAAGTTCCGCAACGGCGACCGCTCCCTCCTCGAGACCCTGCCGGGCGTCGCCCTGGCCACCCCCAGGCTCCAGCTGGGCGGCTACCGCGACGGCACCCCGGTGGTGCGGGGCCGGCACACCGGCGCCTTCCAGCTCATGGGCGACACCCCCGACTTCGACCAGATCCAGAACGTCGTCTTCACCCGGGGCCGCTTCGTGAACGCCCTCGACCAGGCAGAGCGGCGCAAGGTCGCCATCCTCGGCCGCGAGGTGGTTCGCACCCTCTTTCCCGAGGGCGACGACCCCCTCGGGCAGTGGATCATCATCCGTGGCGTGGCCTTCCAGGTGGTGGGCACCTTCCGGGCCCAGGTGGGGGGCGACGCCGCAGACCGGCAGGAATCCAGCATCCACGTCCCCCTCAGCACCTTTCAGCAGGTGTTCCACGAGGGCGACCGCGTCGGTTGGTACTCCATCCTCGCCGAGCCCGGGGTGTCCGGGAGCGAGGTCGAGGCCCAAGCCAAGAAGGCGCTCCTCCGCCGTCATGGCGTGAACCCCGAGGACAACCGCGCCATCGGCTCCTACAACGCCGAGAAGGAGTACACCCGCCTGCGCAACCTCTTCCTCGGCATCCGATGGATGGTCTGGGTCGTGGGCGCCGCCACCCTCGCCTCCGGCGTGGTGGGCGTGAGCAACATCCTGCTCATCGTCGTGAAGGAGCGAACGGCGGAGATCGGCCTCCGGCGTGCCTTGGGCGCCACCCCGTGGAGCATCGTGCGCCTGGTGCTCACCGAGGCCGTCGCCCTCACCACGGTGGCCGGCTACGCAGGGCTGGTCGCCGGCATCGGCCTGGTGGAGCTCCTCGCCCTCCAGATCGGGCCGAATCACCCCTCCATGGGCATGCCATCGGTGGATGTCGGTGCCGCAGTGGGGGCGGTGATGCTACTGGCGGTGGCGGGCGCCGGTGCCGGGCTCCTGCCCGCCCAGCGAGCCCTGGCCGTGAACCCCGTGACTGCGCTGAGGACCGAGTAGATGTCGAGGTGGCTGCGTACGTTGGTTCCCCTGCTGGTGGGGGTCGTCGCCCTGGGAGGCTTCGCCCTCACCTTGGCCTTCCTCGTGTGGCGCTCCCAGGAGGAGCCCGAGGTCGCCGAGACCCTCTCCGCCTCCCACGCCGACATCGTGGTGAAGACCGTCGCCACCGGCGCCATCGTGCCCCGCAACGAGGTCGGCGTGAAGTCGCGGGTCTCCGGTGTGGTCGACGAGCTCTTCGTCGAGCCCGGCCACCTCGTCGCGGCGGGCGACCGCATCGCCACCATCCGCATCCTCCCCGACGCCGCCACGCTCAACAGCGCCCAGAGCCAGGCCCAGTCCGCCGGCATCACCTTGGCCGATGCCCGAGCCGAGCGCGACCGCGTCCAGCAGCTGGTCGGGGCCGGCGCCGCCAGCGCCCGGGAGCTCCAGCGCGCCCAGACCGCCTACGACCTCGCCGCCCAGGACGCCGCCGCCGCCCGTCGCAACCTCCAGATCGTGCGGGAGGGGGCCGCCGGCGGCACCGACGTGTCCACCGAGGTGCGTTCGCCCGTGGGTGGCATGGTGCTCAGCGTCGACGTGAAGGTCGGCTACAGCGTCATCGAGAGCAACACCTTCAACGAGGGCACCACGGTCGCCTACGTCGCCGACATGGACGACCTCGTCTTCGAGGGCTTCCTCGACGAGAGCGAGGTCGGGCGGGTGCGCGAGGGGCTCGACCTCGGGCTCACGGTGGGGGCCCTGCAAGACGAGCGCCTCCAGGGCGTGCTCGAGTACATCAGCCCCAAGGGCATCGAGCAGGACGGCGCCGTGCAGTTCGAGATCCGCGCCGCCATCACGCCCCCCGACGACGTGTTCGTGCGCGCCGGCAGCTCCGCCAACGCCGACATCGTGCTCGACCGGGCCGAGGAAGTCCTCAGCATCGACGAGCGCGCCCTGCGCTTCGAGGGCGAGCGCACCTATGTCCTCCTGGCCGACGGCACCGAGCGTGACCTCGACCTCGGCCTCTCCGACGGCATCCGCATCCAGGTGAAGGCCGGGCTGACGATGACCGACGAGGTCGTGGTCCCTTAGGTTATGCCCACGGTGCCGACCTTCCCGAGGAGGCACCTATGTTGTCGTTACTGGCCGCGGCGGCCCTGGCGAAGCCCATCACCATGGTCCTGCCCCCGCCCACCCGGCCCCAGGCCGTGCAGCAACCTGCCGGGCGGATCCCTCGCACGTCGGACCAGGTCGTTCCCTGCTCCCTCCGCGGCCTCTCCGCCCGCCTCACCGAAGACCAGCTCAGCCTCGAGTGGTCGGGCGAGGTCCCGCTCCACCACGACACCCGCGCCGCCTGCACCATCGCCGGGGAGACCCGCCTCGTGCACCTGCGCGTCCTCGCCGCGGCCCCCGCAGCCCCCCCTGTCGCCGCCGGCACCATGGTCGTGTCCCGACTCGCCGCCACGCAGCGCACATCGATCCCCTGGCCCCACCCCGAGCGGGGAAGAGGCAAGGCGACGCGCGACGGGCGACGCTGGCGCGGGGTGAGCTGCGCGGTGCACGAGTACGCCTGGGGTGTGCGGCTGGCGGTCGAGGTGGACACCCTTCGCGCCGAGCCCGGGCCCGGGCAGTGCATCATCGCCGGCCGGGCCGTGCCGGTCGTGCTCGACTGAGAGGCGCTGTGAGCGCCGCTACAAGCCTGGGGTGGGCTGCACCGCTTCGTCGCTGGAGCCCAGGCGCTTCGCCACCCCGTAGACGCAGGCCAGCAGCAGCACGAGCGAGAGCCACTGGGCGGGCGTGAGCAGGGCCGGGCCGAAGCCGTAGCGGGGGTCGGTGGTCTCCGGGCGGAGGAGGTCCATCGCGAAGCGAACCGGCACGTAGCTGACCCCGAGGGTGAGCACGAGCACGCCGGGCTTCCAGGCGCGGAGGCGGTCCATCACGATGTACAGACCGAACATGCTGAGGGACCACAGCGCCTCGTAGAGGCCCATGTCGTGCACCGCGTTGACCGAAGGGTCGGCCTCGCAGGGGCCCCAGGGCAGGTTGCGGTGCGGGTCGTGGAGGACCAGCGCATCCGGCAGGTCGACCATGTGGCCCGGCTCGGGCCGGCACCACACGCCGGTGTAGAAGTCGGTGGGGGTGCCGGGGTGGTCGTGGGCCACGAAGCAGCCCATGCGGCCGAAGAACCAGCCGACCGCCATGCCATAGGCCAGGCAGTCGAGGTACTTCCAGACCGGCACCTTCTCCTTCCAGAAGAACCAGATGGAGAGCGGCACGCAGACCACGAAGCCGCCGAAGCTGGACAGCCCCTGCCAGACGTAGAGGAACTGCACCGGGTCGGCCAGGTACTCCTCGGGCTGGTACATCAGGCCGTAGCCGACGTGGCCGCCCACGAAGGTGCCCAGCACGAGCCAACCGATGAGGCGGTTGATCACGTCGGGGTCGAGCCCCAGTCGCCGAGCCCGGCTCATGGCCGCCTGGCCGCCGAAGACGAAGCCCAGCGCCACCAGGAAGCCGAAGCCGTGCAGCTCGAGTCCGAGACCGGGGACGGTGATGCCGGGAATCTCGAACCAGGGGATCAGTGGCTGCACGCACCCTCCAGGAGCCGTGGAGCTAACCTGTCGCCGGGTTGCCGTGGCATACTCCTGCGCGCACCCTCAGGCGGCCCATGGCGACCATCAACTTCGCGACGCGGGAAATCTCGGCGAAGATCGTCTATATCGGCGCCACCGGTGCGGGCTGCAACACCAACGTTCGCCGGCTCTACGAGCACCTCGAGGCCAAGGAAACGTCGCGGCTGCACAAGTTCGGCCCCGACGACACCAAGGAACGAAGCTGGTACTTCCAGTACGTCCCCAGCGGCGGGCCCCACGTGGCCAGCTTCGAGATGCGCTACCAGGTCTACAGCCTGCCCGGTGGGCTCGAGCTCCCCGCCCACCGCGAGGAGGTCCTCGGCGAGGTGGATGCACTGGTCTTCGTCGCCGACGCCCGCGCCGATCGCGCCCACGCGAACGTCGACGCCCTGCTCCAGCTCGAGCAGCAGCTCGCCGGCAAGGGCCTGGAGCTCTCGGCCGCCACCGTCGTGCTCCAGGTCAACCATCGCGACCACGAGAACTCCCTCGAGGTCGAGGCGGTCGCGAGCGAGCTCAACCCCTTCGGCTTCCCCGTCACCGAGGCCGTGGCCATCGAAGGCGACGGCGTGGTCGCCACCCACAGCGAGGCCGTGGCGGCCCTCGAGGCGCGCCTGCGGGATCACCTCGGCGGCAACGAGAGCCAGGTCACCCTCACCGCCGTGCACGAGCCCAAGGTCCCCACGGACGACGACGTCGTCGCCGGCCACGTGCGGGCCATCGAGGAGCGCTCCAAGGCCCACGCCACCGCCACGATCGACGACCTCACCGAGCGCCAGATCGAGCACCTGCCCAGCGGCCCCGAGGTGGAGGTCCCCTTCCAGCCTCGGGAGTTCGTCGGCAGCCAGCCGAGCCGGGTGCTCAACGTCGAAGTGCAGCGCGACGAGGTCCACCTCGACCTGGTGATGGAGCGAATGGGGGGCGGCGCCGCTCGGCGACTGACCGTGCGCTTGGTCAACCGCCCCACCGACACCCCCGCTCTCGCTCGCACGGCCCCGGTCACCACTGTGGAGCCCGCCCCCGAGGCCGACCGAGTGTTCGACTACCTCCCCGACGCCGTCGAGCTGACCACCCCGGGCCCCCGCCCCTCCGACCGCGACGACCTGCCCCCCCTCGCCTACGGTGTGATCGGCGTCACCGGCGGTGTCGTCATCGGTGCCCTGCTGAGCTACTTGGTGGGGATCCTGGGGTAGCAGCACGTGCACTCGTCCTCCCTCGTCGACGACGGTCGGCGCTCGCTGTCCGGCGCAACCTGGGCCTTGAAGCCCGTCGATGACGCTCGGGTGCAGGCCCTGGCCGCGCGCACGGGCCTGTCCGATGTGGCCGCCCGGTGCCTCGCCCTCCGCTTCGACGGCGACGACCTGCCCTCCACCGACCTGCTGCGCCCCAGCCTGGAGCACCTCCACGACCCGCTCCGGATGCGCAACATGGAGGCGGCCCTCGATCGCCTCGACCACGCCCTGCGCACCGGCGAGAAGGTCCGGGTGGTGACCGACTACGACGTCGACGGCACCACCTCGTCGCTCATCCTGCAGGCCGCACTCAAGCTGCGAAACCCCGACCTGCCGCTCAGCTACCACATCCCCAACCGCTTCGAAGAGGGCTACGGCTTCTCGGTGCAAGCGGCGGAGAAGGCCGCCGACGACGGCGTCGGGCTCATCGTGACGGCCGACATCGGGGTCCGCGACCACGCAGCGGTGGCAGCGGCCCGGGCCCGCGGGCTCGACGTGCTGGTCTGCGACCACCACCTCCCTGCCGGCGAGAGCGTCCCAGAGGACGCTCTGGTGCTCTGCCCGCCCCAGGAGGGGTGCGACTACCCCAACGCCGCCCTCGCGGCCTGTGGGGTCTCCCTGAAGCTCGCACAGGGCCTCCTGCAGCACCACCACCGGGCCTGGGACCGCATCCTGCTGTCGCTGCTGAAGCTGGCCAGCATCGGCACGGTCGCCGACATGGTGCCGCTGAACACGCTGGAGAACCGAGCCATCGTCAGCCTCGGCCTGAACGAGCTCAACCAGGGGCGCCACCATGCCGGTCTCAGCTCCCTGCTCAAGGTCGCCGGCCTGGGCGACAAGGCCGTGCGCACCAGCGACCTCGGCTTCCGCATCGGGCCTCGCATCAACGCGGCCGGCCGGGTGGCCGACGCCAAGCTGGTGGTGGAGCTGCTCAACTGCCGCGAGCAGGAGCGGGCCGATCAGCTGGCGAGTCGCCTCGACGCCCTGAACACCGAGCGGCGCGACATCCAGCGGCGCCTGGTCCGGGAGGCCACCGAGCGCATCGCCGGCGCTCCCACCCCCTGGGTCCTGCTCGCCGGCAAGGAAGACGAAGGCTGGCACCGCGGGGTGGTGGGCATCGTCGCTGCCCGGGTGAAGGACGAAGTGCACCGGCCCACCGCGGTGGTGTCCATCCAGGGCGACCGCGCCGTGGGCTCCGTGCGAAGCCTCCCCGGAATCCACGCCGTCCAGGCCCTCGACAGCGCCTCCGACCTCCTCGTGAAGTACGGCGGGCACCCCATGGCGGCGGGCTTCACCGTCCCCACCGACCAGCTCGACGCCCTCCGCGACCGGCTGTCGGCCTGGGTCGAGGCCAATGTCGACCCCACCCAGCTGGTCCCACGCCGCAAGGTCGACGTGGTGGTCGACGCCGACCGGCTGGGAGAGGGCCTCATGCAAGACCTCGCCCGTCTCGGGCCCTTCGGCCAGGCGAATCCACGCCCGGTGCTCATGGTGCCCAACGTACGCATCCGCGACGCCCGCCTCCTCGGCGCCGACAAGAACATGCTCAAGGTCAAGATCCCCCGCGGCGCGGGCCCCTGGCTGGAGGCGATCTGGTGGGGTGGCGCGGAGCACATGGCCGAGCTCGAGGCAGGCCCGCACGACCTCCTCGGCCACCTCGGCATCAACGAGTGGCGGGGCCGGCGCACGCTGCAGCTCGAGCTGAAGGACGCACGGCCGTCGGCGCCGTGATCAGTCGCTGACCGTGGGGAGGGGCGTGCCGAGGAGCCAGCTCTCCAGGGCCCGCTGGGAGAGCTGCCCCACCACGGTGTAGCGGGAGCGCAGGCTGCGGGCCGAGGCGGCCTTCTCGCAGAGCACCTCGCGCTGCTGGGAGCGGCTGGCATGGCAGAAGGTCTGCTCGTCGTCGGTGACCACCAGCATGCCCACGTGCCAGTCGAGCCCCACCACGTAGACGCCCGGGGCTTCGTGGTCGCGGAGCACCTCGGCCACCGTGGCCCACTGGTAGGGCTCCACCGAGAGCTCGTCGGTCAGGGTGCAGATGATGTCCTCCG
>ENA-OWNT01004748-OWNT01004748.1-seawater-metagenome-genome-assembly--contig:-NODE-4748-length-11656-cov-4.103204_pt1 | contig 11656 bp, 10 predicted proteins | sample MGYA00238136_ERZ651165 | MGnify/ENA primary metagenome ERZ651165 (study PRJEB26861, sample SAMN08777766) | seawater metagenome | isolation source: coastal seawater | place: USA: Florida | collected... | reverse complement strand
CGCGATGGAAGTGGCCGAAAACGGCGACCTCGCGAACTGGATGATCCCCGGCAAGATGATCAAGGGCATGGGCGGCGCGATGGACCTCGTCGCCGGCGCTCAGCGCGTCATCGTCGCGATGGACCACGTGACCAAGCGGGGCGGCCACAAGCTGCTCTCCCGCTGCACGCTGCCCCTCACCGGCACGCGCTGCGTCGACATGCTGATCACCGACATCGCGGTGTTCACCTTCGAAGGTGGCCTCACCCTGCGGGAGCTCGCTCCGGGGGTCACGGTCGACGAGGTGAAGGAGAAGACCGGCACCCCCTTCGCCGTGGCGGAGGATCTGGCGGTGATGGGCGCGTGATCGGGTGACCGCCGGGCGGGCCCGTCAGCGACGACGACGCAGGCCCGCCACCGCGATCAGCAGCCCCATCGCGCCGGCAGCGCCGCTCAGCGGCACCGAGGAGCACCGCGCCCCCACCGGGTAGGTGCCCTTCTCGGGGCGGATGGGGTCGCCGAGCTCGTCTTCCTCGAAGTCGACCTCGTCGTCGCGGCCGAAGTCCGCGTCGGCGTCGGCATCCGTGTCGGCGTCAGCGTCGGCGTCGGTGTCGCTATCGGTGTCGGCGTCGGCGTCGGCGTCGGCGTCGGCATCCGTGTCGGCGTCGGTGTCGCTGTCGGTGTCGGCGTCGGTGTCGGCGTCGGGCTCGGGGAACTCGGTGAGGGCGTTCGGCACGTAGCCCTGAATCCAAGCAAGGTGCGTGTCGACCCGGGTGGAGTCGTTCCAGCCGTCGGTGCAGGGATCGCTGGAGTAGCCCCCGACGGAGCGATTGACGCCGTACTGGAGGCGCCCCTCTGGGTATTCACGGAAGGAGGGACCGCCCGAATCACCGCTGCACACGTTCGTGTTGTTGGCCTCGGACGTGTAGTAGTCGGGGTTGGAGAAGCTCACGACCGGGATCTCGGTGTAGCGCTTGACGCCCCCACCCGGGCCGTTCCAGCTGGTGACGCCGTAGCCGGCGAAGGTGAGCGTGGTGTTCACGATCGGCGGGGCGTCGGAGAGGACCATGAAGGGGTAGCCCGTGACATCCGCGCGGAGCTCGGCGAGGGCGATGTCGTAGGGCACGACGTAGCCGACGTCGCGGTAGTTGGGGTGCAGGTAGGTGTCGTCGATGCGGACCCGTTCGTCGTAGTTGGACTCGCTGGCGCCGATGTAGATGTAGGGGTTGAGGCCGTACGACTGGTAGGTGAAGGCCTCGGTCATGCAATGGGCGGCCGTGAGCACCCAGCGCTCCGCGATGAGGGAGCCGCTGCAGAACACGCCGTAGTCGTAGCCGAAGCTGCCGAACCCGATGGCGACGACGTTGTCGTAGTAGTTGGCGCTGTCGACCGAGCCGTTCACGATGTCGACGATGGGGCGCACCGGCAGGTCGAGGTCGAGATCACCCAGGCCGAGAGGATCCTCCTCCCAGGGGTAGGGCACGGCCCTGCGCGGGTCTTCCTCGAGGGTCGCGTCGAGGGGATCCACCTCGGTCGTGGAGGTCGTGCCTTCGCTGCCGACGATCACCGCGGGGCCCGAGGCCAGCGCCGTGGTTGCGATGAGGACGAGCAGCTGCATGATGACTCCCGAGGACGTCCAGTGTAGCGCCCTGGCCGGCGGGCCGGGGTGGATGTTGCCAGGACGACACCCGACGACGTTCGGAGCGTAGCGAAGGCCCGCTCGCGATAGGACGCTGCGGGAGGCAACATGGCCCGCCGTCGCGACAAGCTGAAGAAGCTCACGGTGGGCTGGGCGGGCCGCACCATGGCCACCGGGCGCATGGCGGCCTCCCTGGGGAAGGCAGCGGCCAGCCAGGTCGCCCGCGGGCGCACCGATGGCGAGGGCCTGGGGCAGGCCCTGCTCGACGAGCTCGACGAGATGAAGGGCCTCGCCATGAAGGTCGGGCAGATGGTGTCCTACCTCGACACGTCCATGCCCGAGGACAGCCAGCGGGTGCTGCGCCAGCTGCAACGAGGCAGCCAGCCCATGGCCTTCGAGGCCCTGCGCCCGGTGCTGGAGGCGTCCCTGGGCCGCTCGGTCGACGAGGTCTTCGACACCTTCGACCCAGAGCCCGTGGCCGCCGCGTCCATCGGCCAGGTCCATCGCGCTGTGCTCGGCGGCAAGCCCGTCGCCGTGAAGGTGCGCTACCCGGGCGTCGACCAGACCTTCCGGGTCGACCTGGGCAACTTCGGGCGCGCGGGGCGGCTCGCGACCCTGGGCACGGCCCTCGATGTGAAGGCCCTCGTGCGGGAGCTGGAGGACCGCCTGGCGGAGGAGTGCGACTACGAGCGGGAAGCCGCCGTGCAGCAGCTATTCCACGGCCTGTACGACCACGACCCCGCCACCATCGTGCCGCCCGTGCACGCCGCGGCCTGCGGCCCGGCCGTGCTGACCACCGGCTGGGTCGACGGGCAGGGCTTCTACGACTTTCTCGAGATGGCCGACGAGCACGCCCGTCGCCGGGTGGCCGAGCGCATCTTCCGCTTCTCCTTCACCAACATCTTCCACCACGCCCTGCTCCACGGCGACCCCCACCCCGGGAACCTCCTGTTCCCCGGTGACGCCGAAGTGGCCTTCCTCGACTACGGCTGCGTGCGCTTCTTCGACCGCGACCACATCGAGACATGGAAGCGCCTGGCGTGGTGCATCCTGGAAGACCGCCGCGACGACCTGCGCGACGTCACCCGCGACACGGGCTTCGCTCCCGACCTGGACCGCTACGACTGGGACGCCCACTGGGAGGTGATGGAGTACCTCTACGAGCCGTTCAAGAAGCCCGGCTTCCGCTACACCCACGACTACGTGCAGCGAAGCTACGAGCTGATGAGCCCGAAGAACCCCAACTGGCGCCGCACGGCCATGCCCCCCGCCTGGCTGCTCACCAATCGCCTCCAATGGGGCCTGAACAGCCTGCTCGCCATGCTCGACGTGCCGGCCGACTTCCCCACCTTCTACCGAGAGTGCTTGTCGCTCCCCATCGAGCCCGCCGCCCTCCCGGAGGCCCCATGACCGACCTTCGACGCCGCATCGAGCAGGGCGCCGCGCTGGCCGAGCTGGCGCCCCTCCTCGACGCCATGACGCACGACGACCGCATCGCCGCCTGTCAGGGGCTCGACACCCGCCATCAGGCGCTGCTGTACGAGCAGGCCGACCCCACCGGGGGCCTGACCCTGGCCGACATGGTCGACCGCCCGCTCCGTGTGGTCCATCACGCCGGCTGGAACACCCTCCCCCTCCCCCGCTTCGGACGCCGCTTCGTCAAGGCCATGGTGCGCCAACCCGACGGCCGCATCGGCGGCTGGAACGACGCCCCCCTCGCCTGGCTCATCGGGCCCGGGTACTTCGTGCTCCGCCAGACCGTCGGCGAGGAGCAGCAGCACGGCCCCATCGTGGTCGACTACTTCCAGACGCCCCGCGGCGAGCTCCCGGCCGAGTGGCCTCGGGTGCGCCCCAACTGGCTCGGCCTGCAAGCGTTCGTGTACGGATGGTGCGTCGACTACCTGCGTCGGGTCAGCGAGCACGTGACCATCGGGGCGGCCTTCAAGTTCGGCCGCCCGGTGGGCAGCTACTTCGTGCTGGTGCGCGACCCCATCCCCGGGGACTGATCATCCCAGGCGCTCGGTGAGCCACGCCCGCAGCGCCGGCCCGATGTCGTCGCGGGCCAGACCGTGCTCGATCACGGTCTTCAGGTAGCCGAGGGGCTCCCCCGTGTCGTAGTGGGGCGACTGGACCACCTCCACGGCCACCCGCCCTCGTTCGGCGAGGCTGGCCAGGGCGTCCATCGGATAGAACTCCTTGCCCTCGAAGCGCGCCCACCCCTCGGCGAGCAGCGGGAACAGCTCGGGGGTGTAGAGGTAGCGCCCCAGCGACACCAGGTGGCTGGGCTCCGTGCCGGGCGGCGGCTTCTCGACGATGCCCTGGAGCATCAGAGCCCCCGGCTCGCCACGCACGTCCATCACGCCGAAGCGGGAGACGTCGGTGCCGGACAGGTCCCGCGCCGCCAGGACGCTGGCCCCCGTGGCCTCGTGCCGCGCGATGAGCTGAGACGTGACATTGGGCGACCCGAACAGGTCGTCCGGGAAGCTCACGACCACAGGGTCGCTGCCGGCGAAGTCCCGCGCGCAGAGCAGGGCGTGCCCGGTGCCGCGCATCTCCTTCTGACGAACCACCGTGAGGTTCACCGCCGGAGGCTGGGCCTTGGCCAGCTTCGCGTCGGCCCCCTCCCGACGAAACACCGCCTCGAGCTCCGGGTCGTGGTCGAACCAGTCCTCGATGGCCTTCTTGCGCCGGCTGCTGATGAGCAGGATGTCGCGGATGCCAGCCTCGACGAACTCCTGAACCACCAGGTCGATGGCGGGCCGGTCGATGACGGGCAGCAGCTCCTTCGGCACCACCTTGGTGACCGGCAGGAACCGCGTTCCGTAGCCCGCGGCGACGATGACTCCCTTGACCGGCATGCGCCCCTCCCAGGTTGGAGCGCCCCTACCCCTCGTCGCCCCGCTCGGCCACCGCGGGCCCGACCCAGGCCTGGAGGATGTCGTCGTAGGGAGACTGCTGCTGGAGCTCGCCCGCTCGCACGCTCTCGACCCACGGCTCGAGATAGGCCTCGGCCGCCTCCCGGCCCGCCCACATCCACGCGTACATGGGCCCGGAGAACACGTGCACCAGACGCCGGCGGGTCATCTCGAGGCCGGAAGGGCCGTCGTCGTGGTGGGCGATCATCAGGTCGACCGCGTACGCCCGGCGCTCCCAGAAGGCGCGGTAGGTGCGCCCGATCGGCAACAGGAGGCCATAGGAGAGGTAGAAGAGCGGCCCGTAGCGCGCCTGGTCGAGCTGGTGCACGAGCTCGTGGGCCACGATGCGGGCCAGGAGCCCCGGCGGGAGCGACTCGGGCGCCCCGGGGGTGTAGACCGTGTCGCCGATGACCGTGGTCACCCGGGTGAGGAAGTGCGGCATGAAGGGGCGGACCAGCACCGCCACCGCGCGCATCCACCACACCTCCTGCTTGTCGACCAGGCGAAGACCCGGCCGATGGGCTCGGGCCAGGGCCAGCATCCGATCGAGGCGGTGGGCGCCGGGAGGTCGCATCATGGACTGGCCGTATCCCAGTGGTCGTTCGTCTCGACCGGCCACCTCTGGTATGACCTCTCCATGTGGTGGACAGCAGCAGGCATCGCCGGAGCGCTCGGCGTCGCCCTCGGGGCCTTCGGGGCCCACGGGCTCAAGAACGTGGTGAGCGACCCCTCCCTCCTCGACACCTGGGAGACAGGGGCTCGCTACCACATGTTCCACGCCCTGGCGCTGGGCCTCGTCGCGGCTCACCCGGGCCAACCCAAGCTCGCCGGTGGCCTCTTCCTGGCCGGGCTGCTGCTGTTCAGCGGCTCCCTCTACACCCTCGTCCTCACCGAGCAGCGCTGGCTGGGTGCCATCACCCCCATCGGCGGCGTGGCCTTCATCGCCGGCTGGCTCGTGCTCGCCTTCGCAGCCAGGGGCAGCTGAGTGCTCTCGGTCTACCTCGCCTCCTTGGGCTTCGGCGCCTGCCTCATCCTCGTGTCCGTCTTGTTCGGGGGCGGCGACAAGGACTTCGACAAGGACGTCGAGTTCGACGCCGACGCAGACCCCGACCTCGAGTTCGACGCTGACGCCGACGCCGACATGGACCTCGACGCCGACGTCGATGCCGATGTCGACCTCGATGCGGACCTCGATGCGGACCTCGACGCCGACATCGACGCCGACATCGACGCCGACGCCGACCTCGACGGCGACCTCGAGGGGGGCCCGGGCTTCGACAAGGACGTCGACCTCGACACGGCCTCCGAGGCCATGTGGCTGCCCTTCCTGTCGATGCGCTTCTGGACCTTCGGCGCCGGCGCCTTCGGCCTCATGGGCACCCTGCTCACCCTCATCGGGCTCACCGGCCTGATCCCCTTCGTGCTGTCGGCCCTGGTGGGCGGCGGCATCGGCTGGGGCGCCGCCTACTTCTTCCGACAGCTGAAGAAGGACTCGGTCACCGCCCCCACCGAGCTGCGCCACTACCGCGGGGAGGAAGCACGGGTCCTCCTGCCCATTCGCCCCGGCGCGCGCGGCAAGATCGTCATCGAAGGCGGCGAGCGGGTCGAGATGATGGCCACCTCGAGCGTGGGCCGCGTGATCGAGCGTGGTGAGACCGTCATCGTGGTCCGCGTCCACGAGGGGGTCGCCGAGGTGGCTCCCGAGGTCGACGCCGACGAGATGACGGAGCGCCAACGCCAGCAAGCCGCCGCGCGGAGCAAGGTCGGCCAGCACCAGGGCTGACGCGCCACCGATTCGTGCAATGACGCCGCCCTGCCCGGCGTACTCGGTCTCCCCGGCATCGCCAGACAACCTGCTAGGATGCCGGCTCCAACCTCCAGGGGGTTCTCCAGTGGCTGAGTTTGCCGGGCTATGCGTCGGCGTCGGCTTCGGGCTGATGTTCGTCGCGATGGTCTTCGTCGCGAAGCAGTTCCTGTTCGTCGGTCGCCCGAACGAGCTGCTCATCTTCAGTGGTCGCGAGTACACGAGCGAAGATGGCAAGACGCGGGGCTACCGCGTCATCCACGGTGGCTTCGCCTGGCGCATTCCGCTCCTCGAGATGGTCGATCGGATGGACCTCACCACCATCCCCATCGAGCTCAACGTCAACAACGCCTACTCCAAGGGCGGCATCCCGCTGGCCCTGCACGCCATCGCGCAGGTCAAGGTCAGCAGCCAGTCCGAGAAGTACCCCAACGCCATCGAGCGCTTCCTCGGTCGCGACCCCGACGAGATCCGTCAGGTCGCCAAGGAGACCCTCGAAGGCCACCTCCGCGGCATCATCGCCCAGATGACCCCCGAGGAGGTCAACGAAGACCGCCTGAAGTTCGCCCAGGAGCTGGTCGACGAAGCCGGCGAGGACTTCGACCGCCTCGGCCTCACCCTCGACACCCTCAAGGTGCAGATGGTGAGCGACGACGTGTCCTACCTCGACAGCATCGGCCGTGAGCGCCTCGCCAACGTGCTCTCCGACGCCGAGATCGCCGAGTCCACGGCCAAGGCCGACGCCGAAGAGGCCCAGGCTGGCTACATCCGCGAGGGTCAGGTGGCCAACGAGAAGGCCGAGACCGCCATCAAGCAGCGAGAGAATGCGCTGCGTCAGCGACTCGCAGAGCTCGAGGCCAAGGCCAAGTCCGAAGAGGAGCGTGCCGAGCAGGGCGCCCTCGCTGCCCGCGCCCGGGCCGAGCAGGCCCTGCAGGAGATTCGTGCCAAGCTCGAGCACCTGCGCCTCTCCGCCGACGTGGTCCTCCCGGCCGACGCCGGCCGGAAGGCCTCCGAGATGAACGCCCGCGCCGAGGCGGCCCAGATCGCCGCCGACGGTCAGGCCATGGCCGAAGTCCTGGAGATGATGCGTCAGGCCTGGATCGACGCCGGCCCCGACGCGAAGGACATCTTCCTCATCCAGCAGCTCGAGAACGTGCTCTCCACCGTCACCGAGAAGGTGAAGGCCATGGAGATCGGCGAGGTCACCATCCTCGACGGTGGCCAGGGCAACGCCCTGCCGCAGCACATCGCCGCCATGCCCGCCACGGTGGGCGCGGTGCTCCGCGAGTTCAAGGACACCACCGGCGTCGATGTCACCGGCATCCTCTCCGGCGTCGATGCCCCCAGCGGCGGCGACGACGACAACGACGACGGGCGCCGGAGGAGGCGCGCCCTCGAGGCCCGAGCCGCTGCCCACAAGGAGGTGCGCTGATGGACATCATCCTCGGAATGCTCGGCGCCCTCGGCGTCGTGGGCCTGGCCACCGGCGCCGCCGCCGTCACCGTCGCTGGGAACCTCCTCTACATCTGTGAGCCCAATGAGGTGCTCATCTTCAGCGGTCGTCGTCGCACCGTCGCCAGCGGCCAGACCAAGGGCTACCGCATCATCAAGGGCGGTCGTGGCTGGCGCGTGCCCCTCATCGAGCGTGTCGATCGCCTCGACCTCACCAACATGATCATCGAGGTCGAGGTCCGCGGGGCGTACTCCAAGGGCGGCATCCCCCTCAACGTCCAGGGTGTGGCCAACCTGAAGATCGCCGGCCACGAGCCCATGCTCGGCCACGCCGTCGAGCGGCTCCTGGGCAAGCCTAGGGCCGAGCTGGTCCAGATGTCGAAGGACGTGCTCGAGGGCAACCTTCGTGGCGTCCTCTCCCGCCTCACGCCGGAGGAGGTCAACGAAGACAAGATCGCCTTCGCAGAGAAGCTCCTCGAGGAAGCCGAGCACGACCTCGGCAAGCTGGGCCTCGTGCTCGACACCATGAAGATCCAGAACGTGTGGGACGAGCGCGGCTACCTCGACAGCATCGGTCGCAAGCAGTCCGCCGAGATCATCAAGAAGTCGCGCATCGCCGAGGCCCGCGCCAAGGCCGAAGCCATCGTGCGCGACAGCACCAACCGCCAGCGCGCACGGCTGCAGCAGGTCGAGGCCGAAGAGCAGATCGCGGTGGCTCAGGCCGAGCGTCGCGTCGCCGACGCCCGCACCCGGGCCGCCGCCCTGGTCGCCGAGCAGGAAGGCATCGTCCGGGCCCAGATCGCCAAGGCCGAGTCGGCCATGGAGGCGGAGGAAGCCCGTGTCGAGCAGGTCCGTCGTCAGCTCGAGGCCGACGTCATCGAGCCCGCCCGCGCCGACATGGAGGCCGGCATCGCCGAGGCCAAGGGCCGCTCTGCCCGCATCCTCGAAGAAGGCCGGGCCACCGTGCAGGTGCTCGACGAGATGATCAAGGTGTGGAAGGAGTCCGGCGACTCCGCCCGCGACATCTTCCTGATGCAGAAGCTCCAGAAGGTGATGGACTCCCTCATCGAGACCGTGGGCGACGTGAAGGTCGACCGCATCACGATGCTCCCCCCCGACCAGGGCGGTGGCTCGACGGCCCGCCAGGCGGTGCGCCTGGTAGAGGAGCTGAAGGGCGCCATCGGGATCGATCTCCCCGAGCTGCTGGAGGCGGCCGCTGGAAAGTCGGCCTCTCCCCGGAAGGACCTCTAGCGCGCTCCGGGGCACCGGCAGGGGGTCAGCCAACCGGCTAGATCCCGTCGAACCGCAACGACGCGGTGACGGGAGGCCCCCCTGCCCTGGCGCACGCTATCGCGACCTGAGTGGGCCCGTGCTGGTGAGGGGATGACCCCACCGGTCGACATGGCAGAGCTCACCGAGCTCGCCGCCACCGGCGAGCCCTTCGATCCGCAGGAAGTCCGGGAGATCTACCTCCCGCTCCTCGCCTATCTGCGCCGCGACATGGCCGCGTGCAACGCACGCCGGGCCGACCTCGCACGACTGCTGGGCATCGAGAACCCATCGTCCACCTACGTGCTGGCCATCGCCGGGAGCGTGGCCGCCGGGAAGTCCACGACGGCCCGGGTGCTCCGCGCCCTCTTCGGCAGCCGAGTGCGCACAGCCCTGGTCACCACGGATGGCTTCCTGCGGCCCAATGCCTGGCTCGAGGAGCACGGCCTGATGCATCGCAAGGGCTGGCCCGAGTCGTACGACGTGGCCGCCCTGCTCCGCTTCCTGGCCGAGCTCCGCGCCGGGCACAGCCCCCTGACCGTGCCTCGGTACAGCCACGTCACCTACGACGTCGTCGCCGGAGACCCCAAGGTCATCGACCGCCCGGACGTCCTCATCCTCGAGGGCCTCAACGTCTTGCAGGTCGGCCCGGCCAGCGCCGTCTACGTCACCGACTTCGTCGATCGCTCCCTCTTCGTCGACGCCGCCGTGGAGGACCTCGAGCGCTGGTACGTCGAGCGCTTCATGACCCTACGAAGCACCGTGTTCACCGACCCACGCTCCCACTTCCGTCGCTACGCAGCGCTCGACGACGAGCAGGCCTTCGCCACGGCACGCCGCATCTGGCAGGACATCAACCTCCCCAACCTCGAGCACAACATCCTGCCCACCCGAGAGCGGGCCGACGTGGTCCTCCGCAAGGGCGGAGACCATCGCATCGAGCAGGTCCGCCTGCGCGGGCTCTGACAACGCGGAGCACCTCCCCGCAGCGGCTGGTTAGAGCCAGCCCTGCGGAGGTCCCCTGGATCAGCTCTTCGGCAACACCACCGGACTGAAGCCCAACCACGCGCGGGGCCTGCGGGCGCTGTACCGCCGCCGGGTCGACCGGCACCAGTTCGTCTCGCCCCCCCTCGCCCGGGCCATGACCGAGCTGTCGCGGGTCACGCGTCGCCGGATCGGCCTGCTGATCGACCGCACAGGTCAGATCGACAAGGTCATCGTCGGCGACGCCCGGCGGGTCTTCCTCCCCGATCTCGGTGCACGCCGCGCCGGCGCGGCCCGCTTTCGTGGCGTGCGGCTGATCCTGTCCAACCTCGGCCCCGAGGGCCTCACCGAGGACGACCTCACCGACCTCGCCCTGCTCCAGCTCGATGCCGTCGTCACCGTGCGGGTCCTCGACGACGGTCTCCCCGGCGAGGCGCAGTACGCCTACCTCCTCCCCCCCAGCGACGATGAGGCCGACGGCCCGGTCCATCGGGTCGAGAAGATCAAGAGCGTGCATCAGTGGTCCGACGACTGGACCGCCTTCATCACCGACCTGGAGGCCCAGTTCACCCGGTCGCCCCAGCTGCAGCGGGTCGGCGACAAGCCCGGCATCATCATCGTCGGCATCACCCTGGGCGACACCCGCCGCGCCGAGCGCAGCCTGGCCGAGCTCGCCCGCCTGTCCGACACCGCCGGCCTGCAGGTGCTCGACGAAGTCCTCCAGCGCCGCGACAAGCTCGATGGCCGCACCTGCATCGGCAAGGGCAAGCTGCAGGAGCTGATCGTGCGCTCCATGCACCTCCAGGCCGAGGCGCTGGTGTTCGACCGGGAGCTGTCCCCCTCTCAGCTCCGCAACATCGCCTCGGCCACCGACCTCAAGGTCCTCGACCGCACCCAGCTCATCCTCGACATCTTCGCCCAGCACGCCACGAGCCGAGAGGGCAAGCTGCAGGTCGAGCTGGCTCAGCTCCGCTATCGCATGCCACGGCTGGCCATCATGCCCACCGCCATGTCACGCCTCACCGGCGGCATCGGCGGCCGTGGCCCCGGCGAGACCAAGCTCGAGATCAACCGACGCCGCGCTCAGGAACGCGTCACGCGGCTCGAGCGCCAGCTCCGTCAGCTGGCCAAGCGCCGCAACACCCGGCGCTCCAAGCGACGCAAGGCCGGCCTGCCCGTGGTCAGCATCGTCGGCTACACCAACGCCGGAAAGTCCACGCTGCTCAACCGCATGACGCGCTCCGATGTGCTCGCCGAGGACCAGCTCTTCGCCACCCTCGACCCCACCACCCGGCGCATGCGCTTCCCGCAGCAGCGGGAGATCATCCTCACCGACACCGTCGGCTTCATCCAAGACCTGCCCAAGACGTTGGTCGCGGCCTTCAAGGCGACGCTGGAGGAGCTCGAGGAGGCGGATCTACTGCTCCACGTGCTCGACGCCAGCGATGCGGCCGTGCCCCACCACAAGGCCGCTGTCGACGAGGTCCTCGCGGATCTGGGCCTCGACGACACGGAGCAGATGCTGGTGTGGAACAAGGCGGACGTGGCCGATGCCGGCTTCCTCCATCAGCTCGTGAGTGATCACGGCGGGCGCCCGGTGAGCGCCACCACGGG
>ENA-OWNT01004747-OWNT01004747.1-seawater-metagenome-genome-assembly--contig:-NODE-4747-length-11659-cov-3.458038_pt1 | contig 11659 bp, 8 predicted proteins | sample MGYA00238136_ERZ651165 | MGnify/ENA primary metagenome ERZ651165 (study PRJEB26861, sample SAMN08777766) | seawater metagenome | isolation source: coastal seawater | place: USA: Florida | collected... | reverse complement strand
TCGCCGACATCCTTGCGGAGCTTCACCTCGAAGCGCTCGGGCACCATGGGCAGCGTCGCCAAGGACCACGCCTTCCACGCCGGGTCGTAGTGGGAGGGCTCCTGCAGCTCCGCCATGTGGCCGAAGCACCACGTGATGGCCAGACCGTCGCCGCGGAGGTGCCCCTCGGCGCGGCGGGTGGCGCCCAGGACCCGAGCGAGGTCGCGGGCGACGGATGGTTTCTCGGCGACGACGACGCGCACAGGGCTCCCGAAGCAGCCCCACGGCTAACGCGACGCAGGGCCGCTCAGAGGAACTGCGGGCCGCGGCAGGCCACGGGGTCGCCGTTCTGGCAGGCCTCACCGGAGAGCTGGCGGGCCCGCTTCTTGTCCTTCCGGCCGCCGTAGCCATTCCAGAGGAGCTTGGCGAGACGGCGCTTCGCATCGAGGCTGCCGTACTGCACGGCGAGATCGTAGGCCTCGCGAGCCCCGGTCATGTCGGGCGTGCCCTCGATGCCTTCCTCCCGGATCCGGCCGAGGCCGAGGCAGGAGGCCGCATCCTTCGCGTCGCAGCCACGGGTGTAGAAGTCCTCGGCCATGGGCAGGACCCGCTTCACATAGGTGGCGGTGTCGACGATGTCGCCGGCCTTGCGACAGCCGGCGGCGATGCCGCCCTCGCAGGCGCGCTGGTACATGTTGAGGGCTTCGTGGTCGTCGCGCCGCACGCCCACGTCGCTCACCAGCAGGTCGCCGCGGGACATGCAGCTGTCGAACTCGTCGCGGGCGCAGCTCCACCGGTAGAACTTGGAGGCCACGGTGCGGTCGCGGTCGACGCCGATGCCCTCTTCGTACACCTTGCCCAGGGTGGCGCAGGCGCGAGGATCGGAGCTCTCGTCGCGGCACACGCGGTGGAGGAGCTCCTTGCCGCGCTCGGCGTTGCGGGGGATGTCGACCCCTTCGATGAGGGCGTAGGCGAGCATGGCGCAGGCGGGCGCCGACTCGCGCTCCTCGCAGGCGAGCTCGAAGGCCGGCAGGGCGCTCTTGATGGAGCCCTCGACCCGCTCGGCGAGGATCATGTCGACCTGGGCGGAGCAGCCACTGGCGGCGCCGAGCTCACAGGCCCGCAGGTAGTAGTCGGCGGCCTTCGCGTCGTCGGGGCGAGCGCCGTCGCCGTAGTGGCGCCCAGCCTCGAAGCAGGCCCGGGCGTGGCCGAGCTCGCAGGCGCGCTCGAACAGGCCCTGGGTGCGGCCGGAGGCCGGCTCGGGGTGGATGCCGTCGAAGTAGGTGCGGGCGAGCTTCCAGCAGGACGAGCGGTGGCCGTCGTCGCACAGGCCGCCGTAGGTGGCGTCGAGCTTGGCCACATCCCAGCTGGAGGACTGGGCCTCGGCCGTGATGGCGCAGGCCGTGGGGTGGCCCAGGGAGCAGCCCTTCTCGGCGTAGGTCGCGGCGTCGCGGGCGCTCGGCTTCACGCCCCGCCCGCCCTCGGTGTAGAGCTTGGCCAGGGCCGTGCAGGAGGGGCCCATGCCGGCGTTGCAGGCGTCTTGCCAGCGCTTCACGGCGGCCCGAGGGTCGGCGCCGAGGAAGGGGTAGTCGTAGAGCGTGCGGGCGTAGTCGTGACAGGCGGCCGCGAAGCCCCCGTCGCAGTGCACCTTGTAGCCGCGGGCGGCGCGCTTGACGTAGCGGTCGCGGTCGGCCTCGCGGGCCTTGGCGGCGATGGCCTCGTTGGCCCACCCGACGACGACGCAGGCGACCGGCTCGCCCGCATCGCACGACGGCAGGAGGACGTTCAGTGCTTCCTGGAGGTCGGGGCGGCCCTGCTCGTCGAGCCAGGAGACCCGGTTGCAGGCGGCGGAGTAGCCCTTCTCGCAGGCCGCAGAGAAGGCCTTGGAGAGGTCGCTGTCGCTCATGGCGACGCCGTGCCGGAAGAACTCGACCTCGAAGGCATCGAGGGCGAGGTCCCGCGCTTCCCCTTGCGCGAGCGCGCTGGGGGTGAGGAGGAGCTGGGCGGCGAACAGGGAGATCGTGGTGGTCAGCATGTGCGAACGATAGTCCTTTGCGGGGGCGGTCATCATCCCTGGGCTCTGACACCCGAGGACCACCCGTCATTTCGCCGCATGCTACCGGATGGGAGCGCCCGGCGGTGCGGCGCGTTCGCACGTTGTGGGGGCGCTCGGGGTATCGTCGGCGCCCAAGGAGGCATGATGAACCGGTTCGAGTACCTCGTCGTGTACATGGAGAACGACCGTGTCCTGCGGGCCAACGGCCACTGGCAGGGAGCGGTCGACGAAGGCGACGAAGGCGCGGCCGAGAGCTGCCCCTCCCTGTTCGAGTACCTCGCCGATGCCGGCGCCCAGGGGTGGGACCTCGTCGCGGTCGATCCCGAAGAGACCGGCACCGCTCAGCTGTACTTCAAGCGCACCCACGAGGCCTGAGCCGCCTTGCGCCTGGCCTACACCGACCATCGCGCCGACCCCGGCGCGTGGGCGCAGGCGCTCGGGGTGTCACGGGAAGCGGTCGAGCTCCTCATCGACAGTCCCTTCATCGACTTGCACCTCGACCTCGAGGTGCCGGTGCGCCTGTTCGGCTGGCGCCCCGAGCGGCACCACGGGGTCGCACGGCGCACCCGCCCCTTCTTCGGCCACACCGACTACCCCCGCCTCCGCGAGGCCCGGTTCACCGGCATCGTCTACGACATCGCCACGAATCCGTTCCGGCGCCCTGCGCAGCGGGTTCGGGTCACCCTCGAGAACGTCGCCGCCGTGCAGCGGCGCCTGGCCGCTCACGCTGCCGATCTGGCCCTGGTCACCGACCGGTCCGGCTACGAGGCGGCGGTCGCCGACGGGAAGACGGCCTTCTGGCTCGCGCTGCAGGGGGGCAACGCGGTGTCGGCCCAGCCCTCGGTGCTCGACGGCCCCCTCGGGCAGCTCCTCCACCGGATCACGCTGGTCCACCTCACCTCCTCCGATCTGGGGGGCACCAGCTCACCGGCCGGGCGCGACCGGGGGATCAGCGCCGCCGGTCGCCGCTTCGTGCAGCAGTGCAACCGCCAGCGCATCCTCGTCGACCTCGCCCACGCCGGGAAGGAGACCTTCTGGACGGCCCTCGGCGTGCACGACCCCTCCCTCCCGCCCATCGTGAGCCATACCGGGGTGGACGCGGTCCACGCACACTGGCGCAACCTCGACGACGACCAGATCCGCGCCATCGCCGACCGCGGTGGCGTGGTGGGGGTGATGTACCAGTCCTCGTTCCTGGCCCCGGGGCGGGGGGCCTGTCCTCGGTCCGCCGTGATCGAGCACCTCGAGCACATCGAGCGGGTGGCGGGTCGGGGGGTGGCGGCCATCGGCACCGACTACGACGGCATGGTGGTGCCGCCGGCCGACCTCGAAGACGTCACCACCCATCCGCGCCTGGTGCAGGACATGCTCGACCGTGGCTGGTCGACCGAGCGCATCCGGGGGGTGCTCGGGGCGAACTACCTGGCTGTGGTGGGCCGCACTCGGCCGTAGGGCGCCCGCGGCTACTTCAGCATGCCGCGGATCATGCGGTAGCGCTCAGAGTGGGGTTGGGCAGGCTCCCAGCTGGCGAGGATGTCCTGTAGCTCCTCGGGGTGGTGTTCCTGCACATGGCGAAGCAGGCCGCGGTGGGCTCCCTCGGTCTCTCGCAGCAGGCGGGCCAGGCGGTCGGCATCGAAGGGGACGTGGTGGCGCCATGCTCCCCAGACGTTCCAGGTGCGCTCGCGGTGGTGCACGAACACGAGCTCGATGGCGCGCTCGGGGTCGACAACGTCGCTCGGCTCGAGCTCGGCGGCCAGTCGGCCGAGGGAGTTGGCCGCGGCCCTGCCGGGGGGGCCGGGGGTGGTGACCCTCTCCATGCTGAGCTGCCAGGTCTGTACGGCGTTGGCGCGCCCGGCTCGGGCCTGGAGCGACAACGAGGTGGTGGCGGCTCGCTGGACGCCGCCGACCTGGGAGGCGAGGAGCACCAGGGCCTCCCGGGCTTCGGCCTGCAGGGGCTCCCCCGGCTCGTTGACCTCTCGCAACCGATTCGCCAGCCGGCGCCGCACGCGGTGGTCGCGGTCGCGGGCGAGGCCGGTGATCAGGCCGCCGGGCACGAGCTGCGGGGCGTCGGCGGGGAGGGGGTCGGAGGCGGTGTGGCGCCACCAGGGCACCAGCGCATCGATGACGGCCTTGCGCACCGCCGAGTCGGGGTGGTCGACGAGGGCGAACAGGGCGTCGAGCATCTCCATGGACGGGGGAGCCACCGGGTGGTCGCCGGTGCGGACGAAGAGGTCGCGTACGTCGTCGGCGGTGACGGTGCCTCGGGCGAGGCGGGTGATCTCGTCGGCGCGGGCGGCGGGGTCGGCTAGCACGAAGGCGACGCCGGTGGCCCCGGGCGCGACCACGCTCTCACCGACCACGACCCAGTCGCCGTCGCCGCCGTAGCGGAAGGTGACCGGCTGGCTGGCAGGGCAGAGGAGCCGCTCCCGAGCGGTCCAGCACTGGCCATCGGCCCCGTCGGCCGCGATGTTCAGGATCGTTCCTGCCTCCCGGTGCACACCGACGTGCAGCGCGGCTACCTCGGCGCCGTGGCCCGTGGCCACGAGGAACAGCCCCAGGAGGGTCGGGATCATCGGCCGAAGTATGGCACGCTTCGCCCACGGAGGTCCCCATGGTCTCGATGCCGGAAGCGCTGCTGCTGTTTGCCCTGCACGACGACAAGGGCACGGTGCAGGCCTCGGCCTTCCTCGCCCTCGACCACGCGCTGCGCGGCGCCGTGCTGTGCGAGCTTCGAGCGCGCGGCTACCTGCAGACCAAAGCCAGCGGGCACGTGCGGCTCCATCCCCATGCCCCGGCCCCTCCGCCCGAGGCCGTGCTGGCGGCCGCCCTCGCCGCCGTGGAAGGGCTCGAGCTGCCCGCAGAGGTCGACGCGACCCTCGACGCGGTGCAGCGGGCCCTCCCCGAGCTCCGCGACGACCTCACCCGATCCCTGGCGGAGCGCGGCATCCTCACCGAGTCCCACGTGGAGCGGATGGGGCTCCCCGGAGACGTGGTGCATCCCATGGCCGACTCCGTGCTCGAGGCGCGGGCGCGGACGCGGGTTCGTGAGGCCTTGGCCGCAGGAGACGCGGTCCAGCCTCGGTGGGGCTCTCTCCTGGCGCTCTCCGTGTTCGCCCACCTCGAGAGCGATCTCTTCCCCGCCCACCTCGATCTCGCTGCCGAGCGCGCTGCCTGGGTCGCCGAGCGCGACTGCATCGTGCGCGCCGTGCGGTCGGCTGTGGAGCTGGTCGAGGGCTGGTGACAATCTGTCGCGGCCCTTGGGACCGACCCGACGGGTGTGACAGGTTGTCGGGCACCGACCCGGTTCCGCCACGGAACGACGCCGTAACTGGGAGGGCGGACTCGGCACGTCGCTTGCATTAAGGGGCAACGTCCCGGTGTGCGCACACCGGTCATGGCCCCACCGGAGCGTCCGTGAGCCGAACCCTCCCCATCGTCTTTGCCGTCACCACCGCCGTCGCGGTGGGCTCGGCCTTCGTCGCCAACCTCGCGCTGCGCATGCTCGTGCAGCCCGAGGAGAAGGTGGCGGACCCCATCGTCGCCATGGCAGATGCCTCGCCGTCGGCCCCCTCGGCCCGGCCCCGCGCCAAGACGGCCGACCAGTACCTCGACGTGATCCTCGGCAAGAACGTCTTCGACCCCGCCGAGCGCGAGCGCTGGGCGGCGCTGAAGAACAAGCCCAAGTCCACCGGCAGCACGGGCCCGGGCGCCCCCACCGAGATCGATGTCCGGCTGCTGGGCACCGTGGTGGCCAACCCCTCCGTCTACAGCTCGGCGCTCATCGTCGAAGACGGCAAGGACCACGCCTACGGCTACGGCATCGGCGACGACCTCCTCGGCCGCGAGGTGGTGGCCATCGACGAGAAGCGTGTCACGCTGAAGTTCGGCGAGAAGCTCGAGTACCTCACGATGGACGAGGAAGAGGCCCCCAAGCCGAAGCGGGCGGCCTCCTCGGCCTCCAGCGGCGACGACGAAGGCATCGAAGACCTCGGCGACGGCAAGTACGCCCTGCCCCGCGAGCTGTTCGACAAGTACGTGACCGACCTCCAGGCCGTCCAGAAGATGGGCCGCGCCCTGCTGCACCGCGGGCCCGACGGCAACTACGACGGCTACCGGCTGTCGGCGATCCGCCGGGGCTCGCTCCCCGACAAGCTCGGCATCAAGAATGGCGACGTCATCCACAGCGTGAACGGGCAGGGGCTCGATTCCATGCAGAACGCGATGAGCGCCTACCAGACGATGCGCAACGAGAACAACTTCTGCCTCGAGGTGACGCGGCGCGGCAGCCCGCAGACCCTCTGCTACGACCTCCAGTGACCTTCCTCCCCCGAGTTCGTCCAGTGATGACCACCATTCCTCGCCCGGTGCGCCAGTCCCTGTTGCTCGTGACGGCGCTCGCCATGTCCGCCTCGTTGCTGACTGCGACCCCCGCCTACGCCCAGGACACGCCCACCACCGGTGGCGAGACCATCGTGACCCCCGAGGACGGCGCCTCGCTGCCGCCGCCCATCTCGCCGGCGGGCACCGTCAAGCTCGACTTCTTCGACACCTCCCTGTGGGACATGGTGCGCTTCTTCGCGCGCTTGAAGCGGATGAACTTCGTCATCGGCGACCCCAAGGAGCTGCAGGGCAAGAAGGTCACCATCATCAGCAACTACGAGGTGTCCCCAGACGAGGCCTACCAGGCCTTCCTGTCGGCCCTCGAGGTCAGCGGCTACAGCGTCTCCACGGTCGGCGACACGTCCAAGATCGTGAAGAGCTCCGAGGCGGGCCAGAAGCCCATCCGCATCGGCACGGGCAACCCACGGCGCGGCGACGACTTCGTCACCCAGCTCATCCAGCTGGAGAACGTCAAGGTCGACGACATGACGAAGATCGTCCAGTCGATGGCCCCGTCGGAAGCCAAGATCATCGCGTACCCGCCGACCAACACGATGATCATCACCGACACCGCCAACAACATCCGCAAGCTCTACCAGCTGATGAAGGAGCTCGATGTCGCGGCGCCGAAGTCGTCGATGGTCATCTACCAGCTCCGCTACGCCACCTCGAGCGAGGTCAAGGCGCTGATCGAACAGCTCTACGGTACGGCCGAGGAGACGGGTGATGCGCAGGCCGACAAGAGTCGTCGGAGCCGGCGCAGCAGCCGCCGGAGCCGCCGCAGCGAGCCCGAGCCCACGGATCCGGTGAGCGCAGGCAAGGCCTCGTCGTACATCCAGAAGGTGCTCGACGACGAGCGCACCAACAGCCTGATCATCCTCGCCAACGAAGACGGGCATCAGGCCATCATCGACCTGCTCAAGAAGATCGACGTGGATGTCGACCCGCAGAACCGGGCCCAGATCCACGTGGTCTACCTGGAGAACGCCAAGGCCGACGAAGTGGCCACCGTGCTCTCCCAGCTCTCCCAGGGCGGCACCTCCGCCACCTCCGGCCGCGGCAAGAAGAGCACCGGCGGGCGGAACAGCAAGTCGACCACGGCCACCGGTCGGGTCGCGGCCGCCGCCGGTCGCACCACCGTGGCCGACGGCGACGAAGGCAGCGGCGGGGCCATCGCGGCCTTCGACTCCGGCATGCGCATCGCGGCCGACGAGAACACCAACTCCCTCGTCATCATCGCGAACACCGAAGACTTCCGGGTCGTCGAGAGCGTCATCAAGAAGCTCGACATCAAGCGGAAGATGGTCTTCGTCGACGCGGTGGTGCTGGAGCTCACGAGCGAAGACTCCAACGCCTTCGACATCGCCGCTCACCTCCCGCAGTCGCCGGGGGAGGGCACCGTGGGCTTCATGGGCGCCCAGCTCGGCACCACGTCGCTGGGCCTCAGCCAGGATGCCCTGTCCGGCCTCGCCTTCGGCGTCTACGGCGAGACCATCGACGTGCCGCTGTCCGACGGCACGGTGCTCCCGGTGCCGGCCTTCGGCATCGCCCTCAATGCGCTGCGCACCTCGGGTTCCACCAACATCATCTCCAACCCGAACATCACCACGCTGGACAACCAGGAAGCTCAGATCGTGGTCGGGCGGAAGATCCCGTTCCCCACCACCTCGGGCCTGAACAACCTGGGCCAGCCCGTGGTCAGCTTCCAGCGCGAAGACGTGGCTATCACGCTCAAGATCACGCCGCGGATCAACAGCGAGGCCTACGTCACCCTGGAGCTCGAGATCGAGGTGCAGGAGGTCGAGGACTCCGCCGAGGGCGCCGCGGTCCAGGCGGCTGGCGGTGGCTTCATCACCTCCAAGCGTGAGCTCACCTCCACGGCCCTGGTGCGCGACAACCAGACGATGGTGGTCGGCGGTCTGGTCGGTAACACCGAGAGCATCACCGAGAACAAGGTGCCGGTGCTGGGCGATATCCCGCTCATCGGCGCGCTCTTCCGGTCCTCCGACCGCACCGACCGCAAGACCAACCTCATGGTCTTCCTCACGCCGCACATCATCGACGACCCGGACGACATGTACGAGATCCAGCGGGTCAAGCAGGCCCAGCGCGAGGAATACCTCCGTCGGTTCTACGGCAAGTCCCGTGACAAGCAGTGGGAAGAGATGCGGTCGCTGCTCCGCTACTCGATGAACCTCGTGGAGGAGCCGTCGATGTACCGCGGGCCCACGGGGGTCGAGCAAGACCTTCGCCTCGACGGTGCGCCGTTGTCCACCGACACTGCCCAGGCCGCCGAGAGCCTCTCGGGGCAGCACAGCTCGATGGACCCCGGCAGCAGCGCGGGCGAGGTGCCCGACGGCCAGCCGGTCATCATCATGGGTGACGACCTTCCCGACGACGCCCCCGAGGTCGTTCCCAGCGACGACCCTGCGGCCACCGACGAGTAGGAGGAACCAGCATGGCCATTCGCCGGGTCGCCATCGCCGACAAGCTCACCGAGCTCGGAGTCCACGAGGAGTCCCTGCAGAAGGCTCGAGCGCTGTCGGCCAAGAAGGAGATTCCCCTTCGGCAGGCCATCGTCGAGGTCAAGGGCGTCGACACGGTGAAGATGGCTCAGGCGATGGGGCACCTGTCGGGCCTCCCCGTGGTGGAGCAGGTCGACATCGACGCCATCGCGCCCGAGACGGTGCGCAAGCTGCCCCACCACATCGCACGCGACAACGGGATCCTGCCTCTCTACATCACGGGCGGTGAGCTCGTGGTGGGGATGGCCGACCTCGACGCCCTCACCACCCTCGACGACCTCCGGGTGCTCTACGGCTACCCTGTGCGCCCGGTCATCGTGCCGGCCGAGGTGCTGTCGAGCGCCACACAGGATGCCTACGACAAGGCCGCACAGTCGGCCGAGGCGATCATCGACGCGGCCGAAGAAGAGATGGAGGAGGGCGAGGGCGACCTCGACCTCGAAGACGCCGAGCTCCTCGACGACCCCGACCAGGCCCCGATCATCCGCTTCGTGAACGCGGTGCTGTCGCAGGCCATCAAGGAGCGTGCCTCCGACATCCACATCGAGCCCTACGAGAAAGACCTCGTGGTTCGGTTCCGCATCGACGGCGTGCTCAAGGAGAGCATCCGGCCGCCGTCGCGCTTCAAGTCCACCATCGTCGCGCGCATCAAGATCATGGCCGGGCTGAACATCGCCGAGAAGCGTCTGCCCCAAGACGGCCGCATCCGGCGGAAGATGGGCGGTCGCGAGATCGATCTGCGCGTCAGCACCGTGCCCGTGCGTCACGGTGAGCGGGTGGTCATGCGTATCCTCGAGAAGGGGAAGGTCTTCTCCCTCGACAAGATCGGGATGTTCGGGGAGACCCTCAAGATCTTCCGGGAGCTCATCCGGCGCCCGCACGGCATCCTGCTGGTCACCGGGCCCACCGGCTCCGGTAAGTCGACCACGCTCTACTCGGCGCTCACCGAGATCAACAGCCCCGACCTCAACATCCTCACCATCGAAGACCCGGTGGAGTACGAGGCCCCCGGCATCGGCCAGGTGCAGGTCAACCACAAGATCGACCTCACCTTCGCCTCGGCCCTGCGTGCCTTCCTCCGCCAGGACCCCGACGTCATCCTCGTGGGTGAGATTCGAGACAGCGAGACGGCCAACAACGCCGTCCAGGCCTCCCTCACCGGCCACCTGGTGTTCTCCACGCTCCACACCAACGACTCGGCCAGCTCGTTCGCGCGAATCTGCGACATGGACGTGGAGAACTTCCTCGTCGCCGACACGGTGCTCGGCATCCTCGCCCAGCGGCTGGTGCGAACGCTGTGTCCTCACTGTAAGGATGGCGGCGCCCACCTCCCCACCGAGACCGAGCTGCTCGAGATGGGGCTCAACGACAAGCAGATGGCCCTCGCCCGCGGCCAGCAGGTCTACCGGGCCGTGGGCTGCGCCGAGTGCAACAACCTCGGCTACGCCGGACGAACCGGCATCTACGAGTTCCTGCAGAACAGCGACGAGATCCAGCGGTTGGTCATCCAGAACTCGCCGTCCGGCCAGATCAAGAAGGTCGCCGAGGCCGAGGGCATGCACACCCTGTTCGACGACGGGCTGCGCAAGGTGCTCGACGGCGTGACCACCTACGAAGAGGTCAAGCGGGTCACCACGGCGGGCGAGCACTGAGGTAGGGCATGGCGGTCTACGAGTACAAGGGGCTCGACTCCGGCGGAAAGGCCATCAGCGGCATCATCGATGCCGACAGCGCCAAGATTGCGCGGTCCCGTCTGCGCAAGCAGGGGCTGTTCCCCACCGAGATCCACGAGCAGTCCGAGGGAGGCACCCGCCGCGGCGAGTCCATCCTCGACATGCAGATCGACGTGGCGAAGTACTTCCAGTTCGTCACCCGGCGCGACGTGTCGACCATGACCACGCAGCTCTCGGTGCTCGTGGGGGCCCACGTCCCCATGGCCGAGGCCCTGGCGGCGCTCGTCGACCAGACCGAGAAGGAGAAGCTGAAGGTCATCCTCTCCAAGGTGAAGGAGAAGGTGAACGAAGGCACGCCCCTGGCCGACGCCCTCGCCGAGCATCCCAAGGTGTTCGACACGCTCTACATCCAGATGGTGCGGGCGGGGGAGAAGTCCGGCGCCCTCGACCAGGTGCTCGACCGCCTGGCCACCTTCGCGGACGGCCAGGTGAAGCTCCAGGGCCAGATCGTGTCCGCCATGGCGTACCCGATCCTGCTGGGCATGGTCGGCTTCGCCATCCTGATGTTCTTGTTCATCGGGGTGCTTCCTCGGATCCGTGGCCTGTTCGACTCGCTCCCCGGCGGCGACGACCTCCCCCTCATCACCGACATCGTCTTCTTCTTCGGCGACCTGATGGTGGGGTGGTGGTGGGCCCTGCCGGTGATCCTCTTCACCGTGGCCTTCGCCTTCCGTCGCTGGGTCCGCACCGAGAGGGGCCGAGAGCGCTGGGACCTGATCAAGCTGTCGGCGCCGGTGTTCGGGAAGATGAACCGGCTCATCGCGGTGTCCCGCTTCTGTCGCACCCTGTCCACCCTGCTCGTGTCCGGCGTGCCCATCGTCAACGCCCTGAACATCGTCGAGAAGGTGGTGGGCAATGTCCACATCGCAGGTGCGGTGAACAACGCGACCACCGCCATCCTGGAGGGGGCGAGCATCGCGCAGCCCCTGAAGAACAGCGGGGAGTTCCCGCCGCTGGTCACCCACATGATCGGGATCGGCGAGCGC
>ENA-OWNT01004746-OWNT01004746.1-seawater-metagenome-genome-assembly--contig:-NODE-4746-length-11659-cov-8.420048_pt1 | contig 11659 bp, 12 predicted proteins | sample MGYA00238136_ERZ651165 | MGnify/ENA primary metagenome ERZ651165 (study PRJEB26861, sample SAMN08777766) | seawater metagenome | isolation source: coastal seawater | place: USA: Florida | collected... | reverse complement strand
TCGAGGGGCGTCCCGAGGCCGACGACGCGCGGGTCATCCGATCGCAGGTGAAGCGCTGCCGGGGGGTGCTCGACCAGCTGGCGGTGGACGCGGGCCGCAGCCGGGGCGAGAGCGATGGGCACCTGACCGTCGGTGCGCTGTTGGACACCGCGATGGAGGGGCTCCCCACATCGCGGGTCGTCTGCTCCGTGCCGGAGTCCACGAGAGAGCTGCCCATCCCGGGATACCGGTCCGCGCTGTCGCAGATGGTCCGGGCGGTGGTGCGGAACGGGCTGGACGCGACAGGCGGGGAGGGCCCCGTGCACGTCCTGGTGCAGCCGCAGGACTCCGGCGTGCGGCTGCGGGTGCGGGACGCGGGCGCGGGGATGGACGAAGACACCCTGCGGCGGGCGACGGAGCCGTTCTTCACCACCAAGGAGACGGCGGGGATGGGGCTCGGCCTCTTCCTCGCTCGGACCACGCTCGAGCGCCTCGGTGGGACGCTGGAGATCGAGTCCTCGCCGGACACGGGAACGACGGTGGACCTCTGCCTGCCGTCGCGTTAGAAGCAGACGCGATGTCTACCGACCCTCACGCACCATCCATCCTCATCGTCGACGACGACGAGCTCTTCCGAACGCGCCTCGCGGCTGCCTTCAGCCGCCGGGGGTACGAGTCACGGACCGCAGCCGGGCACGGCGAGGCGGTGGCGACGGCCAGGGTCGACTCGCCGGAGCTCGCGGTCATCGACCTCCGCATGGAGGGACCCTCGGGACTCGAGCTGCTGCGGGACCTGCTCGAGATCGACCCCTCGACCCGCGTGGTCTTGCTGACCGGCTACGGGAGCATCGCCACGGCCGTCGAAGCGATGCGCCTCGGCGCGACCAACTACGTCCCGAAGCCGGCCGACGCAGACGAGATCATCGTCGCGTTCGAGCGGGGGGAGGCCCCTCCCCTGGCGCCCACGGAGAGGGACTTCGAGGCCCCGAGCCTCGCCCGCACGGAGTGGGAACACATCAACCGCGTGCTCGCGGACTGTGGCGGCAACATCAGCGAGACGGCGCGACGACTCGGGATTCACCGACGCTCCCTCCAGCGCAAGCTGCAGAAGCACCCACCGCGCGCCTGATGCGACGACTCGTCCCCATCCTGCTCCTTGTCCTGCTGGCTGGCTGCGCGCCGGGCAGCGAGCGGTTCACTGCCACCGCGCCAGCCGGCTTCTGGTTCGGGCTGTGGCACGGCTGCATCTCGTTCTTCACGCTCGTGATCGGGATCTGGAGCGACAGCGTGCACGTCTACGAGGTCGACAACTCGGGCGGCTGGTACGACCTGGGCTTCGTGATGGGCGTGGGCTCCGCCTGGGGCCGCAGCGGCGCGATCTGGAAGGACCGCCGCAAGAAGAAGGACGAAGACTGAGCAGACGGAGCGCGGCCCGGCCAGACGCCGCGCGAAGCATCGTCGCGGGGGGTTGACTCGGTTCGAATCCGTGGGTAGACACGCGCCCCGGGCACGCTGTGCCAGGCGCTGAGGGCGATTAACTCAGTGGTAGAGTGCTACCTTCACACGGTAGAAGTCACTGGTTCGAAACCAGTATCGCCCACCAAACGAAATGACCCCCGGTTTGCGGAGCGAACCGGGGGTCACTGCGTTTCGGTCGCGACGTCGCGTCGCACGTCGGCGAACCGGAGATGGACGCCACCTCCGCATGGGATCCAGCGGGGATGTGCGGCCCGGAGGTTCGGGCGAGGCTTTCGAGGCGCCATCACCGCGCTCAGGAGGCCGCCCATGACTCATCGCCCGACCTTCCCCCTGCTGCTTGCCCTGTTGGGCGGAACCCTCCTCCTCGGCTGCCCGACCACCGGCGGTGACGACGACGACAGCGCCGCCGGCGACGACGACGACGCTGGTGATGATGACGACGCCACGGGTGACGACGACGACGCCACGGGCGATGACGACGACGCCACGGCGGGAGACGACGACGACGCCACGGGCGACGACGACGACAGCGGGGACGACGACGACAGCGGGGTCGAAGACATCATGCCGCCGGGGTCTGCCACGTGGTGGTTCCAGGCCGACACCACCTGGAGCGTCAACACCTGCAATCTCACCGAGACGCCGTCGAACGCGCCGATGGCGCTCGTCACCACGGACTACGTGAACTGGACCTTTGGGGTCGGCGGGACGCCGTTCTCGACCACCTGCACGATCACGGGCATGACCCTGAACTGCGCGGACTTCGTGATGCCGGCCGGGACCATCGACAACGACGTCGTCGCGGATCAGGTCGTGAGCCTGACGGGGACGTTCTCGTCGGAGACGGCGATGACGCTCGTGCAGGAGCGTGAGTACCGCTGCACCGCCCTCGCATCGGACTGCGCGGCGGCGGCGGCGCAGGCGGGCGTGAATGCCCTGCCGTGCGACGTGGTCCAGGAGGACACGCTCCTCGTCACGGGGACGTGAGCGCGCCTCCCGGCACCGGTCTCTAGAGCAGCTCGGAGGCCGCGAAGAAGAACGCGATCTCGATCGCGGCGTTCTCGGCGCTGTCGCTGCCGTGGCAGGCGTTCCGACCGATGCTCTCCGCGTAGAGCTTGCGGATGGTGCCCTCGGCCGCCTCGGCCGGGTTGGTGGCACCCATGACGGCGCGGTGGTGGGCGACGGCGTTCTCGCCCTCGAGGACCTGGGCGAAGATCGGGCCCTCGGTCATGAAGTCCACCAGCTCGCCGTAGAAGGGACGCTCGGCGTGCACGGCGTAGAACGCCTGGGCCTGCGCCAGCGTGAGCTGCATCTTCTTGCAGGCCACGATGCGAAGACCGTTGTCCTCGAAGTGCTGAAGGATGTTGCCGGCGTTGCCCGCGGCGACGGCGTCGGGCTTGATCATCGAAAGCGTGCGCTCGATAGCCATTGTCTGAGTCTCCAGTTCTGTTGGATGGACCGGTGCGACGCCTCCGTCGTGGGGAAGCGCCGCCCGGGGGTTGATTCGTTGCTGTGGCTCTAGGCCAGCGCGGCCTCGAGCAGCCCGCGCTCGGCGAGCAGGTTCTTCATGGTGATGCCCATGTCGGACGGGGAGTTCACGACCGCGATGCCCGCGGCGCTCATGGCCTCCATCTTCGACGAGGCCGTGCCCTGGCCACCGCTGACGATGGCGCCCGCGTGGCCCATGCGACGTCCCGGAGGCGCCGTCTGCCCGGCGATGAAGCCGACGACCGGCTTGGTCACGTGCTCGGCGATGTAGGCCGCGCCCTCTTCCTCGGCCGAACCGCCGATCTCACCGATCATGATGAAGCCGAGGGTGTCGTCGTCCTCCGCGAAGAGCTTGATGACGTCGAGGAAGCTGGTGCCGATGATCGGGTCGCCGCCGATGCCCACGCAGGTGCTCTGGCCGATGTCGAGCGCACTCAGCTGGCCGACGGCCTCGTACGTGAGCGTCCCGGAGCGGGAGAGCACGCCGATCTTGCCGGGCTTGTGGATGTGGCCCGGCATGATGCCGATCTTGCACTCGCCGGGCGTGATGACGCCGGGGCAGTTCGGACCGACGAGGCGGCTGTTGCTGTCCTGGAGCGCGCGCCGGACGGCGAGCATGTCCTTGACCGGGATCCCCTCGGTGATCGTGATGATCACCGGGATCTCGGCCTCGATGGCCTCCAGGATGGCGTCCGCCGCGAACGGCGGGGGCACGTAGATCGACGTGGCGTTGGCGCCCGTGGCCGCGACGGCCTCGCGCACCGTGTCGAAGATCGGGACGCCGTGCGAGCTGGTCTGGCCGCCCTTGCCGGGCGTGACGCCGCCGACGACGTTCGTGCCGTAGGCGATGGCCGTGCCGGTGTGGAAGCCGCCGTGCTTGCCGGTGATGCCCTGAACGAGCAGCCGCGTGTCCTTGTTGACGAGAATCGACATGGGCTACGCCCCCACCGCGGCGACCGCCGCCTTCGCGCCGTCAGCCATGGTGTTGGCGGCGATGATGTTGAGGCCGGACTCGGCGAGCATCGCCTTGCCCCTGTCCACGTTCGTGCCCTCGAGGCGCACGACCAGCGGCACCTGCAGGCCCGTCGTCTTCACGGCGGTGATGACACCCTCGGCAATGACGTCGCACTTCATGATGCCGCCGAAGATGTTCACGAAGATGGCCTTCACGGCCGGGTCGCTCGTGATGATCCCGAAGGCCGCGGCGACCTTCTCGGCGGTGGCGCCACCGCCGACGTCGAGGAAGTTGGCCGGCTCTCCACCGAACAGCTTGATGGTGTCCATCGTGGCCATCGCGAGGCCAGCGCCGTTCACCAGGCAGCCGATGTTGCCGTCCAGCTTGATGAAGCTGAGGCCGTACTTGCCGGCTTCGACCTCCGACGGATCCTCTTCGTCCAGGTCACGCATGGCCTGCACGTCCTTGTGCCGGTACATCGCGTTGTCGTCGAAGTTGAGCTTGGCGTCCAGGCAGAGGACGTCGCCGCCGCCGGTGACGACGAGCGGGTTGATCTCCGCGAGGCTGCAGTCGTAGTTGATGTACGCGTTGTAGAGCCCGCGCAGGAACTTGACCGCCGAGCGGAGCTGCTTCTTCTCCTTCAGCCCGAGGGCGAAGGCGATCTGACGCGCCTGGAAGTCCTGGAAGCCAATGGCCGGGTCGATCCACACCTTGTGGATCAGCTCGGGCGTCTCCTCCGCGACCTTCTCGATGTCCATGCCGCCCTCGGTGGACGCCATGACGACGAGCTGGCCGACCGCGCGGTCGAGCAGCATGCCGACGTACAACTCGCGGGCGATGTCGCAGCCCTCTTCGATGTACAGCCGGCGGACCTTCTGGCCCTCTGCCCCCGTCTGGTGGGTGATCAGCTGCATGCCGAGGATGGCCTCGGCGTGCTCGCGGACCTCGTCGATGCTGCGCGCGAGCTTCACGCCGCCGCCCTTGCCGCGGCCACCGGCGTGGATCTGGGCCTTCACGACCCAGATGCTCCCGCCGAGCTCTTCGGCCGCCGCGACGGCCTCATCCACGGAGAACGCCACGCGTCCGTCCGGCGTGGTGACGCCGAACTTCCGGAGGATCTCCTTGCCCTGATACTCGTGAACCTTCATCGATGACTCCTAGAGGTCGAGGCCGGCGACGAGCTTCTGCACCGCGCCCGCCGAAGCAGCCAGCGCGGTGGTCTCGTCGTCCGAGAGGGGCGTCTCGATGACCTTCTCGATGCCACCGGCACCGATGATGGTCGGGACGCCGAAGTAGAAGCCTTCGTAGCCGTACTGCCCCGTGAGGTACGCAGCGGCCGGGAGGACCTCCTTCTTGTCCTTCAGGTAGCTCTCCGCCATGCGGATGGCCGCGGCGGCGGGGCTGTAGAAGGCGCTGCCGTTGCCGAGCAGGCCGACGATCTCGCCGCCCGCCTTGCGGGTCCGCGCGACGATGGCCGCCAGCGTCTCCTCGTCCAGGAGCGAGGTGACCGGCACACCACCGGCGTTGGCGCTGGAGATGAGGGGGACCATGGAGTCGCCGTGGCCACCGAGCACCATCGCCTGCACGTTGCGGGCAGCGATGCCGATGCCGTCGGAGAGGAAGTAGCGCAGCCGCGCCGAGTCCAGGACGCCGGCCATGCCGCAGACCTTGTGGTGCGGGAAGCCCGTGACCTTCTGCATCGTGTAGACCATCGCGTCGAGCGGGTTGGTGATCACGATGACGAACGCGTCGGGAGCGACCTCCTTCAGCTTGCTGGCGACGTCCTTGATGATGTTCAGGTTGATGCCCACGAGGTCATCGCGGCTCATGCCCGGCTTGCGGGGGACACCGGCCGTCACGATGACGACGTCGGCACCCGCCACGTCGGCGTAGTCGGACGTGCCCGTGATCTCCACGTCGAACCCGTCGATCGGGCGCGACTCCTGGATGTCGAGGGCCTTGCCCTTGGCGGTGCCTTCGGCCCGCGGGATGTCCAGGAGGACGACGTCGCCGAGCTCCTTCTGGGCGGCCAGGAGGGCCATCGTGCCGCCGATCATGCCGGCGCCGATGAGGGCGATCTTGTTGCGCTTGTAGCTGGTGGTCATCGGGGGGCCTTTCCGATTGGTCCGTGTTCGCGATGATTGAGTGGGAGGCGTGAGCGAATCAGGAGTGGCCGCGGCAGCTTCGACTGGGGTCGCGCCGCCGAACCGGGCCTTTTCGGGGCGTCACGCGCGCGGAGGATATGCCTCGGGTGGGAGGTGGTCAAACCACCTCGCCAAGCAGAACAGGGAGCCCGAAGACTCCCTGTTCGCGATGCTTCGGAGCGCGGCTCAGAGGAGCATGTTGCGCAGGTCGTCGACCTTGTCCGTCTTCTCCCACGTGAAGCCGTCGCCAGTGCGGCCGAAGTGGCCGTAGGCGGCCGTCGGGCGGTAGACCGGACGGAGCAGCTGCAGGTGGTTGATGAGGGCGGCCGGCTTGAGCGGGAAGATCTCGCGCACCGCGGTGGCGATCCGCTCGTCGTCCACCTTGCCGGTGCCGTAGGTGTCCACGAAGACGTTCATGGGCTCGGCGACGCCGATGGCGTAGGCCACCTGGACGAGCGCGCGATCCGCGACGCCGGCCGCGACGATGTTCTTCGCGATGTAGCGCGTCACGTAGGCCGCGGAGCGGTCCACCTTGGACGGGTCCTTGCCGGAGAACGCGCCGCCACCGTGCGCGCCGTGGCCGCCGTAGGTGTCGACGATGATCTTGCGGCCGGTGAGGCCGGCGTCGCCCATGGGGCCACCGACGACGAAGCGGCCCGTCGGGTTGATGTAGTACTTCGTGTTCGCGTCGAGGAGCTCGGCGGGCAGCGTGTTGAGGATCACCTCGTTCTTGATGCCCTCCACGAGGTCCGCGTGGCTCACGCTCTCGGCGTGCTGGGACGAGATGACCACCGCGTCGATGCGCGCGACCTCGCCGTCCTTGTACTCGATGGTGACCTGGGACTTGCCGTCCGGGCGGAGGTAGCCGAGCCGGCCGTCCTTCCGGGCGTTCGTCAGGGCCTCCGTCAGCCGATGCGACCACCAGATGGACGCGGGCATCTGCTCCGGCGTCTCGTTGATCGCGTAGCCGAACATCATCCCCTGGTCGCCGGCGCCCTGCTCCTTGTGCAGGCCCTCACCGGCGGTGACGCCCTGGGAGATGTCGGGCGACTGCTGCTCGACGGCGTTCATCACGCCGCAGCTCGCGCCGTCGAAGCCCTTGTCGCTGCTGTCGTACCCGATGTCGAGGACGGCCTTCCGCACCAGGGCGGGGTAGTCGATGACCGCCTTGGTGGTGATCTCACCGGCGAGGAGCACGAAGCCCGTCTTCACCGCGGTCTCGCAGGCGACCCGGGAGGTCGGATCCTGCTCGAGGCACGCATCCAGGATGGTGTCGCTGATGCAGTCGCACATCTTGTCCGGGTGACCCTCGGTCACGGACTCAGAAGTGAAGAAGTAGTCGCGGGGCATATCGTCTCCATGGCGCGTCGCGCCGGGGAAGTGCCGGAAATCACTGCGTTTCCGGGTGCTCTCGGGCCCTCGTCCCAAGAATGGCGGGCATAGTAGCCGGCCGCTGACCCCTGTCAAAAGGGACCCGGAGCGGCGGACTGGCAAGGAATTCGGCGCCGTCGCGCCTCTATCGGCTCCACTCGACGTCGATCGGGGCCTGCTCGTCGGCGGACATCCGCTTGAGGGCCTGACGCAGCTCACCCACGCGGCCCGGCTCGCCGAGCAGGACCACGCGCACCGTGCGCTCCGGGTAGGGCTCGAGCTCTGGCTGGCCGATCGAGTCCGGATCCGGGGGCGGCGCTTCGTCGGGGACGTGGCCGGCCACGGGACGCTCGGCCGGAACAGCGACCTGCTCGGCGGTGGCGCGGTCCTCGTCCGGCTTGAGCGCCTCGCTCGCGGCGCGCTCTTCGTCCCACCGGCGGCGGGCGTCCTGCAGCTCGACGCGGCGGCGGCGGTGCTGGGCGGCGCGCTCCTCGTTGCGCTCCCGCGCCTCGATCGCGGGCAGGTACGGCGGATCCGAGAACTCGTCCTCCGGGTAGGAGTCCGACAGCGCATCGAGGAACGTGACCATCGCCTGCTCGGCGGGCAGCTGCTCGCCGATGACCTCGTCCAGATCGATGGAGAACGCGTGCAGCCCGGCGAGGGCGACCTTGCCCGCGATCCCCTCGAGGGCGGACTTCGCGCGGCGGGCGCTGTGGCTGTCCCGCTTGCCCATGCCCACGAGGAACAGGTGCGTGAACGGGAGCCGGCCCTGGGTGTGCACGAGCAGCCAGTCGCCGGCCTTGCCCGCGAACTTGTCCCCCATGAGGAGGCGGGAGAGGAAGCCGTTCAGGCGCCAATCGGCGCGGCTGGCGAGGCCCTTCAGCGGCCGCTGGTCCTGCCAGACGACGGCCACGGCGCCGTCGATGCCCTCCACCCGCGAGGGGTGGCCGGTCTCGAAGGTGACCTGCACCCTCATCGGCGGCCCTTCGGGCGGCTGGTGAGACCGAGGTTGCGCGCGATGCGGTCGAGGATGCCGTTGATGAACGAGCCGGACTCGCTGGTGCCGAAGCGCTTGCCGAGCTCGATGGCCTCGTTCATGGACACCATCGGCGGGATGTCGTCACGCTCGATGAACTCGAAGACCGCGATCCGGAGGATGTTGCGGTCCACGTAGGACATGCGGTTGATCTTCCAGTTGATGGACGCGGCGCCGATCAGCTCGTCGATCTTCGCGCCGTGGGCCGTCACGCCGCGGGTCAGGATCCGGGCGAACTCCACCACATCGGGATCGGTCGGAGAGTCCTCGTCCTCCCAGAACCGCGCCAGCGCGCCGTCCACGGAGTCCTTCCCCATGTCCACCTGGTAGAGGAGCTGGAGCGCTTGCTCGCGCGCCTGCCGTCGCCCGCCCATCTCAGTCCCCCATGCCGCGCAGCAGCGAGACCATCTCGATGGCGGCGAGCGCGGCCTCTCCGCCCTTGTTGCCCATCTTGGTGCCGGCACGCTCGATGGCCTGCTCGATCGTGTCGACCGTCAGGACCCCGAAGGACACCGGCAGGTTCGCGTCCAGCGATACGCGGGCGAGGCCCGACGAGGCCTGCGCGGCCACGAAGTCGAAGTGCGGAGTGCCGCCGCGGATCACGCAGCCGATCGCGATGACGGCGTCGTAGTTGCCGCTGTCCGCGAGGCGCTTGGCCACGAGGGGCAGCTCCACCGCGCCGGGGCACCAGGCCACGTCGACCGCGTCGCGATCGCCGCCGGAGGCCACGATGGTCTCCACCGCGCCGTGCACCAGGCGGTCCACGATGAACTCATTGAACGATCCGGCAGCGATGCCGAAGCTCATTCCGGCCGCCGAGCGACCTCCACGCCAGGTCATGCCCATCAGTTACGTCCTCCATGAAGCACGGCCAGCTCCGCGCCCGCGGGGGACACCGGGACCGGCACCCGCTCGACGACCTCGAGGCCGTAGCCTTCGACGCCGACGAGGCGGCGCGCGCCGTTGGTCAAGAGCCGGATCCGCCGCACGCCGAGCCGGCGCAGCACCTGCGCGCCCAGTCCGTAGTCACGCAGACCGGTGGGGTAGGGATCCGCCTGCCGGGGGGCGGGCGGGATCTCGCCGTCGATGTGCTCGGCCGGCACGTGAGCGGTGAGGCTCCGCAGGACCGAGCCGGCGTTGAACGGCCGCAGGATGTAGAGGACCACGCCGGTGCCCGCGGCCCCGATGATCTTCATGCTCTGGTGGAGCAGCGGGCCCCCGTCCGTGCGGAGCGCCTGCAGGGCGTCCGCCCAGACGTCGCTGCTGTGCACGCGCACGAGCGTCGGGACCTCCTCCTGCACGTCGCCCTTCACCAGGGCCAGGTACTGCAGATCGTTGACGCGGTTGCGGAAGACGTAGGCCTTCACGTCGCCCATGGCGTCGGTGGTGATCGCCGTCTTCGCGATCTCCTGCACCTGGGACTCGGTGCGCAACCGCCAGGCGATGAGGTCCGCCACCGTGAGGATGCGCAGCTCGTGCTTGCGCCCGAACTCCTCGAGCTGCGGGAGCCGGGACATGGTCCCGTCGTCGTTCATGATCTCGCAGATCACGCCCGACGGGGAGCACCCGGACAGCCGCGCCAGATCGGCGCTGCCCTCGGTCTGCCCGGCCCGCACCAGGACCCCGCCCGCGCGCGCCCGCAGGGGGAACACGTGTCCGGGAGAGATGATGTCCTCGGCCTTCGCGTCCGGGTCCACCGCGACCTGGATGGTGCGCGCCCGGTCCGCCGCGGAGATGCCCGTGGTGACGCCGGTGGCCGCCTCGATCGAGATCGTGAACGCCGTGCCGTAGGGCGAGTCGTTCTTGCGCACCATCATCGGCAGATCGAGCTGCTCGATCCGATCCGGCGTCATGGTGAGGCAGATGAGGCCGCGCGCGTGCGTGGCCATGAAGTTGATGGCTTCGGGGGTGACCTTGTCCGCCGCCATCACGAGGTCACCCTCGTTCTCGCGGGACTCGTCGTCGACGAGGATCACCATCTTGCCGGCGGCGATGTCCGCCAGCGCGAGTTCAACGCGGTCCTGAGGATCCGCGGGGAACGGCTGGAATGCCGTCATGCTTTGCTCCCGGCCCGACCCCTGCGGGCTCCCCTGTCCCGGGCGCCGAGCCGGCGCCAATCTGTCGAGCCCGGGGGCCGAAGTCAAGCGGTCACGGGGTGGTTGTGGTCACCAACCGCCACCAGGCATCGGGGCCTGCGGCCTGCGCGAAGTCGCGGATCTCGACGAACACGGGGCCCGCCTCCGTGACGCTCAGCACGACCCTCGAGTCACGGTCGAACCAGTCGTCGTTGGAGGCGATCTCGGTGCCCGCGGCGTCGTAGACGGTCACCACGGAGTCAGCGATGGAGCCGAGCCGACGGGCGAACACCTCGAGGCGGTACGAGGCTCCCAACGTCGTCTCGAACCGGAGCACGTCCTGATCGCCCGCCGGGTCGAACGTCCCGCAGATCACCTGCCCGAACGACGCCGAGTCCGCGTCGGCGAACGTGTCGTTCGAGCTGCCCTCGGAGACATCGCAGCCGGGTGGCTCCCCGCCGATCTGGATGGCGCCGTGGGCGACGCCCCCCGACGGCAGAGGCACCTGGAGCGTCGACCAGCCGTAGCCGACCTCCGCAGGGTCCACCTGGAAGGCGAGCTGGCCGTTGGAGTAGGTCGCGGACACGTCGTCGTGCGGACCGTTGAACTGCACCGTGTAGGCCTCAGTGGGGTCCAGATCGGCCGGCTCGACGGTCAGGTTGACCGCGGTGCCCGCGGGGTCCATCCAGCTCGGGGTCTGCACCGGCGCCAGGTACCGGTCGAGCGCGCCCAGGCCATGGACGCTCACCGTCGCGAGCCAGGTCGACGCCATGAGCAGCGAGCGGCCGTCCACGTCGAGGAGCTCACGCCGCGTGCGGTGAACGAACAGCTGTGCGCTGGAGTTCTCGTCCAGGTTCTCGAGGCCCGAGAAGTCGACCTTTTCGTCGGGGCCGGGCCGGTAGACCCGCGCGCTGAGCCCCTGCCCGTCGAAGCCGGTGAGCAGGTTCACCACCTGGTCGACCCCCGGGGGCGGCTCCGAGAGCTGCAGCGTCGTCGAAAAGGTCGGGTGGATGTACAGCCGATCGCCGAGGAGGCGGGTGGCCTCCAGCGTCGGCGGCTCCGGGATCAGGGGCGCGGTGTGGCCTCCCAGGAACGGACCCGCGTCGATGCGCGCCGTCCAGTCCGTGCCGGC
>ENA-OWNT01004743-OWNT01004743.1-seawater-metagenome-genome-assembly--contig:-NODE-4743-length-11662-cov-15.516271_pt1 | contig 11662 bp, 9 predicted proteins | sample MGYA00238136_ERZ651165 | MGnify/ENA primary metagenome ERZ651165 (study PRJEB26861, sample SAMN08777766) | seawater metagenome | isolation source: coastal seawater | place: USA: Florida | collected... | reverse complement strand
GACCACGTTGCTGTTGTCCTTGCCCTGAACATACGTGATCGGGCCCCGCCCGTCCAAGCCCTGCGAGGCGGCGTCGCCACCGGCGGCCGTGGTGCCGCTGCTTGCGGCTCCCCCGCAACCGGACAGGGCGAGTGCGCCTGCCATCATCAGTGCCGCCGTGGCGGTCAGCTTTGCTTTCATGTTTACTCCTTCGTAAGAGCACCCGGCGCCGCCGGATGTCGGGTGGAACTGTGAGGCTCAGATGATCCAGGCGGTCGTGTCTGCCGGGAGCTTGCCGCCGGCCAGCGGGCCGCTGCTGAGGAGAATGATGCCAGCCGGCAGCTCGACGAGTCCCGTGCCGAAGTTGGTCACCGACTGCCAGCCGTTGGGGCGGACGAAATGCAGGACAGAGCCGCCGGCAGGTACCCAGGTCAGCCGCTCTTCGGTCAGCAACTGGCGGCGGTACCGCAACGCCTCACGATAGAGCTCCAGGGTGGAGCCCATGACGTTGTCCTGGGCGTCCACGGCGTAACGGGCGAACCATTCCGGCTGCGGCAGGTGCGCGCGGTCCTCTCCGAAGCCGAAGGAAGGGCCCGCCGCCGTCCAGGGCAGCGGAACACGGCAGCCGTCGCGGCCGATGTCCACGCCCGGGTTCCGGAAGAACGCCGGGTCCTGGCGTTCGCCCGCGGGGATGTCGCCGACTTCCTGCAGTCCGAGCTCCTCACCCTGGTAGAGGTAGGCGGAGCCGGGCAGCGCGAACATCAGCAGGGACGCGGCACGGGCGCGGCGCAGGCCGAGCACGGCGTCGACGTCGGAGGCCAGGCCCCCGGCGAGCAGCCAGTCCTGGCAGTGGCGTCCGCCGACCTGGGGCAGGCCGTAGCGGGTCGCGTGGCGGACCGCATCGTGGTTGGAGAACACCCAGGTGGAGGACGCACCGGAAGCTGCGGCCTCGGCAAGGTTCTTGTCGATGATGGCGCGGAACTGTTCGGCGTCGAAGTCGGCCTGCAGGAGGTCGAAGTTGAAGGCCTGACCCAGCCCGTCCGGGCTGGCATAGCGGGCGCGGCGGTCCGCGTGTACCCAGGCCTCCGCAACGGCGGTGCGCGGCGGGGTGTACTCGTCGAAGACACCCCGCCATTCGGCGTAGATGGAGTGGACCTCATCGCGGTCCCAGAACGGGTGGGACCCGTCTGCCAGACCGTCAACCCCGGTGCCCTCCCGGGGTAGTTCGGCCTTGGATACCAGCGGCTCAGACAAATCCTTCACCAGGGCGTGGGCGACGTCGACGCGGAAGCCGTCCACGCCGCGGTCCGACCAGAAGCGCAGGGTCTTCAGGAAGTCGTCGCGGACTTCCGGGTTCTCCCAGTTGAAGTCCGGCTGCTCCTTCGCGAAGATGTGCAGGTACCACTGCCCGGGCGTGCCGTCGGGTTCGGTGATGCGCTCCCACGCAGGGCCGCCGAACTTGGAATCCCAGTCCGAGGGCGGCAGCTCGCCGCCCTCCCCCAGGCCATCGCGGAAGACATATCGTGCCCGTGCGGCCGAGCCCTTCGGGGCGGCCAGGGCTTCCTGAAACCATTCGTGCCGGTCGGAGGAGTGGTTCGGGACAATGTCCACGACCAGCCGGATGCCGGCGGAGTGCAGCGCGGCCGCCAGTTCATCGAAGTCGGTCAGGGTGCCCAGACGCGGGTCCACGTTGCGGTAATCGTCGACGTCGTAGCCGCCGTCCGCCAGGGCGGACGGGTAGAAAGGGCTCAACCACACGGCATCGACCCCCAACGCCTTCAGATACGGGACCTTGGCCGTGATGCCCCTGATGTCACCCAGCCCATCGCCGTTGGAATCGGAGAAACTCCGCGGGTAGATCTGGTAGACAGACGCCTGGCGCCACCAGCTGGCGTCAGTGTCGACGGAATAGCTCACGTCTTCGGGGCTGTTCAAGTCTTGTTTCCTATCTGCCGTGCGAAACGGTTTCATCAACGGGGCGGAACAAAGTGTCGAACGTATCGACGCGTTTCGTCGACGCGTTTCGTCGACGCGCGTCAATAGATGACAATAGAAGAGGCAAGCGGGAGTGTCAAGGGTCACACTGGGGGCTGCGCGGGTGCGTACGCCCTTTTAGGAAGGGGCGGCGGCTGTGCTTCCGCGTTCGATCAGTTCGGGAACGACGAGCGTCTGAAAGGCGGAATAGTCCTCGCCTCGAAGCCGCCTGACAAGATACTTGACTGCCAGCCGTGCCATATCGCCGTGGCTCGGAGACAGGCTGGTCAGCGCGGGCTTGCTCATCTGCGCGGCGGTCTCGCTGGCGTTCACCGCAACGATGGAAAGATCTTGCGGAATCCGGACTCCTCGCTCGGCCGCGGCTGCCATCAGGCCAAGGGTCGCCGGCTCATTGAGTTCAAGGAGGGCAGTCAGGCCCGGTGCCGTTCTCTTGATTTCTTCAAAGGCGTCCCAGCCGGCCGGAAACGTCGGCGATGCCGTGAAGACATGCGCCCGGATGCCCAATTTCTTAGCTGCGGCGAGTATTGCGTCCCGCGTTCTCACAGCAGGCCCGTGGCCGGCGTCCAGATCAGCCTGGGTCCGGGCAAGGAAACCAATTTCCTTGTGCCCCAAACTGGCGACATGATCCACGGCCATTGAGCCGCTTGCCTCAAAATCGGTGTCCACGTAGGCCAAGTCACGCGGGTCTGCTGTCCGGCCGATCATCGTGAAGGGAATGTCAGCTTCAATCAGGAAGGGCACGCGCTCGTCGGTCGTCAGGACTTCCATCAGGACCACGCCCTCAACGAGGCCTTGATTGACGACCTTGCGGACTTCCTCAATTTCGTCTGCTCCAAAAGGCCAGAGCAGAAGGTTGTAGCCGTCTTCGCGGGCCTGTTCAGAAGCCGCGCGGATGTACTCAAATTCAGTGGGATTGAACCCGATCTCACTGAGCGGAAAGATCAGCGCGATGATTCCCGTGCGCCTCCCGGCGAGGCCCTGAGCCAGAACATTCGGCGTGTAATTCAGATCTTTCATCGCGCGGAGAATTCTCTCCCGCGTCACGTCTGAGATCGGCCGCGTGCCGCTGAGCACGTACGAAACTGTGCTCCTGGAGACTCCGGCAACACGTGCAACATCGGCCATCGTCGCCATGTATAACTTCCCCCTCGGACTGGTCTCGGCCAAAAGGACATCCGCGGGAGCGCCAGAGTCTGTCGGCCGCGCTCATCGACGCGCTTCCTCCATCATAAGCCGACCGCTCCGACTAGATTTCGGGCGCAACAGGACCCGTAGCATTGGCGGAGCAGACCAGTCATATTCTCGAACCCGCGCCTAAGCTGCCTGCCCTGCGGTTTCTGCGGAAGCGGCGCCCGGCGCCGCGAGTACGGCTCGGTGACGGCGCGATGGCTCACCGGCGCCGCTGCCGGCCCGCGGCGCCCGCCGGTCTTCCCGGCAAGACCTTAGTAGCCGCCCGCCGCTGTCTTAATCATCTCCCCTGAGGGTGCCACGAGGTACCAGACCCCGCCGACGCCCTGGCCCGTGATGTCTCCCGCGGCCTTGTCCTTGGCGTAGTAGTAGATCGGCATCCCGTTGATGGTCACCTGCATCTTTCCATCAGCCGTGGGAATGGTTCCGACCTTGCCGGTGACGCCGTCAACGGTGGGGGTCGCCGTCGTCGAGGTGACCGGGGGCCAGGCCAACAGGCAGTCGGCGGTGCAGGCGCTGGTCCCGGAGTCCTTCGTGTCCTTGGTGAAGTAATAGACGCTCAGTCCTTGGCCGGCCACCACGATCTGGCCTGCCGAGGACTGGGCCACTGTGAGCTCGGCCGCGGACGCCGGCGCGGAACTGGCCGGAGCGCTGGCGGAGGACTCTGTTGGTGCGGAGGTGGCCGGTGCCGCCGACGTCGGCGTCGTGGCCGTTCCGCCGCCGCAGCCGGACAGTAGCGCGGCGAGGGCGAAAGCGGACAAGCCGATGCTGAGGTGCTTCTTCATTGCTGCTCCTAGGCTCGAGCCAGCCCAACTCGGAGGCCGGCGCTACCTGTAAGACGTACGTGGAGCGTCGAATGGTTCATGAGGTGCCCCAAGAAGGTGCCGTCCCATTCATGCCGGGGCAGTCCTGGGGCACACTGAACTATTGGGCGCGCCCGTACGTCGTACAGGGGCAGAACAACAACTCCGGGGAGGCGGACATGCCGCTGGACGAAGACGTCGTGGCTGCGATTTACCGCGACCACGGGACGGCCCTGAAGCGCTTCGTCCTCAGCGCCTCCCGCGATCCGCAGCTCGCCGACGACGTCGTCCAGGAGACGGTGCTGAGGGTCTGGCAGCAGGCGCCGCAGATCACCGGAAGCCTGCGCAGCTACCTGTTCCGGACGGCCCGCAACATCATGATCGACAACTACCGCAAGGCCCAGCGGCGGCCGCAGGAAACCGGCGAACGAGATGTCCCGGCCACCGAAGACGGCGCAGGCGGCGCCGGACGCATCGATGACCTGCTCAACAAGGTCCTGATGGAGGAGGCGCTGCTGCGGCTCAGCGCGGAGCACCGCGAAGTCCTCGTGGCGCTCCACTACCGCCGCTACACAGTCCAGGAGGCATCCGCCCACTTGAAGATCCCCACTGGCACGGTGAAGTCCCGGGCGTTCTACGCAGTGCGGGCGCTACGGACCATCCTCGACGAAATGGGGGTGCAGCGGTGAACGGGGCCGAGCTGCATCACCTCCTCGGCGCGTATCTGCTGGGCGGGCTGGACCCGGCCGAGGCTGCGGACTTCGAGCGGCACCTTGCCGTCTGTCCGGACTGCCGCCAGGAACTTGACGAACTCGCCAGCATCCCGGCGCTGCTGGACGCGATCCCGGTGTCCGACGCCGTCGCGCTCACCGTGGCGGCTGCGGCCGCCCGGGACCGGGCGCTGGTTCCGCCGGAACCCGAACCCGTCCCGCGCCGGCTCCTCGATGAGCTCGCCGCCCGCCGCCGGAAGGTGCGGCGCCGGTGGGCGTCGGCCGTGGGCGCCGCCGCTGCCGCGTGCCTGGCGCTGGGGATCGTGGCCGGCCCGGTGTTGAACCCGCCCGCCAAACCGGACGCGAGCTACTCCGTGGCGGCAAGCAGCGGGCTGGAAGTCACAGTGGGACTCGTCAAGAAAACCTGGGGCACCGAACTGGCGGTGGACGGCCGCAGTCTGCCCGTCGCCGGGACCCTCTCGCTGTGGGTGAAGGACCGCGACGGCGGCGAGGACCGTGCCTGCGCGTGGACTGCCACGCCCACCGGCCGCGTCCGGATCACCGGGGCGACGCCGGTGCAGCTGGCCAGGATCGCCAGCGTGGAGATGCGCGACGCGCAGCAGCAGACCGTGGCCGTCATCGCCGTGCCGCAGGGCTAGCGCACTTCTGCGGGTTTTTGTCAGAGCTTCCTGTTCTACTGATGGCGAAGGGTGGCGCTTCGCCATCAGCAACGGCCTGCGCAGCCGCACCGGCGATTGGGGAATCGTAGTGGATGAGGGATATGAGGTAGTGACATCGGGCCGGGAGCTTGCCCTGCGAATCACGGCGGCCGGCCGGACCAGGCCCGCGGCCGTCATTTCGTGGCATCCCAACCAGGCCCACGGCCGCATCGACGTCGGGCGCATTGTGCGCGAAGTCGGTGGCCTGGCGGAGATCTTCAGCCTGGAAAACGGCCCCGAGAGCTACGCTTTCGGCGACCATATGCCGCCCGGCGCGCAGGTCTTCGGGAACGCCGCACGGGTCTACTCGACGGACCTGCGCTGGAGGCAGGACGTCTGGCGCAGCAGGCTCCGCATGGCCAGCGACAGGCGCGCCGCGGAACGCGCGGCCGAGGACATCATCGAGGATGTCCTGAGCCTGATTAGCGTCGCTCCGCCACCTCCGGCGCCGGTCCGCTCGGCGCCGCGCCGCGTCAGCGGCACCATCAAGGCCTTTGCCAGCTCCGGTTCCCGCGCCATAGTGGAGCTCGGCGACGGCACCCGCTGCACCATCCAGCGCGAACACGCGGTTCCCCCGGTCCGCCTCGACTGGATGCTGTCACCCGGGCAGACGGTGGACGGAGACTTCAATGACCAGGACAAGACCCTCGACGTCAGCGGGCTGAAAACTGCGCCCCGGCTCGCCGAGCTCTACCAGTCCGGGGACCTCGTGCTGGCCCTCGCCGAGGAAGTCTGCGCCGGCAGCGCGAAGCTGACCCTCTACCCGGGCTCCAGCTGGCCTGTCCCGGCGGCACGGATCTCCTCGAACCCCCTCGACACCGTTGACTCCCTCGTGACCGAGGGCGAGGTGGTCGTGGCGCGATTCCTGAGGGAGAGCGGTGCGGTGGTGCTGTCGCTGATCGACGTTGACGACGACGCCCCGGTAAAACCCGCGCCGGCGCTGCTGGCCGGCGGAACCCCCTGGCTCCTCGCCGGACGGCACCTGGCGGAGCAGCCCACGTCCGCGACGACCTTTGCGGCCGGGGTGGCGCAGGACCGTGCGGCAGCCGCCGGCCAGCCGGGCAGCGCGGCGGCGGTTCCGGCGCCGAAGCCCTCGGCCGCGTTGATGAGTGTCCAGCTGCAGCTGGAGTCCGAACGGCGGCGCATTGCTGAGCTGGAGGAGCTCGTGGCGGCCTCGGGTGAGGCCGGCACCCGGCTGGTGGGTCTGCAGCGTGAGCGCGATGCCCTGGGACTGGAACTGGCGGCCGAGAGGCGGGATTCTGACGCAGTCCGCGGGGAACTGGAGCAGGCCGGTGCCAGGCTGGAACGGCAGAGTGCGGAACTGCAGCGCCTGCGCACCAACAACCGCGACACCCAGCGCGCCCTCAAGCGCGCCACCGTGGAATGGGACGAAATGTTCGAGACGGCGGACGAGCGCCTCCGGCACGACGTCTACCTGGCGTGGGCCAAGAACACCCCTGCGGCCGACAAAGCCCGGTGTCCGCTGCCCCCGGTGTGGGCCGCCGGACCGGAATTCGCCGGCTCGATCTACGCTTGCACGGAGCCCGGGCTGGCCGCCAAGGCGCTCAAGACCACCGTGGAGGTCCTGACCGGCGCAGCGGAGCGCAGCACGGCCCGGGAAATCCATCCGCTGCGGGAGAACACGGGCGCGGATTCGTTGCAGGTCCGGCGCGGGGACGGGGCACGGTGCTTCCGCGCCGCCGTCGAACGCAATGTGGCAGCCGCCCGTCGGCTGCACTATTGGCGGCTGCCGGACGGGACGGTCGACCTGTCCCGGATTGTGGTCCATGACGACTTCCGGCCCTAAGCCGGTCCTCGTGAGAGGCGGATCCGGAGTCCCGGCGAGGCTACATCTTCGCGAGCTTGGCCCGCACCGCCATGAAGATGCCGTAGCAGATCAGGCCGACACCGACGGCGGCCAGCAAGTACACGCCAAACGGCTGTTCCCGCAGGGCCTTCAGGCTGCCGTCGAGCCCCGTTGACTCTTCCGGGTGCGCCTTCACGGTGGCGATGATGATGAGCAGGCCCACCAGCAGCAGGGCGAAGCCCTTGGCGGCGTAGCCCACGACGCCGACTGTCGTCACCGCGGTGCGCGCCTGCTTCTGGGACGGCATCCTCAGGTACTTGAGGAAGGACTTCCTGAAGCCCCGGATGGCGTAGACGATCCCCGTGACGGCTACGGCGGCACCGATCAGGATCAGGAGCGCGACCCCGCCCGGTGCCTTCATGAGATTCACTGTCAGGTCACTGGTCGACTGGCGGTGGTCGGCGCGGACCCCGGTGGCGACCGTTGCCAGGGTAAGGGCGAACCCGGCGTAGACCACGGCCTGCAGGCCGGCTTTGAGCTTCTTGCTGACCTTCTTCTTGGTGGGCAGGTGCTCGAAGTCGAAGATGGCATCGGACGTCTGCCAGATGGCCAGGGCAACGCAGGCCGCAAAGGCGCTCCAGAGCAGCAGCGGCCCCGCCGGCTGCCCGGCGAGCTCTTCCACCGCCCCGCTGACGTCAGCCTGGCCCTGGCCGCCCATGGCGAGCCGGATCGCGACGAGGCCGATGAGGAAGTGCAGCAGCCCCGATACGGCGAACCCGGCCCGCGCCACCACCTCGAGCGGCTTCGAATTGGTGACGTCCTCGGCGACGTCGGCGGCGTCCTTCAGTTCTCGTTTGATGATGCTTCCTTAGTGCTTCCCGGGCGGTTCGTGCCGGAGCGTCGGCTCCGGTAACTCCACTTCCGTAATCGTGCCACGCAACGGCGTTCAGGAACAGATTCCTGAAGCCCGGAGATGCCTAGCGGCGGCGGTAACTGAGGTCGAAGATCAGCCTGCCGGCCTCGTGTGCCTTGTTTTCGAAGCTGGTGAGAATCCGGCCCTCAAACCGCGGCGCCCAGCCGCCGGTGGCGTCGATGCCTTCGTTGGGTCCGGTGTGCTCGGTGCTGACCGGCGCCCGGCCTTCCTTGACGGGTGCCCCGCCGACGCGGGATTCGACGCCGGATTCCCACACCTGGGTCAGGGGGCTTGCCGCGCCGGCGAGCTCGCCCTCGTGCAGGTTCTCGAACGCCTCGGAGCCGGCCATGACCTCGCGCACATGCACGGCGTAGTTGGACCAGTCGGTCGCGATCCGGAAGATGCCGCCGGGCTTGATGGCCCGGGCCGCGAGTTCGGCGAAGGCGGGCTGGATGAGGCGGCGCTTGTGGTGCCGGGACTTGTGCCACGGGTCCGGGAAGAAGACCCACAGTTCCGTGACGGAGCCGGCGGGGAGCATGGTCGCGAGCACTTCGGGGGCGTTGGCCTCCACCACCCGGACGTTGCTGAGCTTGCGGCTGTTGATCTTGATCAGTGTGTTGGCCAGGCCGGGGGTGTAGACCTCCACGGCCAGGAAGTCCTTGTCCGGGTTTTCCTCGGCGGCGTGGCACACGGCATCGCCCAGCCCGGAACCGATCTCCACGATCAGCGGAGCCGTCCGGCCGAACTCGGCCTCCGCATCGAAGACGTAGTCGGGATGGACGGAGGTGTTGGCGACATGGCGGGGGACCTCGACCGCCCAGCGGTCGGAGTGTTCCTCCCAGGCAGCCTGGCGGCGGCCCTGCAGCCGTGTGCCGCGGCGCACGAAGCTGACCGGACGGCCCCCATAAGTGCCGAACGAGGCCTGGCTGCCCGGGGTCACGGGGCGGGGCAACTGGGTCTCTTCCGGGGCGCCGGGCTCCGGCGTTCCGGGCGTGCCGGGGGATTCTGGGGATTCGCTCATCCTTTCCAGAATAGTTGAGTTTGCGGGCCCGGCCCGCCCCGGCGGCTCCGCCGGACCCCGGCAGAACAGGCTGCGCGGGCGGGGCCTGCAAGAATGGGGCGGGTGACCTCAGCTGGGAAAACTGACGAGCAGGACCTTTCGGTCAGTGCCGCTGTCCGGGCCGAACCCGCCGGACCGCCGCGCGCCGCGAGCCGCCGCATGCTCGCGTACATGGGCATCTGCCTGGTCCTGATCGGGCTGAACCTCCGCACCGTGTTTTCGAGCTTCGCTGCTGTGTTGCCCGAGGTGACGGCCGACGCCGGGCTTCCGGTCTGGGCGGTCATGGTGCTCACCACCGTTCCGGTGACGCTGCTGGGCGTGTTCGCCCCGCTCGCCCCGGGGCTGGCACGCCGGTTCGGCGCCGAGCGGGTGTTGCTCGGTGCCATGGCGGTGCTCACCGCAGGGCTGCTGCTGCGGCCCGTGGAGCTGCCCGCGGCCGGCCATCTTCCGGCCCTGCTCGCCGGAACCGCCGCGTGCGGGGCCGCGATATCCCTGTGCAACGTGCTGCTGCCCGGCGTCGTCAAACGCGACTTCCCGCACCGCCTGGGCCTGATGGGCGGGCTGTACACCACGGCGATCTGCGCCTCGGCCGCCCTCGGTGCCGGCTTCACGTTCCCGGTCTTCCGCGCGACCGGGCAGTGGACGGCGGCGCTCTGGTTCTGGGCGCTGCCGGCCGGCGTCGTCCTGCTGTTGTTCCTGCCGCCGGCGCTCCGTGCCCGCCCCGCCGGGCCGCCGCGGACGGGTGCGGGCGTCAACGTCTGGCGCTCCGCTGTGGCCTGGCAGGTGACGTTGTTTATGGTCCTGCAGGCCATGATGTCCTTCAGCGTCTTCGCCTGGCTGGCCCCGATCCTGCGCGAACGCGGCGTGGACGGCGGCACGGCCGGCCTGATCGTCTCGGCTTCGATTGTGCTGCAGATGCTGGGCTCGCTGTTCGCCCCGGCGCTGGCCACCCGGTTCCGGGACCAGCGCGCCATCAACACGGTGGTGGCCCTGATGACCGGCGGCGGCTTCGCGCTGAGCATCTTCGGCCCGGCAGATTTCCTGTGGCTGTGGACCGGGCTGCTGGGCCTGGGGCAGGGGAGCCTGACCGCGGCCGCCCTGACCCTGATCATGGTCCGCACCCGCGACGGGCACACCGCGGCCCACCTCTCCGGCATGATGCAGGGCGTGGGCTACGGACTGGGCTCCAGCGGCACCCTCCTGGTCGGCCAGCTCCACCAGTCCACCGGGTCCTTCGCCGCGGCGGGGGTCCTGTTCATGATCGTGGGCTCGCTCGCCGCCGTGTTCGGGTACCGGGCCGGGCGGGACCGCTTCGTCGGAGACTGACCCCCTCAACCCGCTTGCGCTGGCAGTTATGGCTGTTCTGAGCCTCCAGAAGAGCCATAGCTGCCAGCGCATCCCGGGCCGGCCTGCTTCAGAGGGTGAGGTCCTTGCCCTTCGTTTCCGGGATGGTGAAGACGAAGACCGCGGAGACGGCGAGGAGCAGCACGGCGTACACGTTGAACAGCTGGGGCATCTGCAAGGTGGTGCCGAGCCACTGCTGGAGGTAGGGCGCGGTTCCGCCGAAGACCGCCACGCAGATCGAGTACGGCACTCCGACGCCCACGGTGCGGATGCTTGTTGGGAACAGCTCGGCGTAGACGGCCGGAACGATCGACGCGCTGGCGGCGATGAAGATCAGCATGACGGACATGCTGACGGCCAGCTGCCAGGCGGAATCCTTGAGCAGGGCGGTCATCGGGAAGTGCATGATGCCTGCGCCGATCGCGCCGGCCCACAGCACCTTCTTGCGGCCGATGCGGTCCGCCAGCTTGCCCCAGAAGGGCAGCGCCGCGATGAACACGATATTGCCGATCACGCCGGCCCACAGGGCCTCGCCGCGGTCGATCTTCAGGGCGGTGGTGGCGTAACTGGGGGCGACGACACCCCAGATGTAGTAGATCACTGTCAGACCGACCGTCAGGCCGATCACCTGAAGGGCCTGCTTGCGGTGGCGGACCATCTGCGGCCAGATCGGAGCGCGCTTCTCCGCCGAGGATTCGCCTTCGAAGACGTCCGTTTCGTGCAGCCGGGACCGCATGATCAGCGCGTAGAGACCCATGGCCGCCCCGACCAGGAACGGGATGCGCCAGCCCCACGCGTTCATGACCTCGGTGCTCAGGGCCATGTTCAGCACGGCCCCCAGGAGGGTCCCGAACAGGATTCCCACCGTGCCGGAGGTGTAGATCAGGGTGGCCCAGAAGCCGCGGTGTTCCTTCGGCGCCATTTCGGACAGGTATGTCTGCGACGACGGCAGCTCGCCGCCATGTGCCAGGCCCTGGACCAGGCGCGCCACCAGAAGCATCAGCGACGCCCATGCGCCCACCGCCGCGAAGGTCGGTGCGATGCCGATCATCAGGCTGCCCACCGACGCAAGCCCCACGGCCAGGGTCATGGAGGCCTTGCGGCCGATCCGGTCACCGATCCAGCCGAACAGGAAACCGCCAAA
>ENA-OWNT01004742-OWNT01004742.1-seawater-metagenome-genome-assembly--contig:-NODE-4742-length-11663-cov-5.434835_pt1 | contig 11663 bp, 10 predicted proteins | sample MGYA00238136_ERZ651165 | MGnify/ENA primary metagenome ERZ651165 (study PRJEB26861, sample SAMN08777766) | seawater metagenome | isolation source: coastal seawater | place: USA: Florida | collected... | reverse complement strand
AATAAACAAAAAGAAAAGGTTAACTAAATATAGTTAACCTTTCTGATATTGCACAATGCAAGACCTGACCCCTTTGATTCTTTTTTTGGATAAAGCTTTTTGACTCACCACCATTAGTAAAATGTAAACAGTTAATCGAAGCATTATTTCTTTCTCATAAGGTTTATACTGATTTTGTAAACACTAGCAAGTGTTAGCCCTGCATACAAAACCAAGATGAAATAATACATGTTAGGTGATGATGTTAAGCAATACTCTTCACCTCCCCTTGGATTAACACAGCCAGATTTAATTCCTTGACCTATAAAATATATTAAAAACAAAATACAGATAAAAAGTATTATATTTTCAGGGCGCTTCCCATTCTTTTTCATACTTAAACCTTATTATTTACAACCACTACCGAAAACTTTTTCAGAACAGCGAGGCTTCGACTTCCGAGATGAAGATTTGGTTTTAGGCTCTCCTTGAACAGACTTAACCACTTCTGATGCAAGCTTACTTACAACAGTTGTTGTTACCGCCTGAACGAGATTACCTTTACTCTCAGTAGCTGCTTCAACGATACTTCCAGCAGGAAGACTAAACAGGGTCAAAGACTAAACAGGGTCAGGTCTTGAGACTAAACAGGGTCAGGTCTTGCATTTTGCAACAGCTCTACTTACTGTTGAATAATGTACTCCAAACTCGACTGCTATTTCAGCCATTGTATAATGACCATCTAAATAAGCACTTGCCATAGCTAACTTAACATCATCACGGTATTTATCCTTAAAAAAGCTTATTGGCTGTATGTTTTTTTGCTTTTGCTTTTTAGGCACTTCGCTAAGCGTTATATCAACGTCATCTTCAAGCATCGCTTGGTGGCGTTCAACAAAGCTCTCATCACCCATGAATACTTGATTTTTAAGATTATGCCAAACAGCAACACCACGTCCTTGATCCACAAACTCCATATATTTTTTTATGGCTGTTTTTCTATTTTTTGCAAACATTAACAATAAAGCATCGGTCTCCAACCAATCAGGTGAAACTCTTTTACCAATGGTTTCATGATAACTACTCCACAGCCACTCCTCTGGAGAGTCAACCATGCCCTTTGCCCGCACCGGGTTTAATACAATATAACGACTAAGTTCCAGTAGATAGTTGTCTTTATCAACCAAAATACTTTTATAACGACCTTGGAATAAGTGCCCTACACGGTTGTGCTTACGATTAAATTTTTGTGTGTAAACACCATTTAGCTGCCGCATACCCTTTGATAAATTGGCATCTGGCGTTTCGATTAATAGGTGATAGTGATTGTGCATCAAGCAAAAGGCATGAATTACCCAATTAAATCTGTCGCATACCGACGCTAAAACATCCATGAAGATTGCAAAGTCTTGTTCATCTCTAAAAATGGCTTTTCGCTCATTACCACGTGAAGTGACATGATAAAGTGCGCCTGCAAACTCCAAACGTAATGGTCTACTCATAGCTTTTAAATAAACAAAAGAAAAGGTTAACTAAATATAGTTAACCTTTCTGATATTGCACAATGCAAGACCTGACCCCTTTAATTAGAATTTGGCACCAAACGACTATTTTCATTGACCCAAAAACAAAACCAGCTTCCGCTGGCTTTGGGTTGAGAGCAAATTATGTGCTCGGTTGAATCCCAGCCCCGACTAGCGAGGTTTTGGATTCAAACTATGATTGTGGTTCAATCAATTCATTTACTGTTAAAAACTCGATGGCTTCTTCACTTCCGTTGTTTGCCGCCAAAAACATATAGTCAATTGCTTCATCTTCATCTACAGGACCACCTTCACCTTCAAGCAACATCCCTGCGTAATAATACTGAGCCTTCGGCACTCCCAGATCTGCTGAACCTTTCATGTATTCTCTAGATTTGATCATACACTCTTGAACACCAATACCATTAGAATAAATTCCAGAGAGCATTAAGCCTGCCTTTGGATTCTTACCAATATAAGCTCGCTTTAACCAAAAGATGGCTTCTGGGATATTTTTATCAACGCCTTTACCTTCAAGTTTAAGCGCACCTATTGCTAACTGTGCAGCAGGAGAGCCTTTGTAAGAATAATCTTCCATAAGACTAATGCCAACGTTATTACCCTCCGACTTATTTCGCATCAAGCAATTGATAAACTCCGCATCTATTTCCGAACAGTTTTCTGAAAAAAACTTGTTTGACTTTGCCAGTATATCTTCGTTATTCAAATCATCTTCAGACAATGACTGAACAAAATATCTTACGTCTGTAATATCTACCAACTTTCTAAACCTATTTAAGTTTTAATAGAGTGTCAGGATTATTTAGATCGTCCAAACTCCATTTTTTTATTAATTTGTGTGTGTAGTGTTTTTTTCCTGTGAAGCTCAATATAGCCAATTTAGGTAAATCAACTAAAAAACTTAAATCTCCATCCTCTATAGAAGTAGAACCAGTCATAAAAAGAGCTTTTAGTTTTTTAGAACCTGCCAAGGTAGCAATTGAAGGCAAGACTCCATTACTCGATAGATCGAGCCATTCAAGGTCTGGTAAAGCTTTTAAGAAATTTAAATCTCGAAGTTTACTGCAACCTTCAATTTGAAGCTTTTTAAGGTTAATCAAAGACGAGATTTCAGAGAAATCACTTACGCTCCGACAATTAATTAACTCTAACTCTTTTAACTGCGTTAAGTTACTTAACCACTCTAGAGATTTTATATTACTGTTAGAAATTACCAACTTTTCCAAAGAAACTAGGCTACCTATTCCCTCTATTTCTATAGTTTTTTTGATCTTAAGCTCATCTAAATATAACTCTTTAAGCCAGTTACATTTAAAAATATTTGCAGCATCTTTCCACCAATGTAAATAGCAAGTTTTTAAATTTTTTAAACTTTTAAAATCAATAGATTCTTCTATGGTTGCCGTTAATTCTAACTCTTCCAGCGACTCCATATTTTCAATCGCTGTAATATTTTCAACATCTGAACTGATAATGGAAAGGCTTTTAATTGTTGATAGACAAGATAAGAATGAAACATCTTCTCTCATCCATCCACGAGCACAATTTAAACTAATAGCTTCAATACCTTCTGAATTAATAGTTTGAATTAAATCTTCAAAACTTTCATCTTTAATGATAGCAAGTCTCCCACCAATAGGGTGTTTCAACCCCATATAAGGTAAATTATGAACTTCTAATTCATTGTGCAAATTACTTTTCACTTAATATCCTCAGCTTCTAACAGCTTGATTTTTTTATACGAGAACCAATGCAGGTAACACCTTTTGACTTCCATTTAGGTTGTGCTATTTCATTACGCTTATTGTCAAGCCTATTAACTCCTCCATGCTCATTCATAGAGTTTTGCTCAGCCACTCTGGAACCTGTTTTATCACCTTTTTTGTAAAAGCCGATAACTTCAGCGCCATCTCGATCTCTGCCATCCTTCGCATTTATAGCTCTTTCTCCGAGGTTATCAGCACGACCAATGTAGGGTTTACCTGATTTAGTTTTATAAGTTTTATATATAACACCCAAATCATCTCCAAAACCAGTTAATATGTCGACAGCAGCGAATACATCATCCATTGTAAATTGTCCATCAGCTAAAGTAGCAATGTCTTGAGCAATGTCGGCTAACTCATCTTTGCCAGCTTTCTTAAAGTTGAAACCATTGTTGGTAACTCTTCGGGCATATTTATATGCAGATACTACCAACTTTGTCTCACCAGATGGGTCTGCATAATTAACTGGGTCATTAGCCACATAAGCATACATATTCATGCCATCGTCATAGCCGATGGGGTCAGTTTGCAGGAATCGACCTAGCTTTGGATGATAAATCCGTGCTTTGTAGTAATACAACCCCGTGCCCGGAAGCAGGATTTGCCCCGTATAACGAAAACGTGAAGTACTGGTGTTTATTAGCTCACCATAAGGACCGTACTGGTGGTTTTGAACTACATGGCCTGACTGGTCTGTTTCGGCTACAATTGAGCCACGCTCATCAGCAAGTAGGTAGCGTTTGTTGCTGGTGCCCGTGCCTTCATACCACACCAGTGGGTCGTCAACACCAATGCCATGTACATATCGGCGTAACAAAGCTCCACTGGCATTGTATTCGGCGATCAACTCTTCATCATCATAAATAAATGAAACAGACTGACTACCAAGAATTATATTACTCTATCGAACAACTAAAGCTGTTTGTTCAAATATTTAATCAATCAACAATTTCATTAGTAACTTCAGATGTAAACACATACCAGGCTTTGTCTAGCATGTTTGCCACATAATCACCTGTAACAGCGTCACCGAAGATTGGGCCTTGGAAAATATCACAGCCTATTTCTCTTAGCGTATTTATCTGCCCAGCGTTCACGACACCTTCTGCGATACAACGTTTTTCAAGCAGATTTGCAACGCTGATTACGGCATGGGCTATCACTGCTTGATCACCCTCTTTTTGATTGATAAGCGCAGGCGCTATTTTGAAAGCATCCACTGGCAGACTTTGTATTGATGCCAGTGACGCAAACTCAGAGCCAAAGCCGTTAATGTGTATTTGGCAGCCAATCGACTTAAGTTGAGTCATCAAATTTAAGGTTTGCTCTGAATTCAGCACCGTCTGTGCTTCAGTGATCTCAAATACCACGTGCTCAGCGCTAATATTACAGCGCGAAATGACATTCGCGATACGACTTAACAAATCACTTTGCACCAGATCTGCAGCTGTTAAGTTTACGGCTAAGTAAAGGTTAGGGTGATGTAAGTGCCATTGCTTTAACTCGATAAGACCTGCACTCAGGGCATGTAATAAAAGTCGATGATTTGCACCAATTTGCTTGGCCACATCATTCACATCTTGTTGAGAATAGTTATCTAAAGATGGCCATTTTAGAGAAACTTCTAGGCCTTCTACTTGCTGAGTTTTATAGTTCAAAATCGGTTGATATTGATTTACGAAATTACCTTCTTTAAGAGAAGCCATTAAACTTTGCTCGATAGCAAAGATCCGCTCAGCGCGAGTTTGCATGGCGCGAGTGAAGAACTTGAAGTCTCTGCTTGTTTCATCCATAGCATGATTGAGTGCCATACGTGCTTTTTGACATAGCTCCTCAGCGTTATCTGCATCTTCGGGGTAACTTGCTACACCAATGAAGGGCACAAGCTGAATATTATGACCATCAATTAATTGTGCATGCTCAAACTGCTTTTTTACTTTAGTAATGCACTGAGTCACTTCAGCCGGCTCTGCTAGCTTTTCGAATAGAACCATAAACTCTCGGGCATTAGCAAATGCAATATTAACTTGTTGCCCTAGACTGAGTGTCAATTGCTTAGCGATATGTTTGATAAGGCTTTCAAAGAATGATTTCCCATAAATATCATAGAAATGTTTTAGCCTATCTACCCTTATCGCCATAACAGCTAGACTCTGGTTAAGCTCGTTTTGACTGATTGCATGTTCAACCCAGTCAATAAAGCGGGCTTTGCCAGCAAGTTGTGTCACTGAATTAATATCTTCAAGCTGCTGCAAAGAATGCTCGGATTCCTTTTGGGCACTGATATCAGTGAGACCAACCACATAATTACTCAGTTCACCATTGCCATCAGACACTGCGGTCACCTTAATCAGCACATGACACTGCTTACCATTGGCAAGGCCAACTCGTTCTTCGCCAACAAAGTATTCAGATACTTTTAACTGGCTTATTTTGCGCAAGTAATGCATACGTGTTGCGATTGGCAGCCCTAAATTTAAAGCTGAGCTAGACTTGGGCTCTTCAGCGATATTAAAAGCTTGTTGTAAGGCAGCATTACAGGCTTTGATACGCAACTGCTTATCGAGAATAAACACCCAGTCTCTGGCTTGCTCAAACGCTGCACCAAACAACCTTGCCCGCTCTGCAAACATTTTCTCTCTGGTTAAGTTGGTATAGGTACCAGTTACGCGCTCTGGTACATCATTGGTCCAAGCCATTACTTTGCCCGAGTCTTTATACCAGCGCCAATGCCCTTCTTTGTGCTGTAAACGGTAGGTGCAATTAAAATAACCTTTATTAGTTGTTACGAACTCAAGCCATTCTAATCTGAATAAATTACGCTCAAACGGATGAATTTTTTGTAAATACTCGTCTAAGGTAACCGCATCATTATGATAACCCAGCTCAGCAGTGAGCCTAGGCTGATAAATTAAGTGATGATCTAATTGCCAGTCCCATACTCCTGAATCACTACTCTCCAGTGCAAGCTTTAAACGCATTTCACTATTTTGCGTTTCTTTATGGGCTGCCAGTAGAATTTGCTCGATACGCTGCTTGCGACGTAACCATAAAGCAAATAAGACAGTAACAATGAACACATAGCTGGCAAGCGCCAAAGGCGAACGCCAAACAGGATAATTAACTTTAATCGCAAGTGAAGTCGGTGGCGTGTAATCACCTGTAAGTGGATCTTTCGCCCATACTTTCAACTGGTAATTGCCCGGGTTAAGCTTTGGAAACACAACTCGATTATTACCTCGAGTTAAAATCCTTTGTCCACCTGAAATTTGATATTCGTAGACAATGCGATCTTGGTAAATAAAGCTCATTGCAGAGAAAGACACTTCAAGGCCAATATCATCATGTGCTAGCTCAATTTCTTGAAAGACTTTTAAGCCACTGTGCGTCAGCTTTCTAGACATGAGTTCCACAGAGGTGATATTCACTCTATCTAACAAGTTTTTCTTGGGCCTATTGACCTTTGGATCAAACACTGTAAAGCCTTTCACCGAGCCATAGGCTATATTGCCGTTTGCTAACTTTAACGCAGCACCGCCATTAAACTCATTACTTAGCAAGCCATCGCCGGTGGTAAATTGCTGCAGGTGAAGGTTATCCGGGTCTAAACGCCAAATTCCTTTGTGAGAAGACATCCAAATCATACCTTCGTCGTCTTCTTGCATGCCATACATCAAGGTACCAAGATTATTCTCTTCTAAATCTATGGTGTGCACTCTTTCAGAACTTTGCGGGTCGAGTCCAATTAACCCGTAGTTCGAAAGTGACAACCAGAGAATATTGTTTTTATCTATCATATAAGACTGCACTATGATTGGAATATCTTGGTGCGCATCTGGTACTGCATAAATAGTATGTAACTTATTGAAAATAGGGTCAAAGCGATACAAAGTCCCGCCAGTAAAAAACAACGGGTGTGTTGGATGACTTGGTAAAGGCTTTAAAAATGAAAAAGACAAAAATGGGTCAAACTTTTCAAACTCTCCTTCAAGTCTTTGTAACGACTTATCTACGATGTTGTATTTGAAAAAGCCCTTTTCTGCATGGATAAAATAAACAAACCCATCATCAGATACATAAACGCCATACAGTCTTTCTTGCAGAATTTTGGTTTCTTCTTCGTCACGCCCGGTCAATTGTGTTGCTTCATCCTTAACTGGGTCGTAAACAAAGAAGCCACGATTACTTTCTAACCATAACTTGTCTTCATATAAATGTAGTGTATATATCGAAAACTCAGGATAAACATCTTCGCCTAAATACCCTTTTAAGAAGATTTGTGTTTCATTTTTTACAGGATCGTAGCGAGTGAGACCATCATTGGTTGCTGCCCAAATATAGCCCCCAAGTTCAACCATACGCCAGACTGTATTGTGTGAAAATCCAGAACCTTGGGTATTTAAACTACTCACATTTTTGAATCGTTCTACTTGTTCAGAAAGATAAAAGGCACCGTCATTTTTTGTTGCTAACCATAACCCCTCATGCGTATCTTTAACAATTTGCATTATACTGCTATCTGCTAATGTAAATTCACTATTTAAGATCCTTTGATCTCTAACCCTTTCTCCTGTGTCTGGCCAAAAATGTAATAACCCCTTATCTGTCGCTAACAATAAGTGATCATCCTGGCTTTCTATATCCCAAACATTAATATCAGGAAAGATTGTTTTGTACTGCCAATCAAATGTAGAGGTTGCGAATTTATCGTCTAGGTTACTAATGTCGATTTCATAAAGGCCTTTAACCGCACCTAACAGTAAAGTATTTTGATCTTTCAAATAGAGCGTTTTGGTATTGCTCTGATATTCATGGGTGACTTCATCTATGTATTTAATTTGCTGAAGTTGTTTTGAACTATGCTGAAAAACAAAAGCACCATCTGTCGTCGCGATAAATAAGTAGTCATCGACATTGAGTAATGCCCGTATAAATGTATGCTGATTTTTTACTGGAAGTTTAATAACTTCCACTATCTCACCTGTCAGTACATTCATTAAGCCCACATTATCATATCGACCTAACCAAATATGTTCGGCATCTTTTTCTAAAATGTAATTAACCGAGTAATTAACGAAGTCGTCTTCCGTTCTTGGCGCTGGGAAATAATTTCGGTAGCTATCGGTCTTCACATCGTAACTAAAGAAGCCCACATTTTGCGTAGCTATCCAAATTCGCTCTTGAGAGTCTTGATATATGCGGTTAATGACAACTTCTTCCAACACCCCATCTGGGCCTGATACATTGAGCACCTGGTGACCATCGTATCGGTTTAGGCCCGCTTCAGTTGAAAGCCACAAAAAGCCTTGGCTATCAAGTAATAGCGTATTGACGTAGCTTTGTGATAAACCTTCAGCAGGGGATAAGCGACTAACACTGGCATGCAACACATTGCTGAACATCAATGTTACCCAGAGTATGGTAGTAACTAGCCTCATATTATCTCCTTCAAGAACTCGCTAATGTTGATATTTCATAGCGAGTATATTTCGCCCTTGCTGTTGATAAGCATTGAACATGCTCTGTAGCTGTTCAGGTAAATTCTGCGTACCAGTAAAGTTGATTGAGTGATAAAACTTCTCAAGGTGGCAATATGCAAAAGTATAAACAGGTTGTGCTTGTTCGCTGAGGGCTTTTAATATTAACTGTTTAGCTATGCCTCGACTGCGATATGATGCTTCGACAAATAGGGTCGATAAAAATAACGCCCCAGAGCGATTTTGAACTCTGCATGCTGCAATAATCTGTTTATCTTTTACGACCCAAACTTGATCTTGTTTATTTGCTCTTCCTCTGACGTTATGGGTTTGATAAAACTTATTCACCAATGGAATAGCGATTGGTTCCAAACGCTCAATATTCACTAAGATCAGCCTGCCAGCATGATACTTAAGTAATATTCAAATTTTTGCTTTAAAATTTGTTGCTCTGACAATGGTCGACTATTAATAGTATCGTAAATCGTCTCACGAGAGTTTTTACCGCGCTTGATTTGATACGCCCAAAATGAGGCTTCATAGTCTAGTTGAATTTGATATTTCTCTTGCCTAGGCAGTTTGCACAAGTTAAAACTCATAGTAGTATCGCTAAGTTAAATACATAAATATAAGACTGTGTACCATACTATTTTTCGCTATAATTCGCTATATATAGAAAAAACGTGAAATAAGATATTTAAGGAATGAATTTGTTTTTCGCACGATGCTGTTTTATTTTTACACTGCTTTTTTCTTCTTTTGTTTACGCCAAAACTGAAAAACTGATTTTTAATAGACCTGCTGACACGCCTCAATCTCGCTACATTATCGATGTAATAACTCTTGCTTATCAGAAACAAGGCATTGATATTGAACTTATAGATTTCAATAAAGAGAATGCACTCGTTGCCGCGAATGAAGGCTTATTAGATGGGCAGTTAGCAAAAATTCCTGGGCTAAGCCAAACTTATCAAAACTTAATGCGGATCGAAGTGCCACTTTTAGACTTTGATTTGAACCTTATCAGCTTTTGTGACAACTGCACTCTGCCAGATATGCCTTCTTTAGTTATTCATTCTACTTACCCTGCTGCAGCAAAATATTTAGAATCTAACCCCTATCATGGTCAGCTGTATAAAGTAAAAAGCGTCTCTACATTGCTAAATTTACTTATGCAAAAACAAGTCTCTGCAGCGCTTGTCATCGGATTTTACATAGATCCCTATATGCAAAAACTGCAAAATGCTGATGTGAAGTTTACAACCGTTCACTCTCAATCAGTATTTCATTACCTACATAAAAAACATCAGCACCTAGCACCACAGTTGTTTGACACATTACAACAATTAAAAAAGTCGGGAAAAATGCAGGAGCTAAAATCCAAGCATAATCTCTAACAGGGAAAGCTAAAATTCAAAAGGAGTTTGCGAGCTAGAATACTCATCAGACTGCTGCTTTTTACTTGCCAAATAACGCTTATAACGTTGCTGACACAAGGCTATCACTTTTCTTTTTTGTTGATCGGTCAATGTATTCCAAGCAAAGCGTTCCTCTCTACTGCGATAACAACCTTTACAGTAGCCACGATTATTGACCTGGCAGATCCCCTTACATGGACTGGGGATCTCAAAAATCTCGATTTGTTCCATCAACAAAAGTTAAAAATGTATGGTATTTAATCTATTTTTAGATTTTTTAACCTATGTTTGTCAACTAATTCCATCTCTCCAAATTAAGTGATCTTTTTTGAGAGTTGGTATAAAGCATTACAAACCACAATAAAAAAGGGAGCTCAAAAGCTCCCTTCTCATCAATCAAATAGCGTTTAGACAAATTCGCCTTTGCGCTTTAAAGGCTCTGCGTACATAGCCAAAATTTGTTGGTGTAATTCACTAGGAATAGTTTCAAGTCGGGTTTGAAACTCACTTTTGAGCTCCGCAGACACCGTTTCTTCTTGACCACCTGCAATGTAATTTGTTGAGTGTAAGTAATACTGGCTGATAATTTGTTTATCAATACTGGCTGCCAGCGCTTCCGGTGTATCACACTCTTCTGTAATTGGTGAGCCAAATGAAACATGCACATGACCTTTGTCTGAACGCATACCTTCAATGATGCTTTCTATGTCTTCACCTTCAGCTTTTACATACTCGCCATGCGCTTTTTTATGAACAAGCTCTTTGGCCTTGGCAACGGCGCAAGGCTCGTATTGGTAAGAGATCGACACAGGAACGATTTTTAACTGTTTTACATAGTCTTCAAAAGACAGCTTCAAACGACGACCTTGCAGTTGCAGCATTTTTAAAAGTGCAGGATCAGTTTGATCCACGCCATCTTTGGCTCTGCCTTCTTTTTGTGCAATCCAAATTGAATTACCCGTATCTAAAGAGTCGTAGATGTAAGCTGAAAGCTGACTCAATGCTTTGAGCATTTCTTTTGGCGCTTTCACCGAGCGCTTTACGATAAAGCTCTTGTTTAAACGCATGAGTTCATTGATATAAGGCACTTGTAATAAGTTATCGCCTATTGCAATACGCACAGTTTGCATATTGTGAGAGTGTAGACCCCAGTTCATGATGGCTGGATCTAAAGCGATATCACGGTGGTTTGAGATGAATAAATACGGCGTTGACTTATCCAGCTTTTCTAAACCAGAGAAAGTCACTTTGCTGGTAGTACGCTTGATTAAGAGTTCTAGGTAACCCGCCACTTCTTGTTGTACTTGCTCAACCGTTGCAATGTTGCCCCACTTCTTTCGCAGCTGGCTACGCACTAAAGGTCTTGCAATGAAAGGCCATTTATTTAACCAACTCGGCGCATTATGCTTAGCAATTACATCAATAAAGTCATTGTCTTCTAGAAGACGAGACAGCGCGGCTGGGACTTCTTCATCATTG
>ENA-OWNT01004741-OWNT01004741.1-seawater-metagenome-genome-assembly--contig:-NODE-4741-length-11664-cov-10.317511_pt1 | contig 11664 bp, 7 predicted proteins | sample MGYA00238136_ERZ651165 | MGnify/ENA primary metagenome ERZ651165 (study PRJEB26861, sample SAMN08777766) | seawater metagenome | isolation source: coastal seawater | place: USA: Florida | collected... | reverse complement strand
GTTCAGCGTTCAGCGTTCAGCGTTCAGCGTTCAGCGTTCAGCGTTCAGCGTTCAGCGTTCAGCGTTCAGCGTTCAGCACCTGGCTGGTGGTTGCTCCATAGGGGCGGTTGCCGAGATGGCGCAGTGACAGCTCGATCTGGCCCAGCCTCCCAGCGCCGGAGCGATGGGTCCGAGCTGGCTGCTGGTTCCAGGCAGCTGACAGCTGACAGCTGATAGCTGATAGCTGACAGCTGATAGCTGACAGCTGACAGCTGATAGCTGACAGCTGACAGCTGATGGCTGATGGCTCAGCCCACCCGCGCCGTCGCCCGGTCCACCCACCGACCCCGACCCCACACCACCGCCAGCCACACCGCGCGCACCGACCAGTCCAGAGTCGTCCCCACCCAGATCCCCATCAGCCCCCAGCCCAGCTCCACCGTCAGCACCCAGCAGGCCACCAGCCGCACCACCACCGGTCCCACCAGCGCCACCACCATCGGCGAGCGCGTGTCTCCAGCCCCCCGCAGACCACCCGCCAGCGCGTCGCACACCGCCATGATGGGCTGGGCCACCGCCGCCACCCGCAAGCACCGGGCGCCCAGAGCCACCACCTCGGGGTCGTCGGTGAACAGGCGCACCAGCACGTCGGGAACGGCCAGAAACACCACTGCCACCACCCCCAGGCACAGCGCACCCAGCCCGGCCGACGTCCACCCCACCGCCCGCGCACGGTCCGTGTCCGCCGCCCCCAGCGCCTGAGCCACCAGCGCCCCCGACGCGATGCCAAAGCCCGTGGCCGTCATGAAGCCCACCGACTCGATGGCGATGAGCGTCTGGTTGGCCGTCATGGCCGTCTCGCCCAGCCGCGCCACCAGCGTGGCAAACACCAGGAAGCCGGCGTGGAAGATGAGCTTCTCGCCAAACGTGGGCAGGCTCACGCGCACGATGGGGCGCAGGCGGTCGGTCAGCCTGGACAGGCCGCCGGCGAGGTCGGTCCACCCCACCGCAAACGGGCCCACACGCAGCGCATAGGCCGTCAGCAAGGCCATCATCACGAACGATGTGGCGGTCCCCAGCGCTGCTCCTCGGATGCCCAGCTCGGGAAACGGTCCCAGCCCGAACATCAGCACCGCGCTCACCAGTACATTGGCCACCGACGCCACGATGCCGATGCGCAGAGGCGTGGTGGTGTCGCCGCGGGCCTGGATGCACACGATGCCCGTCTCGGCGAAGAACACGAGCGGGGCCGTGGGAAAGACGATGGCCATGTACTGGGCCGAGAGCTCCCTCAGCGCCACCGTCTCGGGCCCCCCACCCGCCAAGACGACCGCAATCAGGTCGATCCCAGCGAACCCCACAATTCCCACCAGCGCACCCAGCACGCCCGCAGCCACCACCGCCACCATCGTCGAGCGGCGGGCGGTCTCCACATCGCGGGCCCCGATGGCGCGGCCCACAATCGCCAGCGCACCCGACAGCAGCGCCCGCCCCACGCTGAACACCGACCACAGCAGCGGCCCCGACACCTGCATCGAGCCGAGGGACAGGGCGTCGTAGCGACCGAGCAACAGGCGGTCGGTGAAGAACACCAGCGTGCTGACCAGGCCCGCCACGATGGCCGGACCCGCCAGCGCCGCCACCGCACGCCAGATGGAACGGGGAGGGGAGTCGGTCAGGCTGTGGCCGCGATGCGCGCGATGCAGCGCTGCTCGAGGAAGGTGGCCATGTGCACGAAGCCGGCGAACAGGGGGTTGGTCGTCTGCTTGTGGAAGTAGCGGTAGTAGATTTGTTGGAGAATCACCGCCAGCCGGAACAGGCCAAACACCTCGTAGAAGCGGAACGACGGCACGCGATGGGTGAGGCCCGCGCGCTCGAGGTAGCGGGCCACCAGCTCATCGCGGGTCATCATGCCGGGCAGGTGCGTGGGCTGGCGGCGCATGAGCAGCATCGGGGCGGCGTCGTCGGCCTGCACCCAGTAGGCGAGGGCGCCGCCGAGGTCCATCAGAGGGTCGCCCAGCGTGGCCATCTCCCAGTCGAGCACACCCAGCACGGTGGCGGGGTCGTCGGCGTCGAGCACCAGGTTGTCGAAGCGCCAGTCGTTGTGGATGAGGCAGGTGGCGATGTCTTCGGGCTGGTGGTCGTCCAGCCAGGTCATCACCGACTCGAACGACGGGGCATCCGGGGTGCGGGCCCGACGGAAGCGCTTCGACCAGCCCGCCACCTGGCGGCCCACATACCCGTGGCCTCGGCCGAGGGTGGACAGGCCCACGGCGGCCGGGTCGAGCTGGTGCAGGGCGAGCAGGTTGTCGAGCCAGGTCTCGCAGAGCGTGCGGGCGTCGGCTTCGGAGAGCGTGAGGCCCGGCGGGACGTCCTGGCGGAGGATGAGCCCCTCGAGGCGCTCCATCACGTAGAACTCGCGGCCGATGACGGCGTCGTCGGTGCAGTGGGCCACCACCACCGGGACCGGGAAGTGTCCGGCGAGACCGGTGAGAACCCGCACCTCGCGCCCCATGTCGTGGGCGGACTTCGCCTTGGTGCCCTTGGGCGCGGTGCGCAGCACGAGGGTGTGTTCGGGCCAGGTGAGCAAGTACGTGAGGTTGGACGCGCCCCCGCGGAACTGCCGCTGCTCGGGAATGGCGTGCAGCTCGGTGCGCTCGGGAACGGCGCCCTGGAGCCACGCGGTGACGGCCTGCAGGTCGAGGCGGTCTTCGTCGCGGACGGCCTTGGGCTGGTCGATGAGGTCGGGGTTGGCCATGGCTGCTCTCGGGGCTCAGGAGATGTAGGGCTTGAGCTCGCGGCGGGCGATGAAGGCCCGGTGCACTTCGTCGGGGCCGTCTGCCAGGCGCAGGATGCGGGCACCCGCGTACATGGCGGCGAGGGGGAAGTCCTCGGACAGGCCGGCCCCGCCATGGATTTGCATGGCCTGATCGATGACCCGACAGGCCAGCGACGGCGCCACCACCTTGATGGCCGCGATCTCGGTCATGGCCTCGCGCACACCTTTTTCGTCGATGGCCCAGGCCGCCTTCAGCGTGAGCAGGCGGGCCATCTCGATGTCGATGCGGGCGTTGGCGATGATGTCGCGGTTGCCGCCCAGGTTGGCGAGGGGCTTGCCGAAGGCCACCCGGCTCACGGCGCGCTCGCACAGCATCTGGAGCGCCCGCTCGGCCGCACCGATGAGCCGCATGCAGTGGTGGATGCGGCCGGGTCCGAGGCGGCCCTGGGCAATCGCGAAGCCCATGCCGGGGCCCGCGATGATGTGGTCGACCGGCACCCGGACGTCGGTGAAGCTCACCTCGCCGTGGCCATAGGGAGGGTCCATGTCGCCGAAGACATGGAGCATGCGCTCCACCTTCACGCCGGGGGTGTCACGGGGCACGAGCACCATCGAGTGGCGGGCGTACTTGGGGCCCTCGGGGTCGGTGAGCCCCATGAAGATGAGCATCTCGCAGTCGGGGTGGCCCACGCCCGTGCTCCACCACTTGGAGCCGTTGATGACCACCTCGTCGCCGTCGACCACCGCGGTGGCGGCCATGTTGCGGGCATCCGACGACGCCACGCCCGGTTCCGTCATGCAGAACGCGCTGCGAATCTCACCGCGCAGGAGGGGCTCGAGCCAGCGCTTCTTCTGGGCTTCGGAGCCGAACATCTCCAGCACTTCCATGTTGCCGGTGTCGGGGGCGTTGCAGTTGAACAGCTCGGGCGCCAGGAAGCTCTTGCCGGTCTCTTCGGCCACGATCGCGTAGTCGACGTTGGACAGGCCCGAGAGCCGCGGCAGGAACAGGTTCCACAGGCCCTCGGCCCGGGCCCGTTCTTTGAGCGCGGTCACCTCGGGCAGCACCACCCAGGGGTTGTCTGCGCGACGGAGGGTCTTGAGGACGTGCTCCTCGACCGGGTAGACGTGGTTCTCGATGAACGCGCGCACACGGGCGGCGGTGTCCTGGGCTTTGGCGCTCGGGGCGAAGTCCACGCTGCTCTCCTGCGATGGGGGGCTCGGCTCGATGGGGGGCAGCCTACCCCGTCCGCCGGCCGCAACCGGTCTCCTCCGCCACGATAGGCTGGGCCCGCTGCCCCGGAGTGCCCATGTCTACCGAACCCCAGAACTCCCGCATCGAAGCCCGCCTCGCCGAGCTCGGCCTGAGCGTCCCCATCGCCCCCACCCCCGCGGCCAACTACATCCCGTGGGTGCGCACCGGAAACCTCGTGTACATCGCCGGCCAGGTCCCGATGGCCAACGGCGAGTTCCGCTGGGTGGGCAAGGTCGGCCGCGACTACACCCTCGAGCAGGGCAAGGAAGCCGCCCGCGAGGTGGCCCTCAACGTGCTCTCGCAGCTCAAGACCGCCCTCGACGGCGACCTCGACCGCGTGGTGCGCGCAGTCAAGCTCAATGGCTTCGTCAACTGCACCGAAGACTTCATCATGCAGCCCGCCGTCATCAACGGTGCCAGCGAGCTGATGATCGACGTGTTCGGCGACGCCGGCCGCCATGCCCGCTCCGCAGTCGGGGTGGCCCAGCTTCCCTTTGGCGTGGCGGTCGAGATCGACGGCGTCTTCGAGGTCCGCTGAACGCCCCGGAGGCCACCCCACCATGCGCAAACAGCTGCCCGGTGCCCACCGTCGCCCACCCAAGCGGGGCATCCTCAAGCCCCAACATCGGATGGTGCTGGGCCTGGTGTCCATGTCGGCTGCGGCTCTGATGCTCAGCCTCATGTACCAGAAAGACCCCGACGCACCGCCCGACGTACCGCGTGGGTCCGACAACTTCGGTCGGCCGAGCGCCGAGGTTCCCGTCGCTGCGCACACACCGAACACCGGGGAGCTGGCCTCCGACGAAGCCCTCTCCGCGTCGGTCAAGGCCGCCGGTCCCGCCCTGCGCCAGTGTGTCGAGGCCTACGCGCCCGACCTCGCGCAATGGGCCGGCCGCACCTACACCCTCGAGCTGCAGCTGGACTCCAGTGGCCTGGCCCGCGCCGACATCTTCGCGCTGGAGGGGGCTCCGGCACCCTTCCTCGGGTGTGTCGGAGCCGGCCTGGGCGCGGTGTCCTGGCCCGTGGCCGATGGCGACGAAGCGGTCCTGGTGCGGGTCAACATGGCCATCCCCACCGTGCCCAGGGTGATTCCGCTCGGTGGCTGACACATTCTGACGAACTACCGTTTCTGTGTCAGAGACAACAGCCCACTTGAGGTGGTCAACCCCAGCCAGCCTGGATCCGTTCGCCGGAGTGCATCCCACTCGCTCTGGAACGGACCATGAATCGTCGCCTTGCACTCCTCTCGTCGGCCGGACTCGGTGCACTCGTTCTCGCGATTCGTGAGCTTCCGAGCGAGCCCGCCACCGCTGCGTCCGACGCAGACGTCGCCATCAAGAACCCGCCGTCCACCGCGCGCGCACTCGCCACCCGGACGTCCACCGCACCCCGCACCCGCGCCCTGCCGGTCGACGCCATCTACGCGCCCCACGAGCGCATCGTCCGGCTCCAGCCCGGAGCCGACGCCCATGCCCTTGCCGGCAGCTTGGGCCTCGCCGTCCACGCCACCGACCACAACCGCGACACCGCCCTGCTGTCCGGCTCGGCCGCCGCCCTCGAAGCCCTCCGTGGACACCCCGAGGTGTTGGGTGCCTACGACAACGGCGTGATGAAGGGGGCCGGCCGCTGGAGTCGAGGAAGCAGCAGCAGCACGTCTACGGAAGCCACAGGAGCCCGTGCCGACCAATGGCACCTCGCCGGGGCCAACGCCGGCCCCGCGCCGTCGGGCCTGTCCGACGTCATCGTGGCGGTTCTCGACTCCGGCGTGGCCTACCGCGACTGGTGTGGCGACGCCGCGTGCGGCAGCGGTGACGCCCCCACCCACAAGCAGGCCGCGTCGCTGGCCGACACCACCATCGTCGCGCCCGCAGACTTCGTCGATGGCGACGAGCTCCCGCTCGACGAGCACCAGCACGGCACCCACATCGCATCCACCATCGTGGGCTCGGGCGCCATCGAAGGGGTGGCCTCCGGGGCCTCGTTGATGCCCGTTCGCGTGCTCGACGCCGACAACCAGGGCACCGAGTATGCCCTCGTGCAGGGCATCTACCACGCCATCGACAACGGCGCCGACCTCATCAACCTGAGCCTGTCGTTCCGCCCCGGCTTCGTGCCCTCACCCTTGCTGCTCGAAGCCCTCGTGGCTGCCGATGACGCCGGCGTGTTGGTCTTCGCCGCCACCGGCAACGACAGCCTGGGGGTCACCTCGTGGCCCGCTGTGAGCCCCAAGGTGGTCGCGGTCGCTGCATCCGCCCCCGAGTCCAACTACGACGACCTCTCCAACCCCTGGCGCTACACCGGCATCGCCCACCTGGCACCCTACGCCAACACCTCATCGGCGGTCGACCTCGTGGCACCCGGCGGCGACCTCACCGCTGACCGCACCGGAGATGGCCACCCCGACGGCATCCTCGCCGAGACCATCGCCCTCGGTGACCCCTCCACCACCGGCTACTGGTTCTTCGAAGGCACCAGCCAGGCGGCCGCCATCGCCACGGGTGCCGCCGCCCGCGTGCTCGCAGCCGGTGCCGAGCCCGATGAAGTCGTGTGGGCGCTCCAGCGTCCTGCGCGACCGCTCCGGGGTGAAGGCCCGCTCGCGGGGGTGGGCGGCGGCTACCTCGACATCGACCGCGCGCAGGATGCCGCCACCTCCGGCAACGACTTCCTCGACCTCAACGACGACGTCCGCGTGGCCGTGCTGCCCTACCTCGAACGCGGCGACGACGACCGGGTCCGACCCGCAGTCCGGTTCACCGCCCTCGACGCCGGCAACTGGCTCGGCGAGTCCGTGCGTGTGTACGCCACCCTCAGCGATGGAACCGACTCGCGCTCGGTCCGCTGCTGGACCCAATACGAGACCGGCACCTGCACGGCCTACGGTGACTGGGTGACCCTCGGCGCGCCCACCGGCCATGCCTGGACCGTCCAGGTCGACGGCGTACAGTACATCCAGGACGTCATCGCTCGTCCCACCGGAGTGCTCTTCGCCACCGATGCCCTCGAGGCCGTGCTCACCGCTGCCTCCGACGACGACCAGCTCCCCACCGAGTTCGCGCTCGGCGTGTTCTGGGCCGAAGGCGAAGACGACGAGCTGGGCGACCTCGCCGCCGCCTTCACCTTCACCAGCGGCGGAACCGGCCTCGCCACCAGCCCCATGGGTGTCATCGCCACGCCGGCGGCCGTCCTGCCCGGCGTGCTGTCCGACACCGACGGCTTCTCCGACGGCACCGGTCTCGCCACCAGCCCCCTGGGCGTGGCCACCCTCGACCTGCAGGCCACCCTCGCCACCCTGGGCACAGGCCTGGCCACCAGCCCGCTCGGGCTCACCACCATCACGCTCGACGACATCGTCGACCTCGACGGCACGGGCCTGGCCACCAGCCCCCTCGGCTTCACCACGGTCAGCTTCCAGCCCACCGACCTCGACATCGACGGCACGGGCCTGGCCACCAGTCCCATGGGCTTTGTCCCCGCCGCCACCCTCGAATTCGGTGGCTTCAGCGGCACCGACCAGACGTCCTCCATGCTGGTCGTCGACGGCACGGGCCTGGCCACCAGCCCCTTGGGCTTCCACGCCGTGGACCTGTTCCAGCCGGGCGGGGGTGGCGCGGACCTCATGGGCGCCAGCTTTGAAGGTGGCGTGCCCATCTACGATGTCGACCCCCTCGCCGAGTCGGTCCTCGACGGGTCGATGGTGGGTGGTGTGCTGACCGATGGTGGCTTCGTGGTCGACGGCGGACGGGATGGCGGCGCGGTCCTGGCGGGCTCGACGCTTGCCGAGCTCGCCACAGGTACGGGCACCCACGCTCCGGTCTTCTACGGTCATACCGAGTAGGCCGCGCGGTCCAGTGGGCCCCAACGCGTCACCGGTTGCCGGAGCAAGTGTGCCGACCACTGTGCTGCGGGGGCTCCGTGCCGGTGTGCGTTGGGGGATTACTTGTCTTCGCTAAGTGGTGGAACGCATTGATGGGCCTTGGTTGTCGGGACGTGTGTTGTGTGCGGCGATGGCTTCGGCGCAGTGGGGCACAAGATTGTCTAAAGCACCTCCGATACGTCCAATTCATTCTCGGGTCAGTGGTGCTCGGATAGCGATGCGTTCGGATTGCCGGAACAATAGCCAATCCATGGCTACCTCCAGGCACATAGGTTCTCTATGGTTGCATCTGAGCTTCGCGCTTCAGTTCGCCAGCTGTTGCAGCGCCAAGGTGTGGACGACGAGGGGCTGACGAACGACCTCGTGGCGACACTGCTCGACTCTGGCACGCCTCGGATGACATCGACAACGTCTGGTGCGACCCACTCCTTGTGGGTTGACGGCCTGGTCTACGAGTGGGACGTCCACCGTGGGGCCGTCAGCTACAGTGGCGTGCCCGTTGTTGTGATGTCCATCGACTCGACTCTCCTCAGCTTGTGGAAGGGGATGCGCGAGATGGTCGGCGCGGACCGGTTTGGGTTGGCACTGCGCAAGCAGGGGCGCAGCAGCGTCGAGGGCGAGTGGGGTGTCATCGCTCGAGGCTCATCCTTCGAGTCTGGCTTCTACGACCTCGGGCGTCTGGCAGCGGCGTCTGGCTGGGGGCGCTGGCAGCTCGAGGCTGTTCAGCTCGACCCTCCCGTGTTGCAGGTGCGCGTGCTGGGGTGCTGGGAGTCCATGCTGTGCGAGTCTGCCGGGGAGCCGTGGGGAATCCACTTTCTTGCGGGCAAGTTCGCAGGGTTTGGATCGAAGCTGTTCGGCACCAACTGCTGGACGGAGGTCGAGCCATCGGGCTCGGGCGACCCCACAGACTTCCGGTTCACCGTTCGCGCGTCGGACCGTTCCCTGGAGTCCGAGCTGGACCGCCTCTTGGAGTCCGACGCAGCCACGAGAGCTGATCTGTCCGTGGCGGTACGACGACTTCGGGCGGAAGTCACCGAGCGGGAGCGCATCGCGGTGGAGCTGTTGCAGGCGAAGACCGACGCGGAGGCGGCCACACGCGCCAAGTCGAGATTCCTCGCGAACATGAGCCACGAGCTGCGGACGCCGCTTCACGGAATCCTGGGTTCTTTGGAGATCCTCGCAGACACCACGCTTTCGCCCGACCAATGCCAGCTCGCTGGCGGGGCTCTCGACTCTGCCCGGTCTCTGCTGTCGATAGTGGGAGACCTGCTCGACATCTCGAAGATCGAAGCGGGTGCCTACCAGCTTGTTGAGCAGGACTTTCCGCCGATGCACGTCCTTCAGGGCGTCGTCGACCTGTTGGGGCCCGTCGCGAAACAACATGGGGTTGGCCTCCAGGTGGAGGCCGCAGTCGGGAGCGAAGCCACTCGAAGAGGCGACCGAGGCAGGATTCGCCAGATCCTCATCAACCTGGTCTCCAACGCCATCAAATTCAGCCGCAACGGCACCGTGACCGTCCGTGCAGAGGTGGGCGAAGCCGACCGGGTCCGGTTCAAGGTGTCCGACACCGGTCTGGGCATTCCAGAAGCAGACCTCACCACCATCTTCGAGGCGTTCCGGCAGGTAGACGACTCATCTACGCGTGCGCACTCGGGGGTGGGCCTCGGGCTGGCCATCAGCGCGTCGCTTGCGGAGCAGCTCTCCGGCACTTTGTCTGTGGTCAGTGAGCTGGGCATTGGCTCCACCTTCACGCTCGACATTCCATTGGCGCATGTCGAGCCACCAACAGACCGCATCCTGCCTGCCCTGGTGATTCCGGAGCAGTTCGAGGCGCACGTCCTGGTGGTGGACGACGCAGAGGTGAACCGCACCATCGCGAGGGCGATGCTGACCAGCTTCGGGTGCTCCATCCAGGAGGCCCGAAACGGTGTCGAGGCGCTCGAGCTGCTGACGACCGAGTCCTTCGATCTCGTGTTGATGGACGTCATGATGCCGGAAATGGATGGCATACAGGCCACCCGTCGGTATCGGGCGCGGTCCCCGGAGTCCCGGATGCCGATTGTGGCCGTGACCGCCAATGCGGTCGTGGGCGACCGCGAAGCGTGCCTCGCCGCCGGCATGGACGACTACCTGCCCAAGCCGGTCCGTCGCGATGTGTTGCGCCGGTGCCTGGCCCGCTGGCTGTCGGTTGCCTGACCCGAGAACGCAGCACCCCCGACACCCGAAGGTGCCGGGGGCACATCACTCGAAGGTGGCCTATCGCTCGGCGAGCAGGCCCTTGCCCTTCATGTAGCCGAGGATGGTGTCGACACCGCCGTCGCCGTCGACGTGGAGGTCGACGTCCGTGCCGCCGCCACCGAGGCGAACGAGCAGGAAGTGGTCGGCGCCCGCATCCTGACGGGTGGGGGCCCAGGCGTCGGCTGCACCGGCGCTCACGATGGCGATGAGGCCCGCGTTGGAGAAGCGGGTGGCCACACGGCCGGCCTCGTGGATGTCGAGGTCGCCTTCGTAGACGGCATCCTGGGTGTCGAGCACCGCGGGGAGGTTGCCGGTGTCGAAGAGGCGCCGCTCGAGGCCGAACACCAGCTCGGAGCGGTCGTCGGCGCTGCCGCCTTCCACCCACACCACCGTGCCGGGATGGCCCACGCGACGGGCGCGTTCCTTGCCGCTGACCTGGCTGCGCACGCCGTCGCCGTCGTGGTCGATGCCGTCGCCGATGCCGTCTTCGGTGGTGATCATGGCCGCGCCCACGGTGTTGTTCGTGAGCGAGTCGATGATGACCAGCGCGCCGGTGGCCCGGTTGTCGCGGTAGCTGTCGTAGCAGATGGGGCGGTGGGCCACGAAGCGCACACGGCCGATGTCGTTGAGGGCGAGCTCGCTGACACCAGCCTCGCGCTCGATGTTCTCGAGGTCCATCTTCCAGTCGATGCCGGCGATGGACGTACGCACGTACCGGGTGCCCTGCTTGATGAGGTACGACTTCTCGGGGTCGAGGGGCGTCTCCGACATCCACACCACGTCGGCCGTGAAGTGGCGGTCGACCACAGGCTGGTTGTCCACCTTGCAGATCATGTCGCCGCGGCTGATGTCGATCTCATCGGCCAGGCGAATCACCACCGACAGCGGCGGGTGCGCCATCTCCAGCTCGCCGTCGTAGGTGTCGATGCCCACCACGGTGGACGTCTTGCCCGACGGCAGGGCCACGATTTCGTCGCCCTTCTGGATGATGCCCGACACCACCTGGCCGGCGAAGCCACGGTAGTTGAGGTTCGGACGGAGCACGTACTGCACGGGGTAGCGGAAGTCGGTCAGGTTGACGTCGTTCCGAATCTCCACGTTCTGCAGGAACTCGAGCACCGTGTCGCCGTCGTACCAAGGCGTGCGCGAGGCCGACTTGTCCACCACGTTCACGCCGAACAGCGCGCTGATGGGGATGTAGGTGACGCTCTTGAAGCCCAGCGTGGCCGTGAAGGCCGAGAAGTCCGCCTTGATTTCCTCGAAGCGCTCTTCGCTGTAGTCCTTGAGGTCCATCTTGTTCACGCACACGAGCAGGTGCGGGATGCCGAGGAGGTCGGCGATGAACCCGTGCCGGCGCGACTGCGTGAGAACGCCCAGCCGTGCGTCGATCAGGATGATGGCGACGTTGGCCGTGGAGGCGCCCGTGGCCATGTTCCGCGTGTACTGCACGTGCCCGGGCGTGTCCGCGATGATGAACTTGCGCTTGGGCGTGGAGAAGTAGCGGTAGGCCACGTCGATGGTGATGCCCTGCTCCCGCTCGGC
>ENA-OWNT01004740-OWNT01004740.1-seawater-metagenome-genome-assembly--contig:-NODE-4740-length-11665-cov-3.387384_pt1 | contig 11665 bp, 10 predicted proteins | sample MGYA00238136_ERZ651165 | MGnify/ENA primary metagenome ERZ651165 (study PRJEB26861, sample SAMN08777766) | seawater metagenome | isolation source: coastal seawater | place: USA: Florida | collected... | reverse complement strand
GCCTTGGTAGACAGGTCGCCGGTGACCAGCTCTACGGCGTCGTGGCCGCTCTCCTGCTGGATGCGTGCCACGGCGGCCTGGCCCCGGGTCGCGTCGCGGCCGGTGACGAGAATGCGGGCGCCCGTCTTGGCGAGGCCGATGGCGGTGTACAGGCCGATGCCGCCGGTGCCGCCGGTGATCACGATGGTGCGCATGGTGCCTCCTGGAGCCGCCTCATAGCGCGCGGACCCGCGGCCCGAGCGGACGCGCGGGAGGACGAGGCCTCAGCAGCGCTGGCGCGAGCGCACGGAGAGAAGACGGTCCTTCTCCAGCAGGTAGCCCGTGAGGCGCCCGCCCCGGACGCAGCCGGTGTCGAGGCAGAGCGTGCGCGGCCGGAGGTCGAGCAGCCCTCGGCGAGCGTCGTGGCCGTGGAGAACGAGCCGCTTGCGGGCGTAGGCCTTCTGCCAGGGACGCCCCTTCCAGTCGCGCAGGTGCAGGGCCTGCTGACGCGAGGTCGCCCGGTGGCCACGACGGGGGTGCACCCCGGCGTGCACAGCGACCCAAGGGCGGTCGCGATGACGGCCGGTGAGGGTGAGGGGGCGGCTGGCCAGCCAGCGGTGGGCCCGCTTGGGCAGCTGCTTCCCCGGCCGCCAGCTGCGAAGCACGTCGGCGTCGTGGTTGCCCAGCACCGCCTCGGCCTTCCAGTCGCAGATGAGGTCCCACACGCCGCGGGGGTCGGGGCCCTTGGTGAACAGGTCGCCGAGGAGCACCACCCGGTCGGGTCGTGCCTTCCGCAGCAGCCGGTCCAGCTCGTCGGCACAGCCATGTACGTCGCCGACGAAGAGCGTCCTCCCCATGGGGGCCTCCAGGAGACCACTCTGGCGGCCAGAGTATTGGCACGTCAAGTGACGATGTGACGTCTCACTTCAAGGATCGGCGAAGCTGGACAATCGCGGGGTCTTCGGCGGTCTGGGCCCTCCTTCGTCGGCCTTCTCGGCGTGCGCGGCTATGGTGACCTCCGCACGGAGACGTTCCCATGACCCGCACCCCGTGGGCCCTGCCCCTGCTGCTCGCTTGCTCCACCAAGGCAGACCCGGCTCCGTCGGTCGATGCGGCCCCCACGGACACGGGCTTCACGGCGGCGGACGCCGACACCGACGCGGATGGCGACACCGATGCCGATGCCGATGCCGATGCCGATGGGGACACGGGCGCCGACGCCGACGTCGACTCCATGGGGGCCACCGCCGACACCGGCCGCATCGGCGGGGCGCTCGTCGCCTGGGTCGAGACCGGCAGCGGCACCCTCCGCGTCGATCTGTCCACCGGCGTGACCACGCCCTTCGGCCGCGAGGCCACCATCGCCCTCGATGGCGACGGCGCCTTCTGGCAGCCCGACCTCACCTACCCGCCCCAGGTCGCCGCGGGCGACGGCGTCGCCTACGACGCGGTCAACCAGCCCGAGTTCCTCCTCGACCAGGCCTACGTCTTCGCGGCGGGCACCATCGGCACGCGCGTGGCCGTGGATGGGAGCGGCTCGGAGCCGTACCCCCTGCCCGTGGGCATGGTCCCCGGCGACCCGGTCCCGCTCGACGGGGCTGGGCGGGTAGGCCTCGTGGTCGGCGACGCGGTCCAGATCCTGGAGCTCTCCACGAACCCCTATGTGACCCTCGCCACGGCCGACCTCGGCGGCGAGGGGGTGGTCGACATGGCACGCGCCGCCGACGGCACCATCGTCGTGGCCGACGGCGACGGGGAGCAGCTCGTGCTCTTCGACCCCGCCCTTCGCGGGTCGGCCCTGCCCTGGAGCCAGCTCGACCTGGGCGCGGTGGACCGGGTCCTCGTCGCGCTGCCGGGGGCTGGGCATCGCCCCGGCACCGTGCGCTTCGTGGCCGAAGGCGCCGATCGGGTCGTGGGCACCCTTGGCGCCGACGGCACGGTCACCATCGACACGCTCCCCGCCGACCATGGCTTCGAGGCCCGCACCGCCCACGCCAGCTTCGATGGCCGGCACCTGGTGGGGGTGTCCAGCGGCGTGCCGGGGCTGGTCGTGGTGGACCTCGCCGCCGGTCGCGCCCGCACGGTCGAGGTCGCCGAGGTCGATGCCGGTGCCGAGGTCCGCTGGGTCGGGCCCCGCTGACGTTGTCAGCCGGCCAGCGCCTCTCGGCAGAGGCTGCCGTAGCGCCCGGGGTCGGCGGTGCCCTGCTGGAACTGCTGTCGCGCCGCATCGTCGTCGCCGAGGGCCCGAAGCGCCTGGCCCAGGTACCAGCGCACGGGAGCGTTGTGGGTGGGAACCTCTGGGCGGAGGCGGGCGTCGGCCTGGCCGATGCTGGTGCGGGCGTCGCCCTCGCGGCCTCGGACTGCGTAGACCCAGGCCCGCAGGGCCAGGGGGGCGGCCGCGGTGTCCCCACCCAGCCGCTGCACCACCCAGGAGGCGGCAGTGCGGTCCACGTGGACCTCCACCAGCTCCACGGTCTGGTCGGTCACCGTGCCCTGCTCGAGGTCGATGCGCACCAGGCCTGCGGGCCCTGCGGCGCCGGCCGTGCGGTCGGTCACTGCCTGGAACCAGCGGCGCGCTTCGTCGGTGTGGCCCTGGGTGAGCAGGATCCAGCCGTGGATGGTGGCCACATAGGGGTCGGCCTCCGCCGGGTCGCTCGGCAAGGGGACCTCGGCCTGCAAGCGGGCGGCGGCGCCCTCGACGTCGCCGGACTCGAGCTGTAGGGCGGCCACCATCGCGCGGGCGGGCTCTCCGATTGGGAGCTGGTCTTCGGCGCGGGCGATGGCGGTGTCGAAGTCTCCCCGCCAGCAAGGCCCCAGCACCCGAGCGACGCGCCAGCGGGGAAGGCCGGCGGCCAGGCCGATCACCAGCAGTCCCAGCACCACCAGCGCGCCGACCAGCACGGCGATGGCGCTGCCCTTGGACAGGCCCTCGACGGACGCGAACAGCAGGTGCACCGCGCCGACCAGCACCACGATGAAGGTGGTGCTGAGCGCCACGCGACGGGCGGCGGCGGCCGCTCGGATCTGCCCGCGGAGGAGCTGCCAGCCCGCCAGGGCTACGTCGGTCGCCACCAGGAGCACGATCCACGGCGTCCACCCGTCGGTCCAGCGGGGGCCGACGCCGAGCTCCGGCAGCACCGTCACCCCACCTTGAATCAGGGCCAGCCCGCCGGCGATGGCGGCGTAGGCCAACAGGAGCCCCCGCGCCAAGCCCTGGCTGCGGAGCTCCTCCCAGGCGGAGCCATGGCCGGTGAGGCGCTCCAGCGCGAAGGCGGTGCCGACGGCGTAGCCGCCGATGAGCGCGGGCACGGCGCTGGACGGCACGAGCCAGGCGGGTAGCCACCACCAGGAGCCGGGGTGCTGCAGGTACTGCATCAGCACCACGATGGACAGGACCGACACGACCGCGAACGCGCCGAGGGCGGTCAGTACGCCGGCGAGCATGGCCTGGCGATGCCGGCGGGCCAGCTGTTCCGGGGCGTCGTCGAGGGGCAGGGGGGAGTCGGTGGCCATGGCCTACGGGGTGTACGGGTGGACTACAAGACCCCGCGCAGCAGCTCCGCGACCTCCTCGGCCGGCGTCCCGTGCGGGATCTCCTCGATCATACGCCCGCTCTGGTCGACGAGGAATGCCTGGGTGGAGTGGTCGACCGTGTAGGCCATGGCCGACCCCGGGCTCTCGGCACGCCGGTACTGCACGCCCCAGTCCGCGGCCATCTGGCGAACCCGCTCCGGAGATGCGCTGCCCGCGTGGAAGTGGTCGTGGAAGTAGCGGGCGTAGTCCTGCAGGCGCTCGAGCTCGTCACGCTCGGGGTCGACGCTGACGAAGACGAGGGCGAGCCGGGCCTGCTCGGCCTCGCTCAGGTGGCGGAAGGCCGTGCCCATGGTCTGCAGCGTGGTGGGGCAGATGTCCGGGCAGCTGGTGTAGCCGAAGTAGACCACGACCCCCTTGCCGCGGAAGTCGGAGAGCTTCAGAGGCCCAGAGGCGCTGTCGAGCACGAGGTCGCCGTAGGTGGCCTGGGCCGCGGGGTCGACCATGGCGGGGCGTTCCACCGGGGTGGTGCGGGCCCACAGCGCGCCGAGGGCGGCGGCGGCGATGGCGAGGGGCAGGGCGACGGACAGGGTGCCGCGGAGGGTGCTCATGTGCGCGTGCTCCACAAGATGAACCCCGCGACGCGGTCGGAGAGCACCACGTCCGCCTTCCACTGCATCCGCTCGGTCGTGCAGACCGGCAGATTCGCGGTGGCGGTCCAGCGGTCACCGTCGGCGGTCAACGGCAGGCGGAGGAAGCCCATGGCCATCTCCACCCCCTGGATCTCGACCGCCGCGGGGGTGGCGTCGCCGATCACCACGACCTGGAGGGCCACGGGCTCGCCGGAGGGGGCTGGCTGGGGGCTGGCCTGGAGCGAGACCTCCGTGCCATCGGGGAACCGCGCCACGCAGGGGCCCGCCGCGAAGTCGCAGCTCGGGTCGGCCGCGGCATAGGGCTGGCCAGCCGAGCGCAGGCGGGAGATGGCGTCGGGGAACCACCACAAGGCGACGAGGGCCGCCGCCGCCACGAACCAGAGGGCGCCTTGGAGCCAGGCCCTAGTGCTGGCCGTGGCCATGACCCTTGCCCTTGCCCTTGCCCTTGCCCTTGTGCTTGCCGTGGCCGCCACCGTGACCCCGGATCTCCTGGACCGGCACGTCGACCTGCTGCGAGGTGCCGTCGGCGAAGGACAGGGTCAGGGGGATGTTCTGACCGACCTCGAGGGCACCCTTCAGGCCGATGAACATCACGTGCAGGCCCCCGGGAGCGAGCACCACGTCCTGCCCGGCAGGGAGCTCGATCTGGGGGATGGCGCGCATCTTCATCATGCCGTCTTCTTCGACGTGGGTGTGGAGCTCGACGGTGGCCGACACCTCGGCCGAGGCGCCCACCAGTGTGGCGGGGCCCGGGCCGGCATTGTGGAAGGTCATGAAGGCGCCGCTGTTCGGCGTGCCCGGCGGCATGGCACGGGCGCGGGGGGAGGACACGGTCACGCGGTCCGCCATGGGCTCGGCCTTCGCGGGGGCGCTCGGGGCGTCGGGGGCCGCCGGCTCCGGGGCGGACGCGCAGGCGAGGAAGAGGGGGACGAGCAAGGTGAACAGGGCGTGCATGGAGCCTCCGCTGTTCCCCTATCCAGCGTCCCCCAGGGGTCGATGCGGTGGGATGTCGCAGCGTGGCCTCGCCGCGATACGAGCGGCCAGGAGGCGACATGACGACCCTGATGTGGATGCGGTGGCTGCACCTGCTGGCGATGTCGGTGTGGGTCGGAGGCACGCTGCTGATCGGGGTGTTCGTGATGGCCTTGGTGCGGGCGGGGGCCTCCGCCGAGCAGCTCCGGGCCTCGGCGCGCGCCTTCGGCATGGCCTCAGGGGTGGCTCTGTTGGTGCTCCTCGTCACCGGCATCGGTCAGGTGCACCTGCTGGGCTGGCCGTGGACCTACCCGCGGCTCCACGTGAAGCTGGGCCTCGTGGGCGCAGCCCTGCTCGTCACCGCGGTGCACATCGCCACCGCCCGGCGCATGGGCGACACCGGGCGGCGCGCCATCCAGGCCGTCATCCTCTTGCTCAACCTGGCCACGGTGGGCGCCGCCGTCTGGATGTGAGCGCTTCCGGCCTCCGGGTCTCAGGGTGCCCAGGGCAGAGCGAGCCCCACGGCTTCGTCGCAGCATCCGCCGAGGGGGCGTACCACCAGCGCGAGCAGCAGGTACTGGTCGACGCGATGCAGCCCGCGGAGGTGGCCTCGCGTGCCGTCCGGGTCGGGCGGTGACCACAGGACCTCGCTCCCCCGGCGAACGGCGGTGATTCCGTGGGGGTCGCGGGCCACGGTCAGGCCGGCCTCGGCCTCCGTGACGGCTCGCTGGCCGACCGGCTGGCCCCCCGCGAGGAAGCCCTGGACGGCGCTGCCGTGCTGGTTCCAGAGGTAGGCCAGGTGAGGGCCTGGCGCAGGGTCGGTGGAGGCCTCCGGAGGCTTCCAGCAGCGGGTCTCGCCCCCGGCCAGGGGCGTGCGGCAGAGCACGAAGAGGGGCCCGTCGACGGCGCCCTGGTGGCCCCAGTCCACCACCTCCACCAGGTCGTCGCCGACGCGCGCGACGGGCCAGCCCACCAGCCCGTAGCCGTCGGCAGGCTCAGGGGGGCCGACCCAGGTGGGGCCGACGAGATCGGCGTGGACCCAGCCGTCGTCGGACCGTACCCAGTCGCCCTGCCGGGCCATCGCCGGGATCGGCGTGCCGGCCTCGAGGGTGCGCACGACGGGGCTGGTGGTGGACGGTGCGGCACGGAGGCGCACGGCCGCTCGTGCGTAGCCCTCGATGCCGCCGGGGAAGCAGGTGATGCCGTGGTGGGTGCGCGCGCAGCTGCCGTCGCAGGCCGCTTCGCAGCCGTACGCGCTCTCCCGGGCGCTGGCCTCGGCCGCCGGCAGGCAGAGCACGCCAGCCCCTCCTTCGTCGAGGTGACAGACCTGGGCGCAGCCCGTCGCGCAGTCGTCCTCGGTGACGAAGCGGGCCGTAGGCTCTTGGGTCACCACGAAGGGGGCGGCGAAGGCGAGGGACCACCACATGACCCCATGCTACAGCGGCGCGACCTCGTCGGCCGAGACCAGGCTGTAGAACACGGCGTCGATAGGGGCGTCGTGGAGCATCGCGACCTGGCGATGCAGGCCCTCCCGCACGAAGCCCACCTTCTCGGCCACGCGACGGGAGCCGTGGTTGTCGACGTGGTGGTGCAGGTGCAGGCGTCGCAGGCCCGCGTGCTCGAAGCCGAACCGTGCGGTGAGCTTGGCCGCGGTCGTGGCGAGGCCCTGGCCGGTGGCGCTGGTGCGGGTCCAGTAGCCGAGGTTCGCCTGGCCCCCCTGGATCAGGTTGAGGCCCACGGTGCCGAGGATGGCGGGATCGTCGCCGCGCCGCACGACGAACTGGTAGGCCTTGCCCGCGTCCCAGCCCAGCCAGCTGTGGCAGGCCCAGGTCATGGCGTCGTGGCGATCGTAGTCGGGAATCGCCCACGGCTGCCAGCGGTGGAGGGCCTCGATGGACGAGCGCACCCCCTCGGCGATGGCGTCTACGTCGGCGGGGTCGACCTTGTGGAGGCTGATGTCGCCGTGCTGCAGGCGGGTGGGCAGGTCGCGGGGGCTGGGCATGGGCGGGTCCTCGGTTCCCCCGGGACTTAACGCCGCCGTGTCACCGCACACCGAGCGGACGGAGGTGGCCATGCTGTGGTGGGTCGGGTTCGCGCTGGGGGCGCCGACGGCGCTGTCGGGTTGGTCGCTGTCGGAGGAGGCCTGGTTCGTCGAGGACCACATCGTCGTGGACTCGCCCGAGGGAGCCGTTCACGCCCACGATGCCTACCTGTTCCGGGCGTTGGGCCCCGACGACGAGGTCGCTGGCTGGGTGACGGTCGGCGATCTGGGGCTGTCGGTTCGGCCCGAGGGGTCCGGCGGGGTGGCGGTCCTCGACCATCGCCTGCGGGCCCACGGGGAGCGTGAGGGGGCCGTCCACACGTGGTCGGTCGCCGCCTCCCGGGCGGTGCTCTTCGATGCCGCACGGCCGCTGCCCTCGGGCGCTGTGCCCGTTCGTGCCGACCGCGGTCTGGTGGTGTTCGACGTGGAGCGGTCGGCGGACGCGGAGGAGGAGGTGCTCGTCACCGACCTGCCCGGGCTTCCGGCGGCCCGACGCCAGGCCCTGCGCGCCCTGCTGGACCAGGTCGACCGCTGGACCCAGCAGGCGATGGACCCCCGCGTCGGTACCCAGCTGGATCAGCTGGAGGGCCGGTCGGGCCAGCGGTGGGTGGCGGCCGTGGAGCTGGCGGCCGACGAGGTGCGCCCGTGGTCCGGCGGACGCTGGCTGTCGTGGACCCACGACCCCACCGGCATCATGGCGCCGGGGCGGGCAGCGGTGTTCCGGGGAGCGGACCACCGGGTGCTGGCCCAGCAGCGGCTCCCGCGCACCGTCGACGGGCGGGCGGCGGCCGCGCGGCGGCTGGACCTGCGGGGGGCCGGGGTGGTCGCGGCGGCGCGGGTGAAGCCGGGGGGGCAGCTCGTCGACATCGGCGTGGCCGCTGATCTGGAGCTCGAGGCCGTCGGTGGGGCGGGCCGACTGGTGGTGCTCGACGTGCCTCACACCCAGCAGCGTGCCTGGTACAGCAACCCGCCGCTTCCCCATGGCTGGTCCTTCGCGGGGGCCGAGGCGGCGGACGGGACGCCGCTGCAGGCGGTGCACCTGCCCCTGACGGGGGACCAGCGGGAGGGCCGAGGGACCCACCGCACGATGGCCGTCGTCCTCCCGCACGACCTGCCCGCCGGGGAGCGCACGACGCTTCGCGTGCGCTGGAAGGATCGGCGTCGGTACGCCCACGTGCTGGAGATCGACGAGAAGCCCTACCTGCTGGACGTGTCCTCCGGTGCGGTGGAGGTGCTCCCGGTGGTGCGAGGGGACGACGGCGCCCCGGCGCCGGTCCACCTCCGAGCCGGTGTCGGCAGCGAGATCGACCGCGACGACGTGGTCGCCGCCGGCGTGCCCATCCGCGGGGATGCACCGCGGCGAGGGCTGGAGTGGACGGAGACCCGGACGACCTCCGCAGAGGCCACCATGGCGGTGGGCCGCTTCCGCGAGGCCGTCGTGGCCGGACGGCAGGGCAAGCCCACCATGGAGGCCTACCTCCAGGCGCGGGCCCAGGTGGAGCGGGTCGCCCAGGCCTGGGCCTGGGTGTCCCACCTGGTCGACCCGGTGGTGCCCCGCTGGCCGGAGCGGGTGGCCCTGGTCGACGGTCCGAGCCGCTGGGGCGCCGCCCCCGGGACACGCTCGCCGGGCGGACTGCACGAGGTGCGCGCGACCTTCGCCGGCACCGAGGGCGAGCTGGTGATGCCCAGTGGGTCCCAGATCGCCTCGGCGCTGCTCCGGGATCGGTGGGCGGCCGAGGCTCCCGTGGCCGAGGGGGAGCTGGTGGCCTGGCTCGGGGCGGAGCTCGCCGGCTGGTGGGCGCTGGAGGCGGAGGGCGCTCGCCGCGACCAGGACCGCTGGCGCCGTGACCTGCAGGCGCGGGCGCAGGCGGGGGCCGGGGCGGTGGTTCCTCCCGGTCAGGTGGGCATGCACCTGCTGAACATGGGGGCCTTCGCGCTTCCGGAGGCCTTCGGCGAGGCGGCCGTGCGGCAGGCGTTCACGGAGATCCTGGCCGGCACCTACGAGGCCTCCTGGGAGGGCTTGGCCGATGCCCTCGAGGCGGCCAGTGGCTTCGAGGCCGATGGCTACGTGTCCCTGTGGATGGCCTCGGTGGTGCGGCCCAGCCTGGACGTTCGATGGCGCCACGACCCAGACGAGCAGCGCCTCGTGGCCCGGGTGCTGACCGACATGCCCCACGGGAGCCTGCCCGTGACGCTGCGGGTGAAGGGGCGCGGGGGTGTGCGTGAGGTGCCCATGGCGGTGCACGACGGGCTGGGCCGGGTGGTCGTCCCGTGGGACGGGCCCGCACCCCGGCGCGTGACCGTGGACGTGGGCGCGCTGCCGGTGGCCGGTACCGTGATCCGCGAAGAGCCGGGAGGGGCCCGGGCATCTCGCTCGGCGCCCTGAGCGGACCCCGCGCGCACCCTGTTCGGCCCTCTGTGCCAACCCGGTGACCGTGCCCACGAGCCGCGCGCCAAGCAGGTCGGGCCTCGTTAGCGCGGGGGCATGCCACGCTGTCTACTCGTCGTCCCCACAGGCTCCGGAGTCGGTCTGACCTCCGTGAGTCTCGGTATCCTCCGTGCTCTCGAGCGAGAGGGCGTCTCTGCGCGCTTCGTTCGCCCGGTGAGCGTGCGCAACGGGCCCGACCCCTCAGGGGCCTTGCTCGAGGCTGTGGCCCGGCTCACGCCGCCCCGACCCATCGAGCGTCACGAGGCTGAGGCCTACCTCGCCGAGGGCGACGAAGATGGCCTGATGGAGCGGGTGGTCTCCATGGTCGAGGAGGCCGGAGAGGGCGCCTCCGTCGTGGTGGTCGAGGGCTGCGTGCCGGTGGCCGAGGCCGACTACGCGGCGCGCCTGAACATCTCCATGGCCGCCGCCCTCGACGCCGAGATCGTCGTGGTCGGTGCGGCCGGGCGTGCCACCCCCGCCGAGGTCGTGCGGGTGTTCGACGTGACGGCGCGACCCTACGATGGCCGCTCGGTGGCCTGCATCGTCAACCGGGTGCGGGTCGAGGGCCTGGTGCAGCCTCGTCTCCATGCCGTGCTCGGGGCCACCCGCCTCATCGCCACCGACGTGGCGCGGGCCTGGGGCACTGCCTTCGCCGACGCCGAGCTCGAGCTCATCGGCCTCGTGCCCCACCTCGACCTCCTCGGTCAGCCCAGCGTCGCCCAGATCGCGCGGTCCCTCGACGCCGACGTCGTGCACCGTGGCGACCCCGAGCGTCGGGTCTCCGGAGTGGCCGTCTGTGCGGCGAGCCTGGCCTATGCGCTGGAGTTCCTGAAGCCGGGCATGCTCGCCGTCGTGCCGGCCGACCGAGACGACGTCCTCGTCGGGCTCGCCCTCGCCACCCTGGGCGGCCTCGACCTGGCGGGCATCGTGGTGTCGCTGGACATCGACATCCACCCGCGCATCCTCGAGCTCTGCCGCCCCGCCCTCGACACCGGCCTGCCCCTGCTGGCCTCCCGGCAGGACTCGTACACCACCGCCACCGCCATCCACGGCCTCGCGATGGAGCTGGGCCCCGAGGACGAGCCGCTCGCCGCGTTGGCCATGCGGGTCGTGGCGAACCACCTGCAGCGGGCCTGGGTGCGAGAGCGTGCCGCCGCGGTGAGCGACCGCCGCATGACCACCGCGGCCTTCCGCTACGGCCTGCTGCAGCGGGCGCGCCAGGCCGACAAGCGCATCGTGCTGCCCGAAGGCGACGAGCCCCGGACCCTTCGAGCCGCGGCCATCTGTGCCCAGCGTGGCATTGCTCGGTGCGTGCTCCTCGGCGAGGAGGCCGAGGTGCGCAAGGCGGCACTCGGCGCCGGGGTCGATCTGCCCGACAGCGTCGAGATCGTCTCGCCCTCTTCGGCCTACGGGGACTACGTCGAGCCCATGATGGCGCTTCGAGCCCACAAGGGGCTCACGGCCGCCCAGGCAGCCGACCAACTGCAGGACCGCGTGGTTCTCGGCACCATGATGGTCGCGGAGGACCACGTCGACGGTCTGGTCAGCGGCGCCGTGCACAGCACCGCCCACACCATCCGGCCGGCCCTGCAGCTCATCCGCACCGCGCCGGATGCGTCCCTCGTCAGCTCGGTCTTCTTCATGTGCCTGCCGGAGCAGGTGCTGGTGTACGGCGACTGCGCGGTCAACCCGGACCCGAACGCCGAGCAGCTGGCGGACATCGCACTTGCGTCGGCGGAGACCGCCACGCAGTTCGGCGTGGAGCCACGGGTGGCCATGCTGTCCTACTCCACCGGAGGATCCGGAAGCGGCGAGGCGGTGGACAAGGTGCGGCAGGCCACCGAGGTGGTGAAGACCCGCCGCCCGGACCTCGCCGTCGAAGGCCCCATCCAGTACGACGCCGCTGTGGACGCCGCGATCGCCGAGTCGAAGATGCCGGGCTCGTCCGTGGCCGGGCAGGCCACCGTGTTCATCTTCCCGGACCTCAACACCGGCAACAACACATACAAGGCGGTGCAGCAGTCCTCCGGGGCGGTCGCCGTCGGGCCCGTCCTGCAGGGG
>ENA-OWNT01004739-OWNT01004739.1-seawater-metagenome-genome-assembly--contig:-NODE-4739-length-11671-cov-3.661808_pt1 | contig 11671 bp, 13 predicted proteins | sample MGYA00238136_ERZ651165 | MGnify/ENA primary metagenome ERZ651165 (study PRJEB26861, sample SAMN08777766) | seawater metagenome | isolation source: coastal seawater | place: USA: Florida | collected... | reverse complement strand
TGTGTGTGTGTGTGTGTGTGTGTGGTTGTGCGTGTGTGTATGTGGCAGAACGATGACGATGACGATGACGATGACGACGACGACGACGACAACGAAGACAGTTTGTGGCTCGATACATCTGGTGGGACCAGAAAGCGAGGCCGCTTCGCGTCTGCGAAACGTCCAGAACAGCTTCGTTCCTATTAACTATTTATGTTAGCGTTACCGTCGACGACCTGAACCGCGCAGTTTTCCTCCTTTCGGCGTGCCGCCCATACCCGGAGGTTGTCCGGATCCTGCCTTCTGTGCAGCTTTTTGGGCCTGTATCCGATCTTGCCGCTTGTGATCTCCGCCCGGTGGCGGTTTGGGCACGTGACGCTGTCGCAGAATACCCGAATCTGCTCGCGACAAAACAAATCATGTGAAGCACTGCATTGCTTATCGCGACCGCACCATTACAAAACCAAGAGTTTCACCTGTTGGACTATCCGATTTTGATTTCGCACGAGCGGCGTCTTCTGCTTTCCCCATTTCATACGCACGTTTTGCATTTGCTGCTTGTTGAACGGCCTATGAGTCCCAAACATGGCGCATTATTAAGGGTGACTATTGGCGACCAGTCCCCCTTGACGTGGCCTGCATACCTCCGCATTGTTGCCTCCAACGTTGCGGACGAGGTGAGCTCGCTTCTCCTCGACACTCAATTCACTTCCCTTCTTATAGCCACTTCCGGCGCCACCCTGCAGCAACAAGCGCACCACTTTTGACCACGAATGTGTTCGAGGGAGTGAACCACAACAGTCCATATATACCATCTGATCTGCGACTTTTGAGGCTTCTTTCAACTGTTCGGCCTCTGCGTTCAGCTGCAGGAGGTACTCATCGCTGTAATAGTTGTACTCGTAATAGTAATCAAGATCGTCAGGATCCTGGAAACGCACAAGCATGCCAATTTGCGAGTTAGCGAAGGTTGCAAGAGGTAATGCTGTCATGCCAGCGTACCTTGATCACTAAATTAATGTTGGCGACGAAGGACCCCAATGCATTGTTGAGGCCACGGTCGTGGATCAGCTTTGTAATAATCCCTAATGTTTCGTTGGTGTTTGTCTGGCCGGACTGAAAAGTAAATCATTCAATGAGATCGAGGATGAAGCCCTCATGGTGGGATGCGCACGTTTTACCTGTATCCATTCATGGTGCAGTTTGTTCATTTGTGGCTTTATTTGCAATAATTCAATCTCGTTGGCCGCCTTGTGCAGGAAGAATTTCGGCGCATTCACGTTGTATCGTGAGTTGCTGTAGCCCTTCTTAGTGATCTTGACATAAAATTGCTGCAGTATTCTTTGCAACTTCGTGATGAACGGGCACAAAAGACAATTTGAAAGGAAAACAAGCTTGGTGGCAACAAGAAATGTAGTAGAGACGCACCTGGTGGTATTTTTTTCGTGGCAAGGGCCGATCTACGTCGGCCTTCGACTGAGGCTTTACGGTTTCCCACAGCTGCAACAGCTCATCACGATCTTGCTGCGAAAAGTCTTTTGAGTCCCAAGGCATCGTTTCAAATCGCCGAAAACATTCCTCGAGGAACATGCTATTGAATTCATCACGCGTCAAATTCCCTTTCCCTAAAATCTGTTCACGAGTGAGGCATGACTTCAGTTCAAGGAGTATTAGCACCGCGCTTGCACAGTCAACCACGAACCGCCGCATTTTCGCGTTGCATTTCGGACATCATTACGTCAAAGTCAGCGCCTCCACGATCTTTCTTCTTTCCCCCGTGCTCTTGTTTGTACTCATTGAATGCGTTTCTCAAGTTTTGCAACTTCTTCTCATACGCGTTGTGGATGGCCTCAATTGCTTGGTCACAAGCTTGCACTTGCATAATGAACGTTGTGAAGTAAATCATGACCATTAAAGCAACGACGGCGATGACAGCCATCTTGCCCTTGAAGGCCAGGCTTGATTTGCCTTTGGATGTTGGAGAAGGCATCGCGCTGGAAACACAGGGTGCACGGCTTCTACATCCAAGTCATGGCGCCTTGCACCGACACACCATATCTCCGGAGTGTGGCGACTTTAGTCCCCTCTCAATGTCACCTCTCTCCAATGTTGAACTCTTTCGCCTCTTCGTATCTCGGTCTCTCAGCGGTCAGCGGGTTTACTCTCCCCTCCCGCTTGATTTTCAACTTATTTTGCTTTCCACACATATTCTCTTCGTGCAGCTAAAACCCTGTGGTCGCACGCTTGAGTCCCGGAGCCACGCTGGTTGACTCAACTCTCTTGAATGCCTACTCCCGCTAGCAACAAGTTCTTTCACACGGCGATTGCTGCCCGGCCATGCGCCACCCACTATCACAATCCCACTAATCGATTGTGCTTCGATACACGTTCGCCATGGCGGACCTCAGGGCCACAGCCACAGACAACTCAACAACGAATTAGCCAACCGACCGGCGACCATACACAACAGCCAACACAGAAGGCAGGACAACACCAACACATGCACCACCACGGACAAACGAACAGGCAAATGGAGAAGCAATCACCGCCAGCAACAGCAACAGCAACAGCAACAGCAGCAGCAACAGCAACAGCAACAGCAACAGCAACAGCAGCAGCAGCCGCCGCCGCCGCAGCAGCAGCAGCAACAACAACAACAACGGCAGCAACAACAACAGCGGCAGCACTCGCGACAACGCACGTTCGCAACTTCAGCAACAACAACGAATTCAACAACGACGGCGACAACGATGACTGCAACAACGCCGACCTTCGTCATTGGCAATGAGTGAGTGAGTGAGTGAGTGAGTGGGCGGCCGACCTCTGGAACACGCGACGACGAACGAACGAACGAACGAACGCACTCACTCACTCACACTCACTCTCATGATCTATCTTATCATCCGTTCATTCACTCACTCACTTACTCACTCACTCACTCACTCACTCACTCACTGTTCGAACGAACGAACGAACGTTCACGGCAGCAAGCAGCAGCGTCGACACGCGGCGTGGCGTGGCGTGTCAACGATTCGACGCGCCAGCTTCCAGCTTCCAACAGCGAACTGGCGTGTCTGTCGTTCGGTGGCGTGTCTGTCGTCTGTCGGTGGCGTGTCTGTCGTCTGTCGGTGGCGTGTCTGTCAGTCGGTGGCGTGTCTGTCGGTCGGTGGCGTGCATGTCTGTCGGTGGCGTGTCTGTCGGTGTGTTGGTCGGTGTTATGTCGGCAGGGTGTCGTTGTTATGTCGGCAGGGTGTCGTTTTGTTCGTTGTTGTCAGCGAGTCATATTGTTTGTGTACGCTGGACGGTAGGTGTAAGTTGGTTCGTGTTGGTTGGTGTTGTCGTGTTGGTGGGTGCTAGTGTGCTTGTCGGCATGCCGTCGTGTCGACGTCTCGACGTGTCGACGTCTCGACGTGTTGGGTTGGTGTCGGTGCGACATGCTGCTTGGTGTGTGGTGGCGTGGTGCGTCTGTGTCCGTGCCGGTGTGCGCATGGTGTCGTGTCGGCTGATTGGTGCGAACGTGTCGGCGGATTGATGCCGACGTGTCGGTATTGCTGTGGGATTCATTCGTTCAACAGTTGATGAGTTCGTTGAGTCGTCGACGAAGGCAATTTTTTCTCACCAAGTCGGGAATACGACGTTGGTAAGATAGGGTAATTTTCCAGCATTTAATCAAAAGAAGCTCGCAGGAGAAGAAAGTCACGTTTGATATCACGATGAGAGCAGCATTGTGAGGAGAATGTGACATGAGACGCTCACGCGAGCGCGAGGTGACGACTACATGGTTGTGATGCCTGGCACATCAGTTGCATTCATGCGTTGACGGCAGGCCAATGCCAACCCGTCGCTTTTCAGCTGCTCCACTGAAAGCGGCGGGGGGACATAGACATCGTCGTGTGAATGAAGCAAAGACTGTCTATTCGCGAAGGTCTGCTGCCGACCAAAGCCTCCACAGGGTTGAGCCGCATGTTGAATCACAATCCCTATGGCATCGCTCCAAGAACTTTTTGAGAACTTTAGCGATAGTGCTGGTCTTATTTTTTAGTTTCCACGGTGTTGTCGCGGTTTTTGGCGGAGGCAACGTGCCGTGGGCCCAGAACCCTGCATTGAACCGCGTCGCCCAAGAGCGAGCTGTTGAAATCAACTCGCTCCGCAAGCGTACTCGTGACGCAGAACCCGAAGACGACGGGTCGGACGATTCTCAACAACTGGCAAAGAAGGCTACACAAGGAAATCGGTCACATATGAACAAATTGCGAATGACGAAGGGACAGGGACCGAAGAAACCAAGTGGATCTTTGGTGGCGTTGAACAAGGAACAGCAAGGTACCAAAAAGCGTGCCAAGAAAGTATGGGTACCCAGTTGGATACCTTGGACTGAACCATCTCCATCATTCGGAGCAGTCATACTGCTGGAGATGTTTCGGCACTGTGCATTCGACAACGATCCTTCAGAATCGTGGGATCCGGCGCAGTCGTCACTGTTTCAAGGTGCCAAGCAAAATGAGGGAATTGGAAGTCAAATGCCAGACGTACAACGAACCGGAATAATTAGGATTGAGGGCGGAGGCGTTGCATTCATGGGATCGACAAGTGATCCTGTGCAAGAATTCCGACTTCCCATGACCACAGCAGCCCAGGATTTTGATCCAAAAGGACGCGTGCAATTGCTATTGGAGTCCCTCGTAGCCAATGGGTACACAAAACGCAACAAAAATATCCAGTTGAGGAAGTGGGGATCAAAGTGAGTCGGCCGCGCTTGGACATTCACTGTATGAGACACTTGTTAACTTTGTCATTGCTGTCTTTGATTTCATACCAATCAAATAGTAAATCACCTTCAACTGAAGAAGCGGAACCTTCGATAAGCTTGCGCGTTGCTCGCGATATGGGTGAACTTCCGGGCTTGGTTCCTGGGCTTGTGACGAAATCACACTGGACAACACTTGATCGTCAACTCCCATTCGATGATTCGTTGGCGCTTCTGTTTCTCCAGCACAATGTTCAAGCTCTGCCAGCCTCGTGGACGTATTCGCTCGCTGCGTGTTATGACATGATTTGGGTCACGAGTCTGGCTGCAAAAGATGAGCTCGTTCAAGCTCGCATTCCCGCAAATCGGATTCAGGTGTGCCAATTTACTTTAGTCGATGTGACTTGGCCGGCGCATTGCTTACCAACTTATTCAACTGCGTGAAAGGTGGTTCCGCCGTTAGTTCAAGCATACTCGTCAAGCGGTCTACATGAGAGATTTAGGTTCAACACGCTGAAACGCAACGTGTTCATAGTCGTGGTGACAGAAGGACGTTTTCAGGAACAGCGCTTAGAGCATGTGCTCGCAGAATATGTGAACGAATTCTCCGCATCGGACGACGTGGCGCTTGCTGTTATCATCGAACCTATCACTTCAAGTTTCGCCGACAAACAAAGTCAACACAACGACCCACCTGTTGACTGGTTGAACCTGTGGAATCCAGAACTCGAGACGTCCGATGAAGCAGATTCCAGGGTTCCTGTTTCATATTTCCGCTCTTCTGACGGTGAGTGCTCATCGACGTTTGGCTGTGCTCCAATCGTCGACGAAGAACAGTGTCTTCGAGCCGCCACCGCCGACGCAGAAGTTTGGAAGTTGGCATCCGACAGCCCCAAAAATACGATGAAGCATCCTGACGGAGGAATGGACAGCGGCGCAGACAATGGCTGTGTAGTCACAAGCACCTCTGAAGTCATGAGGTGCTCGAAAGAATCGCATCATTTCCCTTTCGGCTGCTCGTTCAAGCGCACTGTGTCTGCATTAGAGGCGAAACTGCCAGGGGTTCGATACTTGAAGAACCAGATAACATTGAACACACTCGCAGCAAGGCGCGCCCCCGCAGACAACAACACATTTTCCATCTTTGATAGCGTCAAGGCAGCTTCACAGTTTGTTGCCAAGGCACAAAAAGCAGCTTTGGACTCGCGCATGGCTAGTCCAAAGCTACGCGGCACTCTGCAATCGGCATCCCTTTGTAGCGGGGACTCTGGGGCGGACGGTGGCCATATTTGCTTTTGCCAGTGCACAACTCCGCACTACGCGTCGCAGTTTCTGAGCCCAGGCTCACTCTACACGTTTACCGCAGATGGGCAAAGGTCGAGTTCGAAGACCATGCCGGCTTCCCAGGGACCGGCTGCACAAGTCGACGCACTGTTGCAAAAGGTGAAGGAGAACTTGCCTGTACGGGCGGTGCCACAAGTAATTGTGAAGGTAATCGCTTGCATTATGAAGGTACCGCTGTGAGGACTTGGGTGAATGCCCCAACATTTTCACCGAATGTCATGCATGATAGGTGACGGACACGGCGCACACCCCAACATCTCTTGGACCCTTGTTTAGAGCTGCCACAGCACTTGTTGCAGTTCCAACGAGCGGTGTAAATGCGGACGCCTCCCCTTTTCTGGAAGCAGCAGCAGCGGGTCTACCTATTGTTGGATTGCGAACACCCGCGCTGTCGGATTGGTTCGAGCGTGGCATTTATGATTCCATGATCGACGTTGAGCGAAAGCCCTCGTTTCGACGAGACTCTGACGGTGAGGGAGTTCGGCAGTTCGGATGGCCGCTGTATCCTGAGGATCCTCAAGCTCTGCGAAATGCGCAACGACCGGGACGGCAAGGTGACTATGTGTTTGAGGTAGAACCGCGACACAACACATCTTCTTCGGGAGCTCTCGGTACCGCAATGCGCCACCTGCTACGCAATATCGTTGATGCGCAAACCACTGCATCTTGGCTCCAGCGAGCCGTCACACCGCTCCTCGGTGCTCAAGGCGGTGGAGGTTCGGCACATGCATCGCTCGACGATCTGAAGACAACAATTGAGTTTTGGTTCATGAAATTGTCGTTGTAGGCCTCCTTCGCCGTCGGCTCGAAGAACTTGTGGTATTGAGTCGTCGACAAAATTTCAATCCAAGGAGAAAACAGCATCGCAAGGTTCGTCTAGACTGCAGGAATTCCAAAGTTTCGTGTATGTTCACGTGCATACTCTTTGTGCATTGGCCAGTTTTGTTTCAACACCGAAACGAAACAAAGTAACGACGTTCCATTGTGGAATAGAACTTGGGCCCAGATGCAGGAAGTTGCCGTTCCAGTTCGTTCTTTGGCACGCATGCCCTCATTCGCACTATCTTGAAGAGTAATCAGACTTAATGATGTGCAGGACGACCGAGCTAACGACGACGACGGTTACGACGTGTTAAAGTCGTGGAAGTTTGGGTTGCACGACTGGGCAGAGGCATCTGCACAGGTATGGACTCCTCAACTCACGCTGAAGTATGTGAGAGGTTGCCGCGCCCTCACAATCGCAATGCGTAGGCCGAAGTGAAAGATTTCACCTTGATGGCCCATCTAGCTGAAAAGTTGCTAGTTGACACTGAAATCGGAGCGAATCAACGCGCTCAGTTCCCGCAATCATTGTGTAGCAACAGCACTCACCCGCAGCCTTGGAAGTCCACCGACGGGACCGATGCCCTTGCAGACTTTTCGGTTCTGTGCGGGTCAACAGCAACTGCTCTCAGCACAATCGGCGACAATTCGTGGGTGTTCACTCTTCTGGATCGATGCCACAGCAAATTCGTGTTGATGGAACAAGATGTCTTTGCTTCATTCGACAATCAAGCACTCGGCACAGGTAAAATATGTTGTCATAAAGTACCTGTCCGCATAGTGTGTAACGCAACGCGTTGTTTGTTTATCCCACTGTGTAGATGTCTTTGAATCAGAGGCTACTACTCGCAGAGTGGAAGCTGAAGGCGTACTTGGGGAAATTCAGAACTTGAAGCAACGATTCAAGCAGCAGCGAGAAAACATGGGGCAGCAGAAACAACAAAAGGCAGTCGATGAGTTGAAGATGGGAGTTCAGAACTGGCACTCTGACAGGGCCAACCCGTCCTTAAAGGCTCGTTCTCGGAATTCTTTTCACATCCGCAGTTATGTTTCACAAGAACTAAAGTTGTCATTCGCTCAATTGTTCAGGCGCAGTTCGATCTTCCTGAGGGAGTTGCGCCGATCAGTCATGGTACCCTGACCGTAAAAGCGCTGAAGAAGGAAGTAATCAAACCCTTTTGCAGGGGCGCCAACGAAGGACCTTACTTGTCATTGCACGATGTACGTGATTGAATCTTCTCTTGGCAGTATAAGCCGCACACGTAATTGGATTGTTTGCGTTCAGGCAGAGCGCTCTAGAATGCCTCCCTCATTTTTCCTTCTTGGTGTCCCCAAGTCCGGGCTGCGGTCAATGTTTGTTACGACACGTGGTGTTTTTCTCGCTGCCTTGCTTTGATGTGAACGCTTCATGTTTTGTCAGGTTTCACAATATCATGGTTCATCGCCAAATGAAGGAGCCGAAGTGCCGAGAAATTAACTTTTTCGCAGATGCGGTAATTCCGGAGTATTACCGGCGTTGTGTGTTGTTGTTGTTCCTTTTCTTCAAATTTTCAGCCAGCCCTTGACGTTGTGTTGGTGATGTGGTAAATGCTTGTTCAGGACATGCATAGCAAGGGCCTTAGTTACTACCGGCGTTTTTTCCCATGGGAGGCAGAAGGCATTCACACCGGCGAAGCTTCTTTGCAGTTTGTGCTCAAAGTGCACTGCATATCCACGTCGACTCGTTTGAGACCTTGCCCTCTGCATGTTGCACAACCACAGGTACTTTTCGAAAGCCAACACGCCAAGACGAATACATCACATGCTCCCAGATTCCCGCTTCGTGTACATTTTTCGAAACCCGGGTTTGTGTACTTCAGGCTCGTTTCATGCACATTGTTTGTTTTCTCATGTCGAACGCTGTGCTTAGTGCAACGATTTATCTCGCGATGGTTACAACCGATCGAAAAGGCGGAATGGGAAGAAATTCTGAAGTTTGAAGATGCTCACGGGCAATCGTATGATTGTATGAACGTATTTCAAAAGTTCAAATCGAGGACTGAAAAGGTATGCCAGATGCTTGAGTGCATGCTGGGCAAAGAGCGAACTCTCTAAAAAGCGCCCGGTGTTTTGATAGTGCCTTGCAGAAATTCCAGCTACATACAGCGAAGAACAAACATTGGTGGCTGAGGCGGAGTGTATGGGAAGCACAAAAAGTCATCTAACTCAGGGAGTGTACCTCTTTCCGCTCAAAGCGTGGGTTGAAGAATTTCCGGACCCGAATCAAGTACGACGTACACGTCCTCCTTGCACTGGTGTGACATGTGGGTTCTCAATTTGATCTTCGGTGTAGCACTTGGTCTTACAGCAGGAGTGGATTGTGGACCATCCTATCGAGGTACACTGCTGCCCTGCGCTCAAGCATTCCAGTGTGCAATTGTGATCCTTTTCGACATGCTATGAACAGGCCATGCAGAAGGTCGCATCTCATCTTGGAATATTTCCGTTTTCGGAAAGCGAACTCAGGAGCTTCGTTCGCATTGGAACGGACAGGTTTCGGGCGCCGTGTGGTTGATCAGCGTTGCAAGTCATATGCGTTCACACATAAGTTCGTCTTTGTGTGTGTAGATACGGCAACCAACAGCAAGTGTTGGCTCAGATAAACAACGAATACAGCCCGTGTGATGAAGGTGCGTTGAGATATGGAAGGGGCAGGATGCCCTGTGCGCCCGGCGGTGCAATGCCATAGAATTGACCTACTGCCGTTGTCCCACTCCAACAGGTGAATTGCGGAACTTTTTTGAGCCGTACAACCAACGACTGAGAGAGTACGTGCGGTTTCTATTGCACCGTCCGCGGCCAGCGTCGTTCGCAACCGCATGGCTGTGAATTTGCTGAATTCTTCCTGCAGGTATTTACTCTCTACATTTACCCACGAAAATAGCGTCGAAGAGCGATGGACGTACTGGTAGCCGATAGATTTGGGGATATGTCGTAATATATTTATTATTGTACTCTGATTTTGTTGTCGCCTTGGGATGATTTTTACCGCTGCAGTGATCGAGCGAACATGTCTTGGCTGCGGAGGAACCGGCTTCGGCCATGTTGTACGGGGCGAAGTGGCACAGATGTGGGACCTGCTCGCTGCTTAGACACGTATTGCTTGTGCGCATTTGATAGCACTTTGAACAATTGAGCACAACGAATGCCATGCCCGCCTCCGGACCTAGGCGTTGCATAATGCATCACAGGTCAGAAGAGAGCAATCTTGCACTAACGCCAAAGGAAGCACCATCAATCAACCAAACCTGGAAGTGGACGAAGCCCTCCGTTCAACGGCCGAAACTAAACTTGCTATTTGATCCAGATGTTTTTGTGTCAACACACCGGGGAACTTTCGCTCCAGAAGCCGAACTGCTCGGCGAACTTGATGCGCTTTCAAAAACATGGACAGCGAGGAAAAGAGCAGTACAAGTTAGTGCACGAAAGAGAACAAGTTGCGCGAATCGGGAGCTAGCGTACCATGAACGCAGCCAGTTTTCAAACGATCCTGTGCTCTGAATAGGCTCTTCATCCAAACAAGTGACAGTTTCATATGTTTCTGTTCCTGGACTGGTGCTGATTGTCCGTCATGAGACGTCGATTCAGGAACGGAGTTGCGAGGACGGTCGCTGGATTCTGTGTGCTTCAATGCGTAAGCCTCCAAAATCTGTTGCGCTTTAAGTGCTGCTGCAGTTGGCTGGACCTTCGGCACCGGCGGCGGAGCACTCAACTGTTCAAAGTGCAGTTCATCATCGTCGTCTTCCATTGAATCTGTGCTGTATGCTTCGTCGTCGAATTCTTCAGCAACAGAGTCTAGAAACTTGGATTCAAACGCTATTGGTTGGGCCGCCGGTTTGCGAGAGACATCAGGGCCAGTGTGTTCTCTCTTCCCATAGACACACGCCGTTGCCCCATTATTGCTGGCATTAGTGTGATTAGGGAACGTCTTCACCTCGTCAAAAACAGATCGCTGGTGAGTTGTGGAACCCTTCGCACTACGTTGGTTCTGGGAAATCATGTGCTGATTCCCAACTGCACGCAACTTTTCCATCAGCTCTTGTGCGCGCTGCCGCTGGGCTTCGACCACATTGGCGTGGTTTGCGAGCAATGCTTCGATACCGCCATCCATGGTGGCGTGTATCAACGATATTGACGTCTAATTTACGCTCCAGACCAGGAGTAACCACTTTTTCGAACGATTTGATTTCTGCTCTGGTGCTCAGGCCGCGGAACGCTTCGGTCCAAAGCCCAACCTCGATTTGAGCAATCAAATCTGCATTTTGCAGGACCACCACCCGTGTTGCCAGGGCGACCGAGCCAGAACATAACACAGCAATGAAGTGACTTTGTGACCACCTGCGACGATCGCAACAAATGACGAATCCAGACATCCCATAAGCCGACAACTAACTGGGAAGCCACGGATTGAACTGTGTGCACAGACGTCACACACACCCACAAAACTGACCACTCACATCACCACCACCAACAACACCACCACCACCAACAACAACATCGTGCCCAAACCCACCACCAACACACAACAATAAAAACATGGCAAAGGACGCATACAAACTCGCCCTACCATACGCACCAACCATACTGCTGCCCACTACCAACTACAGTGCTGCCCACGACCAACGAATGCGCAAACCAACCACCACAACGGTTGAACAACGACGACGGCGAACGACGAACGACGAACGACGAACGACGAACGACGAACGACGAACGACGAACGACGAACGACGAACGACG
>ENA-OWNT01004737-OWNT01004737.1-seawater-metagenome-genome-assembly--contig:-NODE-4737-length-11672-cov-3.047003_pt1 | contig 11672 bp, 8 predicted proteins | sample MGYA00238136_ERZ651165 | MGnify/ENA primary metagenome ERZ651165 (study PRJEB26861, sample SAMN08777766) | seawater metagenome | isolation source: coastal seawater | place: USA: Florida | collected... | reverse complement strand
CGGTGTTGCCGGGATGCCGATGATGGGCGTGGTCCGCGCCGCGCTGCCGTTCCTCGGCGTGCTCTTCATCTTCCTGATCCTGGTGACCTACGTCCCCTTCATCTCGACCTATCTGCCGACCTTGCTGATGGGACCGGAGATCATCACAAGGTAAACGACAAAGGCCCCGGGGATCCCCGGGGCCTTTCTTCTTCTGCCGGATCAGACCCGTGTCAGGCCGGAACCATCTTTTTCTTCTTGATCTCCTGTGCCGCCATCAGCCCCATCGCCTTGGCGCGGGCGGGAGAGACCAGCTTGTCGCGCAGCATCTGTTCGAAGGCGGCGGGTGACATCGGGCCGGAGACCTTGTCGTAGATCTCTGAAATCACCTGATCGAGGTTCTTGGAAATCTGGTCGTTGATGATCTTCTCGACCAGCGCCTCGGCCCGGTCGTTGATGTCGCCTATATGGATGGTCTTGCCCTTGGCCTGCTTCGATAGCTCGTTCAGCACCACGTCCCAGATCTTCTGCTTGTCCTTACTGTCGAGCTTGCTGCTCGCCTTCTTGGCAAAGTCGCCGATGATCTTGCCGAAGGGACCCATCGCGGCGCCCTTCATGAAGTTGACGGCGAGGTTGTCGAGGAACTTGTCGATGGTCATGGTCTTGTCGCCCTTGGCGGCGGCGGCCACGTCCTTGACTGCGTCCTCGAGCGTCTTCTTGAAACCCTCGGTAATCAGGTAGGCGGTGGCCTTCTTCAGCGAGGTGCTGGAGAGCAGCTTGAAGCCGGTCTCCTTCGCAAGTTTGGGCAAAACTCGGGCCGAGAGAGCCTCGACGATGTTCTTGCCGCCTGCGCCGCCCTTGTTGAAGAAGCCGACGATGGCGCCGACGCCGCCGTCGATGATGGTGTTCTTGATCGCGCCGCCGACCGAGAAGTTCTTGTCTCCGGCCGACCAGTTGCCCAGTTCGCCAGCCGCCGTCTGCGTCGCCGATACCGCCGCGCCGCCGATCATCGCCGAGGCGACCACGCCGGTGCCCAGCGCGGCGCCCGCGACCGGGGCAGCAAAGACGCCGACAAAGGTGAAGGCGCCGGTCTTGGTGAAGGTCAGGCCCGTCACCCAGTTGCCACCGCCGTCGATCATGTTCTCGCGGTAGCGGCGCATCTCGACCGCCGCGTCGTTGGCCAGCTTCTCGGCGTTCGGGTAGAGCTTGTGGAACTTGGAGAGGTCACCAGAACTCAGCGCGGATTCACACTGCTTGTAGGCGGCCTGCGCCTTGGTGATCATGCCCTTCGGAGGCAGGTCGATGCCACGGGTGGTCTCGATACAGAAGGCGACGAACCACTGGTCCTTGTTCTGCTTGTCGAAGTGGTCCCAGTCGGACTCGGCCGCGATCAGGTTCATCCGCATCTGCATCAGCGGACCCGAGCGCAGCTTGTCCACCATCTGTTTCTTGTAGGCGGCGTATTCCTTCTTGGTCATGCCGATCCACTTGCTGCCGACCTTGAAGAAATACTCGGGCTGTTCCTTTTCGATGCTGCCGGTCTTGAGCCCGCGCGCAATCACTGCCGCGGTCTCGCTGTCGACCTCGCCGGACTTCTTCAGGCCGGCCATGCCCTGCATCTGCTTGATGGCGTCCTTGGTCTTGTCGCCGATGATCCCGTCCACTTCGAGCGGGGGGCGCGGCTTGACGATATGGTTCAACAATTCCTGCAGTTTCTTTGCCTTTGCAGGGGGCATCTGGCTGGCCATGGCCGCTCTCCGAAAAATGGTCTTTTGGACAATGTCTCACGCAACCACGTTGCGCCCGACTCGTCCGTGAAGAAGGTCACACAAATCAATTGCGCCGAGTGTTGCCCGAACGCGTGCGGCAGGTCCATCGGAGATCTGCGGTTGCCGACTTGGGCATTGAATCCGCGCGGGATTTCCTGTCACCTCCTGCGCAAAGGCGAAAGGAAGCATCATGCGGGAACTGTGGGCGCAGAGCGCGACGGAGATTGCGGCACTGGTCAGGGCCGGGAGGGTATCGGCGGAAGAGGTGACGATGGTGCATCTCGACCGGATTGCCCGGCTCAACCCCGAGCTGAATGCCATCGTGCAGGAGTTCCCCGAGGAGGCCATGGCCGAGGCGCGCGCTGTCGATGCGAAGATCGCCCGTGGCGAGGACGCGGGGCCGCTGGCGGGCGTGCCGGTGACCATCAAGGTGAACGTCGACCAGACCGGACATGCCACCACCAATGGTCTGCGGTTGCAGAAGGATCAGGTCGCCAGTCAGGACAACCCGGTTGTCGCGAACCTGCGCAAGGCGGGGGCAGTGATCGTCGGGCGGACCAATACCCCCGCGTTTTCGATGCGCTGGTTCACCAACAACAGCCTGCACGGCCAGACGCTGAACCCGAGGAACCGGGCGCTGACGCCCGGTGGATCGTCGGGCGGGGCAGGGGCTGCCGTGGCGGCGGGTCTCTGCGCTATTGCGCATGGCACCGATATCGCGGGTTCGGTGCGCTACCCGGCCTACGCCTGCGGCGTTCAAGGCCTTCGTCCGACGCTGGGGCGTATTCCGGCCTGGAACAGCTCGGCCCCCGACCGGCTGATCGGGGCGCAGATCATGGCCGTCTCGGGCCCGCTGGCGCGCAGCATCGCGGATGTGCGGTTGGGGCTGGAGGCGATGTCGGCCGGTGACTACCGCGACCCGTGGTGGTCCCCGGTTCCACTCGACATGGGCGCCTTCCCGCGCCGCGCGGCTGTTTGCGTCGCGCCCGAGGGAATGGCGGTGGAGGACAGCGTGGCGCAAGCGGTACTGCAAGCCGCCGAGGCGCTGCGCGCGGCAGGCTGGCAGGTGGACGAGGTCGACACCCCGCCGGTGCGGCAGGCTGCCGAGATCAACGCCAAGCTCTGGATGGCCGAGTCCCGCGCCGCCGCGGCCGTGATCGCCCGCGAGGACGACCCGGACGCCAACATCGTCTTTGCCCGCATGACGGCGGACTCGCCAGAGATGGACCTCGCCGCCCTGATGACGGCGCTGCAGGATCGTGTCGGCGTGGTCCGTGAATGGCTGGCTTTCCTTGAAACCTATCCGGCGGTGCTGTGCCCGGTCTCGGGGATGCTGCCCTTCGCCCAGCAGAGCGACGTGGCGAGCCAGGCCGAGTTCGATGCGATTATGGAGGCGCAGCTGATGCAGCGCGCGCTGCCGACGCTGGGGCTTCCCGGCCTCTCGGTGGCTACGGGTGACGTGGACGGCGCGCCGGTGGGCGTGCAACTGATCGGCTCCAAGTTCCGCGAGGACGTGCTCCTCACCGCTGGCGAGGTGATCGAGGCCGCCTGCGGCGTACCGGTCGTGGCCGGACTCTGACAACTGCGACAAGGAGGAAGTTCGCGATGCCCCAGACCATAACCAAGCACGTCAAGCAGATGGTGGCGGAGGCCAACGAGGCCGTGACCCGTGTCTCGGTCGACGAGGTCCGCGCCATGCTGGGCTCCGACGACTATGTGATCGTCGATATCCGCGATCCCCGCGAGTTGAAACGCGAGGGAAAGATCCCCGGCGCCTTCTCCTGTCCGCGCGGGATGCTGGAGTTCTGGATCGATCCGGAGAGCCCCTATCACAAGGACATCTTCAACCAGGACAAGACCTACGTGTTCTACTGCGCCAGCGCGTGGCGGTCGGCCCTCAGCACCCGCATGGCGCAGGAGATGGGTCTGTCGCCTGTCGCGCACCTCGATGGTGGATTCAGTGCGTGGAAAGCTGCCGGGGCGCCGATCGAGGAGGTCGGCTAAACGCCTGCTTCAAGGGTCGGCACCCGCCGGCCCACGAATCTCGTTTTGGTGGCTCCTATCGGACCTTCGGGGTTGAATGGCTTTCGGTGTATTCAACCTGGAAACAATGTGGAGCCCCATCATTCATTGGCTCCGCAAATTCCGCCATTTAGCCCCTGAGAAAAGTTAAGCTCGCCTTATACACGCTACAAGTGTCATGACTTTTTCCGGTTCTGCTGTAGACTGAATGTACAAGTAAGTTTGGGTGAGGGTTATGGGTGTGACGGAACGGCCTGGCCGGAGAGGGGGCTCTCCGGCGGGCGATGCGAAAGCTTACCTCGACAAGTCTCTGAGCTGGGAAGAACGCTTGGAACTGGCGCGTCAGACACGCGCCGAAGCCCTGAGGAAGGGAGGCGAAAGAGCGCCCCTTCCGGCACTGAAACCCTGGGAAACCGACGCGCCTGAAAGCGAGGCTGCCGATCCGGCGGACCTTGCCGAAGGGGGCGCTGCAGAGGCGGAAGCGCACTGCCGCTCCGATGACCGGCCAGCGACCGCGCGGCGGATCCCACCCCGGATCAAGGGCGACGGACGTGCTGCGGAACCGGGCGACAAGCCGGAAGCCGTTGGTACCCTGAGCAGCCGCAGCGGACACTTCGCTGAACTGTCCGATCCCGAGGGCTCCGGCACCTCGGAGCGCGAGGTTCGCGACATGGTGGCCGATCGCCAGTATCGGCTGGCCGCGACGCGCTTCCGCTCTGCTCCGGACACACATGGTCATCCGAACTGGCGCATCAAGATCGCGGCGGCGATGCTGCTGTGCCTCGTGGCGGGTGGTTCCATCGGCTTCTGGGTGGCATCCCTGGTGTTGCATCCATCCGCGGCCTCGGAGGCTCCCGCGGCGCCGGGCGTGGAAAAGCCGGCAAGCAACTTGCCGGCAGCCTTGCAGCGGTTTCGGTTCAAGCGCACCGCGGAATTGGATGAACCGGAGAGTGGTGAAGGCCGGGCCTTCTGACGTTTCCGGTGACGTCACCCGCCTGACACATGAAGAGCTGGTCGGGTGATCGAAGTAAGCGATACCGGTGGCCCGCGCCGGTAAACGCAAGTGCGCTCCAGCGCGGTTCACCAGCACAGGAACCCGAAGGGGGGATCTCCACAGGCGAACTGACACTGGAGCGCTGGGTTGTCCGTACACCGTGAGTGACAGCGGACAACCCAACCCTTGTACGGACCTTACGCTTGCGCGAGGATGTCCGCACAATACCAGTCGTCTACCTCAGGCAGCGGCGGGCAGTAGATGTCGTTCTCGACATCCCAGGACGCGATGGCGGTGTAGCCGCCCGAGTCCAGACCGTTTGCCGTACCGTTGATCCCGACACCACCGGAGATATCCGAGTCCTGGCCGATCGAGGTGAAGCTCGTCGCCGGGATGTCGAAGTCCACCACGTCCTGCCAGTTCACGTCCTGAAGGATCAGGGTGTGACCGCCAACCGAGATGGTGGTGTCCGCAGCCGAAGTACCAACGCCCGCGTCGCCTTCGGTGACGGTGGTCGCCGCTTCGAGAAGCTCGAAGATCTTGGTGCGGATCTGGGCGACAGTGCTGCCCAGCGTGCCTTCGGCGGTTTCGTCCACGGTGACGCGGAACCCGATGACATCCTGGTCTTCGTTGAAGTCGAAGTCGCGGATGATGTCGGTCCCGTCGCTCGACGAGAAGCTGTAGCCTTCGCCGTCGTAGGACAGGGTCAGGTCGGAGAAGAACACATCCTTGCCGTCGCCGCCGGTGAGATCGTCATCACCTTCGCCGCCGAGGATGTAGTCGTCGCCCTTGCCACCGTCGATGGTGTCGTCGCCGACGCCGCCGCCAAGGAAGTCGTCGCCCTTGTCGCCGAACATGGTGTCGTCGCCGTCTTCACCGAACAGGATGTCGTTGTCGTCGCCACCCCGCATGTAGTCGTCATCTTCGCCGCCGAAGAGCACGTCGTCACCCTTCTCGCCGAACATGGTGTCGTTGCCCAGTTGACCGAACATGATGTCGTTGCCGGAGCCACCGAACATCAGATCGCCCGCATCGGCCATCGGTTCCTCGGACTCGTCGGGACCATCAAGGCAGTCGTAGGGACGCTCCAGCTCCGGCTGCGGGCTGTAGTCCTCGCAGAAGAAGTTCTGGTTAAGGTCGAGATGATCCAGGCCGTCGCCACCGAACATGATGTCGTCGTCGGCGCCGCCGTACATCCGGTCGCTGCCGCCGTTGCCTTGCAGGACGTCTTCACCGTCGCCGCCGAAGATGCGGTCGAGCTGGTTGTTGCCCTCGATCCAGTCGTCGCCGTTGTCGCCGAACAGGCGGTCGCGGCCATCGTTGCCGTGGATGGTGTCGTCACCTTCGCCACCCTTGGCAACATCGTTCCCGGTGCCGCCGTAGATGGTGTCGTCGCCGTCGTTGCCGCAGAGCTTGTCGTTGCCCTGGTCACCGACGAGGAAGTCGTCACCGGCGTTACCTTTGACGAGGTCGTCGCCTTCGCCGCCCGACACGAAGTCGTCGCCGCGCTGGCCGTAGAGACGGTCTTCTGCACCTTCACCGAAGATCCAGTCGTCGCCGCTGCCACCGTGGATCAGGTCGCAGTCTTCGTCGTCGCTGTCGCCTTCACCCTCAAGGGCTTCGGGGCAGTCGCCGGCGTGCTCGGGCATGGAACCATACTCGATCGGGGCGCAGGTCCAGTCGGCTTCGCAGTCGTAATCGGGGATGCCCTCGATGTTGCCGCTGTCGCCGAAGATGATGTCGTGGCCTGCAGCACCATCGAGAATGTCGGCTTCGCCGCCACCGCGCATGATGTCGTGGCCGGCATCACCGTTCATGGTGTCCTTGCCTTCGCCGCCGCTCATCTGGTCGTTGCCACGGCCGCCGAACATCAGGTCGCGGCCATTGCCACCGAACATGTAGTCGTTGCCGCCCTGGCCATCCATCTCGTCGTTGCCGTCCTCACCGTACATGCAGTCGTCGCCATGCTTGGTGGTGTCGGTGCCGTAGTTGAGGTTGGGGCCATTGCCGATCCGGACGTCGCCGAACATCTTGTCGTCGTCTTCGCCGCCGAGCATCAGGTCGTCGCCGAGACCGCCGGCCATCTTGTCTTCGCCTTTTTCGCCGTCCATGCGGTCGTTGCCGGAGCCGCCATACATGAGGTCATGGCCTTCGCCACCCCACATGCAGTCGTCGCCGCCTTCGCCGTCCATGCAGTCGTTGCCGGCTTCACCGTCCATCCAGTCGTTGCCGTCGAAGATGGAATCGACGTCGATGGTGGCATTGTCGCCCGACATGACATCATCGCCGAGGCCGCCCCACATGACGTCGTTCTGGTAGCCGCCGATCATGTCGTCGTCGCCGTACTCGCCCCAGAGGCAGTCGTCGCCGGTTTCGCCGTTCAGGTAGTCGTTGTCGAAGAGCGGGAAGCCGAGATAGTCGAAGTCGCCGTCATAGCCGTAGAGCTTGTCGTCGTGCCCGCCGCCGAGGAGGTAGTCGTTGCCGCCGAGGCCCCAGAGGGTATCGGCGCCTTCCTCGCCGTCCATGTAGTTGAAATTCTCGTTGCCGAAAATGCTGTCGTTGCCTTCGCCCGCCTCGACGTGATCGGAATCGAAATCGGAGGTGAGCGTGCCGATGTTGTCATCGTCACCAAGCTGAAGAACGGTCGGATGGATATACGGGGGCGGCTGGTTCGGGTCGCATTCGCCCCAGGTGTCATATGCCACTTTTGCTTTAGACATGATTTTTCTCCAATGTTGGTGCAGCGGCCTGTCCCTTGGGCGGACACTGCGGTCCTCTGTTGTCGGAAACCCGACTAATGAAACGAGCACTCATGACGCTCATGCCCAAAGCCTAAGTCGCACCCCCCTTTCTTCACTGCCCCCATTCAGGGACGGTCGTTGTTTTTTCGGGTGATTTCGTCGTTTTTCACCGCCGCCCCGCGACATGGCTCAATACAGCAAAAAACCGCGTGCCGCCGCGAGGGGATCGGCACCCGATCACTGCTTGGGGAGCAGGAGTCAGTCGCTTTCGCGCAGGGCGGAGTTCATGCCCGCGAAGATCGGGCCGAGGATGTAATTGGCGAAGGTCTGTTCGCCCGTGGTGATCATGACCTGCGCGGGCATGCCCGGGGCGACCTGCACATTGTCGAGGTCCGCCAGTTCGGTCTCGTCCAGCCGGACATGCACCTTGAAGAACGGCTGTCCGGTCTGGGGATCTACGAAGCTGTCGGGAGAGACATGGGTCACGATGCCCTCGACCGGCGGCGTGGTGCGGAAGTTGTAGGCCGTTAGACGCACCCGCGCGGGATTGCCTTCGGCAACCTGATCCACGTCCTCGGGCCGGACCTTCCCCTCGATGATGTAGACGGCACCGTCAGGAACCAGCTTGAGAATGTCCTCGGCATCCTGAATCACCTCGCCGGGCGCGGTGAACCGCAGGTCAAGTACCTTGCCCGCGACGGGCGCGCGGATCAGGTGGCGCTGTTTCACATCGGTATTGGCCAGCAGTCGCTGGCGGGTGTCGAAGAGAAGCGCCTGATTTTCCTGGTATTCCCCGGCCAGACGCTGGGCCCGGTCGCGGCGCAGCTGCAGCATCTGTTCGCGGGTCTCCGAGATGCGGCTGGCCAGCCCCTGCAGTTGCGAACTGGTGTAGCTGATGTCACCGAGCAGGGCGACCTCGTTGTCCCGGCGCCCGTGAAGGCGGTTCTTGGTGATCAGGCCCTGGTCGAACAGTTTCTGGAGGCCCGGCAGTTCGTCCTGCACCAGTGCGAGGCGGTTGTTCAGTGCATTCTGCTGCGAGGTCAGACCTTCCGATTGCTGGGTCAGCTGGTGAATCCGCTCTTCGAGGATCTGCCATTGGCCTTCCCACATTGCGTTGTTGGATCTCAGCAGCGTCTCCTGCGCCGACAGAATCGGCGCGAGGCTGGGATCTTCCGACATGAGCCCGGCGAGCTCGGGGCTCGGGGTGATGGCGTCGGCCCGGTTCACTTCGGCAGCGACACGGGCCTCGCGGGCGAGGGCTGTGGCGAGCTGGTTCACGAGGATGCGATCCTGCGCCGAGGACATGGTATCGGCCAATTCGATCAGAACCTGCCCGGCTTCGACGTGCTCGCCTTCGACCACCTTGACCTCGCGGATCAACCCGCCTTCGAGGTGCTGGACGACGGGCAGGCTGCCTTGCACGCGGAAACTGCCTGTGGCGACCACGGCGCTCTGGATCGGGGCGATGGCGGCCCAAGTTCCCAGTGCGCCCCAGAACACCGCGGCGGCGAGTAGCAGGGCAAGAACGGTGGGCCCGACGCGGGTCGGCGGGCGCTCGACCACCGGGGCCGATTGCGGCAGCCGGTCGGGCAGGAGAAGGGCATCGGCGCGGGATGTGGCTAAGGTTCCGGTCATGCTTCTGCTCCTGCTGCGCGTTCCGTCTTGGCCGCACGCACGCGGCTCTTGAACGGCAAGGTCAGCACCTTGCCCTCGTCATCGGAGCTGACCTGACCCGCCATCGGCGTGGCCTGGTCTTCGCCGAACACGGCCTTGGCACGGCCGAAGCGGATCAGCCGGCCGCCTTCCATCAGGCCGACATGGCTGACCGCGTTCAGAACGCTGGTGCGGTGCGAAACCACGACAACCACCGCCCCGACGCGGGTAGCCTCGCGGATGGCGTTGGCCAGAGCTTCTTCGCCCGCCGGATCGAGGTTGGCGTTGGGCTCGTCCAGCACGATCAGGCAGGGCTCGCCGAAAAAGGCGCGGGCGAGTCCGATGCGCTGGCGTTGTCCGGCGGACAGGAAATTTCCGTTCGGACCCACCGGAGCGTTGTAGCCGCCGGGAATGGACAGGATCAGGTCGTGAACCCCGGCACGGCGCGCGGCGCGCACGATGTCCGAAGGCCGCGCCTCGGCGTCCATCATGGCGATGTTCTCGGCGATGGAGCCGTCGAACAGATCCACCCGCTGCGGCAGGAAGCCGATGCGCCGCCCGATCTGTTCGGTCGGCCAGTCGGTCAGGGCGGCGTCGTCGATGCGGATGTATCCGCGCGACAGCGGTTGCAGCCCAACGAGAGCCCGCGCCAGCGTCGTCTTCCCGGCGCCGGATGGGCCGAACAGCCCGAGAGAGTCGCCGGGGTTGAGGTTGAAGCTTGCACCAAAAACCAGCGGATCCTGCCGTCCGGGGGTGATCACCGTGGCATCCTGCACCGAGATATGACCCTCGGGCTCGGGCAGTTCCATCAGGCTGCGGTCTTCCTCGTAACTGGCGAGGATCGCGTTCAGGTTCTGCACCGCCACGCGTGCCTGCAACAGGCCGCGCCACCCGGCGATGGATTGCTCCACCGGGGCCGCGGCACGACCCAACAGAATCGAGGCGGCGATCATCATGCCCGGCGCCATCATCCCCTCGAGGACCAGGAGCACACCGACCGCCATGACCGCGATCTGCAGCATCATGCGCACCATTTTGGCGAGAGAGGTCATATTGGCGACCCGGTCATGGGCGCGGGTGCCGGTCTGGATGGCAGCATGGGACTGGGCTTGCCAACGGTTCACGAGGGCAGGGGTCTTGCCCATTGAGCGGACGATATCCGCATTGCGCAGCACCTCGTCGGCGGTGCGGTTGGATTTGCGCACGGCATTCGAGGCCGCGCGGGCCGGGTCGCGCCCGGAGAGTTCGCTGATCACCCCCAGCAGGAACAGGATCGCGATTCCCACGATGGCGACCGCCCCGAGCAGAGGATGGAACAGGAAGATCAGCCCGACGAAGAGGATCGACCATGGAGCATCCAGCAAGGCAGTGAACACCGGCGAAATGACGAAAGCGCGGACCTCGTGCAGGTCACGGACGGCCTGCGTGTCGGTCCCGCCATCCTTGCCATCGACCACCGAGCGCAGGACGATGGGGCCGAGGTCGGCTTCGAGCCGGTTGCCGAGGCGCGAGACAAGCCGCTGCCGAAGGGCGTCGAAGATCATGAAGAAGAACAGCGCGATGCCTGCGGCGATGGTGAGCGCTATGAGAGTGGAAATGCTGCCCGAGGACATGACCCGGGTGAAAAGCTGCATCATGTAGAGCGGTGCCGTCAGAACCAGCAGGTTCAGGCACAGGCTGGCGAAGAAGATGGCCATGATGGCCCCTCGCTGACCGTCGAAAACGCGACGTCGTGTCATCGGATACCCCTTTCGAAGGAGCCCCGCCCGACCGGCCTGAAACCGGCCGGGACAGAACCAGATGAATTAATTTTGTAAAAAGTCTTGATAAAATGCGGTTACCTGCCCCCAGGATGTTTCGGCGGCAGATGTCAGTGGCCCATGCCACAGGCTCCCGGCCAACAGGCCGATGACCCCGCAGATCAGGGCGGTGACCAGAGTGCCCCGCCGTCGTCGCGGCGGCTGAGGCAGGGAGGCGCGCAACGCGTCCCCCAACGCTGGTGCCAGTTCGATGCGTAGCGCACCCTCGAGGCTGTCGAGCGTCGTCTCGATCCTGCCGAGCCGGGCTTCCACGGCCTCGATGCGGGGCGTCGGGTCGTCGCGCCCGTCGAGTAGTTCGTTGAGCTCGGACGGGAGCTTGCCGAACTTCTCGCCGATGCGCTTGTGCAGTTCGACGATGTCGCCCTGCCGCGCGAACCCGCCGAGACCGGAACCGAGGATCTTCTTGAGCGCCTCGATCTCGGCCTCGCTGAACGGCACCCGCGGTTTGGCTGCGGTTGTCGCCTTCTGCGGATTTGGATCCGTACCTGCCGCGATGTTCATAGCGAACGCTCCATCGTGGCTTGCCAGGTGAGCATCTGTGCCATTTCCGAACGACAGGTTACGTTCATCTTGGACAGCACCCGCTTGGCATAGGTGTTGAAGGTTTCGACGGTCAGACCGGCGATCTCGGCGGCCTGCTTGTTCGAATGACCCTCACGGATCAGGGCGGCGACCCGGGCTTCCGCCGGGGTCA
>ENA-OWNT01004734-OWNT01004734.1-seawater-metagenome-genome-assembly--contig:-NODE-4734-length-11674-cov-4.039407_pt1 | contig 11674 bp, 16 predicted proteins | sample MGYA00238136_ERZ651165 | MGnify/ENA primary metagenome ERZ651165 (study PRJEB26861, sample SAMN08777766) | seawater metagenome | isolation source: coastal seawater | place: USA: Florida | collected... | reverse complement strand
TTCCTTCGTTCCTTCGTTCCTTCGTTTGTTCCTTCGTTCCTTCGTTCCTTCGTTCCTTCGTTCCTTCGTTCTTTTGTTCGTTTGCCCTTCGACGGCGGCGGTGACGGCGGCGAAATTTTCTTTGTGCGTTCTTTGTGCCGACGTTCGACTGTTGGCTGTCCTAAAATTAAGGCATTGTTGTGAGCTGCGAGTCGCGACGTTTGTTTGTTCGTTGTCGTGGCGGTGATTACCACAATAACACGACTTTCGCACGTGTGATGTCTGACCGACACCTCTCGTTGGCTTGTCGTTGTGCGTCGTGACGGCATTTGTTTGTTGCCGCGTGACGTGACGGACGGCGCTGGATTGTTCGCTTTCCTGGCGACGTTCTCTCGTTCTATGGTTTTGCAGAGCCAAGCGTGTCACTGCGGCAGCGGCTCAAGATTTATCCTTCTTCGGTGAAGGATTTGGGTATGAAAATTCGTCGTCGTGTTTTTGTCTTCTCCCAGCGTGGACGTTTGAAAGCTTTCGTTGCTTCGGCAGCATGTCAGACACAGTGTCCTCCACCACTCCGTTGGTGCACAAGGGTGGTGACAACAAGTATGGAAAGAAAGGAGCTTGTTGCCCTGACGGTAGCGTCCCCAGTGTGCGTCCCGACAACGGTGGCATTGTCGGCAGGACCGTGCAGGTTTCTGGCATGAATATTTATTTAACAACCGGTGGAGCGGAATCTGTGAAAAAAGGACAGGCGGTATGTTGTTCGTCTGGTCAGCGTTGTACTCAGAACACACTTTGATTGGCAAATGGTTTCGTTGGACTGATGTCTTGTTTGCTGGGTGTGTAGGTCCTTGTTGCTCACGATATATTTGGTCCTGATAGCGGGAGGACAAAATTAATTTGCGACCGTCTCAGTCGAACCCTGGGAGTTCTCGTTGTGCTGCCCGATTTTTTCTTGAATTCTCCACCTTTCAGCAACAAAGTCCCATCGTTGCTGGCTGTGCTGTGCGGAGGACTGTGCCGCATTATGTGCTGCAACCGCCGATTGTCGTGGAATTTCATTGGCGGCCTCTACGATAACGTCGTCTATCCGTATCTGAAGGCCGAGCACGGCGTGTCTTCCATCGCATGTCTCGGATTTTGCTGGGGTTTGTGTTGTTGCGGATGCAGGTGTCTGTAGCTGTCGACTCCAATGCTCATCCTGTTTGTTGTTTTCTGGTGTGTTTGCTGTTTATTTCATTACAAGGCGGGTGGTTTGTTACTCACTTAGCTTCTCGAGATGAAGTGTGTGCCGTCACTTCTTGCCACCCGTCGTTAATGGCATGCAAGTTTGCGTACGTGGGGCGTCTTTATAGCCTTGCATCATTTGTTCCTCACCATCTGTGGATAGAAAAACTCGTCAACTGTCGCTGTGTTTGCTGTGTGTGTAGCGGCGAAGATCGCGCCGAACTGTGCTCGGAGATGAGAAGTCCCACGATGATGTTGGCAGCTGGCAATGACGCCGACGACGTCAAGGCCAACGGGCTGATGAACACGTCGTTGCTTGACTCTGGCATTGATGCGAACGATATTTTCTTCAAAGAGTACGCTGCAATGAAGCATGGCTGGGTAAATCGCGGCGACCTCAACGATAAGCGCACCGCCGCTGACGTGGAAGATGCACTGAAGAACGTGGAGCGTTTCATGGCAAAATACCTCAAGTAGACCAACACGCAACCGCAACATTGCAATATGCATCCATCACACCGTGGGCCATGTGTCAAACTGTGACACAGTGAACAATTAATGGATTTACAGAGTCTCCCGACTGTTGCAACACACCGTCGTCGCAACATGAATCCTTGTCACGACATCGATCAAACCGCAATCCCGTGGCGCATTGGCTATGAAAAAAAGACACAAATAAAGACTGTAATACGATACTCGAGAGTACCATAGCACCATAAAATAAAGCGTCGTTTGGTCACTGCAGTGTGTCACTGCAACATCACAACATCGATTGAATGCTTGTCATTGTCGTTCGTCGTTCGTCATTCGTCATTCGTCATTCGTCATTCGTCATTCGTCCTTCGTCATTCGTCGTTCGTCGTTCATCGTTCATCGTTCGTCGTTAACAACCTCCTGAAAACTGAACATTTGAAAACACATTTTTCATCTTTTATTATTTCTGTTAGCGACTTTGATTATTTGTCTTTTATGGTACTGTATAGTCGGTGGATAAACTTTTGCTTTTTGCTTTTTGTCTTTTTGTCGTTGTCATTCTTTGCGTTGCTTTTGTTCGTTCGTTCGAAGTTCGCTGCTTCCTTCGTTCGAAGTTCGCTGCTTCCTTCGTTCGAAGTTCTCTCTGCCAACGAAGAACGACCGCGAAGAACGACGGCGACGACGACGGTCAACGACAAAGAACGACGACGAACGATTTACAACGACAGGCAACGACTACATGTTCATTACCACAGAAGGAAAAGACCAAGACAAGGGAGGTTGATCTGATGACGTGTCGCTTGCAGTTGTTGTGGTCGCGTCGCGGATGGGAGTGGGCCAGGACATCGAGCGAATCGGTGCATCGTCCAGATTGCAGTGGCCAAGACTGCTGTCTATTGGAACGGCCACAGCGTACCGTGAAATGGGGACGACGGTGAAAGAAGTCACCAGCGACAGTGATCTCAGTTGATTGTGGTGAAAGGGTTGGGCAAGATGGGTCATTGTTGTTTGTTGTTCGGTGTACCGGCGGATACCAAAATTCGCATTCTTTTTCGGTCAACGTTGTTGTACCCAATTCAGTTCACTGATGCTTTGCGACATGTAGATGTAGTGGTCAGACATCAAACTCTCAGTCAACTTGGTGTGCTATGAAGTTCGAAACCCCCAAGGGGCATCCCGACGTTGGTGATTCCAGCGAGCCCTGCCCATTTTTGACACCGAAAGACCGCAATGCCAACGCCAACATTCCCCCAGCAAACAACGGCCGTGTCCCGCGCGCCCTGCCTCCCATCGTCTTCCTTGATATTCTTGCGGTAGGTCTCGTGATTCCACTACTGTCCAAGTTTGCCAAGGACTTGGGAGGAGGCGCAGCATTTACCGGCATCCTTGGGACTGCGTACGGTGTGACTCAGCTCTTTGGTGCAAGCATTCTTGGGTCAGTCAGCGATGTGCACGGGAGAAGAAAGGTGTACTTGCTCTCTGTAGTGGGTGCACTGGTGGGGTATTCCATGCTGCTTGCCGCGGCGTCCTATTTCCAATCATTGCCTTTACTCTTCGTGAGCAGATTGCCAATTGGGCTTGTGAAGCAGACAATGACTTGCTCCCAGTCGATCGTGTGCGATTGCACGAGCATTGGAGTGGCACGCTCTATTGGGCTGTCCCGGCTCGGGGTTGCCGCCGGGCTTGGATTCATCATTGGCCCTATGCTGGGTGGCATTTTAAGCAGCAAGTCCACGTTCCTGCCCGTCAAGTTGGCTCTAGCCCTGTTCTGCGTTGAACTGGTCATTGTATTCGCGAAACTTCCGGAGACTTCGCCTGTGTCCCGTGGCTATGTTGGCGGCAAAGCTGTTGCTGCGCCATCGAAACCCGAAGTCGGGACCGACTCATCCGCGGGGGACGGCAGTATGAAAGCACTCAGCACTGCTTCCACGACAACCGATGATGATGCCGACGTCGACAAGGACGAATCGCCCGAAGCAGCTCTCGAACGTGCGTTCAAAACAAACAATAGCAAGGTTGAAGAGCCTCAGCAGCAAGCTGGATTGAAGTTTGTCTTCAAGTATCGCGCCATTCGCGATTGCTTGATGAGTATGCTCCTCGTCGACATGTCGTACTCTATCATGCACGCCACGTTCGCCATTTACACCCAACAAGAATTTGACATGGGGACGAAACAAACGGGATATACGCTGGGATACGCTGGGATATTGAGCGTTGGAGTGCAATTGTCGTGGCCGTTCATCGGCCGCCGGCTACGGTCCTGGATTTCCGCGCACCAGGAGAGAAAAGCAAAGGCCGGAGATGTTTCATCACAGAGACATGTGTATCCTGAATACATGCTAGGTTTGGTTGGGTCTTCGTTGATGGTCCTTTCGTTCCTTGGCATTCTCTTCGCACCCAGCCTCAAGTATTTCCTCGTTTCCCTTGCACCACTGGCAATTGGAAACGCATTGTAAGCCCGTGCAGCTTGCCGCCCAAACATCGAATTGCGGCAACCCATTGTTGTGTGTATGTGTCAATCGTGCAGGTACAGTACGTCTGTGAATTATCTCCTGAGCGTGTCGTGTAAGCAAGAGGACATTGGGGCCTTGCACGGCACCGTCGATTCCATGCGGGCGGTGTGTCGCGCAATTGCGCCGATGATAGGTGGCTGTTTGATTCAATATGTCAACAACAGCTCACCGTGGCTCGTGGCATGTTGTGCATGCGCGTGTGGAACGTCGCTGCTTGCCCTGTACGTTGCCCTAATGCGCTTTGATGATCACGACACACTATGATGCGGGCAATTTACGAACTATTCTGTGTGATACTGTAGGTACTTGCCCAAGTACAAACCTCAAGACGCGCAGAGTCGTGCAGCATTGGACGAACCCAACACGCCCAAGGACAAGGATGCATGAGCCAAGGACACGGATGCATGAGCGCTCGAGGCGCCACGAACATAAAATGTGTCGATTAGGAAGTAGTGGCAGCAAATTCGGCCTGTATCTTGAATTAGTTTTTGATTTCTATTCGTCACCACCATGGCATCGGTGCTCTGATGTACCATGGCGCATCCATGTAGTTGAAATACAGTTCATCCCCAGGATTCACAGAACTTTGTACAACAGCTCCAAGGCAAACACTTACTACATTGGGGTGATTTCCTTTGAAATGAGGATCTTGACATGCCACACTGGACACAGGAACCATGCGTAGGTTAGCAGTCCAATTGTGATTCACGAGAGACCCTAGCTGTGACATGTCGGGCACCTCAAGACTCGATGTCCAGTTTCCCAGAGGCCATGTCTTCTTCTGCGACGAATGCGACGGTTTTGTCTGAGCGACAACGAATAAACATTCGCCCGGCTCAAATCGGAGCTGAGCGAACAAACCTACCCCGTCGACAGTAGATTGATGCTGGTCTAAACCATGGTTGTCCTCGAGCCCGCACAATTCTATGTGCTCAAAGTAATTGGACGTAGTTTGATGCCAATAGTAGTGTTTTGTGAAATGAATCGCTGAGTACAATGTGTGCAAGAGAAGAAGAGAGACCCATATCTGCGACAGCATTTGTCGAAGACTTGGCCGTCGAGATAATTACCAAACCTGCATGCCCAAATAGAGGGAAGCTCTAACCACTAACCATGGTCACAAAATATTTTCCACAACAAACGCCGTGTGCATGCTCTATACGCTGGAATTCAGCTGTCCTTGCTCCAATTGAACAGGTCCCTCACCCTCCCGTCGCAACCGTCACACGGACGAGGTTGTGGGTCATCTGGCGTCGTTGATGGTATCGCTCTACCCCGCGATTCTGACTGTACTTGTCCAGTTCGAATCGTCGCCGTCACAGTTGTCCACAGTCGTATCTGCACTCGTTGTCGCCAACGTCGTCGCTTCTGTCATAGTTGTCGTTGTCTCCACACTCTTTGCGGTCGCAACTGTCGGCGCAGCTATATCCATCGGCCGTGGTCACCACTTCCCTTTCGTCATTGTTGAACTGTCGTCGCTATCACCACGTCGTCGTCGCGGTGTCGCCGTCCCCGTCGTCCATCGTCCGTCGTCAGCCGTCAGCCGTCGTCGTCGTTCGTCGTCGTCGTCGTCGTCGTCGTCGTTCGTCGTCGTTCGTCGTCGTCGTCGTCGTCGTCGTTGTCGTCGTCGTTGTGTTCACAGGCTGAGTGCAGCGCTGTGGCCATGTTTGGGTGAGCGAGACTTACTTGGTGAGTGGTGAGCAGCATGTACGCTACACTCGTACATATCATGTACACTCTATCCATGTTCACTATAACGCATTGAAATTATCACCAATGTACGTTTGGATAGCAGTGTACACGGCGTTAGTGTACAAATCATGTACGTTACTTGTTGATGTACATAGTATGTACGATGCGTGCTGAGTCGTATGATTTCGTGAGGAGTATAGGGCGGTATAGTGAGCGAATCCGAGAGAGTCGACGGTGTACAGTTCGTGTACGGTGTATGTGTTCAGTGTACACTTCGCCGTTGTCGTTGTCGTCGTCGTCGTCGTCGTTGTGGCCTTCGTTCGTTCGTTCGTTCGTTCGTTCGTTCGTTCGTTCGTTCGTTCGTTCGTTCGTTCGTTCGTTCGTTCACCAGAAGCGACGACGACGGCGGCGGCGGCGGCGACGACGACAACGCAGAGCCGTCGTCGTGCAGCGAGCGGCAGCGCAGTCCGGAAGGAAATAAGTCGTGAAGTCGCGTGGAGTTGTGCAGTTGTGGAGAGGAGCGTGTTGAGGATAGTTGTGTCGTCGTGGAGTCGCGAGAGGCAGTGACGTGAAGCAGATGAGAAAGCTGCGGCATGCGGCATGGCCACGTCCGGTGCGTGTTTTCTAGGAGTGAAATGTTTGAAAGCGTGTCGTTTGAATGCTGCCTGTGTGTCTCTCGATCCCTCCGCCAATGCTGCTGTTGTCAAAAGGAGTGCGAGTGGGTGAGCTTAAGCGTCGATGGATCTCATAATGGCGTCTGTTTGGGGAACCTGGTTTTGCTCGGGATCAATGCATCCAACGTGGTCGGTGGTGTCGGTTAACCGACCACGTTGAAACTGAAGTTCAGTGGCGGTGATGCTTTGAAAATATCAGGGGTTATGAGGTTTCAGGACGGAGAACAAAAGTTAATTTTTGTAGCGTGTGGCGGTCGCACGCCGGCGGAAACCGCTTCCACAATTCGAAGCGTTACGTCACTTCGTGCAAAGAATCATGTCTGACCACGATTCCAGGACAGAGCCATTGCTGGACTCCTCGGAACACAGTGGTCAAGGCCAAGGCGAGGAGGGCACTCCTAAGAAGAATAAGTGCTCGAATCTGAAAGGGGTGAAACCAGGCTTCGGAGCCGGCGCTCTTGTCATTGTCTACTTGACAATTTTCCTGGATGTGTTCGCGTGGGGTTTCCTGAACCCGGTTCTCCCGTACATTGTGGACGCTTTCGTGACGGAGAAGGCAGATGTCGGGTTGCTGAACGGGTTGGTAGGTGCCAGCTATTCCCTGGCACAGATGATTGGCGCGTTTGTGCTCGGTGCGATGTCGGATCATTGTGGTCGCCGCCCCATTCTTCTTATTTGCCTCCTGATGTCTGGTCTGAGCTTGGCCGCAACTGTGGTCACGAACTCAGTGTGGAGCTTGATCCTTGTTCGCAGTTTTGCGGGTCTCTTCGCGGGATCTCTCCCTATTGGAATTACATACATTGGCGACGTTGTGGAGCAAGCGCAACGCCCGAAATACATGGGCTACGTAGGGTTCGCGGTGTCGCTTGGACTTGTAGCTGGCCCTGCCGTCGGAGGTGCCTTGTCGCAGAAGGAGTTCTACTTTTACTTCTGCAGTCTGTACCAAAACTGCTGCGAGCCGGGCACGGCAGCCTGCTACGATAACACCACACTCGGAATGGACTTGGACCTGCGTGAGTGAATGTTGTCTTTTTGTGCTGTTATGGTGAAGTGATTGACGTTGTGCTTGTGAACTATTGCCTCCAGTGGGTGCCGGAAATCAAAGTCTCCCTGCCTGCACGTGTATGAAGTATGGCGCGAGCAGTCTTGTTGCTGCGGGCTTGAATCTGCTCAATTTCGTGCTCGCTCTCATCTACATCAAAGAGAGTCGGCCAGTTATCGGTGACGAAGAACATCACGCTGCCGCCAAAGCGAAGGCTGCCGTGAAGATGTCGCCTGCCCGACGCTACGGGTTTGGGATTGGATACACCGCCGTTTTTCTGGCAAACTTCGCTTTCTGCGTGTGGGACGCCCAAGTCCCCCTGTTCTACAAGTCAGCTTGGTTTCCCGACCCACTGGCGACTGGTTGGGAGTCCGCTGCCACGTGGAATGGCGTGGGCTTTGCTGTTTTTGGCATTGTTATGAGTGGCATGCAGTTTTTCTTGTCCGCACGAGTCATTAAAGCGTGTGGCGTTCGCAATACCCTGTTTTGGGGATCTTTTTTGCGTGGCCTTGCGTTTTTCGCATGTCTGTGGATGCCGTCCGGCGGCGTGGGTGTCATGATTGGTTTGGTGCTAGTCGCCGCAACAGGATCTCTGAACTTCTCGGGATTCCAAGTGATGGCGTCCAACATGTCTCCTGCCAAAATTATGGGACGCATGATGGGACTGATGCAAACCATCATCGCCCTAGCCAGGGCTTCAGCCCCAATTGCCGGAGGGCTGGTGTACGATTGGGACAATCGCACCGATTTCTTGACCTCTCACCTTGGCATCAATTCAACTCATGATGGGGAGGATGACGGCCTGGGCATATTTGTGTTCTCCGGCGTTGGAATGTTGTTCACAGCGGCCGTGCTACTGTTTATGCCACACCTTCCAATCCACGATTCAGATCGTCCTGTGCCGTTCTGCTGTTACAAAAAGTCCAAGAAAGTCGGCCAGGAACTTAGCGACCCTGTCATGGGATCCGACGATGAGTAAGTGATCCAGGCTTAATGCTCTCAGTGTGCTCATTGCCCGTCGAACAACACTCACTTTTTTGTGTGCCCGTAGCAGCGAGACCAATCGAGCACGCGGCTCCTCCAACCATGTGCTATTGAATCCGCCTTTGACCGTTGGCAATGACGATTCACGATTAGAACCACCTATAATGACTGATGACGAAGACGTACTAACGTCGTCGGGCACGTCCGATACTGATTGATGGCTAAAATATTGTAAATGTTACTGTCTCTTGCAACTACTATTTCCTGTGCCACTGCGCCTGTGATTCACCTCGTCGGTAACTGAACAATGCGCAATTTCCTCTGGCAAAATGCCATGATTCAACGATGACCAAGCTCTGTTTCTATGGGATCCACCCACTGATAGTGTTCCTACAAGCACGAGCGCGACGCACAGCATATCAGCGTCCTGCGATTTTTCGCCGCACAGATTATGCACGCTTACATGTTGGGCTTGGAAGCCATTTGCTTTCACCAGCTCGTCAGACTCAGCTAAACCACGAACGCCGAACGGGTACTTTATAGGATCCACGGCCTGTGATGATGAGGGCGAACAGCATAAGAATGAAAAACCGAACGCGTCAACTCTGAGCTAACAGGACACGCTGGGCTACCTCTGCTTCCAATTGCTCAAGGAGAGGTGTAAATATCTTCCAAGCCGCCTCAAGTTCGTCATCGCGCACAAAACCGCTCTGCTTTCCCCGCAGGACGTCGAGGATCAATCGAGTGTAACTGTTCAAAAACATGACAAATCCCACAAATGAGACGCGATAGATGCGTGGATGATTCAAACGCCGGTAACTCACGCGTCCGGATTGTTCATTGCAGGAAATCGTGTTTTGTAGGAGAGGTCCATCTCCACTTGGCCAGGCAACGAGCTGAGTCCAGGCATCTTGACGTTGGTCTTCAAGTAAATGGCTTCGTTAGGCTGGAGACGAAGCACCAACTCATTGCGAGCCAGGTTGTTGAGGCCAAACATACGGCTAAGCAACATTGAAGAACCAAAAGTGATGCCAGTCATTGCATTTATCAAGGTGCAGATATACCAACAGCTTCTTACCATGATCCAGCAGCATCTTTAAATTGAATGCGAACTTCTGCTTTGCGCTCATTGAGTGCTTTACCAGCCTTCATAATGAATGGAACGCCCTCCCATCGCGAGTTATTGATGTGGAACACAGTAGCCGCGTACGTGTAGCATCGCGATCCTTCAGGCACCGTCTCATCATCGAGATACCTGAACGGGAGGCAACAACACCGTTACGTCGGGCTCCCACTTCGTCTCGCGAATGAACATGACACGAACCCAGGCTGGTAGTCTGGGTCGGACGGATCTTTACCGTTGTTTGTGTATTGCCCAACCTACACGCCAGAACCAGTTTACCGCACAAAATATCTTCGCGCGATGGCCATCAAATGACATTTTCGAGGCATGCACGTACCACAGTGTCTTCGAGTTTCAGCGGCACGGTGCATCGCAGAACCTTGACTTTCTCGTCACGGAAGGAGTTGCCGTCTCCGCCAGAAACCTGCAGCGGTGGTTCCATGGCTACCACAGAAAGAACTTGCAGCAAGTGGTTCTGCATTACATCGCGAATGATTCCAATGTTGTCGAAGTATCCTCCACGACCTTGCGCACAGCACAGTGTAAACACGGTTGTTGATGAATGTGCATAGGAAACCATCAAAGAGCTCACCCATGGTGCCAATGTCCTCTTTGAAAGTGATGGTCACACTGCTCACATAGTTACGATTCCACAAAGGTTCCAGCCAAGTGTTGGCAAAACGCAGAATGGCGAGATTTTGCACCATTTCTTTGCCCTGTGAACGACAAAACAAAGGTTGATCGTATCGTCGCTGCGCCGTCAAATGGAGAGCAGAATACACACCAGGTAGTGGTCAATGCGATAGACTTCTTGCTCTTTGAACAATGGCCGAAGCTCTCGGCTCAGCTTTTGGCACGACTTCAAGTCCCGGCCAAAAGGCTTCTCAACAATCACTCTCGTCCACCTAATCAATACATGCTCACATAACTCCAGTGCACAAGTTGGCTCGTGGTCAAAAATCCGCACACACGATCGTACCCACGACGACTTCTTGCAGCAGTGTTGACAGCAGTGAGGGCTGGAATGAACACAGAAGTCGGAACGGCGAGGTAGAACATTCGGTTTGCTGGTTCTGAGTCCTGAACAACGCACAACAAACGTTCACACAGCCGACTACCCGAATCCGCAACGAGTCAAAACGCACCTTTTCAAACTCGTCCAGTTTGTTGTGGAGGTTTGCGAAGTCATCTGCAGAGTTATACTGCCCGCGGTGGTACGTGCAGCGTTGAAGAAATTCGTCCGTGTTTTCCTGGGCACACATCTCAAGCATGAGATTCGGTCCTACGCATACAACAACACACAATGTCGGAGAAGTAATCGCACCTCCGTGGCGCCAGGAGTCTTTTTTAGTAGGAAGGGTCGAAGTTTGTTGCGGAGTGCATCGTCCGTGAGATCAGATCGGGCAAATCCGACGATGTTCGCGTGTTTCGGCAGGAAATTAGACAAGTACAGCTCCATCAAAGCAGGGTACGTTTTCTTTTTAGCCAGATCGCCAGATGCCCCAATGACGACGATGGACAAGCCGTCAGTGGACAACCGATTGATCTGCTCACGATCGGCAGGACGCGCTCCGTTTGGCGACGACGTCATGTGGCTGTGAATAGCTCGCAGTGAGTCTCGCCGAACTTTCATCTTTCCTGCCGCCCTGCCAGCTGGCGTGTCCATATGCACTGAAGGATGACGCGGCGGCCGACCGCCTTCGTTGTGTGCGTCGGACATTCCAAGTTTGCCAGGTCGGTTCATCGTGGCGACTGTGCGTCGCTGCGCACGTGTTGTGGTGTGACGCCTTAGTTCTGGTGTTGGAAGTGAAAGAGTTGTTTGAAAACGCTGTGCAGTAATGTGTGTGTGTTTTTCCCCGCAGTCAACATTTGGCTCAACGGAACATGTGTGCCTCTCCCAACTCCTCCTCGTTTTGTTCTCTCGCGCAGAACGCCTCCTCCCCCCCCCCCCCCCCCCCCCCCCCCCCCC
>ENA-OWNT01004733-OWNT01004733.1-seawater-metagenome-genome-assembly--contig:-NODE-4733-length-11680-cov-4.204947_pt1 | contig 11680 bp, 6 predicted proteins | sample MGYA00238136_ERZ651165 | MGnify/ENA primary metagenome ERZ651165 (study PRJEB26861, sample SAMN08777766) | seawater metagenome | isolation source: coastal seawater | place: USA: Florida | collected... | reverse complement strand
TGAATCATCACCATAGCAAACGCGATCAAAATTCCAGTTATCAACCAGGAATATGACAAGTAGTAGCTCCGAGGAAGCCATGACATCACGGTGAAAAAGAAAGAAACACCGGCGAACGCCGTGACAGCATAGAAACACGACAGGCCCACATTAACAATGGAGCTCATTTGCGAATTGAGTGCACATCCGCCAATCGTCACATACAGCCCCACAGTGAACAACACTGTCGTCACAACAAAGATTCCGTTGGCACACACCTTCGCGCGACGGTGGTCGTCGTACTGGCGTATCAACGGAATTCCAGTTGCGAGCAACATCCAACTGAGCAGCTGCAGTACAGCAAGTGCGACAAGAGACTCCAGTACTGACGATGAGTTACATGTGTGTTCGCAGAAGCCGATCCCAGATACCGCACGAGCCCCACAGTCAGTAGAATCTTGACCGAAAGCGCAAGTGTGGGACTCGGCACCAGGACCACCATCCTCGCAAATGCCGTTATCATCCGTTGCACAACCGTGTGCAGACACGGTGGGAAAATTTCCTGCATTGAATGTCAATGTGTCGCAGTTTTCACCGCAATTCAGGTATCGAGGCCCACAGTCCCCACAATCGCTCCCTATGTTACAAATCGTGGTACCCGATCCTGTGCCACTGTCGTCACAGACGCCATCGAAAGCGTCGCTGCAGTCATTATTGCAGACACAGTTTTCCTCGCCACTCGCGCAACCAAAATTGGAGCCTCCACTGGAACTGCCCCCGCCTGAGTTGTAGTCCTCATCGCTTCGAACACCGCAATCGGCGCAATCGGTACCAAACCCACAAATCGAATAGTCAGAACCTGGCCCACCGTCGTCACACTCGGAGTCATAACTGTAGGAGCAAGTATTGCTGCAAATGTCCAGCAATTTACGGCGTTGGAGAGATGCCTGGTGCGCGTTTGATCCTGTTCCGCTTTCCATGGTACGGAGATGCTTAACACTGGACTCTTTGAACAAGTTCTTTGCGCTGGTTGCATGTCGAGTCTCATTCTGACTGGCGCCGGAAGCGAGCGGAAGTGACGACTGCAATCGGCGCCGGAAAGTTGGGACGACTTCCAAGTCTTCATACAAGTACACTTCTCCATGCCAGCCAATCTGACCAGAATTGTCGGAATCGAGAGCATCGAAAGGCGCTGACGCATGACAATTTCCACATCCACACACAAGCACACCACACACACACGCGCGCGCGCGCGGTGAAAATCAAAGGCTTGCACGAATCGACCCTGCCGCACAGGCGTACTTACCAGAGTCGTTCAGCCAGTTCACGCTTTCCTCGGACACCGTCAATGCTGTGCAAGTGGCGCCTGCATCACACGCCTGCGTGAACAAAACCATGATACAGAGCGGAACGTCATTGGATAAACGAAAGCTTCTGCGATGACAGGCACAGTCGATGCAGCGGTCACGACGCGCCTGATCATCCGTGCACCACATGCCTGGGCTGCATGAGTACACGCATCCAAGACCTTGCCCACACGGCATGTAACCCATGCGTGGAATGATGCTGCAGACTGGTTGCGACTGGACGAGGGCGAGGGCGTTGACGTCTGTCACACCTCGTTCCTGCAGCGACGCGGACAACAAGTCAATGGCCGTCTGATTATCGTACCATGGAAAGTCTGACCGGCAAAACTGCCGCACACAGCCCGTGCATTGCTCGCTAAAGCCGAGTCGAGCACCCTTGCAATACGGACACCTTCATGGCACGAACAACCACACGCAAAAATTAAGATTGTCAGACAGGGTCGGTGTCCATGTGCTTGTAGTAAGTTTCAACGAACACGCGTGGGTCCAATCCGCGAGGCGACGACCAAAATATATTGAAGGTATCTCTCAGGTTGCTCGGCAGGTAAGAAGATAGTGCATTGTCCGTTCCGCAAGCCCCACTCCTGGAAGCACAGCCATTGACGAACGAACAAAAGAAGAGGATGAGCAGCGCATCTTCTGCATAATCCTTGCTTGTCGCTCATACTAACCGGTACAGCTTGGGCTGCGCTTCACCAGTCTGAATGAAATCATTCAAAAGAGACTGGTAGCTTCCACTGGCGTAGAAGACGGAGTACGAATAATAGTAGTAGTAGTAGTAGGAATCGGCGTACTCCACTGAGTCATCAAAGAGGTCAGCTCGGCTAACCGACGCTGGATACAAAAATGCTGCATCCTCGAACTCGTAATATTGCAATTCATTTGTTTGCCCGTAGCAAGTGCTGTCGTAGCACGCGGACGTGCACGTGGCCGCGTATCGAATCGGTACATCTTTGCACATTCATGATCGCGGGATGTTGTGAAACGCGGCCACACGGCCAAGCAACATGCAACAAATGAAGAAACGCTAATAAGACCGCACTGACTGACTATGCGCACGATCATTGACAGTGATACACACGACACCACATCACGAACCGGAGCAATCAAACACGTGGTCTTCGTCAAAAGCCGATAGTGGCAAGGAGGTCACGTTCAAAAATGCCACGATCGCGAACAAAAACACAAAGAAAACCAGCACGATGGCGACGACGTGGAAAAAACGCCATCGAATCCGACATTCTGGATCCATTTCACCTGCGTGCGAAAACCCGTCCCCGTGACGAGAGCGCTGGGATCCTGAGGATCTTTGCCGCTCGAAAATCGTTGTGTGGTATTTTTTCGTCCCCCAACATTTCAAAGCACACCACTCGGGCCGGGAGAATGTGACCATTGCGCGCACCATTGCGCGCAACAATCGACAGCTCTCTGCATCGACCACCGACCACCGACCTCGACCAACTACGAGACGACGACGACGACGACTTTCGCGTACTTGCTGACCGCTGGCCGCGCGATGACAACGACAATGATCGTCGTCGTCGTCGTCGTCGTCGTCGTCGTCGTTGTCGTCGTTCGCCGTTCGTCGTTGACTCAGCGAACTTCGATTGCTTCGCTGCTCCCTCACTCTCTCACTCACTCACTCACTCACTCACTCACTCACTCACTCACTCACTCGCTCGCTCGCTCTGCTATTATAAGTCAGCGAAAGTCTCGAAGATGTCTGTAAAATGATACTTTGTTGGGCGTTTATAGGCTTTATAAAAACTTGTTTTGTGTACTGTAGAATCATAAAATCAATCGAATTATCGAATTATGAATGTGATCCAAAGTGAAAGTTGTTCACTATGTGGGTCTCTCAAGAACCACGTGGACTCCTCAAACGACCTTGTGGGACTTACAGGAACCGTTCCGGCGCTTGGCTCCAATACCGAATGAGACGCTCACTTCCTTGTCATAAACTGTCGCATCTCCGTATTTTGACTTTTGAAGCAGAAAATACACGCTAGGTTATAGCGAAGTTTCAGTGAAAATTAATTCATTTATGGAATAGCAAAGATCGAATCGCATTCAAGTGCAAGTTTTAGACGAGGGAAGTCGCTCTTCAGTTGCCGTGGTGCTGGTGGCGTCCGTGTGGCGATAATAAATCGACATCACGACCACGACACGGAAGGTCGTTCGTTCTGGCTTTGCAGCTTCGGCGTAGCCTCTGCATGCTTGCACGCGCGCACGCACGCATGCCATGATGATGGAATGATGGACCACGACTGTCCCGGACTGCCGAATATGGCATATTTCTCCGTAATGAATGAAGCCAACGCTCAATCACATTTTGGACCCGCCCATGCACCACACCTACCCACGCAGAGTCAACGCATCACCAAGCAGTCGAGCGCGCAGCTCCAGCGACCCAAGCTGTACAATGGTCAACATGGATGGTTCACAGCAAGCACAAGGCCCGGGTACGTGGCAACACCACTACATGATCACATTTGATTTCCCAACTATGGTTTCCTTCCGGAAAGCAGGTGCAGAGTCGCAGTGAGGGGAATAATTAGTGTAAGTTTATTTTGGGCTGCAAGCGCCGCGACGCGAAAGAAGGATCGCCGACAGAGCTATTTCTTCTTCCGCCCCTTGCGTTTCTTTTTCTTCTTTGTCTTTGTGTTGGGCGCAGCCGCCTTCAACTGCCGCTCCATCGAGGCGATGTAGTCATTGTACTCAGTCCACCATCTTGAAATTCTTCCAATCTCCGCACGCACGTCACGTTTTGAGTCGTTGCGCTGTCGTTGCATCGCACTCAGGTCTCGGTGCCTACGATGCCGATCTTGCTTCTCTAACTTGCGCTGCTGTTCAAACTGCCGCCGCACGTCGCGAGACGGCCGGGCGCCATTTTGGTCGGAGCGAACTACGGACGATTCATGCTTTACGTCCATGTCGGGGACCTCTTGCGTCGAAGACAGCTCCTGACTGCGGGGAAACTGCTGCATCAGCTCTTCTGCGAGACCTTGAATGGCATGCGCTTGAAGATAATTGCCGGACTTGATAGCAGCTTCCAATTGAGAAGACAACTCGTGGCATCGCTTCGCGAAGGAAGATTCTGGACGCGGCTTCACACCTCTGCACAGAAAGATACCGTCGTGACACCAATGCACTTCTACTGCAGTAAAGCCACTGCCCTGCATCAATTCCAGTACTTCCGTGCAGGTCAAGAAGCTACTTCGCTCTGCGACCCACATCTGCCCGCCAGGCTGGAGGGAGTTGATGCAAAGGCGGAACAAATCTCCGCACCGAGACTTCGCCTGCTCAGGCGAGGCGCCTGCGGGCACTGCTGCGGCGTACGCCAGGCTGTCATGTACAAACACTGCTGAGAACGGGGTTGTTCCGGGCAGAAAGTCTCTAACATCAGCGTCATCGCTGTCCTCGGAGCTATTACCAGAACCCGCGGCCTGAAGAGGCTCTGTCACTAGGTCGAAATGCGCCTCCTTTGTCAAGCAATGCCTGCGAAAGACAACAGCAAGAGAAATCAGAAACGATGACAAACTTATGTGGAGATGCTGTGAGTTAGGGGCAGGGCAGACCGGCGGCAGACCGGCAGCAGACCAAACAGGATCATACCGTTCAAGGTCCTCGACGGCACGAGCCCCAGCGTCTTCGTCAGCATCAATATAGTTGATGTCGGCACGTGGGTAAACGTGGTGGGCCACCTTGGCCATGGACGCATCGGGCCCCACTCCTATCTGTGCGAACGTGGCATCACTCTTGCGCAAGAGCGGGGTGCTTGCGGTCGCGAGTGCGTGGGAGAACTCGGTTAGCACATTTGGCAGTCGCTGCATGTTTTGTGAGCTCCCGTAGCCGGCTCGGATCTCCTGCAAATGCTTCCATGCCTCGAACGGATCAGACCCTGCGGCATCCAAGTGAAGAGGAGGACGGTCGGTGGTCATCGAAGACTCTGGTGGATACGCAGGATGGAAAATCGCGGAGCGATCCCAATGCCAATTCCACTCGTGTGGAACATGAGGCAGGATATGCTCCTCGCTATTCGTGGCGTCCATAGTGAGCCCTTGACTACCAGAACTTCAGGGCCCAGCGCGCCAACCACTCCTCTCGGTGCCACCCTATCGTCCGCAGGGCCGCGAACGTTCTCGACCCTCTGGGCCGACAATCGACTCGCGTTTCTTGCTGGCCGAATTTTGCACGCTTACCTTTTCCGACTTTCCACTTGGTGTTGGGACAGACATTGCCAAGTGGGGTGCAAGATCGCAACAGTATTTCAGCGGTCGCACTACGACCACGACGACCACGACGACAACAATCATGCCAACAACGACCACGGCGACCACGGCGACCACGACGACACAATGACAACGACCACCACCACCACCACGACGACGACCACCACCACGACCACCACCACGACCACCACGACCACTGCGACAACCACCTCGCCTGGTGCGATGCAAACATTGTATCAGCTTGCGCCCGTAACCGAAGCGAGTGCTGCGCGAGACTGGCAGTTGACCGGTGGCGCTAACGCCTCCGCTTCCGTTAGCAACGGCACTTTTAGGCTGAACTCGGGGGGCAGCGGCGTTGCGGCAGCCACGAACAACGTTTCTGATTCCGCAGGGGCGTTGCGGCGGCGGCGACTGGACGGGCAGAGTTTGCAGTGGACACACATTGTGGTGCAAGGCATCCTTCGCGCGCGTTCGTTCGATGCCCAGGACTCGTGCTACGTGGAAGCGTCGCTGAACGCAGGAGAGACGTGGAGCACTCCACCGATCGTGCAAGTAGTCGACGGCGACGACATACCATCATCGTCGTCGTACCAAGGCGTGCAAGGCACGCAGGCGCTCGTTTTAGATGTCAGCACGTTCAGCAGCATCTTGGTGCGCGTTGTGTTCGACTTGGAGACCGATCAGGCGCATTGCGACGTTGTCGACATCATCGTCAGCGCAGCTGTGCTACCAACTGCAACGTCGACGACGAGCCCCGCGACGCTCGCGGCGACAACCTCTTCGACCGATCCACCTTCGGGGGTGATCACTTTCGAAGATGGCGGTTCTAATTCCGAGGCCGAGTGGTGGATATATCTTATCGTTGGCGTTGCAACTGTGGCGATTGTTGCAGTCGTCGCCGTCGTTGTTGTTCGTAACAAGGAAAAGCAACAACGAGAGGAGAAGGACCGCCCTCACACGGACAATAATGGCAAGCCGTCACTGCCCGATGGGAAGACAACGGCTTCAAGTCCCAGTGCTATTGACATCGAAGATCCGGAGGAAAACTCCGGTGACGTGTCGGATGGAAGCGATGGTGGCGTCGACCTCCACAGGCCTGACGGTTCCGAGCGCCATTCACGAAAACTCAGTCGGTCAATGAAGATGCTTTTGAAGAGCCTTGCCACCCCGGAAGGCCAAGCCACTTTAGAGGGAATCGCCAACATGTACTACGACGGTGACATGGACAAGGCGCAGCAATACCTCATGTTTAAGCTTGAGAAAGAAGTCGCCCAAGAAGATGGTGTCCACGAGGAAGAGGAACGTAGCGACATCTACGACCAGCACAGGTCAGCGGCATGGAAGCTGAAGCAGTCCAAAAGACAATTAGAACGCAACTTAGCGACGCAGGATGGCCAGCGAGCCCTTGCGGATATTGCTGACACCTACTACAATGGCGACAAAAGGCAAGCCAAAGAATTCTTGTTGCGCAAGCTGGAGAACGAAGTTAAGTCACAGAGCCAACACGACGACCTTTCCGCGGACTCAGAGGAACAAGAGCTCGCGGACATGTACGGCATCGTTGCTGCCGAAGACGACGACACAAGCTTCGACAGCTCCGACGATGACCCAACCATGGCGAAGGGCCAGACGATGCAGTTCATGGACGACTTTGTTCTGAACATGTCACGCACGCGGTCGGCGCCGAGGACAGCAAAGTCGCCTCGAAAATACCGAAAGACGAAGTGACGGTAGCATATCCAGCATATAACCATCGCGGGTTCTCAGGACAACACACTACCTCTAATAATAATAACAGCTCACACACGCACACGCATAACACAACATACTTGGTCAACAGAGGCATGTTGCACACATCAAAATGGTCGACGTAGTACAACGTGTCGTCGTTGTAACTTTAGTTCTTGTGCACCGTGAAACTAACACAGGCAGCTGGCAAACCAGACGCCACTTATGGAGTGACGAACGCTTCGCTAGCGACCCCCTCAATACGGCTGGAGTTAGTAGGCGCAATGCATTTCAAAGCCAATCACTGTCGGGCCGATTGCGCGTGAACGCTTCCGGGCCCGAGAGCGATCCCTCAATACGGCATGGGCTTTGAAGTATTATACAATGCTCGGCGCACACACATTAGAACGTGATGATGATGCCAACGACATCACTTTAGCGATACAGCGGTGCCAGAATTTGGCGGTTGTGGTTTTGTTGAACCTGGGCACCGCAACAGAACGAAGCAGAACAACGTAACGACACAGCTCGTTCCAACGCGCGGACGTGCGCAGTGATGGAAGTTCACGGACGAACCTCTTGAAGGCAACTCTGGAACTGTTCAAACCATTCTTTCGCCACGGTGGCGGACGGTGACGAAAGGATCATGTCAGATCCGGTGTAGGACAGAATGCGCATGATAGAGTCAGGAGACAACCGCGCCCCGCGTTCACGAGTTGCTTGTCCAGCTGCAAGAGTAACACGCAAAGAGCACCGGCGTCAGAGAACCCGTACATTGTAGCTGAAAAACAGCCCAGCACCAACCGCAGCATTACGTCACGTGACGTACCTCGACCGTGGCGCTGCCGGTTCATTATCATGAGCAATTGCCGGGCCATCTTCTGCAAGCGGGGTCTCCAGTAGTACGTGACGCGGAAGGAGGTATATTTCGGGCGTTGCAACCTCGGAGCGTTGGCGGTCTCGTCTGGTGGCTCCATTCGAATCTTTGCGAACGTCGTGCAATCGGACATGCACCTAACGAACAAAATAAAAATTAAGTTACGCAGCACAACAAAAGCCGATTTCGTTGCACACAGACGCTAACGCAATTACGAACGTGACGCGTGATGAGCTGTGGAACTGCGCTGCTTTGGTGAACGTCAAAGCTCCAACGGATGAATAGTTGTCTTCGACGTTGATGGGACCGACCGCGCCTCGTGGGTTTCGAATAACCTAAGAACACCAGCACCAGTCGCAGCAGTGGCAATTCAGGGCAGGTCGTCGCGCGCGAGGTCTGCGCGGAAATACAGTTGTCATCAACGCACGTTGCTCCACATAAACGAATCGTTGAACAGGTGGCAGTAGTAGAACGTCTTGTTGGAAGACCGTGTTTGAGCGGCCAGCATGCGGTCCATGGGGCCTGCGGACGCAGACGTTGCTGCTTTCGCAGCTGACCGCGAAGCTGCTTCGGCATCGGCCGCAGCTCTTCGAGCGATGCCGTCGGCGTCAGCGGCGGACGAGCTCGACTCACACTGCTGTTCCAAGTCCCGAAGGACGTCCGTGAGAGCTTGTCGCGCGCGATCCCCGTGAATAGGTGTCGCGAGCAAGCTTTGTATCTCGGCCATCTCCGCAACAATGGACGCGTCGTTGTGGTCAGAAACATCCGTGGTGTCCCTGATGTCTTTGGATGATTCCGCAGCAGCGTCGTCGTCGACGGAGTCGGCTGCACTGCGGGCCGGTGGCGCAGCAGCAACTGCCACGACGCTGTCTTCGCGACCGGGAAAGGAAATGTGTAGTTGGCCCATCTTTAGCAAACGCCGGTTGCGGTCGGCAATCACTGGAACCCGGCCGTTGCCGAGCCCGTCGTAGTCCCCGAGCCCGCTCGTCAATTGGCGTTCGGGGAACTGCAGCGAAGTTCCGTCCGTGAACCGCATCTCGACGCGCACAAGGTTGTTGAAGTGCTGCATGTTCTGCACCCACCGGTCGAAGTGCCGAGCAACTTTTGCGGTGAGGCGCATGCAACCTCCCTCGAAGCGGCCGCACCCGCACTTGCATCGGTAGAAAACCTTGTCTCTTTGGGCCTCGGCTTGGCGAACGACAGCTGCCTCATCGACAATTGCGTGACACCGTGCCATCTCTTTGAACTGGCGGCGGTAATACGACATCCTGCCGTTAATCTGCACCATGTACAGCTCGAAGTTGAACGCAGACACCGACGGTGTGTCCGCGACAATGTCGGCAGCGTCGTTGGCACCGTTCTCGCGGAGGTTAGCCAAGCGGCGCCGTTCCTCCTGTTGCCGCTGCCGCTGCAGCCGGTTGCTCCAAGCATGGTACCGTCGCACTTCGGCCGTCTCCGTGATTTGCCACTGGGCGAACGAGTATGAGCAAATCGCGTAGCAACGAAGGAAGCGTTCGTAGAGCGGACGCAGCATCGTGAGCAAGTGCAAGAACGCACTCGACACGGCTTCCGTCTCTGCCGTCGAAAAGTCGAACGCTGGCGTCTCGGCAGCAGGTGCGTCTCGCCGCACCGCCGTTGCCGTGGGTTCCCCGTTGCGTGGGCCAGCGCCCGCTGCGCCCCGCGGGATCGCATCGTCTGCAACGATCAACCGCAGTTCCGTTACGAGATGTGAGTGCGTCGCGTCGAGCTGGTCAACCACCTGCTGGAGTTTGCCCCACATCGTCGGTAATTCGTGGCGCAGTCGCTCGGGGTGTTCCGTGACAAAGTGCCGCTTCACCCCTTTGCCGAACCTCGGAAAGTGGCGACAGACGCTCGTGCGATGCCGCAGGAACGACACCGCCTCCCGCATCACGCGCAGGACCGCGATGTATTGTTCCTCCCATGCGATCAGGCCTTGCAGCGAGTGGTTGAAGAAGAAGTCTTGATTCGACACGTGCGTCCCCAGCTCATCGTTCGCAGCGGGAGCATCCATGGCCAGCAAGCAAGCTCGCAGTAGCACTCAATGAAGCGAAAAGAAAACCGTGTTGGAACACAGGTCAGTAATATTCGAAGTTGGCTCGATTGCCATACCGTCGTTTCGTCATTGTCGTTGCCCGTACGATGCATCCCTCGATTGCCCATCAAGCTCCACACCTTCGCTTCCCCAGCAGCAACCGCACAACTCGTCGTTGCGTCGTTGTCATCAGCTGCGAGCAAATTCTTCAACACCAACAGCAACGCCGTCGTCGTCGCTGCCACCAGCACCACTGCCATCGACATCACCTACGTCGTCGCCATTGCCATCGTCGTCATCGTCGTCGTTCGCCGTCGTCGTTCGTCGTTCGTTTGTCGTCGTTCGCTTGTCGTCGTTCCTTTGTCGTTCGTCGTTCGTCGTTCGTCGTTCCTTTGTCGTTCGTCGTTCGTCGTTCCTTTGTCGTTCGTCGTTCGTTGTTCGTTGTTGCACCACTTTACAACGCAAACGCCAGCTCCCGAATCTTCCTTCCGCGGGCACCATCATTCTCCCATTTTCAGTGTACCGCTCACTTGCCATAACACACTTATTATATGTTTACGCAGTGCTTCAACGCGGATATCTAAATAAGCAAACATTTGTAATCCAGTGTACAGTACTGCTTTTAAACATTCGGAAATCACCTTCCCAGAAAGAAGGTTTCGGAACGTTCGGCGAAACGAACGAACGAACGAACGAATTGAGAACTTTGTTAGTTCCGGTATTTGCAGTACTCTGCATCACTATAGTACTACGCATACCATCATAGAAAACATGATTTAAGTGGGCACTAACGCGGTATGTGTGAATAATGATTTGACGGTACTGAGGACGTCGGCTTGCTGTATTGATCAACGGTTTGCGAGCGAGAGTCAGAGGATTGTGTTTAGTGCATTTAGGTAAACCGCACATACAGTACCTATTTTACGGCCGTCATACGCTGTAGGACAGTAGATGATAAATTGAGCAAAGAAGTGTACAATAGAATTGACAATGCTCCTAAACTGTGCAAGACGGCGCTGGAAATGCATCAAACGTGGTTTTTGCAATACCGGTTGTGGAGAAGTACCGTGTAGCATCTGGCGGTGTTGTTATTCGTGTTTCTGTGCTATATTGTTCAGTACTGCTGTACTGAAATATTCGATATTTCAAACCAAATGCGCTTTCATCATGGCTACCTTTATTTGAGCATACAATGACCCATTTTCTGTCGTAACGCGCATTCCCGTGCTGTAAGACGCACAATCTGTTATTCACTGCATTTACTGTGACGGTGACTGAACAAATGAGAACAAAGGCGTTGGAACTCAATTATTAGTGCAGCTGATTTTACTGCAGACTTTTGAGGCCAATTGTGGTGGTGATTTGTGGTCGTTCGTCGTTCGTCGTTCGTCGTTCGTCGTTCGTCGTTCGTCGTTCGTCGTTCGTCGTTCGTCGTTCGTCGTTC
>ENA-OWNT01004732-OWNT01004732.1-seawater-metagenome-genome-assembly--contig:-NODE-4732-length-11682-cov-7.181387_pt1 | contig 11682 bp, 3 predicted proteins | sample MGYA00238136_ERZ651165 | MGnify/ENA primary metagenome ERZ651165 (study PRJEB26861, sample SAMN08777766) | seawater metagenome | isolation source: coastal seawater | place: USA: Florida | collected... | reverse complement strand
ATGGCCGAGATCTGCGACGGGAACGACAACGACTGCAACAACACGATCCCGACCAGCGAGCAGGACAACGACCAGGATGGCGTGATCCCCTGCGACCTCGACGTGGTCCAGGCCTCGCCCATGGGCGGAGACTGCGACGACACGGACGCGACGATCACGCCCTTCAAGATCGAGGAGGACTGCGACGGGATCGACCAGAACTGCGACGGACACGACTGGATCGCCGCGGGGACGCCGGCTCCGCCGTCGGTCGCGCCGGTCCAGGCGGCCATCATCGTCAACATCTACCAGGCGACTCAGGATGCGGAGCTCACGGGCGTGGGCCTGCTCATGGCGGCCGATCCGGGCACCGACCTCGACTGGGTCGTGTACGAGTCGTCGTCGACGGCAGGGCCCTTCAGCCTCATCGCCCAGTCCACGTCGACCCCGGTGGGCACGGGCACGCCGGTCTGGGAGGACTCCGTCCCCGGAGCCATGAGCGTGCCGATGACGTCGGGCATGTACTACGCCGTCGGCGTCGCCTGGACGCAGAACGACGCCTACTACTTCGACACCAGCGTGGCCATGCCCCTGGACGTGGGCTTCGGCAACCTGGTCGGCGCCCAGGGCGAGCTCACGTCCGGGATTCCCGATCCCCTGCCTGGGACGTTCTCGGCGGGCGTGAACCTGCCGTTCCGGGTCTACACGACGGAGGAGACCGACGGCGACAACGACGGCGCGCTGGCCTGCGAGGACTGCGACGACGGCAACTCCACGGTCTTCCCCGGCGCCACCGAGATCTGCGACGGGCTCGACAACGACTGCGACGGCACGCCGGGCGCGACCGAGATCGACGTGGACGGCGATGGGTTCCTGGCCTGCAACGACTGTGACGACAACGACGCGAACACCTACCCGGGCGCCACCGAGCTCTGCGATGGGATCGACAACGACTGCAACAACGCCGTGCCGTCCAACGAGCTCGACTCCGACGCCGACGGGTACCGGGTGTGCGCGAACGACTGCCTCGACACCAACGCGAGCGTGAACCCCGGGGCCACGGAGGTCTGCGACGGGCTGGACACGAACTGCGACAACGTCATCCCGTCGTCCGAGATCGACAACGACGGCGACGGCTTCGACGAGTGCGCGGACGGCGACTGCGACGACACGTCCGCCACGACGTTCCCGGGCGCGGCCGAGGCCTGCGACGGGGTCGACAACAACTGCGACAACACGATCCCGTCCAACGAGAACGACGCTGACGGCGACAACCAGCGGATCTGCGCGGGCGACTGCGACGACACCAACGCCAACAGCTACACCGGCGGGACCGAGATCTGCGACGGCGAGGACAACGACTGCAACGGCACCGTCCCCACGAACGAGGCGGACGCCGACGGCGACGGAGCGCGGGTCTGCGGTGGCGACTGCGACGACGGCGACTCCTACATCGGGCCCGGCTTCGTGGAGCTGTGCGACGGCAACGACAGCAACTGCGACAACACCCTGTCCGGCATCGAGGTCGACGACGACGGCGACGGCTACATCGAGTGCACGATCGTGACCGGCTCGAGTCCGCCCGCCGGCGTGGTCGGGGGCGGGGACTGCAACGACGGCGCCGCGAACGTGTACCCGGGCGCGCCCGAGCTCTGCGACGGCGCCACCGTCGACAACAACTGCTCCGGCAGCGCGGCCGACGAGGGCGGCGACGCGGACGGCGACGGCGAGAACACCTGCACGGACTGCGACGACAACGACGCCGCGGTGTTCACCGGCGCGCCCGAGATCTGTGACGGCAAGGACAGCGACTGCGACAACACCCTGCCCGGCGACGAGGACGACACCGACGGCGACGAGTACATCGAGTGCACCGTGGACGCGGGGGCGACGCTGCCGACGTTCATCGACGGGGGCGGCGACTGCGCGCCCACCGACGGGGACACCTACCCCGGCGCCACCGAGCTCTGCGACGGCATCGACAACGACTGCAACAGCCTGCTGCCCACGAACGAGCAGAACCCGGACGGGGACGCCGTCCTCGCCTGCGACGGTGACTGCGACGACAACAACGCGGCGACCTATCCCGGCGCCACCGAGATCTGCGACGGCGCGGACAACGACTGCAACAACAGCATCCCGGCGAACGAAGACGACAGCGACGCGGACAACCAGATGGTGTGCGCGGGCGACTGCAACGACGGCAACGCCACGATCTATACGGGCGCGACCGAGCTCTGCGATGGCCGCGACAACGACTGCGACAACAGCCTCGGCGCCGCGGAGATCGACGCGGACGGCGACACCTACTTCACCTGCACCTACGTGGCGACCGGCGGCAATCCGGGCTTCGCCGGTTCGGACTGTGACGACGCCCTGGCCGCGGTCTACCCGGGTGCGCCCGAGCTGTGTGACGCGATCGACAACGACTGCGACAACCAGATCCCGGTGGTGGAGCAGGACGTCGACAACGACGGCGTGTCCGAGTGCGATGGCGACTGTGACGACAACGACGCGACGCGGACTCCCGGCGCGGCGGAGCTGTGCGACGGCATCGACAACGACTGCAACGGCACCGTCCCGACCAACGAGGCCGACAGCGACGGCGACGGTGTCCGGCTCTGCGCGGGCGACTGCAACGACAGTGAAGCCGCCACCTACCCGAACAACACCGAGGTCTGCGACGGCATCGACAACAACTGCACCGGCGGCACCGACGAAGGCTTCGACGGGGATGGCGACGGGTACTTCGATGGGGCGGACACCGGGTGCGTGGCCACCTACGGTTCGGTGGACTGCGACGACGCCGTGGCCACGATCTTCCCGGGGGCGACGGAGGTCTGCGACGCGGTCGACCAGGACTGCGATGGGAACGTCGATGAGGACTTCGACGGCGACGCGGACAGCTACTTCGACGGCGGGGACGCGGGCTGCGTCGCGGCCTACACGAGCGTCGACTGCGACGACGGCGCGGCCTCCATCTACCCGGGCGCCAGCGAGGTCTGCGACGGGGTGGACCAGAACTGCGACGCGGTCGCCGACAACGGCTTCGATCTCGACGGCGATGGCTACTACGACGGCTCGAACGCCGGCTGCGTGGCCACCTACGCCACGGTGGACTGCGACGACTCCGTCGCCACGACGTACCCGACGGCCACCGAGACCTGCAACGCGGTGGACGACGACTGCGATACGTCGATCGACGAGGACTTCGACGACGACGGCGACACCTACTTCGACGGCGCCGACAGCGGCTGCGTGAGCACCTACACCGCCGCGGTGGTGGACTGCGACGACACCACCGTCGACAGCTACCCCGGCGCGGCCGAGCTGTGCGACAGCGAAGACAACGACTGCGACGGCTCGATCGACGAGGACTTCGACATCGACGGCGACGGGTTCCTCGACGAGTCCTGCGCGACGGGCACCGACTGCGACGACAACAACGCGGCGATCAACCCGAACGGGGTCGAGACCTGCGACGGCATCGACCAGGACTGCGACAGCGTCATCGACAACGGCTTCGACGGCGACGGGGACGGCTACTACGACGGCGCCGTGCCCGACTGCGCGAGCACCTGGGGGAGCCAGGCGGACTGCGTCGATGCGGACGCCAGCATCAACCCGGGCGCCGCCGAGGTCTGCGACGGGGTCGATCAGGACTGCGACACGGACATCGACGAGGACTTCGATCTGGACCTCGACGGCGCGTACGACGCGTCCGAAGCGGACTGCGTGACCAACTACGGGGCGGCCGCGGACTGCGACGACACCGTGGCGACCACGAACCCGGCCGCGCCCGAGCTGTGCAACCAGGTGGACGACGACTGCGACACCGTGGTCGACAACGGGTTCGACGTGGACGGGGACACCTACTTCACCGCCGCGAACGCGGGCTGCGTCGCCACCTACACGGCGGTCGATTGCGACGACGCGGTCGCCACCGTCTACCCGGGGGCCACCGAGGCCTGCAACGCCGTCGATGACGACTGCGACGGCGTCATTCCGGGGATCGAGACCGACGGCGACGGCGACGGGTTCGTCGAGTGCACGGTGGGCAGCGAGGACTGCGACGACACCGACAACTCCCAGTACCCGGGGGCCAGCGAGCTCTGCAACGGGGAAGACGACGACTGCGACGCGGACATCGACGAGGGCTTCGACGGCGACGGCGATGGCTACTTCAACGGCGGCGTCCCCGGCTGCGCGGCGACCTATGGCGCCCAGGCCGACTGCGACGACGGCGCCGCGGCCGTGAACCCGGGCGCCACCGAGCTCTGCAACGACCTCGACGACGACTGCGACACCGCGTCGGACGAGGACTTCGACGTGGACGGCGACGGCTACTTCACCGCCGCGGTGGCGCTCTGCGTCGCGACCTACGCGTCCGTGGACTGCGACGACAACGACGCCAACGCCAACCCGGGCCTCTCCGAGGACTGCAGCAACGGCATCGACGACGACTGCGACGGCTCGACCGACATCGGCTTCGACAACGACGGCGACGGCGTGGACACCTGCAACGGGGACTGCAACGACGCCGACGCAAACATCAACCCGAACATCACCGAGGTCTGCGACGAGGTCGACAACGACTGCGATCAGCAGATCGACGAAGGGTTCGACGTCGACGGGGATGGATTCGAGTCCTGCGGCTCCAGCGCGGACTGTGACGACAACGACGCCGGCACCTACCCCGGCGCTCCCGAGGTCTGCGACGCGGTCGACAACGACTGCGACACGAACACCGACGAGGACTTCGACCTCGACAGCGACGGGGCGTTTACGGCCAGCAACGCTGGCTGCGCGGCGGCCTACGCGGCCAGCATGCTCGACTGCAACGACGCCAACCCGAACATCAGCCCCACGGGCACCGAGATCTGCGACGGGTTGGACAACGACTGCAGCGGCGTCGCCGACGAGCCGTTCGACGCGGACGGCGACACGTGGTTCGACGGCGCGAACCCCGGCTGCGCGGCGACGTACACGGGCGGCGTGGACTGCAACGACGCGGACGTGGCCTTCTACCCGGGCGCCCCCGAGCTCTGCGACGGCGCGGACAACGACTGCGACGCGGCGATCCCTGCGGACGAGGTCGACGACGACATCGACGGCTACATCGAGTGCACGCCCACAGCGGGCCACGTGGGCAACCCCACGGGCGGCGACGACTGCGACGACGCGGACGCCACCGTGAACCCCGGCGCGACCGAGCTCTGCAACCAGGTGGACGACAACTGCGACGGCCTCGTGGACGAGCCGTTCGATCTGGACGGTGACGGCGCGCCGGACGACGGGGACGCCACCTGCCAGGCGAACTACCCGGCGAACGAGCTGGACTGCGACGACAACGACGCTGCGATCAACCCGGACGCCGCGGAGATCTGCGACGGCATCGACAACGACTGCGATCTGTCCATCGACTGGCCCTTCGACCTGGACCTGGACGGCACGTTCTCGGACCAGGACGCGGACTGCGTGGCGAACCTCCCCGCGAGCCTGCTGGACTGCGACGACAACAACCCGGCGGTGTTCCCCGGCAACGTCGAGGACTGCACCAACGGCATCGACGACAACTGCAACAGCCAGATCGACGAGGACCAGGACCTGGACGGCGACGGGTACAGCACCTGCACCGGCGGGGACTGCAACGACGACGACGCCACGATCAACCCCGGCGCGACCGAGGTGTGCGACGGCATCGACAACGACTGCAGCCTCATGGCCGATGAGCCGTTCGACGCCGATCTCGACACGTTCTACGACGACACGGCCTGCGCCGGCGTGTACGACGCCAGCCTGCTCGACTGCGACGACACGACGGACCTGGTGAACCCGCAGGCTCCCGAGGTGTGCAACGGCGCGGACGATGACTGCGACCTCGCCATCGACGAGAACTTCGATCTCGACGTGGACGGGTACTTCACGCAGCTGGACTCGGGCTGCCTGCAGACCTACGGCGTCACGGACACGGACTGCGACGACGGCAACGCCGACGTGAGCCCTGCGGGCACGGAGGTGTGCAACGGCGTGGACGACAACTGCGACTTCGACATCGACGAGCCCTTCGACGCCGACGAAGACGGCGTGTGGACGTCTGCGGAGGTGGACTGCGTGACCACGTACGGCGACGCCGCCGCTGACTGCGACGACAGCGAGGCCACCGTCTACGGCGGCTACACGGACGACCAGTCCGTCGTGCACGAGCCCGCGCCCGAGCTCTGCGATGGCCTCGACAACGACTGCGACGGCGTGGTGCCGGAGGACGCGGACGCCGACGGCTTCATGGACGCGGACAACGCCGAGTGCACGGCCGGGGAGGACTGCGACGACGCGGACGCGACCATCAACCCGGACGCGGACGAGGACTGCGAAGACACCGTCGACAACGACTGCGACGGCGACATCGACCTGGACGACGTGGACTGCATCGAAGGCGACGACGACGACTCGACCGTCGGCGACGACGACGACTCCACCGTCGGCGACGACGACGACGCGACGGACGACCCGCCCCCGGTGGTGGACCCGGACTTCGACGGCGACGGCCCGACCCTCGTGGCCGGCTGCGACAGCTGCCTCGGCTCGGTGAGCCCGGCCCAGCCGTCCGGCGCTGGGTTCGCGGTCGCGCTGCTCCTCGGCCTCGGCTTCGCCGTCCGCCGCCGCCGTTCACTGAAGGAGTCGCGGGGCGTCCGCGCCGCCGCGTTGGTCCTGGTCTTCGCGGGCGTGACCGCCCTCGGCACCCTCGCCGCGCCGCGCTCGGCCCACGCCCAGCTCGAGCAGGAGGCTGAGCGGCAGCTCGACTTCGCCTGGAAGGAGCTCGAGGCCCAGCGCTGGGAGCAGGCCATCGCGTCGGCCGAGTCCGCCCTGCGCCTCAACCCCGCGCTGTACACCGCCATGGTCATCAAGGCCCTCGCGTACGAAGGCATGGGCGAGATGCGCAAGGCGGAGTCCTGGCTCCAGACGTACCTCGAGCTCACGAAGAGCCTCAGCCAGGCGCCCCAGGCCATCGAGCTGGCCGATCGCCTGAAGGAGAAGATGGGGGCCAGCAAGCAGGTGAAGGCCGAAGCGACGGTCGCCGTCGGCAAGAGGTACACGGCGTTCGGCGACGGCAGCGTGGCGATCGGTGGCGTGCTCGGGGGGCGCGGGTACAGCCAGACGCCCTGCGCGGCCGGCGAAGGCTGCGCCGAGGGTGTCGAGTCCCGGCCCGGCTTCTGGGCGACGAACGGCAGCGGCTTCGGCGGCGGCCTGTCCGTGCGCGCCGAGTACTTCTTCGGCGGGTGGCTCATCGGCGCGCGGGTCCGCTACGACCTCGGCGCGGGCGAGCCCGTGGGCGCCTACGACGTCGCCGCCCACGACAAGCCTGGCCACCGCCTGGACGTCAACGTCGTCTTCCGCCCCCAGCTGGTCAGTGGCCTCGCCAGCGTCCGCCTCATGGCCGACGTCGGCTACGGGCTCCGCACCTGGACGATCTACGAGACGACCTCGGTCGACGCGTCCGGCGCCCACGCCGCGGCGTTCTCCATGGCCGCGAACCAGCTCGGCGGCGGCATCGGCGTGCGCATCGAGCCGGGCCGGGTCCTCGGCATCGACTTCCGCTACGGCGTCGCCGGCCTGCTCGGCGGAGGCGGCGGGATCAACGACCACAGCGTCGAGTTCGGCGTCGGCATCCGGCCGGTGAAGCCCCTGCTGATCCGCGCCGGCTTCGACCTGCACGCGGGCACCCTCATCGTCGAGAGCACGCGCGGTGGGACGACGGACCGCGCGAAGGTCGCCAGCACCCGCGCGGGCGCGTTCATCGGCGCCGGCGTCGCCTTCTAGAGCGGCCCTGAGGGGCCTTCGGCTTCGCGTCTCGACGGAGCCCGGGGTCGGAGGGGCTCGTCCCGAGGGGCCTTGCTGACAGTTCCTGGCGGGAGCGCGCGGCGGGCCTCTGGCTCCGGGCTGCGCGGGCGCCTAGGCTCGCTCCCATGCCCGACTTCCGCCTGCAGAGTCCGTACGCGCCCGCTGGCGATCAGCCCAAGGCCATCGCCGCCCTGACCGAGTCCCTGGAGCGGGGCGACCGGTTCCTCACGCTGCTCGGCGCCACGGGAACCGGCAAGACGTACACAATGGCCTGCGTGGTGGAGGCCCTGAACCGGCCCACGCTGATCCTCGCGCCCAACAAGATCCTGGCTGCGCAGCTCTTCGGTGAGTTCAAGGAGCTCTTCCCCGACAACGCCGTCGAGTACTTCGTCTCCTACTACGACTACTACCAGCCCGAGGCCTACGTCCCCTCGTCCGACACCTACATCGAGAAGGACAGCCTCATCAACGAGCGGATCGACAAGCTCCGCCACGGCACCACCCGCTCGGTGCTGGAGCGGCGCGATGTCATCGTGGTCGCTTCCGTGTCCTGCATCTACGGCATCGGCTCGCGCGAAGCCTACGGCCGCATGGTGGAGGTGCTCGAGCAGGGCGCCGTCCGCAACCGGGACGAGCTGATCCGCAGCCTCGTGGACCTGCAGTTCGAGCGCGCGACCGTCGACTTCCACCGCGGCACCTTCCGTGTCCGCGGGGACGTGCTGGAGATCTTCCCCGCCCACGAAGACGACATCGCCGTCCGCATCGAGTTCTGGGGGGACGAGATGGAGCGGATCACCCTCGTCGACTCCCTGCGCGGCAAGGTCATCGAGGAGAAGGAGCGAGTCGCGATCTACCCCGCGAGCCACTACGTCACGCCCGAGGAGCGAATGAAGATCGCCATCGAGGGCATCCGCCTGGAGCTCGCCGAGCGCCTCGAGGTCCTGCGGAGCCGCGACCTGCTCCTCGAAGCCCAGCGCCTCGAGCAGCGCACCCTGTTCGACCTCGAGCAGATGCACGAGATGGGCCGCTGCCCGGGCATCGAGAACTACAGCCGCCACCTGTCCGGGCGCGAGCCGGGCGAGCCGCCGCCGACCCTGGTGGAGTACTTCCCGGACGACTTCGTGGTGATCCTCGACGAGTCCCACATCGGCGTCCCGCAGCTGGGCGCCATGTACCGGGGCGACCGCGCGCGGAAGACGACCCTGGTGGACTACGGCTTCCGGCTGCCGTCCGCCGTCGACAACCGTCCCCTGAAGTTCGATGAGTTCTGGGCGCTCGCCAACCAGGCCGTCTTCGTCAGCGCGACGCCGGGCGAGTGGGAGCTCGAGCGGTCAGCGGGCATCACCGCCGAGCAGGTCATCCGCCCCACCGGGTTGCTGGATCCGAAGCTCGAGGTCCGGCCCGCCGGCACCCAGGTGGACGATCTGCTGGGCGAGATCCGGCTGCGCGTCGAGCGCAACGAGCGCGTCCTCGTCACGGTCCTCACCAAGCGCATGGCCGAGGACCTCACCGAGTACTACGAGGATCTGGGGATCCGGATCCGCTACATGCACAGCGACATCGACACGCTGGAGCGCATCACCCTGCTCAAGGAGCTCCGGCAGGGCGTCTACGACGTGCTCGTGGGCATCAACCTGCTGCGCGAGGGGCTCGACATCCCCGAGGTGTCGCTCGTGGGCATCTTCGACGCGGACAAGGAAGGCTTCCTGCGCGCCGAGCGCTCCCTGCTGCAGACGATCGGGCGCGCCGCCCGCAACGTCGACGGCACCGTGATCATGTACGCCGACAAGATGACGGACTCCATGCAGAGCGCCATCAACGAGACGAACCGACGGCGTGAGAAGCAGGAGGCGTACAACGCCGAGCACGGCATCACGCCCGAGACGATCAAGAAGGGCATCCGCGACATCCTCGCGTCCATCTACGAGAAGGACTACGTGGACCTGACCGAGGAGGCGCCGGAGCTCGCTCTGCCGAAGGCGCTGCGGCGGGTCGACAAGAAGGAGCTGCCCGGCGAGATCGAGAAGATGCGCGCGCAGATGTTCAAGTACGCGAAGGACCTGGACTTCGAGAAGGCGGCCGCGCTGCGCGACCAGGTCGCCTCGGCCGAGAAGTACCTGCTCGAGTCAGGCGCGTAGCAGCGCCGAACCCCAGGTGAAGCCCGCGCCGAAGGTCGTGAAGACGACGGTGTCGCCGGACTTGATCCGGTCCGGCTGATCCGTCAGGACCCAGTCGAGGGTCGTGGGGATCGTGGCCGCCGTGGTGTTCGCCCACTGGTCCACCGTGACGGCGATGCGCTCCATCGGCACCTTCAGCTTGCGGGAGCAGGCCTCGATGATGCGGATGTTGGCCTGGTGGGGGATGACGAGGTCCACGTCGTCCGCGGTCAGCCCGTTCGCCTCCAGGACCTCCGTGGTGACCTTGGAGATGTTCGTGACGGCGTGCTTGAAGACCGCGCGGCCGTCCTGCTTCACGTAGTGCAGACGGGCATCGAGGGTCGCCTGCGACGGCGGCAGCACCGAGCCGCCCGCCGGCACCGTCAGGAGGCTCGCGCCCTTGCCGGACGAGTGCATCGCGAAGTCCACGAGCTCGAGCCCGCCTTCGTCGGCCGCCTCCACGAGGCTCGCGCCGGCGCCGTCGCCGAAGATGATGCAGGTGTTGCGATCCCGGTAGTCCAGGATGGATGACATGGTCTCCGCGCCGATGACGAGGATGCGGCGGGCCATGCCGGATCGGATCATCGCGGTCGCCTGGGCGAGTCCGAAGACGTAGCCGGAGCAGGCGGCGACGAGGTCGAAGGCCCACGCGCGGCTGGCGCCGAGCTTCTCCTGCACCTGGCAGGCGGACGCGTTCACGCCCTGATCGGGAGTGATGGTGGCCAGGAGCACGCCGTCGATGTCGTCCGCCGTGATGCCTGCGCGCTCGATGCACTGTCGGGCGGCGTCGGTGGCCATGGAGGACGTGGTCTCGCCAGCGGCTACGTCGGCGCGTCGTCGGGTGACGATGCCGGTGCGGCTGCGGATCCACTCCTCGGTCGTGTCGAGTCCGAGGTCTCTGTAGAAGTAGGCGTTGGGGATCGCCAGCTGCGGCATGCAGCGTCCCGTCGCCGTGATCGCTGCGCGCTGCATGTCAGGTCGCTAGGGCAGCTCGGCGCACTGGCCGCGATCCTCGAGGAGCGCGAAGTCGTTCGCCTCGTCTTCGCAGGCCTGGTTCAGGACGTCGGCGTCGGAGGCGCCGGAGAGCTGCGCGTCGAAGTCCGTCTTGCAGTCGCCCTCGAACTCCGCCGCGTCGGCGTAGCCCCAGTAGGCGAAGCCGGACGTCTGGGCCGCGACCCAGGAGTCCGTGGTGCCCTCGGCCAGGCAGCGGTCGATGTAGGCCGCAGTGGTGGCGCAGTAGCGATCACAGGGAGCGGCGCATCCGGCGAGGCCGGAGATCGTGAAGAGAGCACCGAAAACGAGCGACAGGCGAAGGGCGCGAAGCATCGTCCACCTCCTCGTGGCGCGCCGACGAGCGCGACCACCTGGGTTCCAGAGGCGCGCACCCTAACCGAGGGGTCCCCGAGGGTCCAGCACCCCGGGGCGCCGGGTGCCCGTCGGCGCGGACGCAGCGCTGGTAGGATCTCGCGCATGCTTCGCATCGGATCGTCCTTGTTCTTCCTGCTCGTCCTCGTCCTGGGGGGCTGCCAGTCGGGGTGGGACGATCGGCCGACGCCCACGGACGACGACGACTCCACGTTCAATCCGGGCGACGACGACGACGCCACGGGTGATGACGACGACGCCACGGGCGACGACGACGACGCCACCGGGGACGACGACGACGCCACCGGGGACGACGACGACGCCACCGGGGACGACGACG
>ENA-OWNT01004730-OWNT01004730.1-seawater-metagenome-genome-assembly--contig:-NODE-4730-length-11687-cov-3.781912_pt1 | contig 11687 bp, 11 predicted proteins | sample MGYA00238136_ERZ651165 | MGnify/ENA primary metagenome ERZ651165 (study PRJEB26861, sample SAMN08777766) | seawater metagenome | isolation source: coastal seawater | place: USA: Florida | collected... | reverse complement strand
TTTTTTTTTTTTTTTTTTTTTTTTTTTTTTTTTTTTTTTTTTTTATCATCATCATCATCATCATCATCATCATCATCATCATCATCCAACATCAACCTACCCGGGTATCTATCTCAGATGGTAGATAGTGCAGCAGCGTCGTTGGCACTCACTCTCTCACTCACTCACAGCCACTCACTCACAGCCACTCACTCACAGCTCACTCACAGCCCCTCACAGCTCACTCGACGCCCCTCACTCACTCACAGCTCACTCAACGCCCCTCACAGACAGTGAACGACCGAACGAACGAGGAACGAACGACGAACGAACGACGAACGACGAACGACGAACGACGAACGACGAACGAACGACGAACGACGAACGAACGACGAACGACGAAAGAACGACGAACGACGAATGAACGACGAAAGGAAAGGATGGTTAGAAAAAGCGAAGTACGCGGCAGAGGACTGGGGAACAGGGAAGGGAAAAGGGTGAATGGGTGGTGAAGGATGAACGGATGGACCACGGAAGGATGGAACAATGGAAAAATGGAACGAAGGATGCATCAATGGCTTGGACTGGTGAGCGCCGTGTGTAGTTGAACGTGGAGAGGTCGAGCAGCTGCTTGAAGTCACCGGGTGTGTTGCCGTTATAGGTAATATTTCGTGGCGGAAAAAACATTTTTTGCGTGGATTACACAAACGATCGCAAAGGTGTGACGTGCACGCTGCAGGAGAGGTGCTTGCGTTATGTAGACGGCGATAAGCGCAACGCTGGCTCAGCATGGACACCTCCGAGCCAGAACCCCACGACAGTTCTTCCGATGTCAACGCTGGCCCAGCACAGGATCCTGTTGGAGATGGATCTGATGGGACCAATTCCTCCGGCCCAGATTGTGACGGCGATGGCGAGCAAGACATAGCTGCGCAGAGCGCAGAAACCAGAAATGTACTCCTCGAGATGGGATTGGATGACAGCGACGTAGACCTGGACCGAACTGATGAAGGTTTAGATGCAAGCGAACTCAGCCTGATCAACGATGAAGAAGAACAAGAATTGCTGGAATCCACCGACGACGAGGACGGTGAAGGTCATGTTCATGGTGATGGCGATGGCCACAGCACCGCTCCAGAAGCTGGTGCCGCTGACGCTGCTGATGTTGCAGACGGCGAGCCAGGTATTCCAACCGGCACCCTTGATAGTGCTGCAAGTAGTGACGGGGGAGACGAATTCAGCGACGACTTTGACGAATATGATGAGGATGATGAGCAGCTAGAGTTGTTGCTGGAGCAAATTGAAAGCGAGAATATCGCGCAAGTGCAGCAACTCCTCGACGCAGAAGAGGATGACCTGCTACTGAATATGCCCGACGAAGATGATATTTCGCCTTTGATGTACGCTGTGTCGACTGGAAACTTGCGCCTTGTGCAAGCACTCCTCGACCGGAAGGCAGATATTACGCACACGACTGGTGATGGACTAGATGCGTTGTCAACGGCGATCAGGGAAAAGAACGCCCAGATGGGTTCGCTGCTGTTAGGTTTCATTTCCGAACGTGAAGAACTTGCTGATGCTCAACGCGCCCAATGGTCAAATCAGACTCCAATAGCACTTGCCATCAAGTGCAATGCACCAGATTTCATTCACATTCTTGCTGCCGCAAAAGCAGCGCTTCACGGATCAGCGGCGACGCAAAACGGTTATGGTTTGATGGGCCTGGTGAGTAACCTCGTATCCTCGGTTGGCGTTGCTCGTGAGAGGTGCATCACGTTGTTTTGCGCTGTCGCCACAGGCAACCAAGTTGAACAATGTGGACTGCATTGAGAAGCTGGTGTCGTTATCAGTTGATCCAAATGAGCAAGTGCTTGGAGACGATTCGGTGCTCCACATCGCCTGTAGACAAGGGCATTTCGCGGCTGCAGATTTGCTATTGGTGGCGAAGGCCGACCCCAACCGGCAAAGCAAGCGTGGATGGACACCCGCGCACTATGCCGCCGCAGCAGGAGACCTTGACATCATTGAAATACTTCATGATGATGGCGCCGATTTATCCATACGTAATGCCAACGACAAGACGGCTCGAGACGTGTGGGCCAGTATGTTTCCCGATCAAATTGAGGAGTTCGATGCATGCATTCGGGATGCTGACGCGAACTCGAGCTCTGATGCAAAGCCGGCGCCAGTGCGTCACCACGTCCCCGGATCATCTCGGAATGCCGAACAATTTTCTGCGGCTGGCGTGGTCACGCGGTTGAAAACTTTTCCAAAGTCTCAAATATCCATCAAAGTGCCCTCATCGACGTCCAAAGATCACATCCTCGGCCACGCCGTGTTTCACATCTTTGTTTCCTGCGGCGCACAGTGCACGTGGACCAAAAGCTTTCCTGCAAAGGACTTCCGTCAGCTTTACGTTGACCTTGTACAGGAGGTGGGCCGACCCACTCTCGCCAGTTGCAAAGTCGAACCCCCCAAAATGATGTTGCTTCTGGGAGCTGGGGCACTGGAACGACAGCGCGAGGTGAGTGGGGCTTAGGACTGGGTGCTTTGCAAAGTGTGTGCGTGTGCGTAATCACTGCTCTTGCCGCTGGAACGCTTTGGTGCCAGGCTCTTCAGGCGTTTGCACAGTCTTTGTTGAACCTCCGTCCCCCAAGACCTGCAGCTGTCGTGCAATTTTTGGTCCCTGACGACGCCATGCTTAAGAGGCTTGACGACTTCTTCAAAACAAACGCGCGCGCGAACATCCTCGATCAGAACGTCAACATCCTTGCGAAGCTCAACGAATCCCGCAACTCTGCAGCAGACCCAGTGGGACGAATTGCCACAGTCGAGCATCAGGCTGCCGCTAGCCCCGCTGCGGTGCACCAGCAACCGACGCAACCGTCGCCACACAGCATAGATGTTGTAGTGCCGCTCACAATAGGTGACCAAGTCACTGCACTCACTGCAGCTTACGGTCAGGGCGTGTGGGTGTGGGGCTTCGGCAAGAGTACATTTGGTGGCATTCGCCTGCTGCCTCGGAGAGCAGAGTCACCAGAAACATTTTATGGAGGAATGACGGCTGCAGCGACAGCAATTGCAGTTGTGCGAGCAGTCGCAGGGATCGGCTGGCGTGGTGAAGTTAACGTCATTGGATTACGCAGCAAAAATTCCTACTTTGATGTGGCGACCGTCGAAGAATTCGTTAGATTGCTGCTGCAGTTCCAAGCGGCCCGGGTGTCAAATTCCACAGCCCACGTCTCTGTGGTTGTTCGCCCATTGCTGGCTCAGAAAAATAATTCGGCTGGAATTTTGTTCCAGCGAAAAATGACCGTCAAAGGATATGAGAGTGTCGATGCCGAGCCGACAGGTGGAAATGAAGCAGCCATGACCCCAACAGCAAGTGCCGTGGCCGGCATCAAGAGCACGCCCCGCGGTGCGGGTGCCAAGTGTGCGGTTATTGAGCCGTCTGAGCGAGCTCGGGAACACGCTCGGAAGTTCGACAACCTGACATTAGAAGTCAGACAGGCCATTCTGGGTCTGAATTTTGGCAGGCAGCAATCGCTGGGGATCAAGTTGCAGAAATCACTCAAAGGCTTCTTGGTGAGTATCCCTCGGCGCATACCGCTCTGCTGCACCCGCAAAACTGGTGTTTTTATCAAGTCTGGCCATTTTTTTGTACAGGCATGCATGAGAGAATTTGCTGTCGCTCGGGAAGGTGGACGGTACACTGCCGCGGAGTGCAAAAAAAAGACTGAATTATTCACGAACCTCAGCGCCTCGATCAACGAAGAGCTCTCTGACATGCAAGGGTATCTTGACAGGGCACTCAAGCAACTGAAAGGCTTCTTCTCGGGCGGGCAGTTCATGGGTAGGTCGCCAATCTCCGTGAGTATGTCAATGTGGTTGGTTTCCTCATGGAGCGATCCATGTTTGTTTTCTTGCAGACATGACCGTGGCGTCCTGGAACAAAGTAGCGACGTACCGGGACATGGTCGACGCAGGAGTTAAGAACTTACTCGACGAGAGGCCCCAGTTCCACAAAGTAATTGAAATGCCGCCACCGCTCATTAAAAGTTGACGCAATAGTGTCATACGACACTGGAAAATAATAAATCATTGCAATTCAATGTAAATTTATTGGCACAACGGATCACGAAGACCTCTGTACCATATATCGACTGCTCAATCAAGCTTGAGATGGCAGCTTGCTGGCAGAGCCCAGCTGTTTACCGATGGAGCCTCCGGGGTGATTGTGGGCGAAGTCACTCTTGTCAAAGCCAGTGTGGGCAATTACTTCGGCCAACACCATGTTGCACAGTGCCTGTGACGATGGAAAAGTAAGACAGCCGTAGCGTGATATGAGGAAAGGTATACCGCACACACAGCGCCCACGGACCTCTTGGGCGACGATGCTACGAGATGGAACAGAGCCTAGGAGCTCGTCGCCGGCCGGAGTGTGGAGGACAACGTCTGCAGCTTCAGCCAACTACGTCACAAGACAAAAGAGGAAGATCAAACTTGACATGCCTTGCACAAGAAAAACAGAACAAAAGTTACCGGAGAATGGATGTCACCAACAACACTGATAATTTGAGCTCCCCTTGACGGCAACAGTGCCACCGCATCGAGCAGCTCTTGTGACTTTCCACTGTTGGAGATTACAACAACAACGTCATGTGCTTGAATGTTACCCAGGTCTCCATGAACCCATTCTGATCCATGGACCCATTGTGTAGGAACGCTAATAGAACATAACGACTTGGCAAAGCGTTGAGCCACGACCCCCGCTTTGCCAACACCTGTCGTGAACACGGAACCCGTCGAACTGATGGTCGACGCAAGAGCGTGGCTGGCCTCCTTCACAGCAGCCTGCTTCTCTTCGTTTTCCTCATACACACGATGCATATTGGCCAGAGTTTGGATATCTTCATTTAATGACCTCAGGGATGCAGCTCCGTCGGTAATGCTTCTCCGTGACGAGCACAGCACGCGAGTTGCTCGCCAGTAGCTGTGCAGAGATCGGCGTAGGAGCATCATGTGGGCACCTACTGGCGGGTCTGAGTTGTGACGAGCAATACAGCCTTTTGGGTGTGGTCGTGGTTAATACGCAAAATTGTCTCAATCAATTTCACTTTCGTGCACTCTTTTCGTTTCCAGTCAGCCACTCAATTCGTTTCCTGCCAACACAGGCTTCTCGTCGTCGTCGCGTCGCGCTCGTTTCATTTGGCCAGTGTACACATACTTACACACAACACACACACGCATGGGTGCTTGTTTCCCACTCGTCGGCGTCGACTGTCTAGCGTCAAAGTAAGTAGTCTCCATTCACCCCTTACACGGGCCCCTCTGATTTCTGCACCCTTGCAGTTTCTGTCACTTCTCTGCCATAATAGTTCTCTCACAAACTCAAACCCAAACTCACACACCGACACAGAGAGAGAGAGACAGAGGTGTCTCTGCCTTCACTGTCTTTTCCTTTTTCCCACTACATGGAAGTCAAACACTGCTCGACGTCGTCGTCGTCGTCGTTGTTGTCGTTGACGTCGTCGTCGCCGTCGTGCCGTCGTTGTCGTCGTCGTCGTTGTCGTCGTCGTCGTCGTCGTTGCCACGTCAGCTGACTTCATGAAAGTCTTGGCAGGATCCTGGCCAAAATCGCTATATTCTCAAAAGTAGAAAGCCCAACTCCTCTTAAAATAGGTCACGTAAACTATCTACAACTACTTTTTATTGTGAATATCCGGTTAGTCTTAATTATAGACACATTATCAGGTGACACAAAAGTGGAAAATATATCCGGATATAGTATTTATTCGTAATGCGAAGTTGACCTTTTGATACTTCGATCCCATCCATTCCTGATTATGGATACTATTACATTCCTGAGAGTAATATTACTATGTTATCTATATACAGTAATATACTTCATTCCTCAACACCATCAATGGGTGCTGTGTGGTACATACAGTTCCTCGGTGGGTCATATATGTCCGTTAAGCGCTGCTCGGCGTGTTGCCTCCCTTCAGTTGTTGGATTTGATGTACCGTACACTTGTATTTATCCACTATCTAAAATTATTGAATGTGGTTATATGAGTGAAGTAATAAATTTAGTGACGATTGCGTGTAGTAGTATACAGTATGACTTTCACAGACTTAGAAATTCCCCATTGTGACCAGTGAGACTTTTTCAACGGACGGTTGACCCACCCACCCGCTCACTTGCTCACTTCCTATCTCGTTTCAGGAATTCATCATTTCGGTACTGACTCAATGTGACAAAACGCAGAAAGTGGTAGTTATAGATACTACGGTCGGTTCCATGCAGTCACGGAACGAACGAACGAACGAACGGAGTGGACTGATTGATTGATGACTGACAGTTGAGATTCCATTCCGTTCCTGCCGAAATTCTCGCCGACTCACTCACTGTCACTCACTCACTCACTGTCACTCACTCACTCACTCACTCACCTGTTGACTGGTTCACTGGTTCACTGGTTCGTTGTTCGTTGTTCGTTGGTGCGCGCGGTCGGTTGGTTGGTTTGGTTCGGTTGGCGGGTAAAAAGGTAACAACAATCAATCACCCGGAACTGCCTGGAACTGCCTTCGTTCGACGGACGCCACCACCAACGACGACGACGACGACGACGATAACGACGACGATTGTGGATGTGGATGGATGTGTACGTGCGTGTTTTTTGGGTCAGTGCGTTCTGTGTTTGTTGGTTGTGCGGCTTCGCCATGGCGACCAGTCCACAATGAGTGATTGACATGTGCACCGGCTTTACGAAAACGAGGAAGGCGTCGTGGTTCGTCCATTCGTGTTCTTCTTCTGCTTGTATGCGGGTGTTTTGCGAAAGTCGCACCGCTGTAACCGCTGTCCTTTGTCGCTGTTCGCCACATCCTGGAGTTGAACATCATCGTCGACTTGCCAGTGTGTCTACGATGGCGCCTGAGATAGATATGGGGCGGCGACGAGCCTGTGCTTTCGCCAGGGCGCTTTGAAGGCGGAAGACGAAATAGAAAGTACCAGTCGAAGGATCAGTGCGACCATCAGCACAAGGTAATGACGCGGAAATTCGTTAGTCCAGGCGAACTGACGAGTGTTAGACGCATGCACACGAGTGGACATCGCAGAAACCCCGGCACATTCGGCACGGGTAGATGAACATCAGGCAACGCAATCAATCTCACCGCTCCATCGTACGACGCACTGGCATGTACTTAAGCACTGGCATTGACAAGGTCCGGGATTTTTTTGCTGACAATTCAATTTTGCATCAGATTCTGGTGACAATATAGGCCATTGTGACTTGAGGTGATCAAAAGCGCACATCATGTCGGACTCCGAGACTGCGGGCCCGACCTTCGTATTCAAGGACCGCGTAACACCCATTGCGAAGTTGAGCCCAACTTACCGCAGTGATCTCAAAGAAGCGGGTTATCACCGTCGTGCGGCAGTCGTTGCTCAGTTCTTGCGTGACTTGCTCGAACAGCCTGACATTGCCGATGAGCCGGAGAAACTCCTCGATCAACTGAAGGAGAACAATGGCGCGTTGTTGTGTGACCTTGGTTCCAAGCTCACCGGGAAAAAGGTCAACAACATTCATTTCTGGCACAGCCTCATGGGCTTCAAAGACATCTGCTTGGAGCTTGGCATTGCTGAGGACAAGTGTTTCGGTCCCACGGAATTTCAACGACGCCAAATAGGTCCCATTCTGGAGTGCTTGACGGAAGTGCACGCGGCATGGACCAAGAAATCAGGCGGCGAGCAGTCGTTCATCTCGAAGTTGTTCTCTTGGCCGACCTCGGGGCAAAAAGAGAAGACGACGCAGAGTACCATTACTGCCACCGGCACTCCGATCACCATTGCAGCTGCTCAGCCCGAGTGGGCAAAGTCAAGCACCAAAATGGCTGGCAGCCGCTCGTTTACAAATGCTGCAGAAAGTGATGACGAAGCGAGTGACGACGACGATGTCGACGATGAAGCCAACACAAACGATGAACCCGAGAAATCGCGCGAGCGCCGCTTCACGGAACAAATTGTGGACATTGAAGTTGTTTCTGCTGTTGCAGACGACGAAGACAGCAGCAACAACATCTTGAACAACGACCAACTGTCTTTGTACTCAGCATTGACTGAGTCACACGCTCAGGAAAAGAAAGAACTGGAAGAAAAGCATCAAATCAGTTTGGAGACCGCTCAAAAGTTTGGCGCTCAAGTGGCAGATTTGAACGCGGAGTTGGAGCGAGCGCAGGCAAACTTTGCCGCGGAGAAAAAGAAACTTGAGGAAGAGCACGCAGAAGCACTGAAAGCCGAAGTTGAGAAAGCTGCAGCTCAGAAGTCTGTGCTATCGACTCAAGCGGAAGAAATGCAGCAGCAGCTTGAGCAAGCTATCCAGCGTTCCGATAAGTCGGAGAAGCACCGCGACCTCATGGCAGCAGCTTTAAAGTCCCACCAGGCGGTTGTGCAACACCTTCGACAGGAACTTTTGCAACTCAAGGAAACGATGACGAGTTGCACTCAATTTGCCGAGAGCGAGGTATGTTTGCAAATGCATTGCGCATATTGAGGATTTCCTTCGTCACATAGTACCGCTCGTACCAAATGTAGGCTGCCAAGGAAATGAGTCGCCTGACTGAAAAGTTCAACGAAATGACTGTTGACATTCGAGCAGAACGCGATGAAGCCGTCAAAAACTTCAAGATTGAAAACAATCGCCGCCGAAAATTGCTCGACGAGTTGCAAATGCTCAAAGGATCCATTCGTGTGATCTGCCGTGTCCGGCCTCGTCTCGGCGATGAGTTGACGAGCGAGGCGGCAGCGATCAATGTTGACGCGACTGGCACCATCACCGCTGACTCCATCAGCACTGGCATCGCCAAACGTGGTAAAACCGACAAATTTAATTTCTCTCACACGTTTGGACCAGACTCAACGCAAGAACAAGTGTTTGAGGAAGTCTCAAGCTTAGTTGATGCCGCCGTCGACGGCTACCATTCGTGTATCTTCGCGTATGGCCAAACCGGATCTGGTAAAACGCACACCATGGAAGGCACTCCCGAGAATCCTGGAATCAACATTCGTGCATTTCGGAAATTGTTTGATGAAATTGAAAAGCGCAAAGGACTCGCTGAGTACCGCGTGCGGGCAACTATGGTCGAAATTTACAACGAAAAGCTGCGAGATTTGCTCCGTGAATCCGAGGATGGACCCATTGGCTCTTCCGGACTCTACACAATGGACACAGAGGCCGCCGCTAACGCCGCCGACAACGCCTTGCACATCCGTACCGGACAACATGGGATGGAAATCGAAGGCGCAATTTGCCAAGAAATTCAAACTTATGAGCAAGTGGCACACGTTTTCCAAGTTGGACGTGCGAACCGCGCCATTGCGGCAACTGCGTGCAACGCGCAATCCAGTCGATCGCATGCAGTCCTGCTGGTTGATTTGGAGGGAACCGACATGGAGACTCAGGTGAAAACGCACGGACGACTCGTGTTGGTGGACTTGGCTGGTTCCGAGCGAATCAATCGCAGTGGTGTACAGAAGGGGCAGCTCACCGAAGCCCAGAATATCAACAAGTCGCTGTCCGCGCTCGGAGACGTCATTGGTGCTTTGACGCACAAGTCAGGCCACGTGCCGTTCCGAAATTCAACGTTGACCTTCTTGCTCAAAGACTCGCTCGGCAAGGACAACAAAGCCTTGATGCTTGTGCAGGTAATTATTTGGGTCATGACGCCATGCCCATCACGAACGACTTTTTCACATGTGTGTCCTTTTGCAGGCAAGTCCCTGTGAGAAGGATGTGCAAGAGACCCTCTGTTCCCTTCGATTCGCCTCCAGAGTCCAAAGCGTTGAACTCGGCAAGGCGGTGAAGAAGGTTGACCGCTCTGCTAGTGTGAAGCAAGTTGAATCTCTCAAGGTACATGACGGCAACGTCCGATCCCCTTCTGGTCTACTGTGCTGACCACTCCATGTTTCTTCCTTAGGCATCCTTGAACACACAGAAGAAGCACCTTGCTGCCCTGCAACGTGAAAAAGAAGAAATGTTTGCAGACGTCGAAAACTTGGAAGCCAAGCTCCAATCCAAGAATGAAGCCCTTGCGTACGTTGCAATGTTGTCTGAACAGCATCGCTCGAAGCAAAAATCTTATGATGTTGTTCTTCTTGGACTGTAGCAACAAGGATGCGCAGTACCAGCAACTTCTTGCAGAGGTTGCAGCCCTTAAGAAGCGCAACAAGGAGATCACCACCGAAAACGTATCCCTTCGAAAGTCGCAGGCCGCACTCACTGGCAAGTTGAAGGCTCAGCGTGCAGTCGCAACCATATCTTCGGAGACACGCCGTGGTGGTAAGCTTGCACATGCGCTGCAGAAATACGTGTGTGTGTGTCAAAATCTGAATGATATGACATTGTTTTGTCCATCCAGGTGCCACTTCGCCTCGCATGCCAGAGAGTATTCTAAAGAGCTCGAAATCGAAGGTGTCGTCAACCGACTCGAATGCTTCCAAGCCTGAAAAGAAGAAAGTCTCGTTCGGTGTTTCATTCGCTGAGCCCGCTCCGTCGACCAGAACTCGCAGAAATAGTATCCAAAAGTTTAGTTCAAATGCAGGCGAGGAGAACGAACCCGCAAACACAGCGAGCGCAACAGGCTCGCAGAGCAAACGGAAGGGTTACATGGCCGAGACTGCGACATTCAAGAGGACAAAAATGCGAGCTGGTCGCACTGCCTTCAAGGGTCGAGCGACTCGTGTGACGCGTGCATCAAGAAAAGTCAGAAGCACCTCCAGCAACTCTCGGGGCGGATTCTCCAGCACCTCCAATCGCTTTTAAGATCGCACGGGCACCAAATAACATCTAGCTACGCTCTTCTTTTGGAAAGAGGACCGCAAGCAGCCACAGAAACGTATTGTAATACACTTTTACTTGGAGAATTGAAGCTTGCGGGCTGTACTATACATAGGTCGTCTCTTCTTTGGTTTGTCGCGACACGCAACACGTGAACTGCTCGCAAGGACATACGCACACACGACATGATTCTCCACTGCCTTACTCGTTCATCGAAACTTTGAGGCTCCTTCCATGTTCGCGACTACCTACCATAAGGCCTCCAATCACCCAGCATAGGTTACACATGCCATACTGGTGTGGCGGTGTTGCGCGTTACATCTACACGGACCGTGCTCGCCAAGTTCACCGCGGACCATACACCGTACATACAATCGTGCTCGAATGTAGAAGCTATGACCAACGAACAAGAGCCCACGTCGGTTTAATTTACTTCAAAGTGGATCTTTGCCCTCGAGCAGATGATAGAAATCAGTCCACTTTTATTTGATCTAGAGATCTAGTACATGTTGTTGTGGAATACGTGCGACATGCGGCCTATTACCACAGTGCTCGACGCATGGCGCAGAGAGGGTGTGGATGGGGCAGTTGCGTATGCCGCCGGATTGGGTGATGGGGTCGGGTCGCCTGTTGCCGCGGGCTTCCAAAGCAAAGTCGCCACACAATCAATCATGACAACATGATGGGAAAAATTGCAGACTAGGGTCACCTCAGCGTTGAGAATCGCTAGGGTCACTCCACGTCCGAGTCTGGCACGTCTCACAAGTGGATAACATTGATTGGTTCTGCCCGAACACGTGCCATTCTGAGAGACATACCACGCGGGTTGTGCACATTGACTTGCCCAAAAATCGTGATTTTTTGCCCA